>Ga0247780_1000438_pt1 | contig 39709 bp, 15 predicted proteins | sample UWRJL079202R5_FD_179927 | JGI IMG/M metagenome (GOLD analysis project Ga0247780, IMG submission 179927) | Plant litter microbial communities from Arlington Agricultural Research Station in Wisconsin, United States - UWRJ-L079-202R-5 | ecosystem: Environmental > Terrestrial > Plant litter >...
CGTGAGGGTGGCCAGTGCACGGAGTGCATTGGCCACACTCGCTTCTGCGAAGCGAGGTTGGCAGTGGAGTCTGGCGTTCTTGGCTGTGCAGATCCACGGATGCAGCCGCGGAGCGGCTGCGTGGATCCAGCCACACTGTTCTAACCACACTGGCCGGGTTAGGGTTGTAAAAACCCAACAGTAAGAAATTAGATAATTAAGTTATCCCCTTAACTGAAATTAAGGTAAAAGTGCCTTAAGGGAGAGTAATTATAATAAGTAACTTTAACGTATATAACTTAATATAAGATAAAAAGGGACGTAAGAGCTTTAAAGTTAAACTGTTAGTAAGGTTAGTGGAAGACTGGGACTTAACGTTAAGGACCTTTTTTAGGGAACTAATATAACTTAGATATAGAAACGGAGAAAGAGATAGCATAATAGATTACGTATAGGTGTCCTGCACGTTAAGCGTTAATTACCTAGGTGTGGAGAGTATAGTTAGGTCGGATTACGTACTGTAAGTAATTAAGATTAACGATATACTAGTAAAATAAAAAGAAGGAGAGGAAGGTTACAGTTATAAAATAATAAATACTGTAATAACTGCGGTAATGGTAAAACACCTTATAATACTAATTAGTATAAATAATATCTATAAATTAGAAGAAGCTTTTAAAGTACTGTTAGAGGAGCTCTTACGTATTGCAGATATTACGGTACTTAAAAGGAAACTAAATATAGGGATTACAGTATTATAGTGGGATAATAAAATAAAAAGAGCTGTAAAAGACGTAAAGAAAGTAGAAAGGATATAGAGAACGTAGCGTTTTTACACTGTAAAGAAAGAGCTGAAAAAGGCTAAGAGGTATAAAGATAAGGTAATTAGTAAGGTGTAAATAGGGTATTAGTAAGGCTCCTTTAATAAAGCAGTAATTAATAAAGACTTAAAAGTAATATGGAATATTAAACGCTAAGTTAGATTACGTAACTATTAAACTCTTAAATTATTAGTTATTCTAACACTGTAAGTTATAAAAGACACTACACCTAATGGACCTTAAATAATTATTACTTATAATAAGAAGATAAAAGAACTTAGCGAATATTTCTTCTCTATACCAGAAACAGACCTCTTGAAACTTAAAAACCTTAATTAAAGAGTATACTCCTTCTTAAAGACTATACTAATAGACTAGAAGGTGAAGGACTTGGACGTGAAAGAGGTTATTTGGAAAGTAGGTGTTTCGAAAGCGTTAAGATTAGACGGGATCTTTAACGGCCTCTTAAAAGCCTATAATAAGGATAGAAGACTATTAGTTATCTTAATAAAGATTATATAAGTAAGTTTTAACCTTAACTATTACCTAGAACGTTAGTATACCGTATACGTTATAATACTGTTAAAATTAAAGAAATCGATTAATGATAAGAAACACGTTAGAGTATACTGCCTTATAGCCTTACTAAACGTAATAAGGAAGATTATTAAAGTTATCTTAATAAAGAAGATCTCTACTGTAGCGGAAATAGCCTGCGTACTCCTTAACCTCTAGTTTAAATTTAGAAAGAAAAAAGCGACAGACATAGCTATTTAAGCTATTATTAACAGCGTTTATACAGTATAGTTACGTAAAGCTTACACTTTACTATTATAACTAGATATTACTAAAGTGTTTAATAAAGTGGATTAAAACTAGTTATTTACTATATTAAGAGACTTAAGGTTTAAAAGAAAGCTTATCTTCTAACTAATTAGCTATATATATAAAAGAACGGCTTAGTTACTGTTTGATAGTGGGCTGTTAACACTATAAAACATTACTTAAAGAATCCTTTAAAGATCCCCCCTATTAGTAATCCTCTTTATCCTCTTTATTAATACACTGTATAAAAAGCTGAAATATATTAAAGGCTTAATTACATTAAGTTTTACAGATAATATAAACCTTTAAGCCTTTATATATAATATATTAATATATTATAAGATCTTTAAAGCTACGTATAAGATCTGTAAAGAATAGGTAAAGGAAAAGGAGATAATATTTAACTTAAAGAAAAGTAAGCTTATTCACTTCTTATAAGTAAAGCACCTATAAACCGAAAGAGTAAAGATTTTAAGAGAAGATTACTTAAGATTAACGTTAGTAAAGTTAGTTAGGTTTTTAAAAGTCTGGTTTAATAGAAAGCTTAATTAGAAAGCTTATTAAAAGAGGATTATTAGAAAAATGGAAACCTAAACCCTTATATTAACTTAACTTGTAAGGAAAACGTAAAGAGTATAAGTTATCCACACTTAAGAAATTTACACTAAAGTTATTAAAAGTGTCCTTACTTATAGAGTAAACGTATAATATACGTTAATAAAGTTAGGAAAACTAGTAAAAGAGATAATGAAAAAGTTAGAAATTACTTAAACATAATACTTATAGGTTATACTTAGAACGTATAAAGTAACCTTAATAAAGAACTTAAAGTTAGAAGTTTAAGTCTTACTACTTAATATTTACTTAAACTGATAGATAGTAAAAGTTAAGTAATAGCTTAAACTTATAAGGATTATAAAGCTTTTACGTAACATTAATAAAAGATAACTAAATAAGTAAAATAAAGACAGGGCGTAACTGCACGTGCCCCTCTAACGAATAGCAGTTTAATAAAAACTGTGTAGGTAAAAGACTAATTAGGGCTTATATTAAGAAAAGTAATAAACTTAAATTAAAAGAAGTAGATAGACTGTAACCTTAATATCTTTACCTTTTATAACTAAAAGGAAAGATAACGAAAAAAGAGGTATAAGGTGCTTATACGTTACAGTTATATCGTTACTACAGTAGATATATACGACTTTAACAAGAGGAAGATATTACTTTAACTTTATTAAGAACTTATAAAGGTTTAGAGTTTTATCCTTACGTAGGTTAGAACGGAGAAGATTAACTTAAACGTTTTCCTCTATTAGAGAAAGGTTCTTAAGGTAGTATCGCCTTAATGCTAGTACAGTATTGCTCTAGAAACGGCAGTATATATAATCTTAAGGTGCTTAAAGTATAATAAAAGCAGATTATACAGTATTTAGCTCCATAACTAGTAAGACTTAAGAGTAAGGCTCTTTTACTTAGTAAGCGTAGCGATTATTACTAATTAAATTATAGAAATTAAAATGCTGGAAGAATATAACTTAATTAAGATATTTAATAATAACAGGAGAGGCTTAGGTAAACCGTTACTAGATTACACTAACTTTAATAATATATAAAGCACGAAAAAGAAGAAGATATTAAGACGTTAGTTTAGATTTTAAGGTAGTATAGTAAAGACCTAATTTAAAAGAAAAGATAGTGAATAATATTAAGGGATAACTATAATTAAAGACCCGAACCGCAAACACACTGTAAACGCACTGTAAACACACCGTAAATAACCCCCACATTATTATATATAAATTAAACGTAATTACTATTACTAACTTAAAGACCGTTAGGAGAAGGACAGTTCCAGTCCTAAGCGTTATTGATAGTAACTTATAACGACAGTTAGTAGTAAACGAACCGCAGACAGACCATGATTAACGTGTACTTACATCCTAACTAGCCTATTACTAAGCAGCGGCTAGCTCACAAGACGTACAGATTACCATAATGGCAATATAACACTTTAAGGTATAGGTAAAGCCCAGACCCTAAACAGTTTTAATAGACAGCAAATGGAATATAAGCGATATAAGAACTTACCACACGAAGATAATTACTATAACCGTTACTGCACCTCTAGTAATAAGCTAAGTCTACAATTAGTTAGTAAACGCCCTGTAAATAGAAAGAGCAGTTACTTACTTTAAATAAGATAACACTGATAATAGTCTAAAGGGGAGGTTAGATAAGTACAGTTATTTAATAAGTTAACATAAGTTAAGTAAGGTAATTTATTAACGTTATTACTAATAATACGTTAGCGACACGATAAAGAGGGGATAATGTAAATAATTAACAGGGTGTTAATAAAGCAGTTACAGGCAGTAGTAATAAAAGGGTCATAACTAAAACTGCTAAAGTTACGCTTATAAGGGCTTAGGATAGATATAATAACAGCAGAAATAAATAAGCAAGGGTATAAAAAGGCAATTATAAGGCACGTAAAGCTTAAAACTTAAAAGGAGGAAGTTAGTAATTAAAGAAAGAAAAGTTTTAAAGGAAGGTTAAAAAGGAAGGAAGAATTTATAAAAGTTAAAGAGTAAAGCTGTAAGAACTGTAAAAGCTAATTAACTTTAATAAAAAGGTTAGATAGAAGTTATAAAGTTAACAAAGGAGGCACATAGAGGTTAACTAACTAGGTTAGCGACTTTAAATAGAAGGAATAAAGCGATAACGGCTTAAAGGAAACAAGCTAGTAAAGTACAGAACTGAAAGTTATAACGAATAAAGAACTATAAACTGGTAATAACTAAAGCGGTATAAAGAAGACTAAACTAAAAGGGGGAGACATTACGGAGTTACCTTTAAGCCGTTAACGCCTCAGTCCCGGTCGAACCCTGGGGAGCTACCCTGGGCCGAAAGGGTCTTCCTTTTTACTTTAGACGAAAAAGGAGGTAATGTAGGACTTCCGAGCCATTACGGCTAAGGGGCGTAAGCGTAGCAGGACCGAGAACAACCCGCTTACGCCCCCATCTCACTTATAACATATATTAGTATAAGGCACCTTATAACCTGTTACCGTGTTTAGTAGTTGAGATTAAACCACATGTATTTTAGTAGGATAAACAGAAGAGTAGGTGGGGTAGAAACGCCCCAACCACACCCCAACAGTAGATAGTTAGCAGTAGAGGGACCGCTTGCCTTTACAGGCGGAGCTTTCAGCTCCTATGGTGTAAGACAAATAATAATAATAAGAAGTTAACTCTTAAGATAGTTATAAATAGTATATATATACTGTGAAATCTATAACTGTATGTATTACGTACCTGCTCTTTAAAAAGATTACCTTTAGGTAATGTTAAGATATTAGTGATAAATGCCTCGCTCTGGGTTATAATAGCCGGTGACAACCCTTTCTATATCAGTTTTATTAATATAGAATTTTAGAAGACAGAACTTCTAACCCCTATTCCTAAAGCTATGCTAAATTGCTGTAAAAACACGTATATAGATACCGCGTTACCTTTTAGCCTAGTGCTATATAATGCTTAGGTTGTGAAGTTCTAAGCATTAAGAACTCTTCCGTGTCCTAGCCTTAAAATAACCAAAATAATAACCCAGGTAATAAGGTGTATAATATTGTCCTATAATATAGTGAGGCCAGATCAAGTAATTGTTAAGATCCAGCCTATCTAAATAGGATATATATAATTTTAAAATCGCATTATTAATATACCTGTAATAATTAAACTAGGCATAACTGTAAGCATAACAGGGAGGAGAGTTAAGCCTGCATATATAGGGCTATATCCTTTTATAGCTAAAAAGTAAAAAGGCATATAGTATAGTTAGCTGTAAATCTTAATATAGGAGTTAACGTTATATTTAATTAACTGGATAGTTTTGAAATATATTACAAAGCCCTAAATAGCTCCACAGGTATATACCACAGCTGAAGACATATAATAAAAGAGATTTTAGCTTAGAAAGGGCTTTTTAGTAATGCAGGCCTTATAAAAGAATATCTATACATATCCAGCTACTCTTAGATATAGCGGAATTAGTATAGTAACGCTTTGCTAATTATATTAGGTACCTCCCTATAGAACCACAAGGAGTAATATTACTGTAGAGATAATAAAAAAAAGATTTCCTAGCTAATTAACTCTTTTTAGTTTTTCTTAAGCTGTTACAGACTTAGAGATTAATATAATAATATAGATTACAGTAATAAGACTAATAGTGTAGAAAGGAAGTATTATATAAAATAGCTAATATTAGGTTATATATTTAGCGATTGCCCTGTTAATAATAAGGCTGTTACAATTTCTAATCGCTTATATAGCAAGCCTAGGTTTTGGTTAGGTAGGTGAAGAAAAAGACGTGGCTTGTGAATAAATCACTTATACTATGCTATACCATTTTAGTTAGTAATAAAGGGGGATAATGTCTGTGAAAATGAGGAGGCTGAGAATAATAATACTACCTCCACTAACGTATTGGAAAGTCCGACCAATAAGAAGAGTAGTAATGTTCTTAGCTAAATAACAGATTAGAGATTTAAGTGTAAAGAATGCTAATAATATAATAAGGCACACCTATTAACCGAAAATATTGCTAAAAGACGTAATAAAAGGCATTATAACTGTATTAGAAAGAAGATAGGCAGTCCTAATCTAAAAGGTCTGTATAGTGTTACTATTAATGTTAACACTGATAGCCTGTTAGCTGTTAGTTATACTTAAGTGGTTAGAGTTGAGAATGGTTTATATATAGGTAGTGAAATAATAATAATATATATATTAAGGGTTATTATTAAAGATAGGAAAGAAAGTGTAGTTATTATAAGGATTTGGTGCTAATTTGGGTTCCACATTGAAGTAACAGCATAATTACCTATATCTTTATCTATATTAGCAAGTGGGTTGTATATAGTAATAAGAACCGAGATATACTGCGCTATTATATATTGTTAAATAGTTATATTAAGGTCTTTGTAATAAAGTGTTTATTCTTCAGTATTATATATCTTTAAAGATATATAGTGAGTTGTTTTTCTGTATTAATTCTAATTATATACTAATCGTAGTAAAGGACATTCTTATCTTTAACAGTTTTAGCTGCCACTATACTAATTATAACTTATTAGCTTGCTATCACAGTAGTAAGTAACTGACAGTATAAGGACTAGAATTAATATTCTTAAATTATAATATTAAAGTGTGACGACCCTGCAGGTCGTCACTTGGGCCGGAGCGGCCCGACAAATCCCCCGCACAAGGAACAGTGCAGGAAAACAGTACGCACGGTACTGCGCACTGGGCCAGGGGTGCAAAGACCCGAAGCCCCTACGACCAACCAGCAGCTGCTCAGTCTTGGCAAAGGTGCTCACCTACTGAGCATCCGCGAGACCTCTGAGCAGGAGGTGCTCAGTAATAGGTTACTCAGTTCCTCACTAAGCAACAAGCCACTAAGCAAGGTACAAGGTACCTCTAGCTAGTTAGTATAAATAGTTATAATTATACCCATAACTACTATAAGGGACTCTAGTTCCTCACGTTAGTATTTAATTATTTATTTATATCCTACTGTTTAAACTCCCCTTTATACATTATAGTAATAACGACTTATAGTGACATTAAACCCCCCATTTAAGAGTGCTAACTTAATAAGCCGTCTTTAGAACGCCCCTTACCTGTTAACGTCCTATTATACGTTCTGTCTTAACCTATATTAGTCCTTTTAAGGCTTATATCAGGTATAAGTTATAATATAATACTAACGTCTCAGTTCTAAATACTGTTTATTAAATTCCCAGACACTACCTCTCTCCTGTTAACATATTAACCTTTAAAAAAGGTAAGGAGATTAAAAAGGTGTAAGCTTAGCCTTAGCTCCCTATTATTAATGAGTTAGCTGCACGCTTTAAAGACTTAAACCTTAATTAGTAGGGACTGGTTAAGGAACTTAATAAAGCCTTTCCCAGAGATATTAAAAGCCGTATTAGTCTTATTAAAAAACTCTAAACCTAACTTAATGTTATTAAACTAGAGAATAATAACTTTAAAGGTTTATAAAAGAAACGAGTAAAGCTCCCCTTACCGTTACGCTTTAAAGGGGACTTTATGTAACTAGAGTCTTAAATAGCCTAGCTTTAAAGTTATATCACTTATTATAATAAATAATTCTTTAAAGAAAAAGGAAAGGTTAGGTTTATTAAAGCCTTATTAAATAAAGTAGCCGCTTATTAGTATAAACCTTATATAAAGATAATTAATAACCTTTTTGTAAATAGAGTGTGTAAAGAAGCCCCTGAGACTTAGGCCCTTTTTAATAACTTTAACGTTTTTATTAACTAACTCTAAATTAAGTTTAAAGAATTAAACGCCTTTAAACAGGTTAAGTAACACCTTATAGCCTTAAGGTAGACGTCTTTAATCCTTAAGTTCTCTATATACTTTAAATTAAAAGTAGTAAAAACTAAACTTAATTAAAAGGCCTTAGTAATATTATTCTAAAGTGGTCTAAAGGAGTACGTTACTAAAGACCTTTACTAGGAGGATTAACTAAACTGCTTTTAAAAGCTAATTAAGATGGCTATTAAGGTAAATAACTGGTATTATAATCATTATTATTAGAAGAATTTCTAAAAGGAACAGGTCCCCCACCAGTTAAGTAAGCCTAAAAAGGGGAATTAGTTAACTGTAATAAGTTACTACCCTGGGTTAATAGATATTAATATAGTAAACCGTCAGAATTAACCTAATTACGATAAACTTTAATAATAATAACAGTAAAAGCAGTTTAAGGACCTATTACAGGTTTAGTGTTTTAACTGTGATAAGAAAGGATATATAATATGGTAATACCTGTCGTTAAAGTAAGTTAGTTAAAAACCTGTCTTAAAAAGAGGGAAGTATATTAGGTTTAATTTTAAAGACGTTTATGTTAAGATAGTAAGTAACGAAAAAGACTACACCTAGATAGATAAATATAACTAAAGAGAGGAGGAAAAAGTGGAAAAACTTTAAGATGTGGTATACCTAGCCTTTAAGGGTGTTTTAGAAGAGTTAGCCACAGAGGTGTAGGTTATTACAGACTAACTTTAAGGTGGAAACTTAAAACCGCTAAAAGTGTAGGTTATAAAAGACCGACTTTAGGAAAAGATGTTCTAATTAGCTGTTACAGGCCTTAAAAACCTTACCCTGTAAGCTTAGGAATTAAGGAAGTTTAAGAAGGACCTTAACTTAAACCTTATTAAAATGGTTAAGGGAGTTGAAAAACTAGCCTTTTAGGCCATATAAGTAGTAAAGTAAGCCTTAGAAGGTGAAAGAGAATAAGCTGAAAGAATTAAGTTAGAAAAATGAAAGTTCTTCTTAACAGTGCCCCTTAAAACTTTTAAACATTTTAAACACATTAAGTGGATTAGCACCCTTACCTCCTTAGAGGAAGGACAGCTTAAATAGCTACTTTATATTAAAGCTGGTGTGCCTTAAACTAGTACCTTAAGGGTTCCCTGAGAAGGTATAAAGTAAGCATATTAGTAAAGGATTTAGGAGCTGGAGGAGAAATATTAAAAGTTAATAGACGAAATAAAGGACCTGTAGGTTAAAGGCCTTATTATAATATTAAAGGATAAAGTAGTGGAAATTAAGTTATAACTTTATAATAGAGTTTACTTTATTAATTAACTTAAATATTACCTTATTAAAAAAGACTATTTTATAAAAGAATAAGCTGGGTTATTATTACCTAAGTTTTAGGAAAAGGTTTAGGAAAAATAACATATATAGAGGTAAGTAGAGGAAAAAAAGAAATAAAGCACCACTTCCCCTATTTTATACTTTATAACCATAACACCTATAATTAACATTAACCACCCCAGCTATAAGGATATACTATAGATTAACTGTGTATATAATAATTATACTCTTAACTGGTATTATAGACTTAAGGCCCTTTATAACCACTTTCCTAACGTATAAAGACAGGATTACACTATTATAAAAGTGGAGTTAGAACTAACCTACTATTAAGTCTCTTACTCCCTAATAAGAGAATCTAATAATAAGTGGAAGGTTACTATAGTTAATTAGGCTCTTACCACATGTTAGTAAGGAGGAGTACTTAATAACTGCCTAGTTATAATATGCTTATTACACCTTAATGGAAAAGCTAGAGAATGGTAGAAGTGGGAAGATTATTAACAGATTTAAGAGTAAAAGGATATTACTATAATCTAGTTTTATAAAGTGTATTATTAACTTATTAAGGATTTTAAAAACATTTAACCGTTTAAAGTTAACTGGACATTAAGGTGTGAAAACCTAAGAAAGGTTAACTATTAGGTTTATTAAAGTTACCTATTTTTCTAAAAGGAATTAAGAAAAGGTTACAGGCCCTTTAAAAGGGCTGGAAACTAGTAGTCCGTTAATTAGTAAAAACCCTAAGAAGAAGGAGAGGTATTTAAAAGTTAGGTTAAATAAGACCTTAAGGATAGATAATTATTATAACTTAAATGTTAAAAGAGTATAAGTATTATTCCGTTAGTATTAATGTAACAGATAGAAGAGGGAGGCTATTTAAGGTAAAAGTAGTGATTAATAGTGGAAGTACTTTTAACCTGGTACACCCTTTATTAATTAACTGAAGGAAACTCCTTAATAAAGAGTTTAAAGAGGTTATTCCTATTTAAAATAGAGAAGGAGGCCTGTATTAATATAATAACAGTAAAGTCACCTACCACTTATTACTTTTAATTAAAGTGGATAGGGATAAATAATAAGTAGACTTTAACGTTACATTAGTTATAAGTTATAATATAATCCTAAATCTACCTTAATTAGAAAAGTATAACCCTGTAATTAATTAAAGGAGTGGCCACCTTACCTTTAATAAGTCCCCTAGCTGTAATCACTGTTTAAAGAAAGTTAAAAAGGTATTAAACCGTTCTAGAGATGTATAAAGTACTTAAAAGCACGTTAAACCCTTAAAACCTAACACGGTTTAAGTTAGGTTTATTAAGACAGTTAAAGGATTAGAGAGTTTACTATATTACTTAAATAACGATTTAAAAGGTGGAAAGAAGTAAGAAGCTAATCCACAGATAAGTAAAGAAGTTAACTTATTTAAGGTATTAACAGAGTATAAGAAGTTCACCTTATTTTAAAAAAAGATATTATAATTATTAAATTACAGCTTATAAGATTATAAAATTAAATTAAAACCGGGAGTAAAGCTCCACAGCTTCCAGCCTTACCATTTAAACCCCTAATAAGTTAAGGCCTTAAGGGAGTACGTTAATAAAAATTTAAAGAACGGGTTTATTATAGAGTCCCAGTCCCTAACGGGGTACCTAATGCTGTTCGTCTTAAGGAAGGGAGATAGTAAACTGTGTATAATTATTAATTACTAAACGTTAAATAAGGATATAATTAAGAATCGTTACTTATTACTATTTATTACAGAGATGTGAGAACGGATTATTAAAGTAAATTAGTTTTCCAGCCTTAACTTCCCTATAGGATTTAATTATATTAAAGTAAAGGAAGAGGATAAACATAAAACGGCTTTTTAAACTTATAATAGGTATTACCAGTATTGTGTTATACTAATAAGATTAATAAACGCCCTTGCGACCTTTTAAGGCCTTATTAATAATATTCTCCACCCCTTCCTTAATAAGTTTATCTTTATATATTTAAACGACGTTTTAATTTACTTTAAAACTTTAAAAGAATATTAAAAGTATATATAATAGGTTTTAACAGCTTTTAAAAAAGTAAAGCTAATAGTAAACCTAGAAAAGAGCCATTTCCACGTTTAGGAATTAAATTATTTAGGGTTTTAAGTAACTTTTAAAAAACTTAAAATGTAATTAGAGAAGATAAAGGTAATTAGGGATTAGCCTACTTTAAAGAATTAAAAAGAGTTATAAGCCTTTATTAGCTTTATAAACTTTTATCACTATTTTATCAGGTACTTTATAAAAATTGTAAGATTATTTTATAAACTTATAGGTGAGGGAAAGCTGTTTAAGTGGAGTAATAAATAATAAAAGGTGTTTAAAGATTTTAAACACACCTTTATTATAACGCTAGTCTTAACCCTCCCTGATTTCTTAAAGCCTTTCTAAGTTAAAACAGACTCCTTAAAATTTATAATTAGTGGAGAACTTAATTAAGTTTAGGATAATGGAAAACGCTACTTAATTACCTTCTTATTAAAAGGAATCTACAACCTAGCCCTGTAATATCTAATCTATAATAAAGAACTAATGGTGATTATTTAATACTTTACTAAGTGGGTATTATATCTAAGTGGTATAGAAGAACCGGTCTAGGTCCTTTTAAACCATAATAACCTTTAGTACTTCCTAATAAAGGAACTTAATCCACGGTAAGTATAGTAAGTAAAGTTAATAGCCCCGTTCCACTTCCAGATTCACTATATTAAAGGAAAAGATAATAGGTAAACTAACACTCTTAACCAGAGATAGGATTATAAGGATGTTAATCTAGTCTTAATCCCTGTTATTATATTTAACAAAGTTAAAAATAGTATATTAGAACACATATTATAAGTATTAAATAACTAGACACTGGAATAAACTATTAATATTTATATAAACTTATAAATAAAATATAATATCCACTAATAATAACAGGACTTTTAAGTAAGAAGGTTATTAGAAGGAACCTGTAAGTATAAGTGCCTTTTAAGAGACTTTTTAAGGTATATGTAAAACTGTAAGAAGGAGTGTTTAAAACATTTAAAATATAATAAAACTAGTTATTAGCTAGAATAAGTATTAAAAGGTGTAAATAACACACTTAAACTAAAAGTAAGGCTTTAATATTAAGAGAAACTGTACGTTTATAACCTAGATAAATAAAGGGAGTATATCTAACAGGTTTATAAGTCTTAACTTAAAGGATATATAAGCTAAGTTAAAACTTTTATATAAGCTTAATAAGTGTACACCTTCCCAGGAATAAAAAAGCTGGTTAAAAAGGTGGTTAATAACTGTAATATCTGCTATTAAAAGCAGAACTGGTATTATAAGCCTTATAAACTTCTTAAACCACTTCCTGTATTATAAGCGCTATAAAGCTTAATCTCACTTAACTTTATCACTAGGATTCTAAAGTCTAGGGACCCTGTTATAAAAGTCACTTATAACTAAATCCTTATAATAGTTAATAAATTAACGAAATAGGCTTACTTTCTACTAACCTTAAAGGATATAACAGCGAAGTAACTTACTTATATTTTTAAGAAAAAGGTAGTTTTATAATACCTTTAGTTAAATAACATTATTACAGATTAAGATAAGCTAATTGTGTTAAAGTTCTAATAAGGGTTAATGTAAAGAATAAGTGTGAAGAGTAAGTTTTTAACAGCCTTCCACCTATAAACAGATGGCTAAACGGAATAAGTTAATTAGATACTTATAACGTATCTTTAAACTTACGTTAACTTTAAATAAGATAATTAGCTTAAGCTGTTACTAACAGTATAAATAACTTATAATATAACACTAGTTAAGTTAACAAGTATATTACTATTCTTTACTAATTATAGTAAAGAGCCTAAGCTCTGTTAAGGCCCGCCTACTAACACCCCTTAAGTTACAATTTATGTAAACCAGATGTAAGAGCTATATAACCATTTATAAGCCGAATTTAAGTTCATATATGAATAAATAAAGAAGTTTACTAATAAATATTAAACTAAGTAACTAATATTTAAAAAAAGACTCTATTATAATAATAAATAAGTTAAGGGACTAACTTTTTAAAAGGGGGATTATGTTTACCTTTTTTCATAAAACCTACATTTAAAACAACTTAGTAAAAAGCTTAACTTTAAAAGGTACAGACTGTTTTAAATTAAGAAAAAGGTCACCACCTCTAATTATAAATTAAACTTACTTACTAATATAAAGGTGTGGATTAAGGTTTTTTATATTTTACTTCTGGAACCTGCCTTAAAAGGAGTTCTTTTAGAAAAAAAGATTAAAATTAATACTAATAAGGATAAGTATAACATTAAGGAAGTTATAGATTTATAAAAGGGAAAGAACACGTTTAAGTATCTTATTAAGTGGCTAGATTACAGCCTTAAAAGTAACTTGTAAGAGCCTGTTAAAAATCTTAAATACCTAAACCTGATTACAGAGTTCTACTAAAAAAATCCAGACTAATTAAAACTAATAATAAGAATTAGAAATAAGATAAGATCTAATATCTAAATTACCATACTGAAGAGTAAGATTATTATAGGACTTAGAGCTTAAGAAGTGGCAGGAAACTCCTTAATAAGTATAAGAGGACATTTATTAAAACCTTTAACTAGGGTTATAAGGACCTTAGACTTAATAAGGAGGCCGGACCTCCAGAGCTCTTAATAAGCTTTATATAAAAAAATAAGTTAGTAAAAAAAGGGGCTGCCCTTCACATACTGGAAAAAGGAGTTACAGACTAAGTTAAAAAAAAGTTATCAGTTATGGCGACCCCCTGGAAAAAGAACCAATAGGTGTTCCTGTTAAAAAGCCTCCCTAGTTAAAGGACTCGCTAGCTTTAAGAGGAGCGGCCAGACAGGCCTCCTCCTGCTCTTAGAAACAAAGGATCTCTGCCTCCCGGCTAAACGCAGAAAAAGCCCACTCTTCCATCCTATAGTGCTGGACTTTAATCCGTTTAAATCAGGTAACGGCTTTATAAAGCTCTTAGGTTTTTAACTTTAAATTCCACGTAATAACGTTATACTCTGTGTTAAGATAGCGCTTTTTAAAAAGGAGCCGTTAAAGGAAGGTGTTACTGTAACTAAACACGTCACACGAAGACGAAACCCCTATTAATAAGTATTTAAAATAACTGTCCAATTATATAATAATAAGACAGGAAAGCAATTTCGAAAAATAATAATTATAAGGTGATATTTACGATTTAAAAGTTAAAGTGAAGTTTATAAGGTTACAGTGACGAAAGGTGCTGTTTTTTAAAATACACTTTTATACACAGTTAACAGGTATAATTACGTTAGAAAAGAAGGAACGCTTTTACCAGGATTCTTTATAGAAAAAGAATGTTAAAAAGGGGGAATTGTGTAACGACCCTGTAAGTCGTCACTTAGGCTGGAGCAGCCTGATAAATCCCCTGTATAAGGAATAGTGTAAGAAAACAGTATACACGGTATTACGTACTGGGCCAGGGGTGTAAAGACCTAAAGCCCCTACGACTAATTAGTAGCTGCTCAGTTTTAATAAAGGTGCTCACCTACTAAGCATCTGTAAAACCTTTAAGCAGGAGGTGCTTAATAACAGGTTACTTAGTTCCTCACTAAATAACAAGCCATTAAGTAAGGTATAAGGTACCTCTAGCTGGTTAGTATAGATAGTTATAATTGTGCTTATAACCACCGTGAGGGACTTTAGTTCCTCACGCTAATATTTAATTATTCATTTATATCCTACTATTCAGACTCCCCTCTGTACATTATAGTGATAACGACTTACAGTGACATTAAACCCCCCGTCTAGGAGTGCTAGTTTAACAAGCCGTCTTTGGAACGCCCCTTACCTGTTAGCGTCCTGCCATACGTTCTGTCTTAACCTGCGCCAGTCCTCTTAAGGCCTGTGTCAGGTGCAGGTCGTAATATAAAGTTATCTCCACATAAGCCATTTATATTACTAGTTATCACTGACATACTACATACGTCGTAAGTTACTTCTTACCGAATTATATCTGCTTTAAAAAGTATTGAATATAAGAAGTAGCTGGAGATCTGGGTACACATCTGGCTTTTGCGCTTTAAGGGCACCTTAATCGCACACTAAATCTGCGCCAGCGCCGGCTTGTATCTACCGCTAACCGGCCGCGCCTAGCTTTTCCTATTACTTTTTCCCGGTACTAGAACGGGCCGGTTATGGCGAGATGGACGTTTAAGGCGGAGGTATTGGCGAGTTCGTTAAGGGAGATGTTAAGGGTGGAGTGGTGGTGGGAAAGAGCCCCTCTACTTTTTGCACGTGGGATTTGTAGACTATCTGTCTATATTTGTAAGCAGCGGCCCACCAGCCGTATAATCCCGCGTTAATAAGGCCGTATGCGGCGAACTACAGGACCTGGCTAGGAAGCTGCCTTCGTGAATTGCGGTATGGCTGTGCTCGTCGCAGGCGGTCAACCTCGGCTACTGTATTCTGTAGGACATTTTCGTCCCTTTGTCGTGGCCCGTGCACTGCGTGCCAGACCTGGCGTGATGTTAACCCGCATATGGCAGTTCGCCTAAAAGGTTTGGAGCGTACAGCCATAAAGGGGATGTCAGTTGTGTGGGTAGGCTTCGTAGGGGAGGGTTGTGGTTGCTAGGGCGGAGGAGACGCAGTTTGTGTAGGGGCTGTAGGGGTGTTGGTGATCATGTCTTCTTAGGGGGGAGGGGAGGGAAAATGACGGAAGAAGGGAAAAAAAAAAGAAAAGAAAAAAAGGGGGAGCTTACGATTGGTTACGGCAGAGGGTTCCTTGGGCTGAGGAGTGGGTTGTTGTGAGTTGCTGTGAAGACGAGGAGGAGGATGGTAGAGAGGAGAGGAAGGGAGAGTTGGTGATGCATTTTTGCTTGTTGGCGGTGGGATAATATCTAAGACGTAATCGTTAAGTGCTGGGTGGCAAAATACAGGTAAATTGGAGAAACAGAACCAGTAACAGAACTGAGACCAGCCTAGCTATAAAAACAACATAAAAAGATGTAACTAAGGGACCATTTGTTTCAATTCCGGTCAGGGGGGTTAAGTAGCTCCGTGTTGGCCTCGGCGACGGCGCTGAGCCCGATCTTGAACAGCCGCTCGACTAAAAAAACTGTTAGAGATTATGCCACTATGGATGGGGCTTTGTCTCATCTCAATTCTTACCTGATGCCTCAGAGAATGTGAGATACGCGAACCCCTTGGGGTATTCGCGCACTTTTCGTGCCCCTTCATCATCTATCTGCACGACGTACGTTGGAGAGTGGAAGTTCGGTGGTTTACCTGGTGTTGAGAGAGAAGCGAGGAAGTCCTTAGCGATTAAAATATTTGAGTTAGAGGTCCTTATCCTGTATTTGGGTCTTTATTGGCAGTAATGGCGGGAAAACCTACGATCTTGGCTCACAACACAGTACCCCGTGCTATCGACTATAAGGAACCTGTATTTATCGGTCGTCCCGTTCTTTAAGATCTGGATGTTTGCGGATGTTATGTGCAGGTTCTCGGTGTGGACGTCCTTTGCCGTCCTTGATTACATGTCAGCTCAGCTAACTGCATCCCTGACCCTTTTAACGCGACTTACACCTTGAGCAAGACTTTTTCCTCAGGTCTTGGAAATTGCAGGTGGAGAATGAACAGTTCCATTTTTATGTTCTCGACTTTGGTGTAGAAATTTATGGCAGCTGGTTTGGTATTAGCGGACTACCATCTATTGTGTCTTGATAAAACCGCCTACTTTGAAGATTGAAAAATTCAAACTTAACCTTGACGTCGGGCATTTCGTGTTCGGTCTCTTTAGTGTCGAAGCTTTTGGTGTTTACTCTGTTAAACAGAACGGTGATGTCACCAGTGGTGTGTTTTGGTCTTATTGACGGCGTTACTGCCTGCGTGAGCCACGTGCATTCCCTAAAGTTGAATAACTTACATTTGAGTACTGTTCGGGATATTTTATCGTCCTCCTCGTTGTTAGGGCGCTGGGCTTTGTAGAATACCGAAACTTTAGCCGTTTTGTTGTAATGGACGGTGGTCCCAGGCACGCACGTGGGGTTATTTAGAAGCTTTTCCAGCTTAACAGCCTTGTAATGAAGGAGTTGGACGGTATTAATTGAGTCTTGTCTAAGAGACATAAGCCCTCGCTTGATTGTAACCGACTTAACACGTTGTTTCGCGTCGACTGGATCCCTGCAACCGGTGTTAGTGCCTGAGACAGCTCCTAAGATAGAAGGCCTACCTAATTAAGTGAAGAATATGAGCACGGGGTGAGCCGCCTGTGTCTGGTGCTTCCGCATAGCATAGGAGTGTGCTTATGTTTCGGAGGAGTAGCGACCTGGACTGTTGAAGCGGAAACCTATGGAGGAACGTTTCTTTTATCGCAGCTATGCCTGGGGGTTGATGATAAATCGTGATTAGTGAGGTCGCTGGACTAGTAAAGCTGTTGGAATGAACTCACCCTTTAGTGACATTTTCTTAGTAAGAAGTGTCTTTATTGAGGCTGTATTGCGGTCGGATATTTTATAGAACATTATGACTTTTTGGCCACTAGCGATTCTTGTGCTAAACGATAAAGGGGACCCTACAAGTCGACTTATTGATAAGTTCTAAGCTAAAGGTAAAACTAATAAAAACATATAAGAAAAGGAATCTGGTTAGAAATCGTAGGCACTTAGGAGAAGGAAGCTCACGTTGTAAAGCTTCAAGTTGTGTCCGATGCGGAGAAGCGGTGTTGGCGGAGCTGGCGGGGCAGTTGCAAGTGAAAAAGCCCTCGTTAGATGTTTTATTCTTATGCTTTGTAGGAATAAGTGAAGTAACACTACAGATCAGTACCTCTTTGTCTGTCCACTTGTAAAGCTGAAAGTACGAGTATATGGGCTCTTCTTCGGTACTTAGAGCGGTGGTTTGCTAGGTTTGGGTGCGCGATCTAGGGTTACTTACGGGCAGGTTCTTAGTTAACTAAGATCACATATCCTGTAAAATAGTGTGTAGCTGATTAACTCTGGTCTTTAGCTGCCCTGTTTGTGTACTGTTTTAAGATGCAGTCAGTGTTTAATATATGGTATATTTAGTCTAAATAACGTACTTCGCCATAACACCTAGAAGCAAGTCCAAGCTGTTTATATAGACCGTCAAGTTGCTCCTTAAGGCAGTAAGATCACCACCCTTGGTTGTCCACATGATGCTTTTCTAACCTGTTTTTAAGCCGGTGTTCCATTATTGAAACCGAGAGCCATTAAGTTTCCCGTTATTATCCTTCTTGAGAACGCCATATTTTGTCACCACTGATTTAAGGTGACTAAGAGTCCGTCTGTAACTTTGGACTGTATGTGAAAAGCTATCTTTGGCGTCTTTGTTAGCAGTGGATTTAGGAACTAGCGGGGTGATAGTATCGAGTGCGGCGCTTAGCGAATAAAGCTGACTTTCGACCTTTTTGAACTCCTTGGGCGCTGATCTCTGCCCCTTTGTGAACGCTTGACTGAGTGTGATAGCCAATTTTGAGACCGCGATGACATCGCCGACGCTGAGCGGTGAAGCTATGGCTTCGACTGGGCGTTTGCGCTAATAAACGGCCGCACGCGATTTAAGTTGTGGAATTAATTTGTGGCTGGCAGGTAAGGGCGATGAGTGAAAAACGGATGTCAGGGGAGTTGAACAACGCAATGCCACTAATTCCAAGACAGCAGCAATCACTGCTTGCTCTGCCCCATCGCGCTTAGCATCATTTTGACCGCCTGAGGCCATAACGAATCAGGGGCTAAATCGCACCTTCCGGTCTCGCGTTCGCCACAAACCTGAAGGCACTATTGGGTCTAAGCGAGACGCTTGGAGGGCCGAAAAGAGGGGTGCTGCAGCAGAATTTAGCCTTGACTCACTGTAGAGTAATATAGCATGCACCGCCCCTCTTCCAAGTCGAGAACGGAAATGCGAAATGTCCTGACTGAAGTTTGACCGAGAGCCTCGTTGTCGAGGGAATTTTCGACGTGACGAAATTTTGATAACGCTATCTCTCGAACTTCTAATCCATCTTTCGTTAATATCTTAGTAATTCTTCTGGAGACGAACTTGAAGTTACCTCCTGCACAATCGCCATGCTGCACTTTTGAAGGTTCCCTGGTCTCTCCTTCCGATGGGACCCACGAGAACCAGTGCCTCCATTTTTCTTTCGGAACGACACTGGCAACCATTTCCCGCAGCCATTGGATAAGGAGATTCAGGTCCACAACATCAACGCCTATCATGTCCAGCACGACGTTTGGAAGGATATAACCTTTCCCACTGGTCTAAAGCCCACACCCGAGGTTGGCGCCGTTAAGATCCAGAACGTGCTCCTGCCACCTTCCTTAACAGCAGTCTCGGCGCAAATCATCTAAGACACCGCAACCATCACCATCACCCACGTGTTCGAAAATAAGTCGGCAGTCCATCTCGAGCAGGGAAGCTTCCAATTCCCGCTCCCTCACACCGCCGCCGTCGTCGACTTCACCTGCCGCATCGGCGATTCCACCGTCTTGCGAGGAACTGCCAAGCCGAAAGAAGCTGTTAAACGTGCCTTCCACGATGCTGTCAGACGTTGCCGGCCCGCTGGTCTCCTGGAGCAGGACAACTCCCCGGAGATCTTCCGTATAAGTATCGGTAACATCCCGGCCAGTGTTAAAGCCATAACCGAGCTTACTATTATCCTGCTCCTTAAGCATGATTTCCTCCCGACTAAGTCCGTCACGTAAACTACCCTTGCCATCCCCACATACATCGCCCCCCGTTACGGCACCGCCCCTACTGGTATCCTCGAATCCGGGCCGTGTGGCCCTGAGACGACCTTGTCCATTAAAATTAACATCCTCTCCGCTAAGGAAATCATTAATATCCGCAGCGATACCCACCTTATTGACACCGAACTTGGTGCTGGCTGCTGTAAATGCCAGCATTAGGCTGACCTTATTGCCCTGAAAACCAAGTCTAACCCGTTAACATCCGCCCACGTGTAACTCTCCTCCCCCGGAATCACCCACCTTGACAAAGACCTTACTCTCACCATCACCACCCGCCCTGACACCGGCCTCGAAACCCCCATCACAGCGTTAGAATCCCACCCCTCCCTCCCTAACCATACCGCTTTAATAGTTACCCTCCCACTTAAGTTTATGCTCTAGCAGTCGCCTCTAGCAACCAAGCCCGAGTCTGAAAGCGAAATAATCTTCGTAACCGACCGCTCTGGCTTTATAAGTGATAAGATCGGGCCTTTTAAATCCGCTCTTGAGTTCTTCATCCGCTCTATTCCCTCGGGTTGGCCTTTTAACATCTGGTGTTTTGGCACTAATTATATATCGCTTTAGACTAAGTCTAAGGCGTTAGCGCAGGATATTATAATAAAGGCATTATAGTATGTCGAGACGAGATTTTATACTGATATGGGCGGGACAGAGCTACTGCCTGCGTTAAAGGCAGTGATAGGTAATCGGGATGGGACGAGGGGGATAAAGGTTGTGGTTTTGACAGATAGGGAGGTTTGGGAGTTGGAGGAGACGGTGGCGTTTGTGGAGGAGTCGTCGAAGGGTGGGGAGGGGGGGAAGAGGCCGGTGAGGTATTTCGGGCTGGGGATTGGTGATGCTGTGTCGAGGGCCTTGGTAGAGGGGATTACGGAGGCTGGAGGGGGGTATGTGGAGATTATCCCGAATGCGACGGAGGGAGGGTGGGAGGAGAGGTTGGTTACAGTGCTGGAGGCGGCGTTGACGGGGTATTGTGGGCGGGTGGAGGTTAAGGTGGAGGGGGTCGTAAAAAGGTCTCCGATGGTGTTGACGTCTCCGAAAAACGTCTCGGCGGTCAGCCCGTTTATGCGGAGCCGGATCTTTTACCTTTTTGAAGGGGCGATGGCCAAGTCGGCCAAAAGTGTCACTCTTAAGATTACGGACGCCAGCGGGAACGAGATCCACACGGTTATACCGGTTCGACTACTGCACAACAAGGATATTAAGCTGCACAGGTTTGTGGTCTAAGCCCTGTTGGGGGATCTCGAACGTCGACTTCACGAAATTCGGAATCCCGAGAGATCGGGGTACCACTACGCCTGAAGCACCAGCTCACGAGAGATTCTCTCGATCAAGCAAGAAGGAGAGCGGCTGGGCTGCAAGTGGTCGCTTACTTCCAAGTGGACGAGCTTCGTGGCGCTTGAGGAGCAGGAGGAGGGTGCAGCAGCGGGGAAAGAAGTTGGCACAGCCAAGACCGACACCGACGACCTTGGTCTCTTGCGTCCGCGGAACAAAGAAAAGCAGAAGCTTTTGGTGGCTGCTGCTCTGGGGACTGCCGGAGCTTTTTCGGATGTTCTAAAACTCCGAGCTCAAACAATCAGGGATACTCTCAGCACTGGTGTCGACCCCGGTTCCGACCCCGTTAGCGACCAAGATACGAGCCAGGACGAATCTGAGGGCGAGGAGGAATCACCTGGCGAGGCAACAGCTGGCTATCTCGACGCACCACTTCCATCCTCGTGGGATGCCTTGGACCAGTCGTATGGATCTTTGCAGGATTACTTATGTGCCACGCCACCGCCACCGCCAGCGGCCCAGGCACCACAGCCAATCGTATTACCCCGGTCACGTACTGCCCTGACATGGTTAAGTTCACCAACACCAATGGCCTCACAATCCATTCGACGAGGAGCTGAAGTCGACGATGCCCTAGCCAAATCCTCACCCTTATCGAGTGCCATGGACGAGTTGTATGGAGCTTTGCAGGAACAGGAACCAGCCGATGAGATGGAAGGACCTCCGCGCAGAGCTTCGCCGAGCCCTAATAAGCTGCTGATGGTTGACTCAGGTTCACGAAGGGCCGTCTCGGGAATGCTATCACGGATGGCAGCTGAGTTATCGGAGGGCGAACCACCGTTAGCCAGCGCGAGAGGACCCGCATATGCATATAGCTGGCCCGAATCTGGCGACTCCGACACGGACACGAGAGGTGGCATGCACCACTTCTCAGTGCCTGCCCCTGCGTCTGCGCCTCGGCCGAAGATGTTCTTCGGAATGCCCAAGTCCGCTGCCCCCCATTCACGATCTTCATCGTCACCCAACACTGCGTCAGGAATGAAGAGGTCCGCAGATAGGAGTTCGCCGCACCAAGCCTTAGCACCAAGTATCGGAAATAGCCCTCGAATCGATACTACCGAGGAGGGATCCAGCGGCGATGCCAACGACATGCCTGTATATCTAGCAGCTCGATCCTCAAGTGCAGCGCCGCTCAGCTTTGGGCAACTTCCGCTTACCAGTAGCTCAAGACCAGCAGCAGCAGAGGTCAGCAAGTCAAGACATCCGCCGAGCTCATCTGCCAGGTCTGCCACTAGAGCAGCGACGAGGGGTGATACGTGGCGTGGTGCGCCACGTAGTCTAAGCCGCCCGACCAGGCCACGCAGTCCAAGCCCGATCAGGGCTGGGAATGACCCGATTCTGTATCACCCAAATCGGTCTGAAACTGTTCGCAATTTTGAAGATAACAACGAGTCTTCAGTCCCTTGCGAGGGCGTGTCCGTGTCCGTGTCCGTCACGGTGGAAAAGATCTCGGCTATCTTCCAGAAATTCTCGGGCGAGTTCTCGTCCTTCGGCAAGGAGTCAAGCACCTCTGAGGACGGTTCCAAGCCTGAGACCGATGTTGAGCCCACGACAGACACCACTGGTAGCCCACCAGCAACCTCAAGCGCATGGGAGGACACCAACACCACGAGTTCAACCCCTATCGCCCCTAATACGCCGCCCAAGCCCGAAGCCAAGCCAGGCAAGCAAACCGTCGCACCTGTCGAATCCCCAGCCCCCGGCACAGGAGCCGTCAAAGCCCCGACATCCAACACGGTCTCGGCGCCCCAACCACCGAAAATGAACACGCCGGATATGCCCACACCACCCACCATCCCTCCAAGGGCCGCCCGCGCTTTCATCAAAAAGATCATCCAGTACCAACCCTCCAACGGCGCCTTCATCTTCCCTAGTGGCTCCGAAATCAAGACCGTTCTCGGACCTGAGTTTTACACCAAGGTGAAGGGTGAAATGCCCGCCGACACCCCTCTGACAATTAGTGTCACAGTAATGCTCGTGGCGTTGCTTGAGGCACAGTTCGATTCGTGCCGGGGGTTGTGGGTTTTGGTGGTTGAGAAGGCGAAGGGGTTTGTTGCGGCCGAGTCCAAAGTTGCGGGTGTGGATGTTGAGGGGTTATGGGAAAATGCGCGGGGGGTGGTTGCGGGGATGAGTATTTTGGATTTGGAAGAGGATGGGAGTTTGAGAAGGAGGAGGGATAGCGCGGAGGGGGTGGAATTGTTGTTTGCGCCTTGGTGTGATGAATAGGGGTGAGGTAAACAAATAAGAGTGGGGCCTCTCAGGGGTTTTGTGGATCGGTTTTTGTTTGAGCGTAGCAAAAGTTTTGGTGGCAAAAATAATTGTGTAGGTCGCATTGGATATCCAAAAATTTCTCTTTCGTCGAACACAAGAAGGGAGAATGTTGGTGGTGATGCGCCAAGAGGGAATCGAACCCCCCCCTCAACCTTGGAAGGGTTGAATCCTAACCACTAGACCATTGGCGCTTGGATTGTTGATAAGTGATGAGCAGCACCTGGAAAATCACTCATATGGAACCCTCAACGGTGGAAACTAGAGTGGAAACTAGAGTGGAAGTTGAAGTGGAAACTGTGGGGTTGGAGAACACGACGTTGAATGAAGGTACATGTACTTGGCACCAAGTGGAACACGAGGTGGAACGAGTGTGCAGAGCGGGAAAAAAACAACTCTCCTGTGATCGCAACCCTTGGTCCCCGTCCCACCCACCTTTCTGTTTTCTTTGTTTTGAGATGAAGCCATGTTCGAGATCCATCTCTCCTGTGAAAAAAAAAGGGAAGAAAACCACTCAAATTCCGGTACTTAGAAACATCCTAAGCAGCCTTCTTGTGCTGTGACTGCTCCCAGAGTGTGTCCCAGTAGCCCTTCTTCCAGGCGTTGATGGCCGTCTCGTCATCAATCCAAACGCCATGTTCTTCATTGAAGCTCGTGTACGCGTTATCGCTGCCGATATAGAGGAGCTCGTCGTCGACGCAGACAACCTTAGAGTGGTTGATCTTGCCATCGTCGTCTCTGAGGCGGACGATCTCAAAGTTTTTGTCGACCAAGCTCTTGGCGTACCCAGGGTCCCAGGCCGATGTGTAATGTCTGAACGCAGCCAGAACTTCGGCGACGCGAGTCTTTTGCGTCTCCAGATGCACGGGATCTCCGTATCCGCCGTTCTGGTCAAACTTGGTGACGATGACCTGGACCTTGGCGCCATTGTCGATACACTTGGCCCATGCGAAGAGGAGATCTTTGTTCTCGTCAGTGACACTGCACTGCAGCATGTCTTGTCTCTGGGTAAGGTAGATAGGTGCTAGTAGGTATGTAGGGAACTTACCATACGGCCACAGCCATCCGTTCCACTTGCTTTTCTCATCCAGACTCTCGGGCTTGACCTTATGAATGCCGGCAGTCATGTTGTTCACCTCCGTCATGACCTTTTGCCATTCATCTTGTTTAACGAGGTCGTAATACACCAGGTGCTCGACGCTCATTCGGACGGTGCTCTTTGCGGCGGCAATGGCCTCTACACGGACGTGACGACTCGCCCAGGCAGCAGGTTGGATCTGCATCTCGCCGAGAGTGTCGAGGACAGCCGTGTCCTTGACGCTTTCGACGAAGTCCCATAGTGACTTTATGGCTGCAGTCCTGATACCCGTGTCCTTGAGGCGTCCGGCCAAGTCCCATAGTGTGTCAAAAAATCCATGTTCAGTCTCCTTGGCCTTTTCAACGGGACCATCACCGGCGCCGCCGATTTGGTGAGTCAAGTGCCAGACGACGTTGACAGCGAGGTCTCGGAGGGCATCGATCATCTGCACGGGGTACCTGATATTGGTCATCTCTCCGTGCCAGTCCCCGAGCTTGGCCACGGTGAGCACCGTCTTGTCACCCTTGTTATCGACAGCTGGGACACTGGTTTTGCTGATTGAAGGGGGGTTGGTTGTATTGTCGGTGGTGACAAAGAACAGGGGGACGGGCACGATGGTCTTGTCGTTTCTCACCGTCCAGGCGTCTGGGAAGTTCTTGTTGAGCTTGCCCATGCGGAGGTGAGACCTGCCGTCTGTTCCGAGCTCGCCTTGGAGGTAGCTGTTTATCGCCACCCAGTGTCAGTAGAGGAAGGAGAAAAAAAGAATAGATGGTACTTACTCCCAGAAGTAGTCCAGGTACTTGTGTGCCGACAAAGCAGCACTGCCTTGAATCTTAGTGGACGTGTCGTAGACGTCGCCATGTCCAATCTCGTAGTCCCTCCAGTAGTTGGCCCCACCCGTCATGAGATGGGTGCCATTGACGGCTAGAATCTTGCCGTGATTCCAGCTGACGGACTGCAGTTCCTTGCTGAGGAGGCTGTCAACCATGCGCTTGGCGTCCCATTTCTTGGCTGCGTCGAGGACGCCTCCCGCTCCAAACGTTGCGAGCATTCCCTCCCACTCATCGATCAGTTTCCTGAGCCATGCTGCTGCCTCCTTGGCTGGCTTCTCGAAATCCTGAGCTTCCTTGGTCTTGTTGAGTTCGTCTTTCCTGTGGTTTTAAGTGGTGAGCAAATGTTGCAAGAAGAAAAGAGGGGAGCAGCAGAAACATCGTACTTTGGGCTGAAGTCAGGGCCGTAGAGCCCGAGATATATCTCAGCATTCGGATTGTCGATGCGTGGCTTGTCACCGTTCCAGAACACGGCCTGAATGTCTTGCTTGATTTCACCTGCATCCCAAGCTTTCTGGCCAACCTTGTCCAGATTATCACCCCACAGGCCTTGAAGAAAGCGAATGACAGGCTTGACATTGGGGTACTTCTCGAGCCCGTTGACGATATCGACAATTTTGTCGGCGACGGTATGACCGTCGGTGTTGGCTTTCTGGGTGAACCAATTGCCGAATCTGCCCTGCAAGTGGCTGATATCGATGAAAAAGGTGCCTGAGATGTCGTGGGGGACGTTGTTGTCGCTGTCTTTGAGAAGTGAAGCAGCACCACCGTTCAGGACGTCCTTGAAGGCCTCTTGGAGGATGCTCACTCCCTCGGGTGTTTTCCAGGTGGACTTGTCGCCTGGGGGGAAGGTGGGGTAGGGAATAGCAATATGATAGGTGGAAGGGGAGTTTCCGAAACCTAGGGTGTTGTTGGATGTCTTCTCGTAGGAAACCCCGTTCATCTTCCCATGAGGGTCAATGGTCTTGATGATTTCCTCGAGGTCCGCAAGCGTTTTCTTGGTCATTTTGGATGGTCTGGCTTGGATTTGCTTTAGTGGATTGGTTTGAAACACTGAAAGGAATGGTGACTAAGATTTAGAGTGGGGAAAGTGTGTGAGATGTCCGGTGGTGATTTCCTGAAAGTGTGCGGTACACGACGCAGGTTCATATACACTTTCCCGTGCAAGAATGGCGGTGAGAACGAGGACATTATGGCACTGGCATCTGAGCATCCTGAACCACATTCGCATTCATCACGCCGCTCAGCAAGCCACAGGCCAACCCACAGCTACCGCTCGGTCTGTTCTGGACCCCGATGGCTATCCCAGCTACCAATACCATCATTGTGCGGCACAACCCCGTCCCTGTTCCAGCGGTCCCCGCACTACCCATTGGGGATGAGCAAAGGGCTCTGCATTTACAGAAATGCTACCGCCATCTCATGAGGCCAATAAAAAAATGCCACGGACTTGGCAGGGGGCTAGCTGAACCTCTTGCCGCAGCTCAAGATTCTGCATCCGACTGCAGACAATCGGACATCTCCTCCTAAAAAGGATGAGCTCTTCCCACCCTCCCATCTGCAACACAGCGCCGCAGCCTACATCGGGGCCAATTGGACGACACCGTGACTTGGCAGGGCTGGCTGAAGCTTCTCATGCAGCTTCGGATCTGCGCGGCTTTTGTTGCAATGCAACCACACTCCGCGTGCGGGGTCAAGTCGAGAGTCTGGACTCCTGTCGCCTGGCGTTGTCGGGTGTTGTCCGCTGGAGCTTTATCTCCGGTAGAAGCCAAGAGTAGTCTGTCCGCGTGTACTAGTAGGTATTATTTGCTTCATTTCCGCTGATCAAGCGTGGCCAATCCTACGCCTGATAGTCTTGCCGATGCAGAATGGCGGGTAGCCAACCTCGGAAGCCAAACTGTGTTTTTTTCTTCCCCAACCAGCTAGCTGCCTGCCCATATAGTTACTATTACCTACATACTAGTACCTAGATTACACTATGACGATGGTTTGATGCGCTACAGATGACGGAAAGAAAGCCTCATCCACCTCAAAGTAGCCAACTCGCTGAAAAATTTCCATCTGCTGGTCTGCGAGCTCTGATCCCAGCCTCTCTCTGAACTCACCAGAATCACTGGTGCCCAGCTTACGCACTAGAAGCCCCCGACTTTCAGTAATGCCCTGGCCGTAACCTACGCACTGTATTACCTGTAAGGCGAAAACGCCGCTGACACCCACCTCCAAATGGCCGCTCTCATCTTCATAGTCAAAGCCATCGTCGTAATCGAAGAACCTTTGCGGGGATAACCTGTTTTGTGCGACAAATCTGGGCACATAAAATTTCCGTTTTCGTTCCTCAACTACATGACGGTGCTCACCCTGGCTCAGGGCCGGCTTAGGGTAGGCTAAGAATTTGCTCAGGCTTGCCGAGCGAGCCCAGAACTGATCCTATTTATAAAAATGGTAAAATTAATCCCTGTCTTTTAAAAGGGAATGATTGCCTTCACCTAACTTTATTTAAGTAACTTAAGTAGTTTTCACGCCTTTAATTCTATTGTCTCTTAGTTCCTAACTCTCTAAACTGCTTTAAAAATCACTATTTTAAGGTACACGTACGACTAAACGCAGATCCACACCACAGTTAGGTGCTTGCCTTAACGTGGGTAATTTAACATTTGGTGGTGTTAACGATACAAACTAGTGTTATTATCGTTATTACCGTAATAAAGAAAACTATCTGTACGACTAGGTCTTCCAGCGTATATATATCTTAATAGACCTAAGCTACCGGACCCGACCCTTAAGTCTATTGTATCAGTCGTGTTAAAGGAGCTAAGCTCTAAGTTCTCCTACCTAGGCCCTTCTTGATTAGTATAGCTATTATAGTTGTCTTTATTAACTGTTCCTAAGATCTCCACTTAATAAACGCCTTAAGTTAAAAGTAATTTCCTTTTTAGGTTATAGTATAAGACTAGTCCACATATATTTACTTATTTCCAAGCCATAAAGTTAAGCTAACGTAGGACTAAAAATCGGGTTTACAGGGAATATTTTATATCAGTATATTTTAAGTGTTAATCTAATATGTTAAATTTGGCGTCTCTGAGCACTATACTATAGTGCTGCAGAGGCTGTAAGCCTCTATAGTACAGAAGGCTTACAGGGCACTTAGGGGAAGAAAGTGCACACACAGGTGGCTGGAGCCTACTGCAAAAAGGGGGGTACAGAGCCGGAGGCTCTGTATTATAACAGTAGTACTGAGGGAGAGGAGTTGAATTGCTCTGCTCTGCTAAAACTAGATACAGGAGAGGAGAGAGCCTATTATAGGCTGTGGGAGGCTCTGGAAGAATTCCAGAGCCTTCTATTACTAATACAATTCTAAAGGGTTCTGTGGAGCTTTGCCCCACTGGAACCTTCCAGGTCTCAGAGCCTTCCAGGCTCCACAGGGGCCCTGTGGGCCCCAGAACCTTCTGGAACAGTGACTGCAGGGTACACAGCCGTAGCAGAGCAACTGCTTACAGCAGTTGCCTTCTGTAAGCTCCCTGTAGTACAGAGAGCCTATAGGATAACGGTAGCTATATTTTAACATAATATCATGTCGGGGCAGTCGGGGTGGAATCGCAGCGGAGGTAACAACTCGGACTTGTCACAGAAGCGTTCAGGCGGCGAGTGGGCGTCGAGTTGAAGTCTCCCGTTGTAGATGTGTTTAGCTCCGTCACACAATGTTTTGGTCTCCCGCCGAGAATTACCCCGGTGTCCAGGCCGGCGCATAACCCCGATCAGACAAATGCGGGAACTCGAGAATCACGCGCGCCTCGATGTCGATGTCATTCAAATTTGGGATTGTCGGACACCCCGATCTACTTATCCTCCGGAGGTCGCAAATTGACGGCATGGCCTCAAACCCGGTGATGCTTCGGTGCGGATCGGACAGCTTTGCGGAGCGGTGGACGCCGAGTAGCCTGTCAGCGATCATCAGTCAGCGATGAGCGATCAATTGGAGACAATTGAGTACCCTGGTGTCTCGGCACCAGCACATGTCGTGGCTGGATCTTGGTCTCTTGCCCACGATTTCGGCCTCGAGCGTCGAACGTGCGGCGGCTGCGGTCGCGCAGGGTTTCTGGACGGCAGACGGAGTCGAGACGGAAGACAGTCGGGATACCTTATGCCATTGACTGATGTCAGTGGGATTGGGATCTCCACGGGGACCAGGTCGGGGGGGGGACCTCATTCTGGGGGACCTACCATTCTAGGTCGTGATTCGGAGGCCTATTGAGTGTCGAATGCGGCCTCAATCTCGCTGGCCTCAATCTTCGCTGCGAGAATGGAGATTGAGACCGTCCCGTGCACCGCCTGAAGTAGCTCTTTGCTTGCCCCGTGTGACCTGGTCACCGTCTCCATGGTGTGCCCGCCTCGGCCCAACTGCCTTCATCTGAGGCGTCTAGATAGGCTTCCTCGATGTCGGGGCAGCATGTCGGTTCCCTGGCCTTGCGGGCGTCCTGGCCGCCCATGAGCTCTAACATCACATTCACGCCCCGCACAAACGATGTGATATTCACACTCAGGTGTACAGAGCTACCGCTGCTCTCCTGCCTTGGTTCTGCTGTCCATCACTCCAGGATCTGGTTGACCAAACACACAAATGGCAGTACTTCCGCAAGAATCCACGAACCCTTATCAAGGCAAAACTTGCACCGCTGTATTGGTGCAAAACACCTGGCAATTCTTCGTAACTTAACCTACGTCTACCAGGAAGGCCTCTATAGTTGCTGCTAGATACAACAAGCCCAAACTGTGTACACTGCCTCCCTTGTTTCTACACCAGACCGAGGTAGCCCATAGCGATTACCACCTGCGAGGAAAGCGAGCCAAGAGACGGCGCCACGGAGCGATGGCGACCTCGTATGGCTTTGCCGTAGCAGAAGGACCAAGATAGCCCTCGGTACACCAATCGCCGCTAGTGAGAGGCGATGACAGAAATGCATTGCTGCCATTAAGCATGGCTCGAGGGACGGTTGTGAAGAAGCGGCGACCACTTACATCAGGTTTGGAGCTGCTGCTTCCACCACGCGCGCGGCCTGTGCTGCCCATGCCTGTGGCATGTTGTTGATGCATCTTTGCAAGATGCTTCTCAAGTTCTTGGCGTTGTGCAAGGTTCTGTTCTCGCTCTTTGGCGAGAGTTCGCTCGAATTCCTTGCGCTGTTGGGCGAATTCCTGGCGCTCTTGAGCGAGAACTCGCTCGAGTTCCTGGCAGTCCTGACGCTTAACATGCTTAAGAATGCTGGAGGGGCCTTGCATTGCCTCAAGCAGCATCTTTTCGTCTCCTTCCGTCATTGTGAATTTCTTTGGAAAGTTGAGGTGACGCGCAATACGGAATGCAGCTCCAAGCTCTCCATATGAAATCGTGAAATTCGGCTGTCTGAAAAATGAGAGTCACATTAGTAAACGAGGGTAGAAAGCGAAAAGTAGAAGGGGCAAGTATGCTGACCTAGAGATGCCAACTGGAGGGCGACAATAAGCTGCCAGCAATCCAGCAGCACCGAAAAAGTCGGAGAGGTAGAAGCCAACCTCACCATCAACAGGCCCTTTACGATCGCTGTAAAAGACGTCACCACGTCGCTCCCAACGGAAACCGAGGCTGTTATCGTCCGCAACAATAAGTCCCACTCTTGCCTTGTTAAGTCTCGGATAGTTGGCATCTGTGATAAGACCAAGCAGGAGCCCTCCAGCAGTGATGTAGACTTGGCCCTTCTCTTCCGCGTGCTTTCGAGATTCTCTCTAAGAAACCTCGGAAACCATAGTAGGCTTGACACCATAACGTTCACGATTACGCCCAAAAAAGCCGAAAGAGCCGTCAGGTTCGTACCAGAGCTTGTCCTTTTGTTGGATCTTGCCTGAAAAGAGCGGAAAGATCTGTTTCACATCCTTCTCATCCATGCCAGTGGCGGCGTCTGTCGCAGAGGTGATAAGCCTCTGTAGGAGGATCGTATTGATGGTCCCCGCAAGGGAGGCATGGCCCGGAGACTGGCCCATTTTGAGAGAGACGGTGCAGGATTTGTAATCGTATTCGAATCGCGAAATAAGGTTCGAGATGTCGCGTTGCCGTAGGAGTTTGGAATGGAGAGTTTCGACTTTGTCGGCCGTCCAGTGGAACTGGATACAGAAGGGCAATTCTTTACCGGATTTTACGTCGGCGGTCAATTGGGCTAGCCGTTGAACGAGCTGATGGAACGAGGGGCTGCCTAAGAAGATCTGTTTCCGCAGGAAAAGATTAGCATGGGCAATGCGTGAGGGGAAAACAGAAAATGAAAGAGCGCGGACCTGGCCTCCATGATGGTCCTCTCCAGAGGGGTTGGGAGACTCTGGCGACGCCATTTTTGAGGCCATATTGAACATGCGATTTCAATTGCGTTGCGAAAAAGAGAGGGGAGAGTCTGGAATGGAAGGAAACTTACTTGGTGATACAGCGTCCGAGCGCCTGGTCCGAGCGCGACTTTGGTGTTTTTACGCGATGACGACTGATCTCGGTGGTTCAAGTGCGATCATGACTGATCTCGCACGGTGTTAGGCTGGGGGTTTGGTGCTGAAAGACAGTGAACTAAAAAGGCACGCACCGTGGTGAGGAGCACAAAATTTGAACAATACGGCATAACATTTGACAATGGGCGCAACAATGGGCACAAAATTTGATAATAGGACAAAATTTGATATAGCGCTCAAAATTGACAATAGAGCCCATATAGAGTGACTGAGTTTGGAATTCGGCAACGAGTTCATCAGCGTGACCTTGGGATAGGTACATCTTGAGCAGCCGGATGACATCCTTCCCAGTTAGGTGATGGCATTTATATGTAGATTGGGGTGGCTAAGTTGGCGCTTGGATTGCGGTTGATTGAAGAGCCGCGCTTACGAGAAGGAGGAAGGTTACCTTCATAGGTAGCGAAAAGGGGACATCACAAAGCGTGGGAGAGAGGGATAATGGCTGAAATCGAGACTTTTAGAGAGGTGGATGTTACAGTCTGCACCCGGAATGGGTTAAGACAGGTCGCCGATGTGCGTATACTTAGGGAGATCTATAAGACATAGAGTAAGCTGATCAGTAAAGCACAAATAAACAGTGTATTACTTACGTGAGGAACTAAGAGATTCTTGACTTCATTGTGGGCACGATGGTGGTATCTATTTATCTCTTAGCACGGAGATCTACCTGATTAGTTCGCGTAAGGTGAAGAGCGCGTGTAATGGTATATTCTGAAGTATCCCATTCCATCCTGGTATACTGCGGGACATCCCATCAGTGCTGGTATATCATGTACCATCCCAAATTCCGTGCTGGGGTACTATGTACTATCTTAAATTCCGAGCTAGGATATCATGTACTATCCTAAATTCAGATTTGGGGTATTGTGCACCATCCCAGAGCATGTACTGGTATATTCTGGGCTAAATTCGGAACCGTGGTCCAAGATTCGGGTCACTAGGGCCCTGTCGCCCCTTGGCACTTTCCAACCGCGGTCCCAAATTTAGGCCCTAGCTTTCCCGCTTTTCAGAATAGCATGAGTATCACAGTCGACCTGAAACTGCTAAAACATAGTGTGTTCTGAGTGTCGGTGACGGTGCAGGTTGTGAGAGCTGGAGGCTTTGGGGTGGAAGGGCTTACTAGTGGGAAGAGGATCAGAATAAGGATCTTGAATGGCTAGCAATCTGCTCTACCTCTACAGAAAATCCTTTAAGCTATTGTTTGAAGTGACTTCGTACGTTGTTGTGTGTGCTCTGTGTGCTCCGGGCGCTCCGCACGGAACACATAGAGCATGAAGAGCACATAGAGCACTTCTGGCGCCTTATCGCGTGCTCTGTCTATTATCGCTTCTTGTCGCAGAGCGCCCTCGGATAAACTGCTATAAGATACAATATATGACGACATAAAGTTCGAGGAAAGATATAAAACAAAAAGAAGAAAACTACGACGGGCATAGCAGCAACGGCAGAGGCTTCAAACGTTAATGCAGAATGCCCGAATCAAGACACAGATGACACCTAAGAAAGTTAGCACTTTATCACTAAACGCGATATCTTACCTACCTTTTCTAAAGTATTTTCAGTCTTAAATAAGTCCTGTGCACGGTAGTGCTATAAGACTAACGACTGGACTTATTCATTAGATGAGACGAAGAACGCCAGTCGTAATTAATGATACCTCTTGCAACGAGACGTGGTGCGCCCCGCATGAGTGTTCATGGCGCCTAACCGAACTGCAGACGGTTAAGTGGCTGTTTCGAGTACGGAATACACGGGTAGGGGTTCAAGTCCCTGAAGACCCGAGTCCGACGAGTCGCTCGATAGTTCGACGTTTACCGACCAGGAGTAGGAGGCCTGCCGTAACAGGGGGGGAGTAAGTTGGGGCAGCCGGAGATAAGGGACTCGGTAGGAACCACTAGCACATGCCGAGGTTCTCGTACCGCGAGCAGTAGAAAGCGTGCACATCCTAACGCGTCAGAGAAGATAGTTGGAAAGCAGACGAGAATGGGCTAGCTTTGCGGGCATAGAGCCGCACAGGGGTCTCGGGGCGTTAGACATTGCTGGAGTATTATTACGACTTCACTATCAGAAATAGTTACGGCATCGCGAAACGGGCATACTCATTTTAAAAATCCCCCTTTTTTCCAAAGCGGCAAAGTTCTGTCCAACCTTAGCTTCGTCTGGGACATTCTTAGACAACTAACGCTTTCGTAGGAGCTCCCTCTCCCGGCGCAAGTGGCTGAGACAAAACATTCCATACGGTTTATTTATGTTTCTATGGACGCTAAACGCTCTTAGTATGGATATCCCGTATACATTAGGGGGTTACGAAGATGAGGAAACACTGGCTGAAGTAACTTACTGGGCGGTCAGGATCGCTGACCCGAGGATGAGGAGTGCTGCTCGTTCGGTGAATTGTCAGCGAGGAAGATAGCTCCACTCTTGGATGAACCGCTGAGCACCTAGGCTCGTACCGCATTTACGAAGAGGAATGCGAGTCGTCGAATATCGATTCAGCGGGAAGGGTTGGGCATACTGAGGATATAGAGACGTGAAGTTACGTAGCAAGCAACAGGGCGCTGTGAAAATAGGTAGCCGTAGCGGCAACTAAACGTTAAACTATGAGCAGTCTATACTACTAACTGTACTTGAAATGATAAGCTGCATCATGAAGCATCATAAAGCATAGGCATACATTGGGTGGAGTTCTCCTTGCGGAGCACGCTATCTTTTTTGGGGGTGGGGGGGTTTGGAGGGAGGAGGACCAGTTCAAGCAGCAGTAGCAACCTCCCTATTCGCCAGCCGATTTTCTGCAGCCTAGATGACTACCCTGTGCCGGTGATGCCTCCGACTGACTAGAGACGGCGCGTTACAGATAGAGGTAGGCCTCATCACATTATCTCCCATACCTTCTTGGTTGGTCGCGGTGCCAAGCACCAATCAGGACCGCATTGTTAGCCTCACTTTGATGTATATTTGGAGGATGATTGGCGAGGATGTAAAGATAATGAGGCCTACGACAGCCAACTGCGCAGAGGCCGAAGAGGCGCCGCTATGTATTCCTCCCATAAAAGCACAAGCAGGCGCCCAAAGAGACATTCGCGGTGCTGAACCCGCGTTTCTCCGCAGTCACATCCTTCTACAACCTCATCTCCACTCTATATTGCCTAGTAAAGAGGAAAGGACTTGTGGCAGCAAATGCAAACCCAGCAATGACCACGCCCGGCACCTACCTGCGGTCCGACACGGTACATCGCTTACGGGGAACTCGCGGCAGCATGCCTAGCAGCTCCGCGTCGGAGGTAGCATCTCGCTCTCTTGTCGCCCCTAGAGCCGCCCCGATGGCTACCGACTCGCGTCTGTCAACCACCACCACGACAGCGGTTAGTGTGAGGGAGCCCTCCCCTCTCACGAAGAGTCGGCTGGCGCTCTCCGCACTCACGATTCTACCCTCGTCGGTTGCCACAAGCCGGGCCACCACAACGCGCACCCGTGAGCGGCTTCGAGATGCCGAGGCGGCGGTGGATAAACTACGTCGCGCCGTGGAGGATGAGCATGACCTCGTCGAGAGGCTCAAGCGCGAGGGAGACGCGCTAGTCCTTACCGGCCCCGAAACGGCCCGCCGCATCCGAGAGCTTCGGCGCGACGAGCTCCATGCAAGGGCGGCGGCGCCCCGACGGGCAACATCAGGGCTATTTAGGACCGTTTGCTCCACGGACTTGCTGTTCCTCATCGACACCACCGGCTCGATGGGGGGCTACATCGAGGCAGCAAAGCAGCAGGTCCGGAGCATTGTCGATGATCTTGGCAAGGCGTTCCTGGGCCAAGCTGAGCTTCGAACCGCCGTAGTCGGATACAAGGACCACGGAGATACGCCTAACATCCAGTTCTTGGAATTTACCACGTCCACCGACGAGGTGCGCTCCTTTCTCGGTGGCCTGGTTGCCCGCGGTGGAAATGACGCTCCTGAGGACGTCCTCGGAGGCATCCAGCGAGCTATCGGGGCATCGTGGAAGCATCAGACACGAGTTGTCATCCACATCGCTGATGCTCCGCCCCATGCCCTCCACGACCTCCCCGCCGGGTGGGATTCATATGCCACCCCAGGGAGTGAGCCGCACGGGCTGACGCACGCGCCGTTGCTCGACCAGATGGTAGCCCTCCGGATCAGCTACGTGCTGCTCCGTATCAACAACACCACGGATCGCATGGTCTTTGCCTTTTCCGACAAGTATGCGGCGGCTTCGGCGGACTGCACGCTCCTCCCAATCAACAGCTACGCGAGCAAGGTGGGCCGCTCCGCGCTCGGCCCGGCGGAGGCCAACGCGCCGCTGCTGTTCCGGGAAGCCGAGCTCGGCACCACCCTCGGCGCGCTGCAGCACCTGGTCGTCAAGGCCGTCACCGCGTCGGCTGCGCGCACCGCCAGCCGCATCACCAAGGCGACAAGAGGGGGGGCCGGTCTGAAGCTCACGCCCATCAGCGAAGATGACGGCAGCGTTACCGAGGTGGAGCTAGAGGTCGGTCCCGCGCGCTGGGATGCGCCTGGCTGGCTCGACGAGACGCTCATCGTCGATGGCTTCTCGCCCGACGTCGTGCGCCACGGCTGCAGCACCCTCGACGCCATGATGGAGCACGACGACAAGATCCCCATGAGCGTCCTCCAGCTCGTCATCCACAAACGCGCGCGGCCGTTTGCCCAAGGCTCCCTCCGAACGGCCTCGTACGCCGGCACGGCGGCGTCGGCCAACCGCTACGTGGTCAAGTCCCACATGCGGGCGGACTCGCGCCTCCCGCACCTGACCGAGGGGATGCGGAGCCAGGCGCTGTGCAAGGCCTTCGCGCTCGACTTCAACGCGCTGACGGGCAGCGCGGAAGGGCACCCGATCGACTTTGTCGTGACGGCATGCTTCCAGGGCGCGCTGGCGTCCTCGGATGCGTGCCTGTCCATGGAGCCGTATCTTGAGGGCACGTACGTCAAGTACAACAGCAACGCCGGCTACGTCAACGACGACATCGCCGGCGACAACGCCTTTGGCCGCGCGGCCCAGGCCTTCTCGCACTTCACCTTTGAGCGCTCTCGCGGCCGGTTCCTCGTCTGCGACCTGCAGGGTGTCGGCGGGCTCCTGACGGACCCGGCCGTGCACACGCTCGACCCCGACCGCTTCGTGCTGTCCGAGACCAACCTCGGCGAGGACGGCTTCAAGCTCTTCTTTGCCACCCACGAGTGCAACGCCCTCTGCCGCAAGCTGGGGCTCAGGAGCAGCGGCTCCACCCTTGTGGCGCCCGGCGGCGGCGACTTTCGCGAGACCTGGTCCAGGACGGCCGATACCGTCTGCTGCTGCTCGAACAAGCTCTGCGGCAAGATCCTGCGGCGCACCACCGCCCGCGAGTCGGACAAGTTCCCGGGCTACCAGTGGTGCGGCCAGTGCTGGCCTCAGCTCGAGGCGTTCACGGCCAGGTGGGTGTGCGTCGCCTCGGGCGCGCCGCAGCACGAGTTTGAGGTGTCGAGGTTCTTCTATGAGTCGCAGGGCCGGAGCACCCCCCGCAAGTGTCTGAAGCATCGCGGGGACGGTATGACTGCGTCCAGGGCCCTGCCCGCGAGTGTGGGAAGCAGTGCGTCGGTGTATCGGACGGCGACGGCCAGCGTGAAGAGAGGGCGTGGTGCTGCGGCGGCCGCGGCGTCCGTGACAAGGATGGCGAGAGAGGCCTTTGTATGAACTGGAGGTTGCGACCATCGCGACTGTGGATTAGCTGGGTTACATTTTAGGGGTGCGTCTCGCGTGGCGGACCAATTAGTATGGCGATGAAAGAATACAACGGAAAGAGCACCACGCCCAGTAACTGGACCAATAATTATTACAGGACCGGCGCAAAATTGAGTCGGGCGAAACAGCTCACGTCGCGTAGTAACAAACTGCCATGTAGCTGCCTTCCCAACATACCCTACTCGTTGTGAGGAGGTACATTCTCTATAGTTTAGGGTCACTTAAAACAATTTTCCCCCTTTCTTTACGCCACTGTTATTGCAAGTTTCGGTAGCTGTGGAATCAGTCACCCTAGAGAATTGCTTCAATAACACAAAGTCTCTCCTAACCACCCGCTCTAGGACTGCTAGTAGAAACGCGCTCTCCTCGACCCCCATTCAACACCATCTCTCACCGATGTCTCGAGTCAGTCCGCGGGCGGTTTGCAGATCGCAGAGAGCTCACCCTGAACGACTCCCCTCCCCTGTGGAGACTCATCGCATGCCACGAGCGCGTGTCACTAGGAGGATGCCGCATCCGGCGGTTGCGGCGGTTTCCGCAGTTGACGAATGCTCGTCCCTCACCTGCGAGAACTATTAACTCCTGAATAAGCCAGGTACGCGAAAACCACGGTCGTTGAAGGAGATGGATGACGGCGCCGACGATGCGGGGCGTCGCAATCGCCTCGAGTTCTCCGCTGGCGAGGGACCAAAGCCCAAGCTCTCCATTGCCCTCACCGGTCCCGAGCCAAATCTCCACCGTCTCGGCTTTGGAGTAGATCGAGGACATGAGAGGCAGCTGCGACTTCTTCTCCTCCTCGTCCTCCTGGTTGATGCAGATCGCGTCAATCCAGAGGCGGGCGCACTCATCTCGGGAGCGGAGCTGCTGCATAGCCTCCAACAGGCTTTGGCGGACCTCGAACCGCTGGTCGTCGAGAGATATGGTTCTGCATGGCTGCGAATCCGGGCCCCAGCAATACGAGAGAGCGCTGTATCGTGTAGGGGTGGAGCTTCCAATGGAAGCGACCTTGAGGGAGCCCTGTATATTCGGAATATCGTCTCCAGGGTGGAGCTCGATAATGCGGATCTCGCCCTCATTGATTGGGCTGTACTTGAGGTTGAAAATTGCGCGTTGCCAAACTTAGTGCTGGCTCTGGACATGAGAAGACGCTGGTGATTCACTCGCTTTTGTAGCTTCAGTGGGGTCTGCCAAACGGATGGATGGTTGGTGTTGTTTGCCAAATACCCCGCGTCCCCCACCCTGCGCTGCGCTCGTGGCTTGGCGCCCTTGTTATCGGAGTGGAAGGCATTGACAGATATAAGACCACCATCATATCTCCACGTTGCACCCGGTTTCCTCTTTTCTGTTCATTTTTTTTTCACACTTGAAATGTGGTTTATTAGTTGTGCTCCGCGGGTTAAAATGCCAAAACTATGGAGTCCTTCCTTAACTGCCGGGATCCCCGTCCAAAGAACCGAGCTAAAGGAAAATAAAAATTTGGACGATAGGATTCATGTTATAAACCCTCTTCCTAGGCTCGTCAAGACATCGACTCGCTTGGTCAGCAGTATGATTTTTTCTTCTGAATTTTTATAAGGCAGCTTAGCATGTTCATGACGTAGAAAAGTGTTGTAAAGTAACCATTCCGTCGAGGTTGTCACTGCTGGATAGTAACACCTTAATCTGGATCTGAACCGCCTTATTACCTTTCCCGTCGGGAAATCCTCGAGGCAGCCTTCTCCATCATCTCAACGCCTAGATACGCTCCTTAAATTCCCATTTTCTTCGCAATTGTTGAGCAACCCCATAGCCTCAGCCCGCAACTAGCTATGCATGGCCTGTATTGAGCTG
>Ga0247780_1000439_pt1 | contig 39684 bp, 46 predicted proteins | sample UWRJL079202R5_FD_179927 | JGI IMG/M metagenome (GOLD analysis project Ga0247780, IMG submission 179927) | Plant litter microbial communities from Arlington Agricultural Research Station in Wisconsin, United States - UWRJ-L079-202R-5 | ecosystem: Environmental > Terrestrial > Plant litter >...
GGGCGGGGGGATGCACCCGCAGTAAAAACAGGATGCACCCCCATCAATTGCCGCTGAAAATGGGGAGGGGGATCTTTCCATGGAGGATGTTTGGAGGGGGAGGGAGGAGCCAGTTTATGTGGTTCGGTGGAAGGTGGGGAGGAGGAAGAAGGCAGAGGGGGTGGTTTTTGCGCCGGTTAGCTCTGGGGTGGAGACTCGGTCCAGGTCGAGTACACCAGGTTTGGACTCAGAGTCAATGGAGGACGGAGGAGGCTTTATGCTAAACGGTCGATGGGAGTGGGAGTTCGTTGGGCAGGGCGGCGCTTCCGGGTGGGCGTGGACGGAGGGGGGCACGGATGATGGGTCTAGAAGTGGTGGTATTGCGGAGTGGGTTGCTGTCAGTGAGGGGGGTACAAGTGAGGATGATTCGGATTTTGATGACTGGGAGCGCTGTAGGTAGCATTGGCTAATGGTAGATGGACAGACTTGTTATAATCGGGAACGATTTTTCGGCCTGCGCATCCACGCTCCATAAGAACCTGAATCGGCCATCTTCTATCTCACAAGCAGTGGGCCTTAAAACGCCAACCTCGTGTTTCTACCTAATCAGTGAGACACATCGTTTGCACCCACAACTCACATCCAGTCAAGAAACCATGACTTACATGTGCAGGGCCCCACATACGCGCAGAGCTGTTGCTGTTCATCGAAAACTGCTCAGAATGCCGAGCAGCCAATGAATTTCCTTGCAGTGAGACATCTCGACATCCCTAAGCGGGGAAATTGCCGCCACGCTTCACCCATCCGTTGGGCACCACGTAGCGGGCAAAGTTTTCAGCCCTGTTTAAACACTCTCTCTCCGAGCCCAATCTAGGTGCTTCCCGCCTTGCCTAACATCCTTACCTTATTCTATAGTACAACTCTTTGAACGCATTCCACCATGCCTTTTGGCCATCTCTCACTCATGCTGCCCTGCATCGCCGGGCTTAGCCTGTCATATCCTTTGGACGCTGGTGATCCAGAGCCCATCTACGCATACCTTCCGAGCCCGACAGGACGCGGCACTGTCGGTCTTGTCTACACATGCCTCCTCACACTCGCTCTCTGTCGGCCATGCATCCCAATATATCCTTCTGTCAGGGCTCCTAGCTGTACGGACCGGCTTACAAGACGACCTGGATGCTGCTCGCCATCATCTTTCTCGAATTCGTAGTGTGCTGTGCCGCTTCTCAGTTCATCGATGCGAGAGCTCTACACAAGACGTGGGAAGCATACTGGTTGAAGCGGGGCGACTGTGAAAGGCAGAGATGGTTAGGGTGCGAGGGCGCGTTTCTGGTCGTCATGGGCGGGTATAAGATCACTTGTCCCGGAGGCCGTTTACCAGCATCCGCGTTCACATCCCCGGACAATAAGTCGGCGCAAGAGATGGAGCCCATGTCCTCCGAAGCTCCACGTCCCATCGCGTGCACACATGCATGCGGAGTATGGCTCGACCACGGACAGCCTGTTCGCCGAACTCTCACTCCCGGGGGCCTGAAGACGTTGCTTGCGCTGCAAGACGGGACATTTTCTTAAATCACGTGGAGTCGGGAGTCTTCAACGGGACGCACTTTGACCGCCGCCACGTGCAGGACAAGGGCAAGGCCAACTACGCCGTCAAACTGCTGACCACGTCACAGATCCTCTGGACCGTGTTGCCGTGGATCGCGCGGAAAGTGGACGGGCTGCCAATCACGCTGCTCGAGGTGCACGTGTTGATCCGTAGGTTGCCCCTTTTACCTTACCTTACCTGCCCCTTTTTTCTAGAACTTCATGTATACTCACGGTAGCAGTGTTGCAGAGATCCCGTACAACTTGATCGCGTACTTCCTCTGGTGGTCCAAGCCGCTCGATGTCGGCATGCCGATCGTCCTGCCCATCTGCCACCTCCTCCCGGCTGACAACGCCGAGTTCGATGTCAATGAGTCGCGGCTGTCAGAGTCTCAGTCTTGTTCCAAGCTCGACACACGCGATAGCGGCCCGTCGCGACACGAGCAGCCGATCCGGGCCCGCCGCGCAAGCGCATCTTTGTTTAATGTGATTTGTCGCTCCAGCTTCGATTTCGGATGGCACTTTAATGGGCGAGCCGAGTTCGGTGCCGCTCTTATGGCAGTGGTCAACGGGTGCCTCCACGCCACGGCCTGGGTATCGCACTTCCCCACCCCTGTTGAACGGAACCTCTGGCGTGCTACTTGCATCGGTGTCGGCGTCGGACCGGCAGCTCTCTGCGCCATATTCTTGGGGAGAGACCTCGAGTGTTGGGTGTTGCAGTACGTGTACCGTCTCGCGACCAGGGACACCATGACGATGAAGGAGCTCGGCGACGAGAGCATCGCGATATGTGCATTGGTTGTTGAGCCCCCAAGCGGCGAGACGAGTCCTGGGACCAAGGATCGTGTTCGGGGACTACCTGCGGCTTGGCCGATTTGGTGCTAGCATCTGCTGATCGCTGTGGGGGTGTTTCTCCTGGTGATATATTCGGTGTCGGTCGGGTACTTCGCTATTGAGGCCTTCGCTAGCCTCCGCAGCATCCCGGCGTCAGCATATAGGACGGACGTCTGGACGAACTACCTGCCCCATTTTTAGGTAGCTATCGCCACATGGATGAGACGTTGGCGTCTAAGATCTCATCAACTCTCTTATCGAGTCAATACCGAGTTGGCCAAGCTTGAGCACAAACTGCAAACACAGCCAATCACTTAAATATGAAACATCCCGATGTTTGGAACGATGCACTCAAGCTCCCCGCTCCGATGTTGCATTGTCAAGCCGTTGATCGACAGGCAGGATGGAGCCCGACCTATAGATCGCGAACGCTGAGACAACTCGTAATCCTGTCAGCACCGCGGATTTGTAAAGTTGGATCACGCCCAATTGGATATAGCCAGAACAAAAGTCCCCGCTCGATACACGTGCTATATGCGACCAAAGTGATGGAAATTAAGGTAGGTCGCTTTCATGCACTCCCATCTCAGCTAACCGCGTATTGACAGCAAAACACTGCATCTAAACCTGGTATTCTAACGGTGATGCAGCTTAGGCGTCTGCTCCGCCCCCGAATTGATTAACGTGACCGGAGACGGGAAAATGCGCGCATTCCACGGTCCGTACCTACATAGCCTTGACAAATGCACAGCGTGTGATTCGACGTCCTATCGCCAGTCCCCGTTTCTCGTGCCGGTTTCTGGATAAAGTGAGGCGGCCCAAGCCTTGCAGTAGGCCCCGGAATCACTTTGCCCAGCCAGGATTCGAGACAGGATGGGTCTTCACCTCGCACCGCCCTCTTGTGACGCGGCATAGAAGCCCGTCGGAGTAATCACTGCCACCCGGGAATCCGAGCACAACCCTCGTATGCTTGCTACCCATCCACCTGTCGGTAGCGAATTGGGGTAGCGACCATAAAGTACCACAGAAATGGGTTGCTCAACATATAAGACGTGCTGTGCTACAACTAACTTCATCCGTTTCAACGACTTCGGCACCTTTTAGTCCTTCCGACCCAACCTAGACATCACCCATCACCATGAAGACCTCCATCATCTCAGCACTGGTGGCAGCTGCCCCAGTCTACGCCGGCTTCAAGGAGTGGCATCCCGCAGGACCCTATGACGGTAACTCCCTCCCATCGCACCCCTACCCCTGACCATCACTAACTCTCTGTAGTGCGAGCCCCCTGTCCGATGCTCAACACCCTCGCAAACCACGGCTTCCTCCCCCACGCAGGCAAGGACATCACCAAAGAAGACACCGAAAACGCCCTGTTTGACGCCCTCCACATCAACAAAACCCTCGGCGGGTTCCTCTTCGACTTCGCGTTGCGCACCAACCCCAAGCCCAACGCGACAACCTTTTCCCTCAACGACCTCGGCAACCACAACGTGCTCGAGCATGACGCCAGTCTCAGGTATGTCCCTTTGTTCTGCCCCTCTAGGTTGCATACTGAAGAGTGGATGAATATAGTCGCACCGACGCCTACTTCGGCAACGTGCTCGCCTTCAACCAGTCCATCTTCGACGAGACCAAGACGCACTTCACAGCCGACATCATCAACATCGAGATGGCGGCCAAGGCGCGTCTCGGCCGTATCAAGACCTCCCAGGCGACAAATCCAACGTATGAAATGTCCGAGTTGGGCAATCAGTTCACCTTTGGCGAGTCGGTGGCCTATGTGGGTCTGATGGGGGACAAAGTCTCGGGGACGGCGAATCGGAGTTGGGTTGAGTGGTTTTTTGGTGAGTTCTGGTGCTGATATGGTTCTGATTGGGAATTGGGCTAACAAATCTTGTAGAGCATGAGCAGCTACCGCTGCATTTGGGCTGGCAGAGAGCGGCCACTTTGTTCCAGGAGGAGGATTTATTTGGGGGGATGGAGCTTATTCAGAACATTACGAAGGGCCTAGAAGGGGCGGCGCCTGCAGTGCATCGTCCTGGGAAGAGGGCTCTAGGTCACTTTGGTTGGTGATGATCGATGGCGATGGGCTGCAAGTGCTCGGCGGATAGTGGGTAGGGAGATATCCTCGTCACCTGCGGAAATCCAGCATCGTACTTCCGGTGCCTAATTCTGAGATGAACACCGAGTTACTTCGCGGTACGACGAAAGGTGTAGATTGCTCGGTCGAGTGATGTGGGGTGTCATCGCCGTTGAGGTATCCCACCTGTATTCTCAACAACACGAGCTCACTAGTTTGCCGGACGACTCCTAAGTGGGTAAATAACTTCATAATCGGCGACCTGAGCCACAGTTAGCCGGGATCTACCAAAATAAGTCTTCTTTCCCTTCATATATGATAGAATCTCTAGGTAGGAACGCCCCAATTCACAACAAGAGTACACTGATAGATAGGTATACAAATAGTATGATTTGAAATTAGAGAGTTTGGACTTTCGATATAAATCCACCGTGAGGTGATGGTTTCATCATTTATGCGCAGATTACATCCCTATAGTCGGCTTTAACAAGTTGACTGTGACAAGCAATGGCCCTGAAGGTTTTGATTGGCTAACCGCGCAGCCTGGGTGGCTGTGCAGGTTAGGCAGATTTGGCTCGCATGCCCTACCGAAGCCTCGACGCCGTTTCGACAGCTCTCGGTTACCATTTGGGTGGCACACTCTTCTTCATCGCCTCCTTGTTACGGTTCGTGCGTGTGGCAGATTCCAAACATCGTTCGTGTCACAACCCATCGCCCGCTTTCTTAACCTTTTCACCTCTATCCACATCAGAACCCCACCGCATTGCCTTGACTGACTTATAATAACAGAACCGAAGTGTTTTCAAAATGGATGTCGGCTGGACGTTCGGCAGTGTAGGTGATATCATCGCCGTCTGCCAGCTGGCGGTCAGGCTTGGCCAAGCTCTCGGCGCTGGCCATGGCAGCAGCACTAGAGAGTACAAGGATATACGGAAGGAATTGGACAATTTTGTCCACATTCTCACTCTAGTAAGTTTTTCCAGTGTTAATGTGGCTTAGATATCGAAAATCAAGTTTATCTAATTGCTTCCTTGTACTATCAGCTTCGAGAAACCCCTCAGTCACCCTGCCTCTCTGTCCGGGCCATCCAGGACAGAATTAGGTCTGTCATTGACGAATGTTGCTCGTTGATGCAAGAGATTGAGGACCACATAATTCCAAAGTACGGCGAGAGTTTAGGTTCGAGATCCTCAAGCAGGCCAATCAAGGATGCCGTCAAAAAGGTGTCGTTTCCGCTCCGTGAAGGCGATCGTTTGCGTGTATTCCGAGAGCGGCTTGCAGCGCAGGTTGCTAACCTGACGTTACTTATGGGAGCGGCCACTCTGTGAGTTCACACGTCTACTTCACTCGTGAGCCCCGGGTCACTAGAATTAACCACCTCATTAATTAGGGGCTCGAGTCAAGCCAACACCCATCAATTGGGAACAGCGATACAATTGTTCACTAGATTTTACGACCACACACAGCATCAGCTTGCCAACACCCAGACACTTCTACAACAGCAAGCATCGGATGTCAAAGCCATCTCTCAAAAATCACACGAACATGAACGCCTCCTGATAGCCATCACAAAGTCGGTTGCCACAATCTCCAAGATTGCCACGCAAGCGAAGAGTCTGTCCACCCAAATCCTGGGAAATATCATGCAGGTTTTCCAACAGGCAAGTGCCGAACCCGTGATTCAACGAAGTCTTGACCCAACACGAGAACTACCCGTTATTCTTGAAGACTCGATTGGGTCATGTCGGCCCATTCCAATGGAATGGGTTACAGATTGGGAGGTCAGTCATTGGCATCACAGATTACGCTATTTTAGTTGACCCGGTTTATCTAGAGACTCTTTGGACTTCTCGCCGTCGACTTCATAGGCCACAAGGGGCATGGGATGGTTCTTAGGCGGGAGTTTGCTCTCGAAGAACATATATCAGGGAAGGATCTCGACCAAGACCTTCCCCTGACAGCGTGTCTCCGTCGAGGTATGAAGATCAACATGAGTATGGTGTTTTCAGACCAGAAGATTGTCTCCACATCTTGCCCAAGGTGTTCTACTCATACCGATGCCCCGGAAGGGGACTTGGTTCAATGGTAGGTGCCACCAACTCCCTTCACCTTGACCAACGCCACTGACGCTACTATGCACTCTGAAAACAGCCCAAAGGATTTCTGCGGGATGTTCTTTCGCATTGTCTCACCCACGCACACCGAAATTGACCGCGCCGTAACTGAAGACTTGACTTTGGAAGACGACATGATGACGCTTGCTCCCAATCCGGCTGATTTTCAGCGTGTGCGGCTGGTCCTTTCCAATGTCATAGAGGACGTCGTCGGCTTCCAAGGGCCTTCAACCGGTTCTAAAGAAGCCAAGGCAGAACCGATAATCGAAGACGGAGTTCACAAACTATTAGACCCCTTTGCCCAGCTCCCGATATCTGATATTAAGGGAAGCAGGGGCCAGATTCCGGCGGAGAGTGAACGAGGACCAACTACCTCTCCGCCATCCACCAAACTACATCAACAGACAACGATAAAGTCAACACAATCAACCTTTTCCCACCACAGCGGAAGCTCTAGGGGTAGCTCTTTTAGGGATTGTAAGCACCCATCTGTCTACTTTACTATATCTCTCCCCAATATCGTACTGACTCCTCTGTAGCGGCATCGTCATGGTCGGTAGGGAAGTACAGATTTGGAGTATCGCCATATAGTTCTGGTTACACCACCCAGGTCAAGGAAATCAGAAACAGCAAGGGCCACGATATTGTACTTATATGTCATAACCGGAATTCGTCCAGTCGCCCGGTTTCTACGAATGGCTCGGCAGCCTAGTTATGGGAGTTGGTTCTTCATACCATGGGTATTTATTTATATTCTTCACGTACTGTTATACACATCGCTGGTAAAGAGTTTATGCAACTCGTTGATTTTGTTGCTGGACTCTATTCACTGTACTGCACAATAAGCCTCCGTACAAATCTAAAGATCTAGACTTAAGGGGGCCACGAACTGAAGTACTGCTTGACCCGGCAATTCTATCTCACTGGTAACGGTTTTCAGGCCATCTTCCACCCCCTTATCTCGGTCGACAAGCCCTGAATCCCCCCCTTCTCCGCTTCACTCAGCTCAATCCCAAACCATCGCTTCAACGCCTCTACCCTCTCTTCCTCCGTTTTCAACTCCTGCAACCCCTCTGCAGGCTTCCCCGCGATCTTCCTCGTAACCTTCTCCCCATGCAACGTCAACCACCCCACGCCCTCAACCCCCTCTCCGTCCTCCTCCACCCCTCCCTCCCACGTCTCAACCGCCATCTTCACACAAAATACTGACTGCACAAAGAAACTCTGCCTCAGCGTCATAGTACTCAAATTCATCACCTCAAAATCCTCCGGGAAAAACTCCATCTCAGTGAAAGCATACGCATCAACCCATGGCGCGTCATCATCTCCCCGGAACGAGAACACCCACATCCGCTGGGTCCGATCGGTATGCCCCGGGAGAGCAGTGTACGTAAGTTTGAACCGCGTAGTTCCAATACCAGCTGTCTCCTCCCCCGAGACAAGAGGGAGCGGTTTCGTCGGGCCATTCGCGCCGAACCCCACGTCCACGAGATATTTCACGTTGTCGATGGTCACAATATTGACCATGTGGCTCCAACCCGCATAACCATTTCCGGGACGACCGGTGGTAGCGAAACTCACGCGGCCGCCGACGGGTGTGACAGTGAACCCGAGAGAGCGCAGGACGGTCCCAAAGAAGGTGTTGTTCTCCATGCAGTAGCCGCCGCAATGACGGTCGACGACCTTGGCGAAAAGGTCATTGGGGGCGAGGGAGAGGGTGTGGGTGGGGGAGTAGTGAAGCGAGAGGCTCTCGAACGGCACGGCGCTGAGTTGCCGGGTCATGAGCGAGCGGAGGAGGGGCAGCGTGGTGCCATTGCCGTGACCGGGCGCGGGCAGGGGTTGGGCGGGCCAACCAATGTGCTGGAAATAGCGGTGGATTTGATCGGCGGTGTATGTTGCCATGGTCGGATACCTAGCGCGGCTGTTAGAGCGGGAAGAAAAGAAACAGGAAAATCTACTTTTTGTCGTACTCGAGTATGCTGCGGGGTTTGTGAGATCAATTGTCGACATTGCGACCTAGCGCTAAAAATGCGTGAATTAACGTGGCGTTGGGTCGTCGTGGGTGCAGCGTGGAGTCCAGGTGGAGACGTGGACGCCCTCGCACCCCACAATGGTGGCGCCGTGTCGGGCGGTCCATCGGCCCGTGCCAGGTCCCATCATCCGTCAACGGCCTGGTCCGTCCGCCGCCGTTGGGACGCGATTGGTGGGGTTCAAGAATGTTGTACAAACTTCTAGCTTACAAACATATCAGTTGCACACAAGACGCTGTGCTACAGGGTACAATAGATGAAGGTTCGTTTGCCACTGCAATTTTAGCCCCCGCAAAGGGTTCGATCTAGCTCATCGTTGGTGGGAGGCCACGCCATCGCTTTGATTGAGTGAGAGGGATCAGGAGTGAGATAGGAAGAGCGCTATAATTGCCCAGACGTATTGTAAGCTATTTCAAGTGATATGCCACTAGATAGGTATGCTCATTGCTGAGGTCCGGCGTCTTGGTACACCTCGGGAAGAAGCTCTCAATCTCGCGATACGACAGATGCGAGAATGACAGGCGGCAAATTTCAGGGTTTCTCTGCTTTCTTCGTCTTGGCGGGGATTTACGCCCAGACTCCCGGAAAGTCTGAGAGTACATCCACATACAGCAGCTTAGTAATCTTGTGGCCTCGCGGGTGAGGTTTCTATTTGAAGCCATTGGCCTGATCCCCTTTGTGTCCTGGCAATTCCAACTTTTGAGTTCAAATTGGGTAACGGTCGCGGGGTGCCGGAGACGATTCTCCAACATCTGCACACCACATGCAGTGATGCATTGCTACCAGCCCATGTGATATCGAGTTCTAGATGTCGGTAGTTCGTAGTGCCGTTTCTTCTACCACATGCTATGGGCGTCTTCACGCCGTTCATCCTCCCGTGGTCGTTTGAAGGTAAATGGAACGCGCCAGTTTCGTTGTAAGTAAGATGTTAGTCATCTGCAGGTTCAATATTAGGTGTCCGGGAATTACACTCCCCACCGCGGGTCCCGCCGCAGCACTATACGCGCCTGGCGGCAGTAAACCTTGGGTGCACCTCGCAAGCGCTGATCGCAGCGTCCCAGTACCCCGGGAAGATATCGGTGCTTGGGCCGCCTAAATGACCACAATCGCGCGACTCAGGCAGGGAGGAGCAGCACTATGGCAAAACCGACCAGGCAAAAAGAGGCGCGAATTTCGAAAGTGGTCCTGATGTCGCACTGGCCAAGCCTATAGGCCTGCTGGGCCACCTGGGCATGCTGGGGCATTTGGCGCGCAAATGAGGAATACCCCGGCGCATGCACCCGAAGGATCACTATCGACCCCAACAGTGGGGATGCGCGCTGGGCGGCCGTTCTTGGAGGTCGCAGGTGCTGTTTCCCCCCATTATGCCGAGCTGGGCGCGCTGGGGAAGGAACGGTGGCCACTCGGAGATCTCCCACGTGTTGGCGGACGCGCGAATAAGACCCGCGGTTGCCCTTCCCCTCACACAGTGTTTCACTTGCTCAGTGTTCCGTTCGAAGTAGGAAACTGGTTGGAAACTTCTCGTCGTTATCCCGCGTGTTGTTTCCGGCAGTTGCAGTTACTTAACTGCGTCCATTCGTTGGCTATCTTGCCCTTGTCGCTCATTAGCATCTCATTTTTACCATGGCTGTCATAAAGATCGCCGGCGCACTGCTGGCCGCAGCATCGCTTGCTCTTGCCGCCCCTTCGCCGCCGCTGCCGACCAGCATCGCCACGTCGGAGCGCATTGTCGATGTCGCCGTTGTCGGTGCCGGCGCCAGCGGTGCCTACGCCGCTATCCGCCTCAAGGAGGACTTTGGCAAGACCATTGCCGTGATCGAGAAGGGCGCCAAGCTGGTACGCTGCCAAACACTTCATTTTATTTCCTTTTTCTTTTTGCATAATGGCTAAAACCTCCAGGGCGGCCATGTGTCGACCTTCGACGACCCCGTCGCCGGCCGCGCCTTCGACTTCGGCGTACAGTCGTACAACGACTACGGCCCGGCAAAGAACTTCTTCGCCCGGCTGGGAATATCGCACTCGGCGGCGCCGCGCGTGCCGCTAACGACGACCTACGTCGACTTCAAGACGGGCGACCCGGTGCCGTTCGTGCCCGTCTCGTTCCCGGACATGGTCCCGGCGCTTTCTAAGTTCCTTGAGGTTACCGAGCACTTCGAAGACTTCCTCTTGCCCGGCTACTTCAACTTCCCCACGCCGGGCAACATCCCCGAGGACCTGCTGCTGCCGTTCGGCGAGTTCGTCGACAAGTACAACATCTCCAAGGCCGTCAACCTCGTGTTCGAGATCACCGGCATGGGCACGGGCGACATCAAGAACCGCCTGACCATGTACGTGCTGTCGGCGTTTGGCCCGCCCATGATCCGCACCTTCCTCGGCGACGGCGAGATCTTCACGCCCAACTCGCGCCGCAACATCGAGGTCTACGAGAAGATCCAGGCCCGCCTCACCGACCAGCTCCTCCTCGGCTCCACCGTCGTCCAGGCGACGCGCAGCAACACCGGCCACATCCTGTGGGTCAAGGACCACTCGACCGGCGTCATCACCCTCGTCCGCGCCGCCAAGTTGCTCATGGCCATCGAGCCCACCAAGGCCAACCTCGAGCCCTTTAAGCCCGACCCGGAGGAGAAGGCCGTCTTTGACAAGTTCAACTACCAGGTCGTGCACGCCGGCATCGTCACCCACGCGCAGCTCCCCGTGGACGGCTCCATCGTGAATATCCCCGCCGCCGGCGCCCCGGCCAACTACATCGAGCTGCCCAAGCCCAACTTCAACTCGCGCTTCGACTACATGGGCGCCGGCAACAACTGGCGCGTGCTCATGGTCGGCGATGACAAGTTCGACAAGTGCAAGGCCCAGTCTCTCGTCAAGAAGAACTTCCGCGACATGCGCGCTAAGGGCACGCTCCCCGCCGGTGGCCCCGTCGACATCGAGATCAAGGCCTGGGCCGAGCACGGCGCCATGCACATGCACTTCCCCGCCAAGGAGGTCCGCGAGGGCTTCATCCAGCGGTTGTATGCGCTGCAGGGCCGCACCCAGACCTGGTGGACCGGAGGTGCCTTTAGCCACCAGTTCCAGGCTGTTGTCTGGGCTTTCGACGATGTGCTGCTGGGCAATATGGGCTTGTAAGTACGTCTGAGCGTGAGCATTGTAGCGAGATCAATGTCACAGGGTGTCTGCACTTCAGTAAATAGTACTACCTACCAAAATAATTAATGTCAACCTCATCTGTGTATATACTACATGGTTTTGGAACTTTGGTAGACGCTTCAATATCTTGACGTGCGAGAAGTGAACTTTGGAATTGACGCCTCTGTCTCGGCTTTGATCTTGGATTGGGGTCAAATCTCATCACTACTGCACACTGCAGGTACAGCACGCTGAGTTTTGCCTGGGGCAGGCCAATTGATGTAACGTCGGCTGATGGCAAGGCATCCTATTGGTGCGCATACAGCGCGCGGAATATTGACCTCTCTTGCATGCCAATGTTGTCTTTTGCATATGGGCAAAGGATTGCCAATGTTTTCGGTCCCTCTTGGCGTCTTGGCCGAGTGCCGAGCCGTCCAGGTTGATCAACGCCCCATGACGAGACACTGCAGTCACTGTGCCTGCAAGCCACATCCCCAGAAATAAAAAGATCCTAGAGAGGGAGGGCGCCACCCGCACAGACTACACACTAGGCTCAGACGGACGCCCTCTCATTCTGGGTGTTCGCCTGTCACCGAGAACGAAATTTTGCGGAAAATAAGGGGGACCCCGTTGTTTGGTCTAATACAGAGCTGATAAATCGAAATAAAAAGAAACCTGGAAGGCACCTAGAATGCCCATCCCTTCACCGTGAGAAAGGAATGTGCCTACTTGGAAAATACGTACACCATGTTTGGGGCAACGTCAAACCAACTGTGATCCGAATTCGAGGATGGAAGTTGAGTCCGGCAGTTTGGACGCAAGTGAGAGAGACTCGCAGTGACACTTGACTAGTGGTGAAGCGCCGGTCCACAAACGTCCACTAACTTCGATTTTCTTTATTGGACACAATTCGCCTGTAAAGTTCATCTCAAGTGCTCCACCGCCTGTCCCTCCGGCAATGACAGCGCCGCCCCAAACAATACCAAGGCGCACTTGACACCAAACGAACTTGCGAACACGAAAATGCCATCAGGGCATTCCTTCAGCTAGCTAACAGCGGCCTAAGCACCAACGCTGGCCAGCTAATTCGTAATAGTTATCCTTACACAGCGCTTCCCCTCACAATAAGCCTCATAGGTAGGTACGTACTCTAATACTAACACAGCAACCGACGAAGTCTCGCTAATACGGTCCACGACCCCGTTCCCCGGGTCAGGTCCCCTTCACAACGCCACCACTGCCCCTCTCCGCCCCCACGAGCCAGACACCATGACAAAGTAACCCATCTCCAATTTTCGACTTTTCACACTCCGGTCAGCCCAGCTCAGCTCTTAACCCCAAACTCGGTCGCCACCACAATCCCCCTCCCGCTCTGCCGCTGCTGATACTGCTGCTCGCCCAGAATCCTCTCGCTGCTACTCGCATCATCCCCCTTGTAAAGCCCCCGCCCTCCCTGCACCACCGCCCCATTCGCCGGGTACAGCACATCCCCGCCCGCATTGCCCTTCCGCTGCTGCCCCTGCGCGCCCATCACGGGAAACATCTCGCTATCCCTCTTCCCCCTCGTCCCTGCCGCAGGGGACACCTTGCCGCCGCCGCCATTGGCGCTCTCGAGCTCGTAGCCATCTAAATCATCCATGTTGGTATTCGCATCGCCCTTGCCGCGCGTGCGCGATATTTGACCGTCGCGCGTGCCGAGACGCTCGTGGCCGTCGTTCTTGCGCTTCCCGAAGGAGGAGGAGCCCCAGGTGTGCAGAGTTGAGGGGCCGGATTTGTTTTGGCCGGAGTTTCCGGTCGAGCCGAGCTTGAGGATGCGGTTGACGAGGGGCTTGAGGGTCGCGGCGCAGGCGGCGATGATGCCTAGGTTGAGTTGGAGGCTGGGGCGGTGTTAGTAGGTGTCAAGTGGTAAGGCACAGGGTGGTTCTTGGGTGTGGTGAAAGTGCACGGTGATTTGGTATGTTTTTCTGTGGTGGGGTGGAAAGGGGCAAAAAGGCGAAAAGGGGGGGGGACTCACAATCCAAACACCTGGACGTTAAAGTCAAAGGTCCTGTCAGGGTTTCCGGCATATGCAATTTGGACAATGGCCTTGGCGAGGCCCATGCCGACAGCAAAGTAGCCCAGACTGAGAATGGCCACCAGGTAGATCCTCGTCTTGCGCGGCATCTGCAGGGTCCAGATGATGGGGACGGGGTACGTGGCGAAGAGTACGTCGGTCGCAATGTTGAAGCTAGTGTTGACGAGGGCAAACTCGATGAACATGGCGAAGGGGTAGCAGTCCTGCTTGAGGCTCAGGTCCCAGTACGCGGCCATGATCTTGCAGTTGAAGAAGAAGCTGCACAGGCCGACGATCGAGTAGCACACGACAATGCCCATGGTCGACCAGATGGCGATGTTGTACCACTTGTGCGTGCTGAGCCGCAGAAGCCCGAAGCCAATCGACAGCTTGAGGAAGGCCAGCGCGAGGATGGCGCTGATGATAGACTGCCAGAAGCTTACGTGCATGAACTCCTTGTATTGGGCCGGCGTTTGGGACCACGCGTGCCTCCCGAGGCCCGAACTGCCCATCAGCACGAACGTTATCCAACCCCCCAAGGCGCATAACTGCGAGGTGTGTTAATTGGGTCCGTGATTTTGTAAGACGGGGACAGGAACGTACTGCCGCCACCACGATGCAGAAATCATCTTTCCCGAAGGCCTTGACGACAAAGACGCGCGCGTAGACTCGAAGGGCCACAAACGCCAGGGCGATGACGTGGAATGTGGTGGTGATGCCGAGGATGCGAGGCAGGTGGGTCTCGTGGGCTAGGTATTCCGGCGGCGGCGGTGGCGGACGGCCAGACATGGTGAAGATGTTCAAGTTTTCTTCTCCTGTTCCCCAGAAACCAGATAACGATCGGCTGGCTGGGCGATCGATGGCGAAGCTTGTTGGGATGCTTGGGGGTCGTACCAGACGGGCTCTCGGATTCTGCGGGGGACACCAGGGCGTTTAAGACATGTTGGTCGTGTCGTCGACTCAGATCTCGGACCCTGCTCTCAGGCCGTCGGCGCGGGATGGAAAATAGAAAATAGAAGGACCAAAAGCAAAAGTCGGGGTGGAAGGTCTTGGATCTGCAGAGTCGGGTTCATCACGACAATACCCCTTGCTCCAGCAGCGTCGCCTCTGAGATTCCGCAGGATGCACATGATGGATGGGCGTGCTCCCTTGCCGGGCCACATGGCTTGGCAGTGTCGTGCTCTAACCGATCCGGATTTCAGATGTTTCGCTACCGGCTATGGCCCGTCCGTCATCGTCTTGCTGAGTGCGTTGTCGTCGACTCAATGCCTCGTTGCAATGTCGCTTTATAAATCGGATTTGCATCGTCGCCATTGCCACTGCCATTGCCACTGCCGCAGCTGGTACCGACATCCAAACTTCTTCTTGTCGTTTTAGTGCCGGTACCCGATAGCGTAGGTCAGGGCACGCCGTCTGTGGTTTCTGTTCCCGCGGCCCTAGTCCGAGCGGGCCGCCACGGCGTTAGGACGAGCGCTGATGTGCCCCCCGTGCCCATTGCCTGCCCACGCTTCTCGAAGCCGCCTCATTTCACCACAATGCCCAGGACTGTGGTTCAGCCGCCAAGCCACACCGCACTGCAGCCGGCCATGTCGGTGCACCGCACTGGCCTCGAAACATCAGCAGCGTCAGTTGGTTGTCTACTGCTGATCTGTTGCATTGTGCAGTGTGCGGTGTGCAGTGTGCGCATTGTGCAGAGAGATCGATCATCTTCTGGGTAGGTGCTGCTTGCCGTACTTCCCGCCTCTGTGTTACGCAATTCTGCTAGCGTCGCATTGAACGACACCGTCGCGGTTGCGTCACCCCTGTTTTGCTGGTGCTGCGGAGATTTGTGAAAAGTCATCCATTCAAGGGGAACTCTTGCGATGCTTCCGTGCGAGAAAGATAGGGCCAAAAGGTAAAGCAGCTAGCCCGTACGGATGATTTAGGGGCTCCCAAGTTTCCTCCTTCCCCGCGTTCGGGTTAGCCGTGCTTGGGTGCGGAACTTGATTTCAGAGGCTGCGATTGTTCCTTCCAGGTCCATGACAGGGAGCAGATAGCCCAGACGGAGGGGGTGATTGGTCCGATTGATCAGATCTCCCGGCCCTCGCACGGTTCGCGCCTACTGAGAATTGGAATGCCTCCTCCCCTATTTGTTGACAGTGTTGCCTGTTCGTGCATATTCAACGAAAACAAATGATTACCACCAAAAGGAGCATTGATCAGGGTACTTTCCCCAGATTCCCCAGTCTCCCAGCCTCTAGCAGCACGAGATTGTGGTTGGACGCCAAGATACGCTCGGTTCGCCTTCAAAATGGACACTGACTCGGTCCGTGGACCCCCAGGTCTCCAGTGGCTCCCGCTGTTTTAACAAAACACTAGCAAACACGCCAGCTCCGGCCCGCGCTGTGTGGTATTCCCCGGCCGTTAGCAACCACGCAAAGATGGATGAGCCGGCGCGAGGCCGTGCGAATTTTAGATCCCGCCGTATCCATTCGGATTTTTGCGGCGGAAACAAGGGGCCCAACGTTTCCTGGTTTGACGTAGGGTTTCTTGTTGATTACGCGGCTCTTTCTCCCCAATTTTTCAGCCTCAACTCCACGTCAAAAATAGACGCGACAGTGTTCCCCAGACTGCTACAAGCATCACCCCCGCACCTCTCTCCCCAGAGAAAAGAGAAAAAAATCGGATGAACAGCTCAGGGCGCGCTGGGGTCCAGCGTGTCTGACCGCGCTTGGCACTGCTAGCACCAACGAGCCAACGGAGTGCAGGCAATTCTGCAGTGGCCAAGGAAGGCCAAGCAGCACTACAGCGCGTGACAGACCCAAATAAATGCTTGGTGATGGAGGTTGCGACCGTGAACACTTGGCTCTCTCATTTCTCTCCCTGCCCGATCCAATGCCCAGCACTTGGCAAGCTCGTGTGGAGGCGCGCCAATCACATTACATGAAACACTGGGGAGATCTTCACCGGCCTCCAAGGTTGATAATGACGATTCAGTGTGGTTTTTTCTCTGGTCCACCCCCCATGTAATTCCGGCGATGTGGTGACTCCCTTATCGATTTCCCTGAAGGAATGGAAGCATCTGCTTTCACATCTCGGGTTCGGGGTTAGACCCTCTTGGCGTACCCTACAGCGCAACCCAGGCATGCGCACTTGTGCCGACGGAAGGGGTGATGATCGGCGAGCGGTCCTTCAAATAGAACACATTGACCTCCTCCTCGTCGGGTCCTGCGCTCCTACGGACTCGAACACTGCATGATTTTGGAGCCGGTGACTGAGGCGGACGGGAAGGGACTCGTCACGTTGTGTGGCCTTTGGGTCAATGCGATGATTTCCAATGTCATCTGTCTCGCGCACTCGCAATGCATGGACTCCATGTTATCAATACTGGACGCCCTCTCTTCTGGTCCAAAATCTGAACAGTAACCATCCGCGGTGTTTGATGGCGGGATAGAAACATTGAACCGAAAGTAGCATTAGATACCGCGTTCAAACCCCACATCCCTATTCTGTGGCTTGACCACTCACCTCAAGTAGGCGGTGGGTTGAAGTACGAAATAGAGAGAACGATGTCCCTTGGGCGTCCTCCTCTCGATGCGTTGTCGACAACGTGAGACTCTGAAAGTGTTGAGAGAATTTCCCATCGGTAAATCAGACATCTCCATGTTTTGACCGGTAGTTCTGGGAATAGTCGTCCGGTTTGGCCTTGCAACATGATGGAAGTGTCTGTGCTGACGGCGTGCACCGAGACCGGAAAGAGCAGAGGTCTGGCGAGAGGCAAAGCTCAGTTGCGTTACATGGTTTCGAATTCGAGCTGAGGGTACTGAAAGTGTGTGGTGGGGTCAGAGGAAGACCACTGAGGGAACAAGGCCAATGAATGTAAGTAGAAGATAGAGGAGAAGAAAGCAATGACTGGATTTCAGGTGGGTCGGATTCGCTCTTGTATTTGCGCCACCTGAGCAAATGCACTGAAGCTGTTGCACAGGCCAACCCTAGTTATATTAGTCTGTCTAGTCAGAAGGACGAATAGCCTCCTGATCCGTGCCGTCCGGTTAAAGGGGCTGCAGTGCAGTGCAGTAAGACTCTAGCAGCACGACATGATCGTACCCTCAAGGCACACTACCCGACCATTCAGATGATGCCGTGCCTTGCAATTTGCCATCAAATAGACTAGCGTTTGTTGATATCTCGTGAAAAGGCCCGTCTCCCATCACCAAACAAGCTACAAAAGTACTGGAGTCTACGCCTCGCCAGGGGTTGAACCGTGACATGGTGTGCGAACGCATTAAGGGGGCTTACTGTGAATTCGGGCTGAGGGCCGTCGATCCGGGCGATCGCCGCAGGTCCAGTGGTTCAGAGGTCCACAAATGGATCCAAATCTGATCTCGAAAACTCTTAACTTCCACGAGTCGGCAAGATAATGCAGCAAACCGAGCAGCGCTTCAGACTCATACTATTTGGTGGTATCCCCAAATAACTCCATGACTGCATCTTGAGCCCAGGTTGTCGTGCATCGTCCTTTTGCATCGTCTCGCTTTCGCCGGCCCGGTTCCCGGGACTTTTGCTTCCTTTAGGTGCCTGGCGTGCTGCTGTGCCGCAGGCGGGTGTGGCACTGCAAATTATGCGATTTGGGGTGAATCCTTTGACACGATTCTGTGCCGTAAACTAAAGACTTTAGCTCACTTGCAAGGCTGACACGACCGTCCCATGCACGCGGTGAGCTCTCGGATTGGATGGAATTGGTAAACGACATCGGCCCGGGGCGACGATCCCCAGACATTGGTACGCTGACGCCTAGACACGACGGGACCAAATACGCGAGCCACCTGAACCAGGTCACTGGATTCCCTACTCGCTACTGATCGTCACTGATTGGAAGAAACTTGCGGGATTCCTGGTCTGTACGCAGCTACAGATTAGGAAAGGTCTTGTGGATGTAGACATCCGGAGTCAACCTTGCGGGCTTGGAATACGTAGTACATATAGAAAGACTTCTCCCGTCTCAAGGCAATAGTTCCATCTTCACCAACCGCAATTCTGCACCGCCAGACCTCAGTCTCTCAACATGAAGTTCCTTCAACTCACCACCCTGGCCAGTGTCGCTCTGGCACTCCCTTCGGACCTCTCATCCCGCCAAACATGCACCTCTCCCAAGCTCCGCAAGTCGTGGAGCAAAGCAACGACGGCGGAGAAGACGGCCTACCTCAACGCCGCCGTCTGCGTCACCAAGAAGGCCTCCAAGCTCGGGATCAACGCCAATGCAAAGTTGCACGATGACTTTGCCTATGTGCACGCCGTCCTGTCCCGAAGCCCCCAGAAGAGTGAGCGGTCCTTTCCAATCTTGCCTTTGGGAAACCCCCTGAAAACTCCGAACTTATACTTACACGCCAATCTAGTCCACCAATTCGCAGGCTTCCTGCCCTGGCACCGCTTCTTCGTGCACGTGTACGAAAACGCGCTGAAGGACTGCGGATACACTGGCACGGCCATGTACTGGGACTGGGTAGCCGACTCGGCGGCACCGCAGAACTCGGCAGTGTGGGATGCTGTCACTGGCTTTGGCGGCAACGGTGTCAGCGACGGCACCAATGGACCCCGGAAGCGCGTGACCAATGGCCCCTTCAAGGACTACAAGCCGCAGTACTGGAACGACGAGGTGAGCTCGCATTGGTTGAGCCGCGACTGGATGCCGGCCGATGCGGAAAACAGTGGTATTGCTATCAATGGCGATGACTACACTGCTGCGAAGGTGGCCGAGGCGACGGCGCTGACGAGCTACGACGCCTTCCGGGCCAAGCTCGAGGACGGTCCGCATGCTGCTGTGCACTTGGGTGTTGGCGGTGGCGGCCGTGGGCTGGGCGACATGGGCACTCAGAACGCATCCCCGAATGGTACGTCAAAACCGCCTTTTCCATCTCCTGAATATGGAAGAGAGAGATAATACTAACACTCTCGCCCAACAGACCCGTTATTCTTCCTCCATCACACCCAAGTTGACAGGCTGTGGTGGATCTGGCAGCAGCAGAACCCGTCGGCCCGCACTTTCGCTTACGAAGGCACCCACAACACGGACAGTGGTAGCGGTGGCGCGGCCGTCACGCTAAATGACGTCTTGCCTATGGGCGGGCTGGCTGCAGATGGCATTGTCAGGGACTACATGGACGTTAAGGGCGGAAAGCTGTGCTATACTTATTAGAACCCATGGAGAACTTCAGCGACAACCTCGGCATCATTGGGCGCCAGCTACTGGGTCTGGAAGCCGCTGTAAAAGGCGACACAAATCGCTTCCCCAACCTCAAGACCGTCACTGTGCTCGCTTCATCCCGCATCCCGGACGACCACCACGAGCGAAATATTGCACCGAGCCATACCTACAATCCAGTTGGCGACCTCACAGATGATAGTGGATTGGACCAAGACGGAGAACTCAAGGATGAGGAGTTTGTCAGGCTCGAGACAGTCGCCTGCTTATGGGCCAGACGTCATCCTGGCTTCGAGGTTGTCTTTGATACTAGCCGTGCGTGACTGGTTTACCTTGTGCCATAGGAGTATGAGGTTCTTCATTCGCCCTCGGACTTTAAGTGATTTCATCTATGTGGCAACCGGCGTGACACCACCGGTATGGTGTTGGAACGCGGAAGATCCGAGCAGGTACCTGTAGTCGCATCCAACACTTGTACCTACGATCTCTCTTTGGTCGAGGAAGGGTTAATTAGGAGCATTACATTCCTGTTTTTTCACTCTGCTTTAGATTCCGGGTATTGCCCTGGGCTCGGTCAGTTTCCATATTTTCGTTTCAACCTCGTCATCTGCTTCCATTCTATTCTTTTGCTTTATCAACATCGGTAGGGTTTCTCCACACATTTGCTGATTACAATATCGGCTCTTCAGCTCAATCCACACTAGCAAGTTTCAATGGACGCCACACATGTCGCCCGTGAAAGGCTGGATTCGAGTACCTGCCCCTGTGCCCAGACTGATACGTCTTCAGAAATCCCCGAGAGATCTGCAAGCATATAGCTCAAGCCGGAATATCCATCAGCGAGCTGCTTGAGAACGTCGTCAACACGGTACCGGCTGATGAGGTCTGAATATGGACCTCACAGAATCTTGATGGAGCAGGCTCCGGAGGGAGCGTGATTGGCCTGTTGTGCGTGCAAATGCAGCACAGATGCACTAAAGATTGGCCAAGCCAGCAGGGGGACGCTAAATCTGTTCTCCCCTACCCTCCTTTTAACCGCGATTACCTATGACGGAACACTCCGCATGGCCCACACCCGATTCCCCGCACCCGACAAGCGCCTAGCACACACATCTCCGTGGAGGCCTGTAAGCGAAGCTTCTTTCTCCGAGCATTCTTTGGCCGTGCGTTTCCGCCAGCATGAAAGTTATTACTCAGCGCCTTCCTCAACGAGCCCCTGTCCGTCTTTGATGCGTGCCCTTTCTCAACACTTTACCATGCCAATTCGCGTGACTAATTCCGAATTTGATCCGTCGCGGATTGGAGACACTGCAATGCCGCGGAGCACTTGGTTTCACAGCAACCGGGTAATACCTTTTTCCTCAATGCGCTCCATCGGATTTCACGATGCACTTCGATGACAATCTCAACGTCGATGCAGAGGGCTTTGTAATGCTGTCGCTGTGTGACGATTGACCATTCGGGGATATCACAACATTTTTGAGCGATGGTTTCCTTTGATCGAGCAAGTATATAGGGTGGCTTTCGGACGAGCATCACCAGAAACAAAAATTTCGAAATCATCATCAACTTCTTCATCGAGTTCCAGCATCTCCAGCTTCAACCATCGCTCCAAACCATTCACCTTCAAAATCATCCCTCCTAGCCTGTCTGAACATTTATCATCGCTGCATCAGCACACACTCTAAGTATTTCACTTTGATCTCTCCGACTCCAAAACACCAACATCAGCAATGGCCCCAAAGATCGTCACCGTCATCGGCGCCACCGGCGCCCAGGGCAAGGGCGTCGTCGCGGCCTTCATCTCAAACCCCGCCTACAAAGTCCGCGCCATTACCCGCAACACCACCGGCGCCGCTGCCCTCGCGCTCGTCGCCTCCGGCGCCGAAGTCGTCCAAGCCGACATTGAATCCCCCGCTTCCCTCTCCGCCGCCTTCGCCGGCTCCTCCATCATCTTCGGCGTGACCAACTTCTTTGAGCCCTTCGCCGCCCACCAATCCCCCACCAAGGCCATGGACATTGAGCTGCAGCAGGGCATCAACATCGCCAACGCCGCGGCCGCCGTGCCTGAGCTCGAACACTATATTTGGAGCACGCTGCCTAACGGTATGGCGATTTCCAACGGGAAATACCTCGTCCCGCATTTCGAAGCCAAGAATAAGATTGATGTGTACATTCGCACACAGCTCCCTGCGTTGCTAGAGAAGACGACGTTTCTGTGGATTACGTGGTACCATTCCAACTATGGGTTTCCCATGTTTAAGCCGTATTTCATCGAGACGGCGGGGAAGTACATCCAGTTGGCGAATTACGCGCCGGAGACACCGATTGTGACGATTGGAGATGTCAGTGTGAATATTGCGCCGTTTGTCAAGGCGATTGTCGCGCAGCCGGAGAAGACGACAAAGGGCAAAATTGTGCTAGGGGCGACGGAGACGAGGGGCGCCAACGAGATGTTGCAGACTTGGGCGGGCATCAAGGGCGTGCAGGCGCAGATGGTGGGAGTGGATTCCAAGACGTTTTATGAGGTTTGGCCGCTGTGGGCTGAGGAGATGGGCATCATGATGGAGCTTTGGGAGGAGTATGGGGAGAAGAGCTGGACGGATAAGGAAGCGGAGATTGTCACGGCTAAGGAGCTGGGGATTGAGGGGCAGTTCCAGAGTTTGGAAGAGGGGTTTAAGACTTTGGAGATTTGAGCAGAAGAGGATGAGGTTGAAGTGTAGTGATAGATTTAGATTAGACTTTGGATAGACATTTATTTTAGATCAAGGCACACGGTTATTGTTTGAAACGTTGAGATTAGTTTGTAGTGCCTTAGTTGTGGAGGGTTGCTAAAGCAATCACACCCAGAAAATTGTCATTCCGCATCCAATTACTCCTTGTTGCCGATATAATGGAAACACCACAAAAAATGACTGGCGGCTCACCACAGAATAACACGATGCAGTCACCAATAAACACCTACCAATATTCCCACCTAGCCAACAACTCACCCGCGTCCTTCACCTCCTTCCAGATCAAAATCCGAGCGCGCCCGCTTTGAGCTGCACATGACGATTATCACTCAATCCTGCACCAAAGCGGCTACGTTTTCCAGTCGACCTCTCAGCTGCGCCTCGAGCCTTGTCATTATTTGCCTTCGTGTCTATACGATGGCAATGAAAATCTCGGAGAGTGACGGCGCGAGCGGCAAAGTGTCGGTTCGACCTGCTGCACCTTCCCAACTGAAAAGGAAGCCCTTCACCAGAACGGATGATAGTGACGGAGATGACTTGTCATTTAATAAACGACCGCAGAAACAAGGCCAGCCTCGGCCTGAGTCTTTCCTGGCATGCCCGTTCTAGAAGAAAATCAATTTGGTGGCGTGGCGTAACCTCCCAGTTGGTTGTTCATCAAGTGGTCTGTGCCCGTGCTAACAAATACAACGCCATGTGCTCAAAGTGCGACAAAACACTTTCATCACGCCGAGTTACAACAACTTATCAACATCGTAGTGCGAATAGAGTGTGCTGAGATCCGCCACAATATTTTTGTCGCAAGGAGATAGTTCTGCTGGTCGTTTTTGGCGCCTGAAGGCAGCCTGAGTAATAAGCCCAAATTCTTGATAGGGACGTCGGTGCGGTATGCTCTTCGGATCGGAATAACCTATACCCAAGAGTTGAAACGCTTCCCCGCTTTGAATATCTCACGATGTCAGGTATCCTTCGTTTTACGTCACGAAATTGTTGTATGTCTTAGGGCGCAAAGAACGTGTTGAACTAGCCATTTCTTCTTGAAAACGTCATGCACAGGGCCGTGGCCAGGTCTATCTTCTTCATCTTTTTCTGGACTGCTGTTGCACTTATTCTGTTCGCCGGCATACGATACCGGCACATTGGGTGAGTGCTTCCCATTTTCGCCACTGGCTCGGGTTGGATCCCTTTTGACGGCAAGACACAGTCATGCCCACGGTTATCCCCACAAAGCGCGATGTTTGAACCAGCACCTGACAGACGGACTGGGCTCTTGTCAATTTCGATGCCCAGGCGGTTCTTGCGAGGCTAAGGAAATATGCGACAAGCACGGCTGTGTTTCAAAGTTTGAGTGCGATTGCAACAAGAAACCGGCGGTCCCTATCTATTCGAAGTGGTGCTCCCACAACAAGGTCTTTTCTGTCGGGGGCATCTGCTCGGACGAATGCGCTTACGGCACCTGCGTCACCAATAGATACTTCTTCTGTTCTGCGCCTTCTTGTTGGAACAAATACCGATGCGATTGCGATAAGAAACCGCGGATCATAGGGTGCTTTCACGGGCAAGAGTATTCAAGGTTTGACAAATGCGACATACACTGTGATGGAGGATCTTGTGAAGCCAACTACGATGAGTGTTCGGAGCTCGGCTGTATGCTCCAGTTCAAGTGTAACTGCAATCCGAAGTCGAAATATGAGGGAATTTGATCAGCTCTGGCAGGGGCGTAGGATACAATTCTAGCTATGATATTCTATTCAAGTTAACTTGGAATATCTGGTGCTTTGTTGCTAAGGTACCTCGCAGTAATTACTCAACGGTGAAGAGAAAGGCCTTGAAGTCAATGGCACCACTCCATCGAATCTTGCTCTGCCAGAAGCCGCCCTTCCCAGACATATTTGCTGATGACTCAGACTCGCAGCCAATACGGCTGCCTCAGAATTTGAAGGAGATCATCCATGATGCTCTCCGAGAGGGGGATTCTTACATTGGAGCGCGAGCGGCTGATTCATCGCCGTCGATCGGCTCAAAGCCGCTGTATCCAAACCCGATACTAATATTTGCGTTGCAGTTCAAGCGGCTGCTCTGGTTCGTTTGGCGCTTGACCTCTCCGTTAAACTCGCTGATCTGTCGGGTGCAGGGGTTGTCTTGCTCCTTGTCTGCGGCCTAACATGGATACTAGGACGCCGTTTTCCTCCGCTGTTCTGCATCCTGAACTCAAATGAGTGGTGGTCAACTTCCGGCGCCTTGGCGATGAGGAGCGTCTCGGGCTCCGTGGCTGCCAGAACATCCTGAACATCCCTGTCCGGCATGGGGCCATGGTAGAGCATAAGAGTGAGCCCGATGATAATAATGCACGTCGTGATTCCGCATGCGAGACCGTACGGAATGATTAATCCAAGTCTAGTGTAGCCGTATCGATTAACTTGGTCCCAGATTGTGACGTCTCTTTGGACTGTTCGTCTGCAGTTTGTACCACACGTCAGTCCGTTTATCCCGATGCGACAGAAACCTGAAATGACTGAAAAACTAACGTCAAAAGATCATTGTGCAACAAGCTGACCGTCATATTGAAACTCATCTCCTCAATGAGTTCATTCAATATTCTCCCCCCGGCAAGCTTGATATCCTGCAGCCTTTGCTTGTCCAGGGCGTCCTCACCCACACGGCAAGTGTCTGGCTCTTCATTCAAGTCAAAATACAAATTTAAATCAGAACTACCTAGGAGGACGTTGTGTTGGATTGGGGATTGTATCATCCCGAACTGCCTTGTCTTCTCAGTGTTTTCCAGACTGACCTCCTTGTACCAGGCGAAAGAGCCGGTTACTTGATCGGCAAGGGCCCAGAAGAAAGCGGAATAGGCGTGCTGGGCCATATTGGAGACAGCTGGAAACTCATCCATTGGATAGGGAACTGGGTCCATAGAAATCGGGGTGGCGGTGCCTGTGATGTTTTGGAAACTGTGATCCCAGTGCAGATCAAGGTCGTAAGTTGCATTGAAGAGTCGGCAGATCGAATAGTGTCTGTAGCTATTGCAGCCTGGTTCAGAGAAGTTGTATCGGTAGTACGTAAGCCAGATCTCGTTCGTGGCGTTGATTGGGGCCTGGTATCGAACAGTATCCAAGGGGGTTAGGTTCCCTTGGTCGTCGTAGGAAGGAACAAAAGCGTAGTAGGCAGTTTTATTTCGCTTGGCGCCTCTTGCCATGTGGCTCATTTGCTGCTCGAATATGAATTCAATGGGGAACATGGGTCCCTGGTCTGCATAAGTGCATCTGATCGTAGGTCCGTAGAAGTTGATGGTATACGACGAAACATTTGCTGGGGGTTTGATGGCTAGCATCTGCCCGGCTGAGGCGCCTGTTGTAAGGAGAGTCACAATGGTTCTGGGTCCATTGAAGTCTTTGGTGACGTCGTTTTTAGTTTCAGGGAAATCACCCTGATAATCTGGTGAATACGAATAGTTGTGGCCAAACGATCCGTTGGCTATAGTGAGGTAGGGGACCGATAGGGCTTTGGTCTCTATTTCGATGTCCTCGTACACAAACAGGGTGCCTGGGGTGAAGAATCCAGGCAAGATCAGCAGCCTTACCAAGCAAAGTCAGCATCATCAGTGCGAAAAGGGGGGATGATGAGCTCACCAGCCAAATAGGGCAACGATATACCCAGCTGTGAAATTTCGGAACATGGAATAGCAAAATAGCCACCAAATGGATCTATCGGCACTAAAAATATTGTTCAGTGTTGTCATTGTCAACGGTGCTCCTGGTTTCCTGCGTCTGGATGTGCCCGTAGGTGCAACCATGTTGGAAAGCCACACCAACTGCGTGTACACCTCCCAAACCGCGGCACCAAGGGAGATTTGCGACAGAAATGCCAGCGTTGTCCCAACCCTAATGTTATTTTCTTGTTCCAAAGGACTCTTCACAACAACCCCATCTAGGTGCTTGTAGTAGACAATGTGCCCAATGCTTGAAGCCACACCGGACGCCCAAAAGAACAGAAGCAGAATGAGGGGTTTCCAGTAATGGCGCGCTTTGGGTGTGGTGATCTGAAATTCCCCGGCAGAGGGCGTCGCGCTGGCTTCAGTGGGCCTGGGTTCGACTTTGGGGGATTCTGGCCACTGAGATAGCGACTGCACAGTGACCTCAGGTCTCGCACTCCTCTCGACCTCCATCTTGGGCTGGGAAGCGCCCGAGGCTGAGGGTGCGGGTGGCGATGGTTGATGAATAGCATCCTATTCGCGGATTTGTAAAAGTGAAAAGGCTCTAGCCTTGACAGAGGAGTTAGACTGACCTTTTTAATATTTTCCAGGGCTCAAGGCAGGCGGAACTGTGACCCCGCTGATAAAAAGGCTGGTCTGCATAGCAGCCCACCAATTTAATAAGATTACACACCATCCCCCTCGGAAGCGAGCAACGCTTGGAACGAATCAGGGGACAACGCCAATGCACGTGCTGACCACATGCCAAGGAATTCAGGGGTGATTGTGAAGATGGATAAGGAATCGTTGAACCTGGAATTCCTGATAATAGCTCTACGAAAAGGCCCTCAAGTGTCACAAAGAGACTGTGCCGACGTCTAAAAGAAAATAAAGTGTGGGTTTTAACCAAAACTCTACTGCGATGTCTGGACGGCCAGAGAAAAACTTGCCTCAACTGGGAAGCAGACGTCTTGGCATTGTGTAGTGACTGGAGCCGATGCTTTAGTGCGACTGAACCAAAGATTGGGAAAGCGTCACCGGGTCACGTGGTACGGAGGGTTTGATGGCACAAAGGAAGATTGATTGATTGCGGCTAAAAACGGGCGAGGCAGCGCCCCTATAAGAGGGTGCGCGAGCCTGCAGGAAAGAAACGACTACGTACAAACCCATGGCAACTGTAGTCGAGGCAGCCCAGAACTGCGACCCCTCGCTCAGTCTGGCTCAGTCTGGCTCAGGCCAAGGCGGCAACCGCTCAGTTCCGAAGAAGGAAAGGGAAATTCATGGTGTCGATTTTAGGGTCGTGAACATTTTGTTACGGCAGTCAGTAACCTAAATCTCGGAATAGGCTTGTGAGCCATACCTGGCTGTAGCTCAATTTCAGCCAAGAGCCGAAACCACGGGAGGTTTGCTGTCAGGCCTTCGCCCAAACTAGAGCCAAAGTCAAAATCGATGAAGTCGAAATTCACGAGGCCGGGAGAGATTGGTGTCAGGCCGACTCCAGGCGATGAAGGCGCAGAGTAGAAACGACTGCTGGAGGACTGACCCGACTCCACCGTGGGACCAAGTGGCATGGGGATAACCGTCAGTTGGGCTATAATGAGATCGCTTGTTGTCGCCATGTCCATGGCAGCACTTGAGCCAGACTCCATGTCCATGTCGGCCGCCGTCGACCACTCCCACAACGGACCGGGGGTCGGTGATAGAGCACTCTGAGAGGGTAGTGGGACTGTCTCCGTAGCAGCAACGGGCCTGGATCCTGCTTGATCAGACTCTTGGGAGCTGGGAGGGCGCGGCGAGGCTGCTTCCACAGCGAGGGCTGGCGGTGTTTGCACCGAAAGTCTGTCATTTGGTCGGTCGCGCTGTCTGTTCTCTTCATAGTATCTCTCGTCAGTAGCCTGCTACTGACCTAAGGCACCTCAACGGCGCAATGTTTAACTGGGACTCACGATGTGACACCCTTTTGGTCACCCAGCCCCCGTTGCAGCCCGGACCCGAGCAGTCCCGCGGTTGACACGGTCTTGGGGAAGTGGCTTGCCGTGGAGGAGCCAAATGGATTGCTTGCCGATGGCGTCTCGGTTTCGTGTTTCTTCTTCGATGTAGACCCACTCGTCTTCTTTGACGTTCTTGAGACGAGGAAAGCGATATTTGTACTGTCTCTCGCTGCGGTACTCAGCTCGGAATGCGAATTGGCACGTGGAGGAGGGAACCTACCTTGCCGTAAAGCCATGTTTTTCGCTCATCTCGGTCGCGACTTCGCGCAGCGTCTTGTTTTTAGGGATGAAAAGGTCGCGGATCTCATCTTCATGTGCCGCCCAGTCCAAGGGGGCGGCTCTTTCGTCTTCTGTGGGCATTGCTGGGATTGTGATACCGAAATTCTGGATTGTGCGTGGCGCTTGTTGCTCCGGGTAGTGATAGTGAAAAAGACTTGCGGAGCTTGAGAATTTAGCAGCAAGGCTCTGAGGGATGCAGGGTTTTGTCGCGACGACTTGTGGCTGTCTTGGGCGTGCCTGCCGTTTCTGCATCCCCGATTCCCGGGGCCAGCCAATGAGCTGTCATGTTCCAAAAGGACAATCGTCGGCTCAGCTCGGCGTGGCAGTGCCGCGAGCCTGCCTCAGTTGCTTGGCTCGCACAGGGCGTATGAAGGTCATCGCAGCCCGCTCATTTCCAGGCACCAGGCGGGCGATGGTTTGGTCATCGTGTGGGGCTAAAATTGCAGTGTTCAGCTGCTGGAAACGTGGTCCCAGCTACACAAACCGAAGTCGGGCGGCAGGCCCACACGAGATGGGGTTAGCGGGAGATGGGGCCCGAGGGTCAATCGTGCATGACTTTGGCTTATCGATAAGCAACTTCGAAGGTTGGAACAATTTGACTCACCTGCAGCCAGCAAATCCGGAGTTGCTCCCTTGCTGCCCCAAAAATCCAAAAGAACAACTGCGTAGGTAAGCAAGTGAAGTGGCAGGGGATCGTCAGCATCCAAAAGGACAACCAGAATTAGAAAATACGCTGCACCGTCTTTTCGATGATTTGCTTAAAGTCAGAAACAACAAGTCCTGCCTGATGTATAAAGCCAGACAAGATGCCTCCAAACGTGAATTTTGGAATAACACACACCACACCCACTCCTGTCTCTGCCCATTTCCATTGAACAAGCTACGTGATAGCCATCTATATACGCCCTACTTGAGTTATTTGCCCACCAGCTTCACCAAGCTTCCAACATGCCATTGCCACGTTCGTGTTCTTCAACGGCGGCTCAGACCTCTGAGTCTTCTCCCTCAACCGTCAAAGCGTAAGTATTAGCCTTATCGAGCATTTCAATTGCCTCATATCGAACGGCCTTCACGTAAGACCCCAGCTCTAACACTGTTGCCCGTTTCTTCAGCAATACCGCGGGAACCATCACACCGACACAAGGAGAACGCCCCGAACCTGGCTTAAGCGGCAAGAGCCGGCAGTCTAAGCGTGGCGGTTCCTCCTTTGCATTGATGCAGTGGGTTTGCAACGTCACCGATGTGCCCGTCAACGAGCGACTCCAAAACCCGGCTGCACGTTCTGCCCAATAACGACCCGAATTGTTACCCACCTCACCAAGGCAAAGTCAGGTACCAAACCCTGGCGCAATCAGGTGGGATTAGGGGAGAAGATCATCGTAGTTCGTGTTATGAGATCATGTATTTCAGAGTGATCAGGTAACCGTTTTTGCGAGCCTCAGTGACATCCAGGCAGAAGCTTACTGGGATCATCGCAGGTAGGTTAGCAGGATCACGGGCCAATGTTCCTTCTGCCCAGGTATTAGATATTACCACTCCCGGGACCGAATCCAAACCCAACTTCTTCCGTCGTGTACTCCCGTGCCCATTCAGTCCCTTTTCCTTGTCATCGACTGAACACCGTGGTCCTCCAACACCAATGCTTCCACAAGGCCCTCAAAGTCTGTCTCGCGTACCCCTCGCCGCAGAACCTCTTGTCGAATGATCTTAGCCTTCTCTAGACACTTCTCGGCATCTTTCCCCTGGTCTTGGTGTGACAACAGCATCGCAGCCCGATCCAAGAGCACAGCCTTTGCGAGCTGCTCGCCATCCGACCCGGTGCCCCGTAGTTCCACTACCGCTTGGATATGTGGTAGGTACCGGCTGTACTTGGCTGGGTCCTCGTGGCTGTTGAACGGGACCGCCAGCAGCATGACAATGATCGCATCTCTTTCGAACTTGGGCTTCTCGCCTCGGTCCTCGAGCCAGGCCTGTGTCAGCGCCTGCTCGATCCGGTGCACGTCATACTCTCTGTCTTGGTCTTCCTGAATGTGGCCCCATTGCATCAGCACTCCGAGAGCACCTCTTAGTGCCACCTCTCCTCCCCGTCGGTATTCCCGCCGCTTCTTGCTATAAATGGATAAAAGGTCCCGGGGAATATCCTGCCGGTCGAATAGGCTCATCAGCGACAGTAAATCGGCCGCGAATGGATTGCGGTGCTGAATGTGCTTGAACGAGCGCTGAAACATTTCGACCGTTTCTTTGGACGCCGTTGGGTCTCTGCCGTGCGTGTTGACCTCTTCGCCCAGCACCCGTTTCAGAGCATGACCGCCCTGCGAGCCTTCTTCGTTCAGGTAGCTAAGAAGCTCGCCGATTCGCATCCTATTCCTTTGGATATAGGCGGCAGCCTGAACCAATGTGAATGGCAAACAGCCGAGCCGAATCGCGAGACTTCGCAGGTCACCATCACTGCTCCTAGACTCATCCTTGAGCCGTTTGCGAAGCAGTTTGAGCGATTCGTCTGGAGTCATCTTCTGCACTTCGATGCCTGACGATTCGGTCAAGTCGATGCCTACCTCCCTGTCACCGGTAGTGATGAGAATAGCACCGTGGGCGCAATTTGGAAGATAGTCCCCGACGTTCTCCTCGCCGCTAGGGTTGGGCGCACTGCCACGGTTCTTCGTTCCTGGCCCGGAGGGGTAGAAGAGCTCGGCGTCATCGGCGTTGTCCATGATCATCAGCCACTGACCCGAGGCTTCGCTCTCCAGCCATCTCTTCACCAGCAGCAAAACGTCGGCTGTGGGATCTTCGTAGTATCCGGGAATCCTGCAAATTTCCGCAATCTCGGTGAATGCTTGCCGAAATCGTTGTGCATTGCTCGCGTGGACCCAGAAGATAGATGCTTTTGCTTTTGGGTGTTGCCACAGCCAATTCGCATAAGCTAGAGCTATTTGAGTTTTGCTTTCCATGTGATATCAGTACCAACCACGCAACTGGTGAGGTGGGCAAACAAATTGCCAGAGATGAACTCACCCAACGCCAGGTCGGCCATGAAGTGCGACTCGCCGGTGAAATCTGCCCTCTTGAAATTTGTCGGGATCGAACTCGCTTTGCAGTTTCTTCAAGATTTCCTCGCGGCCGGAAAAGTGCTCGTTTTCTCGGTAAGGGGTAACAACTGCGGCATCGGTCAGCAGGGACTCTGGGGATGGCACCAGTTGGGATGGTACGAGGGAAGGTGAAAAGGCGCTACCCACACCAAGGTCCCGTGGCCGAACGGGTAGCGGCCCAGTAGTCTAGAATGGCCCTTGTACATGCTGCCGCCGTGGCGGCCGCATAGGGCTGGAATGACTTGAGCTTATGACTGTCGGCGTAGTCACTGGCACCCTTGATTACCAGACAAGGCAAGTTACGCCAGACACCGGCACCCTCCATCTCGAAGGCGACGACTTGTAGCTTCTTGGACAGCTTGTCGCGTTGTGTTCCGAGCATCATCACTGTGTCACCTGACGCCACCGCACCAAAATGAATTTCCGGCCGTGGTCTCTGAGCTTGCTGCTCGAGACGACGACGCGGTATGAGCATGGAAGTATCACAGGATGTGCTGCATGTCGCGTTCTCGTTGGCGTGATCGTATGTTTCTTCAAACAGCATGTCTTCACCCACCCCCGGATATATCGCTGTTAGTCGGTCCTCGTCCATGTGTCTCATCATCGTTTCCTTTAGACCTGCGTCGGTCCTAAGCTTGGCGAGAAGGGATGAGATACTCTCTGGAGGGGGGCCTAATGCGTCTTTTAGCCCGTCCTTCATCTTGAAACCGTCAAACTTGAGTCTTCCCAGATCGTGCTGGATGACACTAGTGCTGATGATGACATCTCCAAGCACGATCTCCTGCTTGACCCCGCCGGGAGCACTGATGAAAGGGACGGCGCCACAGACGCCTGCCACGATGGCGAGGTTGATTTTAGGGAAGCTCCGCTTGCAGTCGTTGACGGCATCCGTAGCCCTGACTTTGCCCGCCCCCGGTGGGTGCACAACAACCACGAAGTGACCGCCCATGATCCCACAAGTGTAAGCATTACGGTCGCCGTCGGCTTTGGGGTAGGGTAGGCCTTCGTCTAGCCGCTGGTCAAAGTGGGCTGCGATGGCCTCTGCTTCGACTGGGAGAGCACAAATGATGGCAACCCGGAACTCCGAGTTGGGCGGACGTCTGTGGGCACTGTCCCTCCGAACGGCCGTCATTGCATGTCTTGGTGTAGCACCAACAGTGGCCCTGCTTGCAGAGGAACCAGAGGCCATGAGAGGGCGCTTGGTTGTGACGGTAGCTTCGATTTCTCTGACCCAACGCTGAAGTTGGCCCGACACCAATGTAAACCCCGGGTCTTCTTTGCTGGCAAACTTGGTCATGTTCATGTGATCGGCGTAGATTCCCGTAGATGAGTGACCTCGGAGAGTGGCAGACCATTCCGGCACAACCGGCTGTCACAACGGGCGGCGTTAGCCACAAGTCCAAATCTTCAAAGGCTCGACATAAGAACTTCAGAAATACCTTGCTTGTGCCTTTGGGGGCGAGCTCCTCGTAAAAGCACGCGATATCTATTGGTTGTGATCTTTGCCGGCTGGGAGCTCTCATCATGGTGTGAAACTCGTACCGAATGCGGTCAAGTACCTCAGAGTCGACCCTGAGGGCCCCGAGAACGTCCGTGTTGGTCTGTCTTAATACGCCAATAAGCCAAGCTAGCCACCCAGCTGGTTGAGCGAGTCCGGCCCCGCGGTGTGGCGTGCCGAGAAAGGCGATACCTCGCGTCGATCGGAAGATATCCATGAGGTGGGAATCTGACGGGTTCCTCGACTTGACGAGAGCCTGCTGCACTGTAAGTGGCTATCCTGGACACTTGATGCTGGGCAAGCAGATACGCACATCCATGCATACAATGCCGCCTAAGCTGTGACAGACAAATATGATCGGGGGTCTGTTCTGGTGAGATCGTCAGCATAACGCATTCAGCAGACTGCAAGAGCCTACGTACCTCATCGCCTTTGTCCCTGAAAGTCGTGAGAGATGCCAACAAGTTCGACGCGTGGCTTCCGATTCGATTTTGCGACACCCTGGAACCCCAGCCCCATCTTGCCACAAATGCGTCGTAACCAAACGTGAGAACTCGCACGTTCGGGAGTTCGGCCGGAAGAAGCGTTTTGGGCCATGGCTCGGGCACGTCGCGGGCGGTCCATGTCTTCTCCCGGTCCCCGGTGAGGCCGTGGACAAAGACGATGTCGGCGACTACTGGGCGGCCGTGGTCAGGACTGTAGAGCAGCTTGATGCCCGAGGGGAACGCCTTCAAGCCGGCCCGGGCACTCTCCACAATGTTGGCGGTGGAATAACCGACAGAACCCCACTGGCGCAAAGGTGGCTTCAAAACCTGCAATACCCCGATCTGCCAGTGGCCAATCCCCGCTGGGCGCATCATACCGACAGGCTTGTGTCTGAGGGTCTGCGCCACTCCGCGCATGCTTTGGCGCATTTTTTTGGTCGCTGCTGAGGGCTCGGGGGGACGAAGGTCTCGGCGCACACATGTTGGTCTTTAGAATATTATCGTTCTGGCCATTGGGAGGTTTAGGCAGCCGGGGTGGGAAAAACGTGAAGGTCGTGCATGTTGTGCAACATGATGGGTGGACGGGCGACGAATTGCTGAGCGTCCAGCTGCAGGAGATCCGCCAGCGCGCTGCAGAGCTGCATGTGTCATTGCTGGACGGAAAGGAAAGCGCGGCCCCCGTGGCGGCCGTTCGCGGACAACGCGCAACCCTGATAACCAATCGCAATGCGTTCCCGCACCCCTCATGTGCCTTATCAACCGCAAGCCCCAGGTCGACACCGCTCGACGTGGCATAACCGATGCAACCGGTGGTTCAGCAAAACAGCGGGCCCCGCTTGCCCCCTGCCAGTGCTGCCCAGTGGATTCCATCGGGTGGCAGCTGATTTGCCGATCGTCTCTCGGTCTTTTGAACCGGCATCAATTCAAACCGATGATGTTGTCCTCCTAGCTTGAATCCCGTCAGTTCCCTTTAGCGAGCCCCTCACGCCTTCACGATTGAACTGGGGTAGGAAGGATGGAACACCGCCTTCAGGTGCTCCAGCCTTACCATGACTCCGACAGGGAGGAGGTTCAGTGGGTGATCAGTGAGCAGGCAGTTGCACCCGAGAGCTTAAGCAAGGTTGTATGTTGAGCAAACACGCTCCAACCGCGCCCACCCAGCTCATACTTTTACACCTAGATTTCCACCTTGCCTCATTGTTGCTACGCGTAAGATATTAACAGAATAGCTTACAATAACAAAATGGAACCCCGTGCTAATGTACCCAGGTTCTTGCACGAACGCGACTATACATCAGAGTCAACAGATCGGGAGCGGATACTTGACCATTTCGGCGTGCCCAGATTTGTCGCCAACAGGACATGCACTGAAATCAACGGGTTCTTTGGCCACCAAGTCTCGTACAAGTATGGTGATGAGGGAGAAGAACAGAATGCGCAGGCCACCGTATCAAGCTGTTGTAAGCGCTCGGTCTGCCACGGTTAGCAGCGTGTGTGTCCATGATCACTAACTCCCCCTCAGCCACCTGGTTCAGATGTCTGTTTAAAATGATTCGCAAGGTCGAACGTGGCGCACACGAAGATGGACCGGAGTACGTGCCTGACGGCAAAAAGGGTTATACGTGGTTTGAGATGAGCGTCTTCACGCGCTGGGATGCTCATGGCGGATGCCAAGTCCTCTGCATCGATGCTCCGCCCGATTTTCCCACTGAGTTGCGTTCGGCTCTGGCGCGGCGGAGGGAGCCATTTAACATTCACGATCCGTTTGCCATGCATGCTGACCTGTGGGACCGCATTGTTGTGTATTATGACATCTCAGTGTGGCGGGTACGGGACCCCGTCAGGCTGCTGGAGAAGGTATGTTTACCACTGGGAGCTTTAAAGCACATCGTCACCTCACCGCTGACAACCGTCTTTACAACTCTAGACAGGGCCAACCTCACGAGAAGTCTTTCAACCCGCCCGCAACTTCACACGCCATGCAATCCACGTATCCGAGGTCTTGGAGTCGGCAGTTGCAACCGCCGTGGAAATGCGTCGGTGCCAGGCAGAGACCTCAGAGATTCTTGCCCATAAGTTGGAGAATCCGTATCAACGACAGGTAGACGGCTACACCATGTTTCAGATCTCGCTGCTAAGAAACCTTAAACTCCGGTCTGATTCTAACAAAACGCGGTTGGATGACATGGTACACAATGTGAGATGGACCCCATGCCCTTTAACACTCCAGCAAAGCTAAACAGTCCCAATATCCTCAGGCGTTCAACAACCTCTCAATGCAAGACAACAACATGATTAGATCCATAACAGTCGTCACGTTGTTATGTCTCCCAACATCTCTCATTTCGGTAGGTTCACCCATATCTGCACAATCCCCGACAAAATATAGGCCATCACTAGCATCACAGTGATCTTACGGGCTGACTCAACTATCCGGACATAATTAGTCCATCTTCAGTACTACATTTTTCTCGTACGGCGAAAAGAGCTGGGAGGTCTCAGACCAGCTGTGGATTTACTGGGCCACGGTCATCCCAGTCACCATTGCCATTTTCCTCACCTGGGGGCTGTGGTACAGAAAAGGGGACTCGATGGTCAAATGGTTTCGGGCACTCGCAAAACGCTATTGGAAGAATCGTGATGGCTCCAGGGATGTTGAAAGCTAGAACTAGATAACTAGTACTACCCAAGGCGCATTGGCCAACAATCTACCACGGGATCACGATGCTATCAAACACTTCCCTCAACAAGTCATACCTCGACACGCCCGACACAACAGAATGCCAGTCTGCCCTGTCCAACCCTGCAACATGCGCCGCCAGAACATCCCCAACCGCCACTCGTCCATAATTCTCGTTTCCTCCAACGTATCCAAGCTCCAGCGCATGCTCAAAATACAATTTCGGCACGGTAACCCCCCTCGACACACCAACAACCGCCTTCCCCGTCGTCGCATTGTACACCATCACCACGCCATAGTCCACAGGGCTGCTGCACCCATCACCCGCCCTGGGTCGCTGAATAAAATTCTCAATAGACGCCGCCATCACCGTACCAATTCCCATTTCGCGAATGACAGAACCTTTGGAATCTACAAGACCCTGCAACGCCTTATCAATACGGTTGCGCGCGCCCTGCACCCCCGCTTCGAGGCCATACGGCTGCTCGCCGACGTCGGACTCGGCGGGGACGGTTAGGTAGGAGATTGTGCTGACGCCCGGCGGCTTCTGCTTCTCAAACACTTCTGTCAGGATGCGCGTCTTGTGTTTGTTGGCGGTGGGGATGACGAGGAGGATGCCATTGCCGTGTTTGGGGAAGACGCGCTTGGGAATTCCAGGGACGGGGGTTGCATGTGGGCTTTCGGATGGGTGTGGAGCGGGGATGACGGTTTCGGTGCTTTGGAGGGATGCGATGCTGGTCCTGAGGGCGTTGGTCGTGATCTTGCGCATCATAATTGTCGATGCGCAGTGCAGTGGCGGGGCGGGGGTTTTGGGCAGCAACTGAGGTGTGCCGGGCTTTGGGTCTCGGGAGCGTGATAGGTACGAGGACTTCTAGGTTGCCAGCTGCTCATGTGCCATGCGGGGATAGTGGCTTCCGATTGGGCCGACGAAGTTGGGACATCATGTTTGCCTGGAAGTTAGTGCCGCTCGCAAAGGCATCGATGCGCATCTCCCCCACCAATCAGTTCAAGTCGCTCACCAAATTTTTAGATCCCTTCAGATGCCCATTTCAGACTTGGGGGAGGTAAGCCGCTTTTTGTTTGCGTCATGAGATCATGGATTTCAGAGTGCTGGAACATCCCTTTCTTATCTACCTAGTAAAGCGTCCCGGGAGCTTTGTCCCGGGACGAGAGATACCCCCAAGCCGGAGTGGACACTGAGCGAGGAGCCACTGTTCTGGGCTGCCTCGGCTATAGGCCTTTTCCAGTGTCTCTGAGGCCCGTTGCTCCCAGGTCAAATCGTTCATTTTTCTCGAATAAAAAATCTAGGTAGTATTGTAGCTATGTCTTTCACAGAAGTTTAATGATGAACTGATAGTGCGGCATGGATCACAGCGCCTACGCCGGCGTCACTGCCGGGTGCTTCTGCACCGGCACCCCCGCGGGAGGGAACTCGTCGTAGCGGAAACGGCCAGCTGATCCACTCCCAGGACGTGCGCTAACACCGCCCTGAAAATGTACCCTGGCTACATACATCGGCCTAGGCCAAAGATGCCCATCATCCACGGCTCCGCGGACACGTTTATCCGACCCGCAGAATGTCAACGAAGATGGTCAAACAATGGGCCGGCGTGTTAGTGATTACATACGGCTCTCAAGGAACTCTCCCCGGAGACCCATCATCGGAATACACCAAGTACGTCTACGGCCCGAACCTGGTCGGCGTTTTATGGTACCGGAGTGAGCTATAACGTCCCTTTCAACGGTAACTACCCAGGATCTAGAGTGATTCAGGATCACGGGGAGTGATGTCCCGGTTGCTACTACGAGTGTCCAGGGACCGACGACGACGACTTTGGTGACTTCGGCTGCCTAGAGGACTAGTTCGGTGGCCATGACGACTACGACTGCTCCTGCCCCGGGCGAATGCACTACTGCGAGGTGGGGCATTGTGGTGGGATTGGGTGGAGTGGGTGCACGTTTTAGAAACATCCGAGAGTTGAGATTCCAAAATATTGTTTATTTCTTTAATCTGCTGTGGTAGCTAAGGCTCTTACAACTTAGAGTACCTACAATTAGCCTCTAACCCCATCAAAACATCATCAACAAGCATAAATATTCAACTAGAAACCATGGTATCCACCAGCCGGAACGCCTTGGTTCATGGTATTCGCCGCCAGAGTGTAAGTCGGCAACTTTGTAGGCCAGTTCGGTCCAAAGGTCTTCAGGATGGCCTGCATGTCCGCTGAGGAAGGGGATTTTCCAGCGCCCACTCTCAGTCGGTTTAAAGCTTGTATCTCTCTGACTTGCTCGACTTTCTGCTTCTCAGCTTTGGTTGCCGGCCGCAGGGATTGAATAAGGGAAGGATCATCTAGAGTGGCGTTGAGTACGTGATATGGAGAACCAGGAGGCGGGTTGAGTAGGTATTTGATACGAGCTTTTTTATGATCCTCTTTGGGGGTGCTTTTATATTGTGGGCTAAATAGTGGCTGCATTTTCTCTGGCGTGTCTTTTAAAGCCCGGGCCTCCGGGTTGGTGGGCGCCTTTGTGTTGGAGTAGGTATGAGTATTGAGGTTAGGGGTGGTATTTGGTGTGTAGCACGTAGGCTTATGGTGCTTCTAGTGCTTGTTCTGACACTCCCTTGAGTGATAAAAGGCCTCGCCGCATCGTGTACACTTCTTGAGCGGCTGGAAGAAGCACTCCCGACTTATACCGTAGCTATGGCACTTTGTGGAATCGCGCGGACTAACTGTGTCTGGCTTGATACCCTCCAAAAAGCCAGGCAACCTGCTGAGAAACCTGGCTCGGGCCGCCTCCGAGATGTCCCGCTCTTTAGCGGTGCAGACACCTACTTTGCAAAGCGCGGGCTTCACGTCGTGCTTTTTGAGGCCGTCCTCGATCGCTTATGCCATGTCGGGATCCAGGGTGGACCAGGTCCAAAGTGCGAAGCTTGGAGCCGAAGGGCCGATGGGCGTGTGGTTGGCGAAGGCATCCAGAAGGTAGGGGATGGTGGCTTCGGCTTTCTCGCGTGTGGTTGGCAGGGAAAGGATCTGAGCCGGTCCGGCCTGATTGAGATAATCACTCTGTGGGTTGGCGGCCAGAACAAGGTCGCCGGGTGGATGCAGATCGACATGGCAGACGCCAAAAACCCAGTGATTGGGCACGAAAGCCGCTGGGTACCTCCTTCGACCTTGGGAGGCTGTTGAACACGCGAACCTTTGCCTCCATGGTTGCCTCGGCGGGGGGGGGGGGCCCGCGCGCGGTTGG
>Ga0247780_1000440_pt1 | contig 39640 bp, 47 predicted proteins | sample UWRJL079202R5_FD_179927 | JGI IMG/M metagenome (GOLD analysis project Ga0247780, IMG submission 179927) | Plant litter microbial communities from Arlington Agricultural Research Station in Wisconsin, United States - UWRJ-L079-202R-5 | ecosystem: Environmental > Terrestrial > Plant litter >...
ACCCCCCCTGAAACCCCACCGCCTTCAGCGTAATCCGCCACCCCGACGGAACCTGCCGCATCTCCCTCGGCCTGGAGCAGGTCGACAAAAGATTCTTCGGTACAAGGGAAAGAGTCGAACACGAGTGTCTTGAGGAGAGGCTGCGGCCAATGGTGTATAAGGCGACGGTTACGGAGACGATTACGGTGGGATGTGATGGGTGTCAGTATATAAGGGGGGGATCAATGACGACGACTTGTCAGAGGGCTTTGACGGACGTGGAGTCAGGTACGAAGACCGTTAGTGTTGATGGGGTGAGGACGAGGTGGGCCTGGGGTTGTAAAGCGAGGAGTTGAGGATGGGAAGAAGATGGGAAAAAGGTGGGTAGATGGGAGTGGTGACGGTTGAAGATTGAGGGTTAAGGTTGTTAGGGATAGCTCTGACGAAGACTTGGGAAGAAAGAAAAGGGCTCTCTGATCTGTGTGAGGAATTAGTGTAAGGAGCTCTTGCAAAGTTCCCAGAATAGCCAGGCCTTTTTTCTTCTATTGTAAAAGGCCTTACTTAAAATTGTAATTACCTAGTGGCCCGCTTGAAAATTCATGAGACCGCTTGAAACTAGGTAGGAAGGGCGTTCTTCAAAGACTGTAACAAGATGTATGATTTTAGACTTAAACCCCACCTGAGGGCAAGAATGCATCATCTTCGAAATGGTTGTAGTTGAGATAGACACTCATGTTTTTTGTGTATCCACCTAGTTTTGGACCGATTTGTTGGTGGTGGTGCTTAACATGTGAAAATAAGATATGCCCCTACTCCCTGTTACGATAACTGTCCCGCTGTGGCTTCCGTTTCCCAGTTGTAACCCAAATGATGCAACTCTCGTATGCCAAAGAGTATTTTGAATAACTGGCCTGGTTTGACCAGATATTCCCACATCTCTGGGAGGATGATTTTGTCTTCACCTGTCCTCACCTCGAACCTCCCCGTAGCCATCAAATTCTTGTAAGCCTCTGGTGAATCATAATACCACGACCTGTGGAGCACTGGTAGACGGTCTGCTAGTAGCGAGCACAGTCCCTAGGGCTTAAATTAGCCTACATTGGTTAAGTTTAACCTCGTTTGAGTCCCTACGCACCTCCCAAGTAGAATAGAGTTCATATGGAACCCCGTATTTTGCTTTGGAGATAGTCGCCTCCTGAATTGTAAGTGACCCAAGACTGGCCTTCTTTTGGGGAAGGAGTGTGTCCGGGTCCTTGTTCTGATCACCTGTATCGCACTCTTCCTTTTCTGTATCACCGGTCATTTTTGATTCCAGAGCCTTCCTTCCTAGACGCACGGCTTTACGCGATAATGCGCGGAGGTCCTCATAGATATCCAATAGTGAACTCCCAGGCTCTAGAGTAAGGCCCTCCTCGATTTGAGTCTCTATCTCCCGAATTTCGTCAGCGCTGATGGAGTATTCTCCTGTGCGGGTCTCTGGCGTGGACAGGACAATGGCATTCGAAAAGCAGGCGTCATCGCCAGACGCAATCTCCCGACTATCTTGGTCGGTGTCTGGGGGAAGCGATTGCGTGGATGGGCTAATCGATCCCTTAGTTGCTCCTTTCGTCGCGTTAATGCCTCCTAGAGGACGTGAACCGACTGCTCAAGAGAAAGGTTGATAACACTGAGTGCGCTTGTTAGTAACTGAGTCGGAGAAAAGCAGCAGAACACGCAACTCACACAGGCTCCGTATTTCTCGCAGTCTGTAGAATCATAACATCCAGGATGGTATCCAAGACATGGTGCTGGCCCCTTAGGGCACTGCGATAGAATATCAGTTTATCCTTGGTGCTGAAAATCCACTGCAGCCTCAGTCTGAGCTGGGCGTACTTCTTCGGACTCTTGGAGAAGCGCTCGAGAAGCGGCTCGAGCGTGAGTCGGAGACGCGCAGTCTCGGGTTTCTGGGCGCCCGAGCATCACGGTCCCGGGAGTGTGCAAAGAGCCAAGTCTCCGGCTTCCCGGACCCACCACGGCGATCTTTTCCCCGTTTAGATTGGTGAATTGCCTCACACGTCAATGCATCTTACCAAAACAAAAGAGATTGGTAGACAAGATACCATTTTCGCCGCGCCGCGCCTAGATGCGTTTGATTTCTGGTGGCACTTCCTGGTGGCGACATGAGAGATGGTTGTCAGGACTCGGATGCTTGCGATAGAAGCGTCTGTCTGAGGTGCTCTGCCTGCCCAATGCCTAGGTAAAATATTGGCCTTCCAGCTGCAGTGTGGATGTGGGCCGATTCGTCACTCCAACCAACTGCTCCTTCCTTGCCTTACAGGCGCGCCGCGAACTCCATTCCATGCGCCATTGGTTATTTTCTACGGTATGCCCAAACCCTTAGGGTCTGGGGCCCTTTTGAGGTGCTAAAATTGCAGTGATCCCGGAAAAGAGCATGGCGCCTTCGCCGACTCGGCCAATCTTGGCACCTTGGCATCTTGAAGCGACCAGCGGTTGGATGGAGGTCTGGCGTTGCACAATAGCTCACTGCAGCACACTCGGACCTTGGATAGGCATCCAAGTCAGGCCTTCATTCTTGGAAGTGTTCGCCAGAAGGAGTTTGCCCGACTGCAAGGAGATATGTCGTGTGCGCATTGTTGGATGGATGTGCCTCGAAAACGTTGGTGGTCCCAGAGAATCCTCTGTCAAGCGATTTCCAACAAGCGCGACTCGATCGTCTCAATGCAGGAGGGATCACTGGCCACTGGAACGACCAACACTGTGCGGAATCCCTCCGCATTTTCATGCCCAGTGGCTTTTTGCACGGCAGGCAATCAAGTGCGTGGTGCCAATGGCTCGCGTGGTGGGTGCTGGACTAGTGCTGACCCCCAGCCCCAGGATCGCACTCAAATTCCTTGGCATTGCCGTTTTCCAGCGCATGATTGGGTCAACCAGCGCAGGCGACGACCAGGTTTGGAGGCCGATGGTCACCGTTATAGCCCTATGGAACTGCTTTTGGGATCTGGAGCGGCAAAAAGCCCGTTTCATGCATTCATTCCAATGGAATGTTCTAAATTGGGCCCTTGGTCGGATCCCCCGTTTCCGATGACTGTAACATCGTGCGCGGCAGCGGCGCTAACGGCTAGATCCTCCACGGTCGATCGGTACAGGCAGTTGGTAGGGAGCTACTGGAAGGGTAATACCTACTGCTTGTAACTTGAGTCGGATGAGAGGCAGGCGGGGCACGTTATATGTAGAACGGGTGACCACTCCTTCCCCCGCAACTGTCATCCACACCCATGATTCCCCACTTCTTGTTTCCGCATTCTCTGGAGGTAATGGCTTCCTGTCACGACGACTAAAACTCTGAGCCCACCATGATTTGGATCTCGCTTTCCTCAAACTGGGACCTGGGGACGGTCCGGGCGGTGCTGGCGCTGCTCATCAACGTCTTCTGCGTCGGCGGCATTTGGTCGGTGGCCTACATCTTTTGGAAGAAGTCGGCGCTCAAGATTCCTTCGACCAAGGCCTCAACCAGTCTCCTGTCGCTCTTCTTTCCCAGCGGTATCGGCGATGTCGTCGACACCATCCCTCTCCTCCGTCGCGGTCTGGGCAGAGCACTGCTGTGGAAGATGGCGTCGCAGGGTTTCGTATGTCAAGTCTCCCGCTGCCGTCAAGACATGCGCAATGACTAACGCGGCTGTAGCTGATCATTGTCCTGACCGCGATTGCGATTGCTTCTGCGCCCCTTGCTGTATCTTCGACTCGGCTCGGATCCGAGCTTCGGTTGACGCCAGTCCAGGGGGTGAGAGCCAAATCAACATTCAATGGGATGACCAGCGCCGTGGTTGGATGGAACAACACAATCGACCGCTTCATCAAGGCCGAGCTCCCGCTCAACCAGGTCGTCGACTGGCTCCCCGATAACCGGGCCGACTGGTCGTATCAGCCCGAGGAGTGGAACTCGTCATGGTCAGCCGAGTGCGAATACACGGACAAGACCGACATCAAGCTCTCCGCTAGCGGCCTGTCGACGGGGGATGTTTATGTTGACGTTCCTGGCGTGTAAGTTCTTTCCCCCTAGGTACTGGAGAATATTCGCTGACATCCACTATAGGGAAGTCGCTCTCGGTGAAGGGATGCGCAACTATGGCCGCAACAGTACCGAGAACAAGAACATTTATTATACCACCGCGGGTTCGTGGTCTAGCAGTCGATTCGTTGATGTTTTCCTTTGGGTGGTCATCCAAACCAACACGTCCATGGGCTACAATGCGACATCAGGACTGCGGCACAACTTTCTACCCTTGAACTATACCGTTGCCTTGTTCCACATGCACGGGTTTCCGGCTAACCACAGTACCGGCGAAGCCCTTTTCGGCAAGGGCGATGTGGAGAAGGCAACATATGTCAAGACGTCCTGCTTGATGCAGCGGGACCCAACTCGCATGCCAAAGGATCTTGACCCCGATGCCGAGGGGCATATCACCAACCTCTGGACATTTGATCTCTTTTCTATCGTCAAGGCATACAGCGTCTTTTACGAGCCTCGAATGTCAGTCGAGGCCTTCAACAACCTCACCGTCACCATACCAACCCCCCGCGAACTCTTCCGCTTCTACCAGGCCTACCACATCACCAAAGATACGCAAGAACTGTCGTACGCCACCCGAAACCTGAGCGTAAGGACGCCAACAGTACAACTAGCCGCCCCAACGCTGGGAATTCTCCTCGCCTACGTGGTTATCATGGGCGTCGCCACAGTGTGGTGGGTGTTTTTCAAGAAGCTTCCCCCCGGGACATCGATCCCGAGAACCAAGGTCCAGTGGATGATGCAAGGCCTCAAGGAGGTCGGAGGTCGCGAGTTGAATGCGTCATATCTCGATGCCACATGGGGCCAACTCGAAGGCGACCTGGCGAGAGCGCGGTATGCCGACGTGAACGACCAGTCGGGGAGGTCGTACAAGACGATTCAGCTCGGCAGGGGAGACGCGGAGTCGGACTTTCTTTCGATGCAGGGCCCAAAAAGCCCGATGGAGACGGTGGAGACGGTGGTGTTTCTGGGGGGGCTGAAGTCGATGACGATGTGATACCCAATTCGGAGCCTAATCGTTCGAGTTCTTGTAAAACTTGGAGGAGATGATGACTGTTACGCAAGGAGTTCGGGTGATATGAATTATAATTGATTGGCTCTCGGAGAGGCAGATGTGGGAATATGTGTGGGAGTTACATATATAGACAACTTGCCAGACAAGACGCTGCATCTCAGCCCGAAGCGTACTTAACTTTCGGGCCTTGGCTGCGCACCTTCGTTGGTGAACGTCAGGGATGGAAAGTGTTGTGAAACATTTGACATTTCATATTTCTGCACGCTGTGAGGAATCATCAGTCCTTTTGGGGTTTCAGGGGCTTAATTGGACCCCCCTGGTCCGAGCCTGACGGGAAGTCCGAAATCGAAATGCGAGGTCGAGCTGCGATTGCGATTGAGGTCTATGCTCGGCCTCCGTTCGGTCTTGGCGGGGCGGGAGTCTGGGGAAATTTTGGCCTGGCGCCCTGAGGCTTTGCGGCGCGTACCTGAAGTGTTCCCTGCTCTGTCCAATTGCACGGCTGCCCAGAGCCTGGAGCTGGAGCCTAGAGGCTTGGGGCATACCTCGTCATTTTCATCTCAGTGCTCGCCCTCTCCCTTCGGCCTTCCTGGTCTCGCTCTACAGCCTTGAAGGGAGCCCGCGCGGCCTCTTCGACAACAAGTCTGGGTCGACCACGACGACGCTCCTCTTCCGCGGAGATTGCGCGGCGTCGACAAAATACAACTTCTGGACCCATTTGGCCATCAACTTCATCGCCTCGGGCCTGCTGGCCTCGTCCAACTTCTTCATGCAAGTTCTGGTGGCTCCAACTCGCACCGATGTCGACCGCGCACACGCCAAGGGCAGGGCGCTCGAGGTCGGCCTCCAGTCGTGGCGCAACCTGTTCTACGTCCCGTGGCGCAACCGCTGCTTCTGGGTGTTGCTTGCCGTCTCGACGATCCCCCTGCATCTGGTCTTCAACTCGTGCGTCCTCGAGTCAAAGGCGTCCACCGACTTCCTGATGCTGATGACGTCCGAGAAGTTCATCGGTTGAGGGGAATTTCTACGCGGGGAAAAAGAAGTCCTGAGGATGGGGAGGAATGTAAAAATAGAAATGTTGGATATTTGGATGCATTGTAGCAGACTCATTAAATGAATATTAAGCACGATGTAGGGTGTCTGAGGCTTTGAAATTCCGTAATTCAGTTTCATGTAACATTCGACTTGTATTGTAACAGCCTTTGACCAGAATGGGCTAGACGGCTTGGGTGGGTGTGCTTAGTTGCCGCTTTTCTGGAAAAGCGCTCTGAAAATCATGGTCAACTTCCTTCAACATCGAGACCAGCCATTGGGTTATGTACGAAAACAGTTCAATTACTATGCAACTAATGGGGCAGCTAAATCTCAGTAGATGCCGACAAAATCCACGCCCATCCCCCGTTGCCCCTAAGTACCTACTCATCCTCACCACCCCCCTTCACTACCGCCGACCGCCCCGCAATAATCCCCGCCAACGAGGTTAACGAAGCATTACTCAAAATCTCAAACACCGAAACCTCGCTCCTTAGCTCCTTGAACACCCACGACCGAATCTCCACCGCCACCAGACTGTCAATCCCATACGCATTAGCCGGATTCTCAGGATCCAAATCCACCTCATCCATCATCATCGCCCTCGCTAGCTTGCGCTTCAGCGCTCCCAGTGCCACAGCAGCAGCCTCCTCTTCGTTCTTGGCGGCTGCCAGGGCAACACGGATATCCTCCCGCGTCCCGGCGCCGCTGCCGGTGTCCTGGTTAGCACTGTTGTTGTTGTTGTTGCCTTGAAGTTGTGCTTGTGTGTCATGCACTCTGACGGAGGCGAATCGCGCTTCGTGGAACCAGTACGGGTCGTCATGTCCGCCGGCCTTGATCAGACCACCTGTGGCGAGGCCGACGACGGCTTCCGCGTTATCGACGAACTGAGGCGAGGAGGTGTCCGATGAAAGGGATTCTGCGATGGCAGCGGCGATCATGGTGAGTACATCGGCGCTGGTGAGCCAGATTGCGGCGCCTTTGGTGAGGAAATTCCGGACGACGCCCTTGTCGGAGGCGAAGCCGATGTCCTCGACGATGCCAAGGTCGATGCTTGTGCCTTTGAGGCCTTGAGATCGGCGGTGGCGCGCCATGGCGTCCTGGTAGGTATTTCCTAAGGTAAATTAGTAAGATCACAGTAGCTAGATACCAAACGGGGTGCTTACCAGCATTGTAGTTGCCCTGCCCCCGTGATCCAACGACACCTGCGACAGAGGACATGCAGATAAAGAAGTCTAGGTCCTTTGGTAGAAGGTCGTGCATATTCCTCGTAACATCGACCTTGGGACGGGCAGCCGCCTGGAAGTCCGATGCCGTCATGTTCTCGAAGAAGACATCCTGGATCTGCATCGCGAGTGTCACCGTGCCAACGACAGGAGGGAATCCCGACTGTTCCATGTCGCTCAGAATGCGCGCGAATTCGGCGCGGTCGCCAACATCGCAGGCATATGCCTTGGCCGTGACGCCTTGCTCCTCTAGCTGTTTGAGCAGGGCTTGCGCTTCAGGCTTTGAGTCTCCGGTGCGCGAGGTAAAGACGATGTAGCGCGCGCCTCTGGCAGCCATCCACGTTGCGACTGAACGACCAAGACCACCAAGTCCTCCCGGGAGGAAGTACGTCCCGTCCGGACGAAGAGAAATGGCCGTCTCCTTAGGAATCGGCGGAACCATCTGTTGGATATGAGTTTAGAGCCAGTCAGCTAAGGGAGGAAAAACGTACGGGTACGAGGTCATCATTATGTGGAACAAGCACTATCTTGCCCATATGTTTGCCGCTTTGCATGGTACGGAATGCCTCTTCCGTCTGCGAGAAGTTCATGACAGTGAGTGGTTGCAAAGGCTTGACCACCCCCTGCCTGTGGTATCGCATGATGTCTTCCATCACTCGGGCAGCGAGAGGGGAGGGGTAGAAGACACCCCTCATGTTGACTCCCGCAAACGTTCTGTTGCACAGGAAGGGCGTCATATCCAGCCCGGTGTTCCCGACTGCAAAATTTGTCAGTACTCCTGCATCACACAATTTGTCTCGATGGAAAAGACTTACACATATCCTGCCGGCCCAGCTCGATGAATCTCCCAAAGGGTGCCAGGCATAACCATGTCTGTCTCAGGGCCTCCCCGGACAGGGAATTGAGCACCACATCAACTCCCCTACCATTCGTAAGACGCTTGATACCAGCAGCAAAGCTTAGGTCTCTGCTGTTCAGAATTTGCTCCTCGGGGATGCCATAAGCCTCCATCAGCAGCCGCTTCTTCGCCTCACTCCCAACAGTGCAATAAACAGCCGAGGCACCAAGATGTCTTGCCATCACAATTGATGCCTGGCCAAACCCTCCAGACGCAGCATGAATCAGCACAGACTCCCCCTTTTGCAACCTCGCAATGTCCACCAGCGAGAAGATAGCCGTTCCATACACAGACGGAAAGCTCGCTGCCTCAGCAAAAGACATGGAATCCGGAATCTTCTGCACAACCGTCTCGTGGTTGCGCACGTATGTCCTCCAGGACCCAATTCGACATGCAAGGACCCTGTCCCCAACAACGTGGCGTGTAACGGCCTTGCCAATACGGCTGATTACGCCAGCACACTCGGCACCGAAGCCGTCGTCATCACCGGGGCTAGGGTCCACGTAGCCCATGGAGAACATCACATCGTGAAAATTCATTGAGATGGCTTTCAAGGTGATTTCGACGTCGTGGTCGGCTAGGGGCTCGGCGTAAAATGGGTCGTCGACATACTGGAGGGTATCTAGGGCGCCAGGGGTTTTGATATTAAGGGCGAGGGCGCGGTTGCCGAACTGCTTGAGAGGAAGTAGCTTGGCCGGGGGTTGCTGGTTGGATCCTGCGGTCTGGGAGTCTTTCCGGTTGCGGAAGATGTCGCTCAGCTCTGGGGAGGAATACAGTCGGGGAACATGAACTTGGCCGTCCCGCAATGCGTATTCAAATTCGGTGTTGGAGGGGCTTTGTTTGGCTCTGATGATGGTTGTGATAATCTGTGAGGACTTTTCCGAGTCAATTGGCTGGGTTGGGTCCAGATCAAGTGTCGTGAGGCGGATGTTCGGGTTTTCGCCGCGGACAGTGCGCGCGAGGCCGGTGATGGCGTTTGCTTCCGGGCTTGTTGACTCCATTGAACCTCCTCTAGTCAACCAAAGCATGCTCTCCGCTTTCAATATCACGTGCTTGATGTTATCAAAATCCTCCTCCTTCATCTGTCCGACAAGGAAGGGCGTGTTGGCTTCAAGAACGACAACAATAGACTTCCCTTTTAGGTCTGCTGTCCTCGACTCGGCGAGGGAGATCTCCTCCACAAGAGTACCTTCGTACTTTTCAAGCTCCCGGAAAAGCTTCGATGTTAGACTGTCCACCGAATCGTCATCCAAATTCGGCTTGATAATGACAATGTGTCGCGGAGGCGCTGGCAGTGGCGGGGTACCGTCCGCAACCGACACCATGAAGGATTTGAGATAATGATGCTTAGTGCTGTCACGGAAGCAATGTTGCAGGCCGCTGAATCCCTGATCTCGAAGTGCTTTTTCCCATTCGGCTTCGCTGATGAGTGGACCCTCTTTTCGACCATCATCTTCCCCTGGAAAAGGGGGTTAGTCAGTGCCCCACTTTTTTGTTTATACCCCTGAATTGGAACGTACCTGCCCACCACCCCTGCAAAACACCCACAACCAGAGGTACTCGCGCTAACTCTGTCGTCACTTCCTCGAGAACGAGCATACCGCCCCTGTGGCGAAGAAAGAATCTGTCAGTAACATCCACATTTCTTTTCGGCATGTGACTTACGGTTTCAGCATTTCCCTACAGTGTTTGAGCGATGCTGCTATCGAGCTCGTAGCATGCAAGACGTTGCTTGCGATGACCAGATCATAGGCACCGGCCTCAAATCCTTGAGCTACAGGTTCATTCTCGATGTTGAGGACCCGGAACTCCAAGAACGGCGACCATTCCTTAAAGTTCTCGGCGGCCTTCTCGAAGAACCCACTGCTGATATCGGTGAACGTGTATGACACGATCCGACCGGCGGCTTCGGCCTGATTTCCCAGAATTGGTAGCACAACTGCCGTGGTGGCACCTGTCCCCGCTCCAATTTCCAATATGCGGAGAGGTCGCTTGTGGGAAAGCTGCAGGACGTACTGCGCTATGATGCTCTGAATACGATCCGTGCCAAGAGCGGTGCGGTAATATGTTCCTAGTAAGTCATCCTCGCGTAAAACTTGCAGCGGCTCGAGTTCGCCAGTGAAGATTCGGTCAAGGTTGACACCGACTCGGTGAACGAGCTTTCCATCAATCGACGCAGCGGCGACGCGTGCGAAGACTTCGTCATCTTGCTTGTTTGACGTTGTCAGCCAATCTGTAGCACCCAAGCCTGAGCCATCCCCGCGTTGAGGCTGGCAGGGGAGTGCATAATATGTGGCTCGCTCAACTTGGCGTTGCATGTACTCGAAGAAGAGCTGATGATGAGGAGCAAATGAGCGCCGTGACTTGGGGTTGCTGAACTTCTTAGAAGCCCGTTTACAGATGATAAAGCAGGCTTGTTCCAATTCCCTAACGACATCGTCGCTCACTTCCGAGACATCATCCACCGAACGGAGCAGCAGCGAGGTGAGTGTATCCGGCTTTGTTAACTCAACATCTACCCCCCACCGATGCCTCGAACCAACCTTCCTCAGCGACTCTAACGCGGCTGTGTCCATGTGTGAAGAAGCGGTCTGTTCGCCGCCAAGGCTCTCCAGTGACACCGTTTGGCATCCCTCGAGCACAACAAGCGGCTCGTTCCAGTCCGGGTCGGCCACGACTGCCATGCCAATGCTCTCGTTACGGCCCTGGCGTTTGGAGCGGGCATACCCGACCATCTTCTGCCCAGCCCGATAGTTTGCAACCTTGGCCGAGACATAAACACTCTCGATGAACCGTGGGATCCGGGCGTTACCGACTGACATTGCTTCAGCGCTTGCAGTCAAAGCGGCCATCTGAACCACTCCATCAAGTGTGGTCGGGTGAATGATGTGGTCGTGCTCATACTCAAATGGCTGCATCGCCTTGGTGTTGGTTGGTGTTAGCTCGCAGTGGGCCTCGTAACATCCATATCCGATGTACGTCAGTGCCTGAAAGGACGGCCCCAACTGGACTCCCTGCTTAGCGACAAATGAATAGAAGTCATCGGTGGGTACCCGGGGAAGCTCTGCATTGGCGATCTTGTGATACTCCACTCGGTGGTGGGTCGCCTCGGACTCTGCCTCATCCGGGAATATCGGGTTGTGTGGTGCACGGTACTTGACAGTAACCAGCCCAGCGCAATTCTGGGTCCAGCTGCCCTCAGAATTCCGGGACGATATCGTGAACTCAAGCCATTTGTGTTCAAGAGACTTGGAGCCCAGCCTCCACGGTCGGAGCTGGAGCTTTGTTTCGACCGATTGTTCCTTTCCACTGCTGTCGTGAGGAATGACCAATGCGGCACCCGCAGAAATGTCCCGCAGATGGAAGCCCTCAATCTCGTGGTTAGTAGTATCGGCGGTTTGCCGAACTGCTTCAATGGCCATGGCCAGCATTCCAGCAAAGGGATACAGCATGGAGCCCTGCACCAAGTGGTGCTCGATCCACGGCACCTCGTTGACTCGAAGATAGTTCCTCCAGCTTGGCTCGGCATCGGTGGAGTACTCGCTAAGCGCTCCAAGGAGGTCGTGCCTGGGGCGTCCTCTGAAACGGTAGGCACGAGTTAAGGCTGATTCGTGCCAATACTTGATGCTGCGGTTCCAAGTAATAGGGGGAATGTTGGTCAGATGCATGTTGTAAGTCGGCAACCCAAGGGGGTTGTTGGCTCGTGCAATATCGGCGCTGCTTCCACGTTGGAAGAGGACTCCCAGGGCCTCTAGAGCGCTTTTCCGGGCATCAGTCTTGCGTATCAAAACTGAGGCATATGGGATGTCGGCCTTGGACTTTGAGCCGTCTCTTGCGTCAAGGATCTGCTTGATCGGCCCCTGAAGCCCGTCATGAGGGCCAATTTCGATGATTGTATCCACAAGCCCAGCTTTCTTCGTGGTTGTGCGGCGTTTTGAGGTGGAGTGACTTAGCGCAGCCGTCATGGCCTGGCTGAACCGGACGGGATTGAGTAGGTTGGACACCCAGTACGTCGGCTCGGCCAAGCTCTCAGCATCGACCAGATCACCAGTAACTGAGGAGAACATCCTAACGGGAGAGGGCGCTGAGTCCTTGAGACAGGACCGGTTCATTTCCTCCAGGCCTCGCATCGCACTCAGATACTCGTCGGCGATGCTTGCCATGTGAGGTGAGTGATAAGCCCGCTCAACAGCCAGCTTCCGGTTGAAGATCTGCTCTTCGTCCAGTACTGAGTGTAGTTTGTCGACGAGCCGCGCATCTCCAGATACGCTGACACTCAACGGGCTATTGATGCAGGCAACGACAAGCACGCCGTCAGAGTTGCTTTCGATTTGTTTGACTCGGTTGATATACGCAGCAGTGGCTTCGCTCTCACCGAGACCAACTGCCAACATGGCGCCTTCGGTTGCAATAGAACTCGAGAGGTGGCCACGGTGGAATGACACCATCCAAGCGGACTCACGTGTGATAGCCCCTGTGACATATGCCGCCTTTATATTGCCTCATTGTCAGCACTATCAAAAGTAGGAATGGGAAATGTAGGCTTACCGCAATCTCTCCACTGGAGTGCCCAACTACCACCGAGGGCCGAACGTTCCAGTCGGCCAGGAGATCAACCAGCGCCACCTGGAGAGCGGTGCAAGCCGGCTGACTGATGGTAGGGTCCGCCACTCTCGAAGCTGATTCATCAGCTTTCAGCTCGTCGATAAGATTCCACTCAGCGCCAATCGTCTTGAAATAGGCAGCAGCAGCCTCCATGCTCTCGCGGTACACCTGGTATGTCATGAGCTCCTTGCCCATGGCATACCATTGCGCACCTTGGCCAGTGAAGACAAAGCTGACAACCGGATTATCCAATGCCCGAAGTGGCTTCCGGGGCTTGGTGAGCGCTATCTGCGCCGCCTCAAGGCTTGAAACAACGGCGAAAGACCTCCATTGGAAGCGGCTTCGTTTGTTGGAGAGTGTGAATGCGAGCCTGTCCAGAAGATTGGAGGAGTCCTCGCGCTCATTGAGATAGGAAAGAAGCGTGGCGGCTCTTCCTTCGGTTCCCTTTTGCTCGTGGCTAGACCAGACGAGGAGCCGTGGTCTCGGGGTTTGCGGTGGGACATCCTCGATATGAATGACTTCGAAAGACTCGCCATCACTCCCGTTGCTGGTTGTGCGTGACAGAGCCCCTGAATTCTCTGAAGTCTCCGAGATCGGTGTCGAGGGCGATGGGGGTACATGACTAGGCTGGGCAGGTTGGTTCGTTTTGATGACGTCAACTCCATTGTCAACACGTTTGCCTTTGGTTGCCGTGGGCGGCAGAATCACCGTATTGTGGGCACCTCGAAGCCCGCGGGACTTCATGAAATTGGCGGCATCGTCGACGATTACATGAGCATTCGTGCCACCGTAGCCGAACGAATTGATGCTGGCACGACGAAGTCCGTTGGTGGGCCAAGGAAGAAGATCGGTGGGGATCTGGGCGGCGTCAGCTACTGAAGGCTCTCGCAGTAAAAAGGGACCCTCAACTCACCTTGAGCTTCCACCCTTCAAGATCAATGCGGGGATTGCACGTCTTGAAAAGTAAGTTTGGAGGGATTTGGCCCTTCTCGACGCAATACACGGCCTTGATGAGACCTGCAAGGCCAGCGGCCGCTTCAAGATGTCCAATGTTGGTCTTAACCGAGCCAACAACGATATTGGGCTGCTCGGGAGGCCGGCACTGGCCAAAGGTTGCCCCAATCGCACTGCACTCACGCGGATCTCCCACAGGCGTGCCTGGCCATTTCATCAGCAAGAGCTCAATATCAATGCAAAGTTCAGCCCGCAGAATTGCAACTGACCTGTGCCGTGGGCTTCAAAGTACTGCGTGTTGCGGAAGTCAAGCCCGGCCTCCGCATATGTGCTGCGAATGAGTTGCTCTTGAGACTCTGCCGAAGGGACTGTAATGCCTGGCGTCCGTCCATCCTGGTTCACCCCACTGCCTCTGATAACCGCACGGATGACATTTCCGTCGCGCAGTGCAGCATCAAGACTCTTGACGATAATGACGGCAGCACCCTCGCCACGACCATAGCCATCTGCGCTTGCATCAAAGGCTTTTGATCTTCCATCTGGGCTGAGGAAATGCAGCGAGCTCAGTAACATTGGCATTTCTGGGGTGAACATGAGATTGACACCGCCGACGATTGCTTGGGAAGTCTCGCCGGACCGAATGCTCTGGCACGCCAGATGCAATGCCACCAACGATGAGGAGCACGCCGTGTCCAGGATGAAACTAGGCCCCTTGAGGTCAAAGAACCAGCTGATGCGGGCTGATAAAAGCGTTTGGCTGTTTCCCGTCCCTTCGTACAGCGGGAAGGCTTCGGGGTCGTGTGCCCTCAGACGCAGGCTATCGCTGCTGAAGCAAGCCATGTAGCAGCCTGTATTGGAGCCAGCGACATCCTGGATTGTGATTCCAGCTGTGATGGCGGAAAAAAGGGGCGGGTCAGCAACGTCGATGAATGGCAGATGGAGAGGAATGGACCTTACCGTTCTCCAGACTCTCATACGTCAGTTCGAGTGCTAGTCTGTGCTGCGGGTCGAGGGCGTGAGCTTCTTTGGCCGAGATGGAGAAAAAGGGGGCGTCGAAGCCGATAACGTCGCTCTTCATGAAATGGCCCTCGCGCGTGTTGACGGTGCCGCTGCGCTCCGGGTCGGGGTGGTAGAAGGCGTCGATGTTGAATCGGTCCTTGGGCCAAGTCGAGTGCGCGTCATGTCCCTTCGAGATCATGTCCCAAAAACTGGCATCGTTCGTTGCCTCCCCCGGGCCGCGGAAGGCGAGCCCGACTATGGCAATGGGCATGCAGCCATCTTGCGGAGGGGTATCGGTGTCGATGTGGGGAGAGGACATATCGACCCAGGGAGTCGGTAACGATTTTTCTCTCGCTGCTGCACTCTGGATTATGGCAAGGGCGGATCTGTCGGAGCAGTGGGGTACGAGGCGAAAGGGAAGTAGAAGGGCAAAAATGGAAGTCACGACGGAGGGGCAAGGAAGGCGCAATAACAAGTGCCGCTGTTGTTCAAATCTTGACGACAAGAATTTCCCCAGATCTGGAAAACGGAACCGTTTTTAAAGGAAATCGGTCTCCAGCTGGGGCTCTCTCTCCACCTCCGCACTCTACCGCCCGGTCCCCACCCAGAACGGAAAGTGGTCACCTCATTGTTCTTAAGGAGAGCTTTGCCTGTACCGGATGAGACCCCCAGCGTCAGACTAATTCCCGGCCCATTCAAGGCAGCCTGGAATAGGCGACCAACATAATTCTTTGTTGGCAAACACCCGTTGATCCTGTCACTAGGTAGCCACAATCTCAAGCCCCGTGAGCCCCCGGACATACGAGAATCGCAGACGACGTCCACTTCCCGGTCCTTTGGTATTCTCATAGTCCTGAGGTACCGAGTGGCTGGGACTACCCAACCTTATCGACCAAAGGCCTGCAATCTGTGAACCGGAAGCTGACCAACGGAGTCCCGATCCATTGCAATCCTAGAGGATCCGGGAAGGGATTTGGATGACGACACCATAGCATCTCCTAGGCGCGACTTGCGACCACATGCTTGAGTTCTTTGTTTGTCGTTCTCCTCTTGTGTAACACTTCCAATTTTTGGACACTTTTCACCGTTGATCGGACCAAGAAGCTGAATTCAGGAAAAGAAACCACTGACACCAATATGGGACCAGGGTCCCAACTCTTTGGACGGAAGGGGCGGTGGAGCTGAGGATTTCGCAACCGACCCCCCACAACTGAAGGTGGCGTGACGCTGTCTCCAACCGCACCGTCACCGTCACCGTCACCAACGACGACACCAGATGCGGAAGTTCCTCACCGCTGCCGACGGATTTGATCCCACATTCTACGAAGCTACCAACGCGCCGTGCAAATATAATTCTGTTCTCCACGCACATAAAAGCCCTGCGACCCGGCGATCGACTAACGTCTCGGCCCGTCGCGCCGAAATCACATTCACAGAAGAACAACCACACTCACGACAGCAACAGCAACAACAACGACAACGACAACCACAGCCTCGGCAACAATGAAATTCCTCTGTCTTCACGGTATGGGCACCAATTCCCAGATCCTCGAGTCCCAATTCGAGGCCATCCGCGCCCGCCTGCCCCCAGTATGGGATTTTGAGTTTTTCGACGGCGAGAATTCAACCAAGCCCTTCGCCGACATTGGCGACGCGTACCCGGGACCCTATCTCTGCTACTACGCCGACCCCACGCCTGCGGCGGTTCAATCCGCCGTTGACACTGTTCTCGACGTAATCAACACCGAGGGCCCGTACGACGCCGTCCTCGGCTTCTCCAACGGCGCCGCCCTCGCCGCCACCGTCCTCGCCGCCGCTGCGGAGCGCAACCCACGCGACCTGCCCCCCTTCCGCGCCGCCGTGTTTTTCTGCTCCATCACGCCCTACCGCCTTGACTCGGGCCCCCTCCATCTCACTTTCGAGGGCGACACGGTCGTCAGCGCATCCCGCGGCGACGTCCCCGCGCAGAAAGACGAACCATACGACCTGCAGAAAGACCCCGAGGCAGCCGGCATTGTAGCCGAGCTGCAAGGAAGGAAGGACATCGGCTGGGAGGTTCAGCCGCACTGGAGCAAAGATTTCCTGCTCGGGTATTACCCCCCTCTGCACGGCCAAAGGATCCACATCCCGACTGTTCATGTCATCGGCGATGAGGATCGGAGCTATAAGGAACAGGGAAAGCGGTTGGTCGAGCTGTGTAACCCCCGCGCACGGTGTGTTATTTCGCACTCTGGGGGTCATCAATTCCCGCGGGATGCGCCGACTATTGCCAAGGTGGCGAGGGCGATTGAGGACATGGTGAACAGGGCCGGTCTTCAGGTTGCTTGAGCGTAGCGTTCGTTTGTAGTACGGAATTTGAGGCTGTTTTGGGAATGGTGGTGCGCGCTGTTTTTTAGCGTGGTGAGACCCAACGAGCCTGGTCTTGGGTTGCATCGGTTGGTGATTTTACGGGATACCGGAAGTTAGAAGGATGCCGGGCGGCACCAACACGGAGTCTGTGTAACCTTGGCGGTTGGGCGTCCCAGTGACGTGGAACGATTCGGGGCTTGTCAGACACGAGCTCGGACTTTGGAAGCACGCGATTTAAGTGGCGTACGTATACTACTATACGGGCGGTTTATAGTTTGGGGGCGTCTTACGATCTTATCGTGAACTCCTGCAGGGTGATTGCTGCGAGATATTCCAAGTGAGGAGATAGGCCGTATTGCATTATCCATTCTTGGTGACCTTCCTTCATCCTCTAAACACTTCTTCCAAGGAAACCAACGCCTCTCGCGATACGATTGCGGCTTGCAATATGACGCAGTTGGAATCACGGGCCTGTAACGCCCCTTCTAAACCGTGACGCACTGGGATAGCTATTCGGCATGACATGTGGGCACCTAAACACCACACAAGAAGCGTAGGACTATCACGCGTCGTGTTACACTGTTCAATATCCCACTGTGGTGCTATCCATGGTGCGGCGGAGATCGGCCATCTTTTTTAAGTAGTTGAGTCTTAAGGGGGTACGGTGGAGCGAATTCAAATTCGTGAGTTGGAATATGGATGATTATTCGCCTGCTGGGAACCACCGAATCCAGCTGGCGAGAACCATGTGAATAGCTCCAACTTACCGGCTGATCCCGCCCCCCATGTTGCACCGCGAATGGTATTTCAAGGCCGGGATAGACTGGCGTCAACTCCCACGCTTCTGTTCCGATTATTCATGCGGCCGTGGTTTTATCCGTGGAGTATTGTACATCGCAACTGCCACTCACTGAGCTCCTCTGTTCAGGCTAAACGACACTCACATGTTGATGCTGCAATATATTGGTCCACTCGGCCGAGCTTGATTATTGTTGCTACTTGGGGTCAGCTGGCATCGGCACTTGAGTACCACTTTGCGGGGAATGCCTGTAAATGCCCGACGTGCCGCTGTCATCGCCAGCATAATTTCATGAACTTCATCCTCCTTCGCCTTCAAGTCCTAAGCTGAAACTCAGAAGAAGTTTCTTCAGCAAACTGCTGAAATGAAATCCCTTTTGAGGTTGCTGCTCCTGGCAGCCGTAGCTCAGGCTCACTGTATGTCGCCTCTCCCGGTATCAGCACCCCGTTTCATCTTTGGAGTAATAACCTTAGCAACGCAGATAAATTCCCCCGACTGGTCGTCAACGGGCAGCCGGAAGCCTCCGACTGGCTTTCGGTGCGGCAAACCAAAACCGCCAACTCGCGCGACAATGGCGGTGTCTCGGACATCAACAGCTCCGACATGCGCTGCTTCGGCGGCACGACAGCCAAGAACGTGGCCACCGTGGCGGCAGGTGACACACTCGGCTTTGTCGTCTCGGCAAACGTGATGCACTTTGGGCCCATCTCCTTCTACTTCGCGCGCGTGCCGGAGGGCAAGGACGTCAAGACCTGGGACGGTGCCGGGAACGTGTGGTTCAAGGTTGGGGAGCTGAGCGCGATTCAGAATGGCAAGGCGCTTTCTGGAAATGAAGCGACATGGCCGGCGTACCGTAAGATTTCTGCCTCGTGTTTCACGATCGGGGTATCCTGAGAGAGAAAAAAGGCCCAGAGGAAACAGTAGCTGACAACCTGGGCTTGTACAGACAAGACGCAGGTAAACTTCAAGGTACCAAAGAGCGTCCCGAGTGGTAACTACCTCGTCCGCGTCGAAAGCATCGCGCTGCACCTCGCGCAAAGCGTCGGCGGGGCACAGTTGTACATCAGCTGCGCACAGATCAACCTTACTGGCGGCGGCGATGGCACTCCCGGACCGTTGGTAGCCATTCCAGGTGCGTACAAGTCGAACGACCCGGGATTGATCTGGCCCAATTCCCCGCCGCGGACGAGCTACACGGCGCCTGGTCCGGCGGTGTGGGTTGGTTGAGACCTCGGGCCACTTTTGGGCAGCGGGATACTGAACTGTCTGGAGGCTAGACGCCCTTACATAGGTACTAGTATCTGAAGCCCTTAGGCTCGGTCAGCTTGTTAACCCGAGAGGCTTCTGGGGGTAACTACTCAACAGTTTCTCACCTCCGCTTCGCTTTCAGAATTGAAGCTCCGCAAGGCGGCGGCGTCCCCGATAATGTGCCTTCCTCGTAATACTAGTACTGTTGAGTCTGCGCCTTCACAGCAAAGCGCTCCTGTAAATCGGACGATAGAGCCGTTGACGGAGCAGCCAACGAAGCCCAATCTTGATGCCCGGGCCAAACCTGGTGCCAGAAGTCCGGCGTGCGTTTAAATCTCTGAGCTTGAGGGGAGAAAACGGAAGGAGCCTGAGGAGTAAAAAAGTCCGTCATCTGGACCGCACCTTCCTCCAAGTCTCCCACGAGCGGTCAACCACAAATTTTTACCTCGCACAAAACTCCCCCACGAACTTGCACAAAACATCCTCTTTATGCCAACCTGCCAACCTGTCAACCTAAACTCTCATCTTCTCACTCGTTCAAAACAGTCGCGCATCGAAAATATACGTTCAAGATGTCGAACTCCGCCGAGGCTAGCGAGGGCGACTACGAGACTGAGGGAGGAGGGGACTTGCTGTGGCCCTCGTGGCAGTCGGAAGACGATTTAATCCGAGAGGCGCTTGAATACTTGGATGAGCACGGCACCCGTGGTTGGGGCACCCTGGGGACATGGGAGGAATTGTGCCAGCGCCCGACCTGCCAGCCTGAGGAACCCACCGACCTGGTCCCAGAGGAAGCAAAGTGGCGCCCAAGTTCTCCGCGTCCCGACGAGGAGCCAAAGGTTAGTGCGACTAAGAAAAGACATTATTCCACGGATGACGAACACAGCTACCTGTCGCCAGAGGAAGTAGACTCGGATTGGGGTAAAAGCGATGGGCGTTCTAAAGAGGAGCCGAAAGACGGTCCAGCCAAGAAGAAACCACGGGTCACGCACGATGAGCCCAGCCACCTGGCCCCGGAGGATCTTTGCCGCATGGACATCGACATGGAGATCGAGAATCTGGACAATGATATCGACATGGCTGATGGTCTTTGAGGTGTGGAGATGCGAGCCGGCGAGCTGGGGGCTCGCCTTTAGCTCACAATTGCTCACCCCCAGCTCACCATACCACAGAATTATCAACTTTGCGCGACGAGAGAGAGGTTTTAGTCCAGATAGCGGTGACCCATTTCTAATCCCCCCCTCGAGGGGGAAAACGGCAATCCTAAGAAATAGACTTAGTAGCCAGTGGATTCACCCTCCGTTTTGAAGTTCTTGTTAAGTGGTGGATGGAAAGCGGCCGAGAGAAGGCGAGAGAGCGAAAGGCGACTGCATCAGTTGAGGAGGATGGAGGAGAGTATTGGAAGAGCATTAGAACCAGGGACGGTGCTGGCATGGAGGAGAAACTCTGTATCGAAGGCTCTGATCGCCATCAAGAATGCCAGCCTGGGGAAGAAAAGAATGAACCGCGAGCATGGAGCGACTTGGCACTTGCCGCTGGAATACCTCATTCGTGGCTTTGCACTGACCGCTGAGTTCAAGTTCTGGAGAAACTACTCGGTTAAGGAGGGCAATGAGGGTGGCTGGGATTGATGAGATTGTCGTCAGGGGGCCTAGGGTGCCTGTGGTCGCCCTGCTGGCGCGTACGAGACGCCAATTGGAGGCTGGAGGCGGCAACATATACGAAGCGGATGATGAGACAGACAGCGGCCGTATCTAGCGCGGGACGCGTCTTTGCTAGTGAGCGAAGAGCATCAAAAACTCAGGCAGGTAAGCGCCTAATTTGTACTAGGACTACCAGCCTTCTGCAGCAGCTTTCCGGGCTTCGGGGGCCTCTGTTCATTCGAAGAGCCTGTTTCATTGCGGCGTGGCTCGCATCTATCATAGACGTGGGTTCAGGCCTCCAATAAGAGGCATTCAAATGGAATGGGCTGAGTGGCGCAGCCAGGCGGCTATTGCCCAATATGCAGCAGCAGGTCTCCGTCCCAGGCCAACATCAAAGCAAACGGGTTTCATCATGGGCCACAAGGCGCATTCCGGAGGGTGGCCCACTGTCCCATATTTTAGGTAATCCATTTATGAGGCCTCAAGCAAAGCACCCTTTTTTTTTTATATAAAATACGAGCCAGCATCCTCGCTACTTTGGTTGTCAGGCTACTCCAATCGCCATTCCAATTCAACTTATCTATCTTGCACTTCCCAATCCAATTGCTGCTTCCTCCTCTCTCTACCTACTCTAGCTGCCACAATGACGGCAAGTACCATAGCTGCTCTTACTAGCCCCGGCCGTCTCCGAAAGATTGATATCCTTCGCGAGAAAAACATCGGCCAATACCTGCCGCTTCCTCAGCTCGTCGCTGTTGGAGACCAAAGCTCGGGCAAGTCGTCTCTCCTAGAGAGCATCACCGGTATCCCTTTTCCACATGGACAGGAGCTCTGCACCAGATATGCGACGCAGATCACGCACCGACGTGATGAATTCCAGCGAATTGATGTCAGCATCATTCCTGGACCTCATGCCTCTCCAGAGCACTGCAAACTCCTCAAGTCGTACCACCGACAGGTTCAAACGGATGAGCATCTCTTTCGCGAGTTTCCCACAATTTTGAATGAGGTACGAATTTATTTATCACTATTTCTTCAACCTTTTTGCTTTTTTCTTAGTCTTTTTAGTCCTTTTTTTTTTTGGTTTATCCCTCTCTAATATCATCAAAAATGCTAGGTCAACGCAGCCATGGGTATCCGAACCAGGGCCAATCCAGCAGGCCCTCACACTTTTTCCGAAGACGTTCTCAAGATTGAAAAATGCGGCCCTAAGGAGGACTACCTGACCGTCATCGACGTGCCTGGCATCTTCCGCGCAACAGCCGAGGACATTACCGCTAAAGACCGTGACTTGGTTAAGAATATGGTCAAGAGATATATCAAGGACGACCGCACTATTATCCTCGCCGTCCTTCCTTCTAACGTCGACGTGGCCACCCAGGAAATTCTCGAGTTGGCCAAAGAGTACGACAAGACTGGAGATCGGACGTTAGGCGTTCTTACCAAGCCGGATTCCCTGCAGGAGCGGAGCCAGAAGCTGTCTGTATGCAACCTAGTCTTGGGGAAAAGAATGCCCCTCACACTTGGCTACTACATCGTCAGAAACAGAGGCGGCGATGATAACGGCGCTACCGACGCTAACTTCTTGGAGCGAGAGAGGATGTTTATGGACGATCCGTGGAGCACTCTTCCGCGGGAGCGTGTCGGTGTTGTCGCTTTGCGGGCGAGGTTGCAGGAGCTGCTAGGACAGATCACTGACCGGGCGTTCCCTAAACTGCTTAGCGAGACGCGGAACCTGTACAAGGCTGCCGAGAAGGACCTTCTCGCACTGGGCGCTTCGAGGCACACAGAGCGCCAGCAGCAAGCGTATCTGATGAGGGTGGCTAGCAAATTTCAGGAATTTGTCCGAGACGCTCTCGCTGCCAACTACTCGTACGATGACGCCTTTGGGGAGACAAATAAGCTGCGTCTCATCACGACGATTGTCAATCTCACTGCAAACTTCAGCCGCGATTTTGACAGTATTTCGCACAGCCATAAGTTCAAGCCTGCCCAGGCTGTCAAGCCTCATGACTGGGCGGTCGCTGAGGCTAGAGCTAGCACGCCTGTCACTCCGAAAAGCGATACAACGGATGAAGAGGGCGACCATGTGATGATGAGCGGCGCCTTGGCTGAGTACCCTGAACTGGAGGGCCTTATCGTCACAGACCGGAAGAATGGCCAACCGACAGACGACATCATGCAATGGATCGGGCAGATGCGTCTTGGTTCTCGCGGCGTAGAGCTGGGGACATTTGGTCCGGCCATGCTTGCCAGCGCCTTCCGCGAGCAGTCCCAGAATTGGCGCGCCATGACGGAGCAGTACATCAGCAACGTCATCTTAGCCGTGCACCAGTTCTTCCACAAGGCCTTGGAATTCGCGTGTCCCGATGCCCGTACGCGCGAGAGACTTATGCCATCCATCATGGATGAGCTACTCGAAAGGTACAATGAAGGCATGAAGCACGCCCGGATGCTTGTGGCGGTAGAGCGGGAGAAGCGGCCCTACACGCTGAGCGAGATGTTTAACCGGAATCTCCAGACGTCCCGGGGCCGCCGTGTCGCAGCTGCTCTGGCAACCAAGGCTCGGAATGAGTGGAGTAAGGGTGGGAGCCATGAGTCACCCAAGCTCGTGGTGGAATATAAAGACATCGAAACAGCCATCACCAACAGGAGCAACGAAGCTTATGAAAAGGAGGACATCCATGACATCCTGGAAGCGTACTACAACGTTGCTCGCAAGCGGTTTGTGGACAATGTCTGGCACCAGGCCGTGGACCATGTCCTCCTGTCTGGGCCGACAAGCCCGCTTGGGCTGTTTTCGGAGCAGTGGGTCATCCAGCTTGACAAGGAAAAGCTCGAAATGGTGGCAGGCGAGCCTCTTGGAGTGACCGAGAGACGGGAGGCCCTGTCGAAGAGGATGCTGGACTTGAAGGAGGCTATGAACGTTCTTCGCTAAGCACGTCGCGGATGAGAGGTGGGAATGGTTGGTCACTCTTTAGTAGCTCTCCGGCCTTACCAGTTCCGAATGGAGGCTAAGTACGTACTCTCTTAGTTGAAGAGGCCATCTCGGTGTACGGTAGACCCATATAATTTGCCATATAGAACCCTAACCCTTGGACATAGACATTCTATCCGTCTCTCCTTCCTTGCAGGCACATCAGTCTGCAGCTACCCCTGCCAGCTCAATTTTACAAATACCACTAACATTTTGTTATGCGCCGTAGTAGCCGGCTCAGAAGTTGCGTGGGCGCATCGGATTATGGAGGATATGCACAAACTGTGCAAAGGGTGGAAGCCCGCCCGCCTGTTGCGGAGCCGGAAACACTAAGCGTGGTATAGAGGCCGGTAGAGGGCCCGGCAAGGGTGGCGGTGGTTCGAGGCTGTAGCGGCAGCTGGGGAAGGATTCATGTTGCCCGTGGTGCGGGTCAATCATGGGCAAGGGGTTCAGACCGTGATGGGGCTGGTTTGGGTAACGCCTCTGGACCTGGTTCAGGTTCCGTGCCTGCACGATGGCTGTTGGCGGAAGGATCGGTATTTACTAGCTTGTCGCTGCGCGCAGAGGTGCACTCCGCTGCCCGAGCTGGTAATATTCTACTGGAGGCAGTTGCAGGCTCGTGGGAGTCGGCAAGGGTGGTGTTTGTGTCAGCTTATATAAGCAATTGGAGCCATTCGCGGAAGTAGCCGGCTTGGCAATAGGGGACCCTGGAGGCCAGAGATTCTCTTCCACAGAACAAACAACAATACACAACAATCACCACAATTGGCCATGAGTGCTAGATTCTGACAGTTTGTCCTTGCTGTTCGGGTCCCTTGTCCGCCTGGGTAGCACTAGGACTCGACAAGACAGGGGTTCGTCCTGACTAGAAGGGTTCTTCAAGTTCTCTAGGTTCCTCGTTGGATTGAAATCCCATGCTCAGAGACAATGCCTGTTGTGTAATCTCGGAGTGGGCCGGCTGTCCTTTTCCGGCAAGATCGCCTGTCCTTGACAACTTGCTGGCTCTGGACTCTGCTAAGATCTCTTCACAGCCTAGGTGCAAATCCACGTAAAACTGGCGTTCGCTAAATGCACCAAGCATGCCGTTTTGCTCCACATTCTCCGGAACGGGGCCATGGGCAGGTAACGCCATGGGAGCGATCTGAGTGGGGGCGGTGGGTACAAGGTCTCTGGGCGCACCACTTGTAGGCATGGACACGAAGGGATGTAATGTGTCCGTAGATTCAACTCTCCTGCCGTGCTCGTCCCGGCTGATTCTTTCGCGAGCCGAGTCCTGCGGAGATATGACACCCTCTGCGGGACCTAGGCCGCCCGAGCGAGGCTCCAAATCTGTAGGGGTGCACATGCCCGGCTCTTTATTCTGCGAGTGGCCCTCATGCCTCGGTGCGGAGGCTGCAACATCTGTCTGTGTCTGCGCTTCCAAGGGAAGCTGGCAAGACGCTGGAGAATCAGGTCTGCCAGGGACTCTGTCCTCAGTTTCTTTATCATCTACAATCCCGCCATCATCGCCTTAATCCTCGTCATCTTAGCCCTCGTCATCTTTGCCCTCATCGTGTTCTTCCTCAGTTTCCTCCTCGTCATCTTCGTACTCCAGATAGTAGTGGTCCACCACCCAGGTAGTACGTTGGGGCGGAACAGCTGGTGTGGGCACGCGCCTGTTCCGGATGTTGCTCTGTCTTTCATCCGCGGTTCCTAGGTCGCCTTCCTGTACATTCTTCATCTGGTCATTTTCACCCCGGCCGGCTTGGCTCGCCACCGTAGTGTTGCTGCAGTGCGACTGTGTTACCGAGCCATCTAGCCGTTACTGTCCCGTCAGTACAGGAAAGAAAGAAAATAACGGTAATAGTAACTAAGAACTAGCCGCTATCACTGTCACTATCGCTCTCTTCTCCTACACTAGCCCCTCCTGTCGTCGTGGTGTTTGGCATCCTCACTCTCTTAAGAAAAGTCTGGCCGTTATGAAAGCCCCTAATACGCTGCCGACATATAGGATCGTTAATATCAAAGGGCCTCAAATCCTTAACCGCCACCTAACCTAGACTGGGAGGAATCACCAAGCCACCTTAGAACGACAGGCTCACTAACACTTTAATATATATTACGGGAAATCTCCTCTCATGCACCTTAAGGTCACCGTCCTTATATCCGTCAGCCTAACCGCTAATACGCCCTTTTAAGCGCCGGTAGCATTTCGGCGCCGTTTTTTAGCGGTCCATGCTGTATATATGCCCATAATGCCGACAGTCGCGAAGCTGCCAAGCGGCAGCATCAGTGCTACGTAAAAGCCATCTCCATGGTACCACGCGCTGTACAACCGGCAACAATGGGGTCAGTAACCCCCTTAAACGGCTTCCCCTTAGGGTGTCGCCCCTGTGGAGAATTTGCAGCTGTGTTACGGGGATTCCGGTGTGTCTCTAACGTCTGGTCTTCATCTTCATCCTCGCCTTTATCGCTAGGCTCTACCGACTCTTAGCCTTAGTGGCGTGCATAACCAGTGCCTGTGCGCCCGTGGAGGGGAACGTACCCCACGTTAACGGCCCGATTAAACGCATTATTATTGCGATCTGCCTTATCTTTATTACAGCCCAGGATGTGGAAGCCAAGTTCCTAGATGGCCAGAGCCCACTTACTGCGGGCGTAACTATACATCTCGCTGTCAAGATGTCTAGCGCCTCCAGGAAGCGGGTTTGGCCTAAAGTGAACACCATACTTTTCACAGCAGATCATGTGATGTCCTCCTCGATTAACATGGGAAACGATGAATGCACAAAATGGGATTGATTCTCCTTTGGTCTGACAACTCATACATGCAGCACATCCACCAACTGTCTCCCCCCCGTCTTCCTCAACCTTGCAATACTATCATAGCTTCGCGTCGACAACCTCTCCTCCCGTATGAGAGTCTTGACCTCGACAACCTTTAGCTCACTTGCGCGCCCAAAACAAGGGCGGCGTCAGATCCGAAGCCACCTGGGCGACCGACTGCCAGCTATTCCCCAGCATCGTGTGTCTTGTCTCCCCCAAATACCACACCGTCACGCCCAGTACCACCAGAACCCAACGCGCCCCTAATTTCCACGCCAGCTCGTCTGCCACAAGTCTCAACACGTCTTGAGGTGACGAATGCATAGGTCTTTCTCAGTGGAGCTAACCAGCTCGCCATTAGATCCAATCGTAATATGGCCTCGCTTTCTCAAACGCCCACACATAACGGAGTAGCTGAACCACTTTCGTTTTCTACACATGAGACCTGATCCCTGAACCGGTTTTCAGACCGATTTTTCCTTTGCTGTCGATGTTCTTCGAGTGGTTATGCCTTGACGCAAGCCAACCACAACCCATGTGACTGCATTTACCAGCATCAGGATGATGAAGGTACCGACAAGGGCGATAATGCCAGTCAGAGAGAAGGTCTGGACTGTCGGGACCGGTAGCACAAAGTTGCCGGCGCCTTCCCTTGGGAGTCCATCTGTACCCCTGGCGATGTTCTCGAAATTGCGGTTTGTCAAGTTCCGCGTCGCGGCGGCATCGGTGAAGATGTTTCTCGTCGCGATGAAACTGGCCAGAATAAGACGCTCCATGTCTTCAAACATCTTGCAGTTCTGCGCGCTGATGATGCCGTCGGACCCAATGGCCTGTGACTTTAGTGCCGCGGAGCCGCCGATCGAGGCCGCGAGGTTGTAGATCATGGGTCTGCCGGAGAAGGCGGCTTTGAGGATGTCAAGCAGGACATGCGGTATGCTGATACCTGGTATGCTCTCGAGATCCGAGACGGAGGCCACTTCGTGGTCACCATAGCTCCATTGGTTCTTCTCCCAGCAGGAAAGGGCCGGTCTGCGACGCCGGACACGGTAGGGTATCGCGGAAAGAGACTCGTCGGTTGCTTCAGTCAGGTACCAAGGGTCACCTGCCGAGGTGTAGCTCGGTAAGTGGGCTGAGTTGATGATAGCTGCATATGAGACGTTGGAATCGGTCTGCCATTGGAGGTCAGAGTCAGGATTCAGGAAGAAAAACGCCTTTGGACCATTCGTTGTGATATGTTCAGCGGCGATATTGTTGACGGAGAATCCAGCCATTCTGTCGGGGTCCTCCCAAAGATCATAAAGGTCGAACTCATATCCAGGGTTTGTTGGGTTTTCCTCGATGTTCCAACCATATTCGGTCGCGCAGAAGCCTTGTACTTCTAGCGCTAAGTCGGCTCCTCTTTGAAGACCCAGATCGATGCCGGAGATGTGGTACCTGTATTCGAAGCTGGAGACGATATTGTCATATTGGTACTCAAGCGTTCGGTTGCCAGGTTTGATGAAGACTTTCGACCGCGGCACAGCCCCTAGAGCCTCAACGCTACCCAAAGCGCGCAGAAAAGCAGGTGCTCTAATGGCAAATTCTCTCATCTCGTCTGTTTTCGTAATTGGTGCTCTGGGCCAGTAGACGGCGCCTGGTTGTACCGGGGCGACATGGCCGATGTTCATCAGAGAGGGCGTGATGATGCTCATAACCATACTCGTACTTGCAATACAAAACGCTAGCACGCAGAAAGCGACGCCAAACAAGAGATCGCCCTTGCCACTCGCAGAGCTTCCTGAGGATATCCCGCAAGACCAAGTGTCCATGCCGCTTGACCAGGTGAATCTCGCCAGCTCCGTCACGGCTGCCCAGGGCCATTTGGTGGTCGAGATGGCTACTAACGCTGCATATCGACGGGGGGATTTGCGGTTATTACAGAGGGATATTGCTGTGAAGAAGATAAGGTTCCAGAGGTCGACGAATGCGAAGGTGACGGCGAGGGAGAGAGCTGCCGCAAGAAGCATAGAGCTGTTGCTGGGGAGAGAGATAGCCCATTTTTCGCCTCCGTCGCTGGGCATAGAGAAGGGGACATAGAGAAGGTAGGCTCGTTCTGGATGAGGGTGGTATGTGTCGCCCATGTTTTCTTCTGAGAATTAAATCTTCTGCGATGTCACCAATGCGAACCCCGTCAACTTTGTGTGGCCAAGGTATAGACGTCGCTGCGTAGTAATCCGTTCGGAATTTAAGTGAGAGTCCGTTGTAAATTGGCAGCGTAACAATTTGACGGACGGCCAGCTTCTCAAAGGGAGAACACTAGCTGTTGGGCCGCTTTGACCTAAACATTAAGAACCTGCAGGAAATTACGGGAAACCCAACGAAACTGCATCTCATCGTCTAAAATGATGTATCCCCTGTTGACAGCAGACAGGTGCAGTGCTTCTTGGCGCCTGCTAGCCAACCATTAATTCTGGTGTGACACCGGAACCCTCCAGCTGCTCAATAGCAGGAAAGGTTCCGTGGCTGCAGGCCACGTCGTGGGGGGAAATTGGTTGGGCAAGGAATGTGTCCGGTTGTTAACGCCTAATATTTTGTGCTGAATCATCTCTACAGCCCTCCAACCAACAACCGTAAGGAACGTCATTTCCAACATAGATGCGCCTGAGTGCAATTGTCCTGAGACCCTGACTTGGACAGCGGCGCTGCACGGTCCACCACACTTAATACAGATGGAAACGGGATTGACGAGGGCCCAAGGACACACCAGAAGGCAGTTCTTACTGCCAGCAAGCAAGACGGTGCTCAGGATATTGATTAGCAAGTAAAGTGAGCCACCCAACCACAAGGATATCTACTTGGCGCTTGGCTTCAACTAACCCCTGAGGCGCCGTTATGGGTCTGGAATTAGCCAAGCAAGCTGTCAGAAATGGAAGCGGGCTGATAGACCGGCGCGCGCTTGGCAAAGACGGTGTCTTGAAATCGGCCCTGCAGCAAGCATTAGAGGAGGTTCTAGCTGGAAACCAGAGACACAAGATAGAAAACAGAAGCAATACAATCACGCAGTTTCAACCCCATAGTTACACCTGAACCCAGGATGGCGTGCTTCTGACATACTTGCCCTTTAGGAATATCAAAATCAGTGATCGATCTCAGGTTCAGATCTTAGTCAGATCCATTTGATGGTTATACGGCGCATGTGCACTCCACTCGACAACCACCATGTGCCGGTAAGCTCTCCGGTCATATTCGTAATGACTAAGCATACAGGAGGTACCTTCCCGCTGTGGTGCTATAGTCGCAAGCCGGCCGGACAGCTGAGAAGCTAATAGCGCAGCTATAAGACCAGGTGCTCTTCATCACCCAGTAAGCACGACTGTAGTGTGTTAATAATTTTCTAGGGTCAAGATAATCTTCAAGTTCAAAAGACTCGCAGATACAGCAAGCAAGAACACTACCATGCTCGGCCGGCTCTTAGCACCAACTGACGTCCTTCAATCCCGGTATAGAAGTTGCCTCCTACGCGCGCCACCAACCACTTCGGCCTCGATTACATCAAACAGCTTGCTACGGCGTTGGTCAATGCTAGCGCCTTGAAGAACGTCGCTCAGCAACATGAACTATCACCGAGGCTTGCAGATTATCACTTGGTCTATTCATGTTAGAAAGAAGGGGGTTCTGGCCAGAGGCTAGAACACCACGAAGGTGTGGATAACCGAGCTGAATGGAGATCAGCTGGCGTGGGACTATAATAATAGGCTCTCTGGCTTTGCCAGAGAGACACGAGAAGCAATACAATCACGCAGTTGCAACCCCTTCAATTCCACAGAATCCAGAGTGCAGTGCTTCCAACAGTATGGAATCACTCTAGCTTTGGGAAGAATCAGGGGAAGCTCAGGACAAATCAGCCACAGCTCACCCCAGCTCAGGACTACGAACGAAAAAGGAAGCTTTGTGTACCCAGATTCGTCGCAGACAACCAGGCTGGTTTTGCGCTCTCGTCACGCATGTCCTAGCCACCTATCTACTTCATTGGATTAAACTGGACCAAGTTCGCATAAATCGCCCCCTTGCCTCCCTGCACTCCACACATGTCCCCTTTCTTCATGTCGTCTCCGAGTTGACATCACTGACTCGGATGAGAGAGAGGTTCGGCTTGAGTTGAGGCTCTTTGTGCGGAGGTAGCGGCTTTCAGCCGAATCCCTCGTTGATATTGAACGCTGCTGATGGGACTAGAGCTGAGCGTGCCCGGCTAAATACCACCAGTGGGGGCGGTGGAGCCAAAGTGAAAGAAACATGGAGGTGCCGCAGTGAAGAAGATCTTAAAAGACTGTATTTACCTCTTGTAACTGCGAGCGAGCATCTCAATATATGGCTCTGCTTTGAACGTTGATATTTGTCTGCCAATGTCAGAGAAGACGCACGGCACACCCGCCAACAGACGAAACCTGGCACGTTTCACGAAAATCAGAGGGGATACGGGGAAAACGCTCATTTTGGTCGTCAGAAACACTTAATCGTCATCATTCGGGTATGAGTAGCTCTGCTGGGTATGCCGTTGTTCGTCATTGCACGCTGTCATAAGTGGCGTCAGCGTCCCGTACAGGGCAAACTTAATGGGAATCATTTCATTCACTGTTTGGAACTGATGGTAGGGGTCATGCCATGGTTTGATTCCAACTCTGCCTTGTATATGCCGACAGAAGTGGGACCCTCCCATACTACGATTAGGAGCGCAGAACAATTGAGATACGCCGGGGATCACGCCTCATGAACACCTATCGGAAGGTGCTCCCTCCCACGCGGCGATAGAACCTCAGACCACTAAGAACCCCACAGTAACACAGCGCATAGCTAGGTACCTACTAGGCAAGGTAGGTACTGATGCGGTCCAGAGTGCAGCGCCTTCACGAGCTTCCCTTAGGGGGCAATACCATGACGACACTTTCCAACGTTTCTTCCTCATCTTTAATCTGAACGGCTTCGGTTGCAATCTTCTCGAAGCCAAGGTAGCTGTAAAGCAGCTTCCCCATCGGACTCGCGCATACCGTCACCGGCCACCCTCGCTCGTTGGCCCTCTCGATTCCCCAGTTGACCAATAGCGTGCCACCCCCACGGAGTCGGAAGTCGGGGTGGACAACAAGAGAAGTGAGGTTGACCTGATCGTCACCTCATTTGGCAAAGTAGGTCTTGAATCGGCGCCCGGCCTTTTCAAGGAAGGTCTCGAGGCGCTTTTGGTTGATATCCCTCCTCTGGTCGAGACCGGGGTCTGTCAAGGGAGTCAGCAACACATGGGGGGCAAGACAATCGCTGCAAAGAGACTGCGTACCGCCGTTGCGTTGCTCAGAACTGCGAGGTTCCAGACAGCAACGCCAACGGGCTTCGCAGCTGCAGCATCGTCCGTTCCGGACTTGAGCACGTGCACTAGATACTTCTCGGGCTGCTGCAGATAATCCAGGTATTCTCGCTTTGTCCATTCCCAATAGTCCTCTAGATATTCGTCTCGGAGCGGGAAGCAGTAGTGGACGTAGGGTTCCTCGGTAAACCCCTCAACATGGACGCGAGTGATGTCCTCCAGGTCTTGCTCCGTGGCAGCCCGTAGCGCAAACTCGCTCCGACGAATGGTTGGCGCGCCTCCCATGGTGAGTTCTGTGGCGGTTGGAAGGCGATGTGAAGGATTCTGGATTGATTTGATCTGTGTGCAAGTGGCTGCCTGAAACTGGTGCTATGGCCCAGTGGCTACAACAGAGGAAGGTATGACGAGAATCACTGCCTGAGGCACCCATCCTGCTCAACACGGTTCAGGTAATATAAATTGGCGCTAAGATTCCTTAAGATTCAAGGGACCAAATTTTCGGTGGCAATTGCACAAAGACTTCCTTGTCACTTGATGAGATCGATTGGACTTGGAGTACGCAGCGATCGAGCCGTTGCGGTTGTTGTAGAAGAAGCAGATCTGGGCTAAGCTGAAGATATTCTGGGCTGCTACAGCCTCTTCGAGAAAGCGAAACTCTGACTCGAATACATTTCGCCGAGTGTCTTGGTATCCCACCAACTGATTGATGGGCGCTCAGCATGCCCGCTTGTTTGCAATCTTGCCTGGAAACAGACCCTCCCCCCTCCATGCCGTACGATCAGCCTCTCACTTCCCCGCTGGCTTGATACCCATCTTGAAGACCGGGCTGTTGTCAAAGTTCTCGTAGTCATGGAACGCCGCAGCCTGCAACCTTGAGATCTCCACCTCCTCGCCCCGGGCCACAACACCCTTGTCGTACTCGTTCATGGCAGCCTTTAGCGATAGCCTCCCCGCCTTCATATCAACCATGCGCTTGACAAACTCATCGGCATCCTTGATGGCGAGATTCCCCCCCTGACCACGGTGAAAGGTCATGCTGTGCGCCGCATCGCCTGCTAGCGTCACTCGTCCCTCTCGATTATCCCACTCCTTGGGATGCCAGATGCGCAGCTGGTCCGCCCCAATGGAGATATCATCGGGCAGCCACTCCACGACCGACTTGTACGGGTCCGCCCAGCCCTCCATGTGCGCACGCAGCCTCTCGAGGCGATTCTCAGAGTTGACCTCGTCCTCCTGGGTCGCAATGGGCCATGTTACCAAAACGTAGAACACCCAGGTCTCCGGGCGCTCAAGGTCAGGCTTGTCGAGAAGGAAGAGCCCCATATACATGCTCTTGGGATGCGGCGCTACATCCACGCTAGGATTCATGACGCTATCTAGCCAGCGGGCTTTGTCGGCGGGTAGGCTGAAGGGAAAGTTCATGAATGCGTAGGGAAGCACTTCCTGCGCAGCCGCCTTTTCACCGAGGAGGCATCTTCGAACTTGCGAGGCGCCGCCATCAGCACCGACAACCACGCTGCCTGTCTCGGTGGTGCCGTCAGCGAAATGGGCTGTTACCTGACCCGGCGCGTCGTAGGTCAGGTCGGTGAGCTTCTTGCCGTATTGAACGTCGAGACCAGAGGAGAGCACGCGCTTGGTCTTTTGGATTTGCATGCGACGGACGCCGTCCGGGTAGAGGACACGGATCTTGATACCTCCCGTGGCGCCATCGCGGATCAGGACGCCCTGTTCGCCAGCCGCAGCGACGGAGAGGGACGTGTCGGGCTGGCACTCCTGCAGCCGGGGGATGAGATCCGGTGGGAGAAGACCCTCGAGGAGCGGCAGCGCCCAGCTGAGCGTGATGCCCCAGGCGCGATCGCGTGGGGTGGATTCGCGATCGACGAGCTGATATGAGATGTTGTGCTGGAAGAGGGGTCAGCAACTTGGAGTTACCGAGCCATTGTTGGATGCCAACACACCTTGCGCAACCCGTGAGCAATCGCTAACCCGCCAAGACCTGTAATGTTGTCAGTATGTGTGTGACTGGTGCAATGCAGTTGCTCTATCAACTCACCAGCTCCAACCACAATAACGTGGAGGGGCTTTTCTTCCATCACTGTCCCCATTGTGTCTAACTTTCAGTTTGGGTGGGGAATGACGGTTGATATTTTCGGGTTCTAAATTCCAACGTAGGCGACCCTAGGTGATGTGTTTCTTTTAGAATGACTCCCTCCAACACAATGGACTTGGCCAGCCGGAAAATGTGTATTTTGTTGTTGAAGAGAGATTGAAGTGATCGACATCGAGCTCCGCCGCTACTGGCACCGATTTAGTGCGACGCCCCGTAACGGACTTCCCCATCAGATCGAATTGCGTCCGCACCTGCCCAAAAGCCCAGCGACGCGACGTGTTTCGGGCGCCGATGTGAATCATGCCAATGAAGAAGCACTCCCACTCTTACCCCGCCCCAAAGTGACACAAGCGAATAGACGCCGACGGGAGACCCCTCCTCTCCAACACTTGATCTCGACCCCTCATCTGGCACAGCTCTAGTATAGGGCAAAAATCCAAAGCAAAGGCATCGCCCAGTATGGACTGGTATACCCAACCCTCGACCTCCAACACGGCCGACTGGAACGCCCAGAACATCACCGATGTGAAACGCAAGCTCATCACAGCCAACCACATCCTGCACCAACAGGGCGTCGTCGATGCATACGGCCACATCTCCGTGCGCTGCCCCAGCGCGCCGGACCGCTATCTCATGTGCGGATACATGGCCCCTGGATTGGTGACGTCCCCTGACGACCTGATCGAGTACTGGGTGGATGGCTCGTCGCCCGTGTCGCCGGATGCCAAGAAGGGCTACTCGGAGCGTTTCATCCACGGCGAGATGTTCAAGAAGTTTCCTGCTGTCAACTGCGTGGTGCACAGCCATGCTGAAGCGGTGCTGCCGTACGTCACGAGCGGTGTCCCGCTGTTGCCGGTGTTTCATATGGCTGGGTTTCTTGGTGAGTGAATATGCTGTCTTGTTGAAAGTGTTAGCTCTAGATGGTCGAGTGTTGACGCCGGGTTGGAAGGCAACGACGTCCCTGTGTTCGATATTGGGACCGTGTATTCCGCTGGAGAACAGCAGGACCTCCTCGTCCGGGATCCTCGCCTGGGGAGCGCACTTGCATCCAAGTTTCTCAAGGGAGACACTGATTTGCCGTATCCCGAGCATTCTGTCGTCTTGATGAGGCGGCACGGGTACACGACCCATGGGAAAGATATCGAGACAGCCGTGTACCGCGCGATCTACACCAAGGTGAACGCCGGGGTGCAGACCAACGCCATGATGCTTCGGTCAGCGATGCCGTCTGCGATGGCAGCAAAGTTCGAGCTCGAGCCGTTGACCGATGACATGTGCCAGGGCTGCATCAAGATGAACGAAGGCACGCAGGACAAACCGTGGAAGCTGTGGGCGGCCGAGGTGGAAAAGTCGTCTTTGTATATTAACCGTGGCTAAAAGAACCTGCTAGCACAGTACTACTAGAGAAAATAGATCAGTAGGCCTCAACCTCCGTCAAACAAAACGCCCTTGAACTTCCAAACCCTAGATCTCAACCCCCGTGATCCAGGCCACACCAGCCTTGACAATTCTCTCCACCACATCCATCTCCTCGTCATTCCTCGGCGCATACACCATCGTCCACCCGCTCCTGACAAACGGCAGCGGGGACCTCTGCCCCCAGCCAGCCGCAATCACCTTCCGCGCATCCGGCCCGCTCAGCCAGACATGCAGACTGTTGTCCGCCGGATGGGCATGGGCAATCTCGCGCGCAAGTAGCTTGTCCTCGCGCGCTTCAGCATTCAGCGTCGGAATCCCAGGCAGTGCGTACAGTCCGTCGGTAGAACGGCCTTCGGTGTGGCTGGGCTGGCTCTCCATGAGGGCCGGGTACGTGGCGGCGAGGCGGTTCACAAGCCCGAGCAGGCGGTCGCGGGTCTCGGGGTCAATGGGCTCCGGGACCTGGCGCTGGGGCATGATGCGTGGCATGATGCGGGCGCGTCCGCCGGCGCGCGGAGGGAGGGGCGCGCGGAGGTAGGATGGACCCGTGGTGGAGTGGGGAGATGGGTCCAGGAGGTCCGGGCCGGCGAGCAGGTGGCCGAGGCGGAATTTGCTCATGCGGAGGTAGCCGCTAATGGACGGTTAGCTACCTAGGGACCGATAGGCATGGATGAAGGGGCGACATGAGAACTCACGACCATGTGGGCGGCGTGCCGCCGGTGCCAAAGGCCTTCCAGGCAAAAAAGTCATTGACGGTCCTGGAGCGACGGGTCAGCTCACGTGCACGAGCAACGGGAACGATTGCAGCCAACTGACCATGCAATGCCCAAAATGGCGGTCGCACAAAGGGAGGTCAGGACCGGGCGCGATGCCACGGTAGCTGTTAGGCGATCGACTATCGCGGCCATTTTCGACGAGCGAAGTGAAGCGGTCAGATTGCACTGGCGATGGATTGGACTTGAGGTGCGGCGAGGGCGCTGATGGAAGTCGCGTTCGGTGTTGTTTCGGGCGTGGCGGGGATGGTCCGTTAGGCCCAAGCTCCTTCCATCCTAGCGCTCTTCCCGCTGCTGACGTAACCTGTCACGCCTGAGACATGCCTGTGGCGTTTGACCGATTGGTTTTTGCTCGGCCCGAGCAGAAGCATCCATTTTCTCTGTTTCAACGGGGACCTCAGCTTTGCCTATCCACCTACCTACCTCTCCCGCGAGTACGATCTCTACCCGTGACGGAAGTAAAACTCAACCCGAAAGCCAACGGAGCTTTGCATACCTCTCAGAACAAAAGGTAGCAACCGTTTTAGGTCTGCAGCACATTGCGTCGGGAAGTCCAGGTTGGAAAATGCGTCTCGCATAACCTTAACCCTACCAAGGCTCCCGGCAGCAGAAACGGTCCGTCCTCTCCGTGCGAAAAGTGGCGCGGAAATCCTCACACGGATGTGTTCCGGAACATCAAGGCCTGGCTTATTGCATTACAGGCCTCGGCGGCATTGCGAAGGGCTTTGATTCCCTCGAGGCAGGCTGTCGGAGAATCCAGAATGGTATTTTCAGTATTGGAGAAGGTCTATGACAACAAAAACCATGGGCTGCTTCGACAGTCAGAAGAAGGCACCGTCCGCACTTGTTGAGGGACTCTTTCTTTTGGCCCGAGCCTTCGTACAGGTACAGAAAACATTATCTCTTCACTGGCTGCCACCATGATGCCATCCTCCCTTCAACGCATCCTCAAGTTGAAGTGGATGCTTCTCTTGATACTCTTCAAACGTCGTCAGCGTTCCTCGAACAAGCTTCGCCCCCTCCGCCACTAGCTCGGCCGTCCCAGGGCCAAAGTATCCATACTCCTCGCCAAAGTTGAGCGCGTCGATGAAAATATCGGCGGCAAAGTCCGGGAGCGTCGCGCGCATCTCCTCCTCGGAAATCTGCTTGTGCACAATCTTCTTCCCCGTCGTCTTGGACAGGATCGAGACGACTTCTTCCATCGTGTGTAGCGACGCAGCGGCGCACAAACGTTTGCCCTCGAACTTGTCAGGCTCCGCGAGGATGGCTGTCACGTATTTGCCCGAGTCTGCGTGGGCGTCGATGAAAGGCAGCACAGCTTTAGCCGACGTGTTGCGGGTCATGACCCAAGTGCCGTCAGGGGCTGGGTGCGGGGCCAAGAAGGGCTGCGATTGGAAGTTGTCCATGAAGTACCCCAGGCTGACGAAGGCGCTCTTGATGGGCAGGGTACGGATGTACTCCTCACCCTTGGCCTTGGCATCGAATGGGGTCACGGCTTTGTACTTGCCGCCGGAGATGTTGATGACCGAGGGGAGGGTGCTGAAGACGATGTACTCGACGCCCTGGGCGACGGCGGCGTCGGCAATGTGCTTGACACTGTTGAACTGCACTTCAAAAGCATCGGGGCCAAAGGCTGGGGCTGTCATGACGAAGGCGGTGTGGACGCCCTTCAGGGCGGTGTTGAGGGAGGCGGGATCGCTGGCGTCACCAATGGCTATTTCGACACCCCTGTCTTCCAGGCCCTTGATCTTGTCTGAGCCGGCATCGCGCGTGATGGCCCGAAGGTTAAACTGCTGGGAGAGCTCGGAATCGGCCAACACATTGCTGATAACAGAGCTGCCTTGGCGGCCAGTGGCCCCAAAGACGGCGAGTGTTTTGGTCATAGTGGGTTGCTCAGGAGATGTGTCTTCGAACTGGTGAACTGTGGGAAGTACCCATTGGAAGTTCCCCGTGCCATTATATAGGCAAAGTATCCTAATTCTTCGAACAAGTACCTGGGATGATGTATGGCCGAGTGGCTGACAAATTGTGGGGGTTGCCCAGGAACAAATTGTACCGAAGAGGTTGAAGCCCCTGATTGGTCGATTCGGAACAACTATCAAGGCGGTTCGCATCCTTACCCTTCTGTTTCAGCCGACTGGTATGCGGTGGAACATGTTTCTACAACATTTTTGTATGGTGAGCACACCAAAAAATGGTTACAGCTATGTTCTGCTGTTTGACTTGTCTTGAAAACGGCTTGCAGATCATGACGTAGCACCGAAGGTGCTGCCAAGACACCTGCACTGCAATTTTAGCGTTGCAAGACCACAGTGGCGGCCATACTCTTTGGTATCCGAGTTGTCAACTCAGGCTCTGATGACACTTCTGTCCAGTCGGCGGTTTCGGCGCCACGATGAGAGCTACAGGTAGGAACATTCCGCCAATTCATGACGTTCAATCTTGTTCTACTTCAACGTCTACTGACACGATCGTTACAGTGAATCAGCTCGCCGTCTTTTATCCATCAGTTTTCCTCGCTCTCATTTCTCGCCAAATCCCCACTCAGACTCATTTCATCACAGCTCCTCCTTCTCGTCATGGTTGTATTTGCCGTCGTAGAGAAGAACGGTACTCAGTCGCTTGACCATGTCTTCTCTGCAGATACAGCCCTGCTCGCATTTCCCGACTGGGCACAGCTTGATATTGGCCGGGAAATCAATGCCGAAGATGACGCTGAAAATGTCGAATGTGTTGGCGACGAATTGCGTGGGGCAGCGCCCCGGACAGTGAGTGCACCAATCCAGGCACTTGCATCCCGGGCACGCCGTACTCGAGACCCCAATCGCGTCGCATTGAGGCGGTGATTTCAGCACCTTCTGGCTGCGATTCCATCAACCAATCAGGGTTAGAATACCATGTCGCATCCCCGACCGCCAACTTTGGGACAGAGGGACTTACATGGACGGGTCGCTATCATCTGAGGAGCCGGACGCAAGGACCGATGTGACAGCGAAAAGAGGCAAGAGAATAGATGGAGCGAACATGCTGACTAACTGATCAGTACGACAATGTCTGGGTGGAAGTGATTCTTGCGTGCTGGCGGAATGGGTAGTGGCCTGGATTATGTCGCCGTGGGAGATTGGGCATGCGAAGCAAGGTAATTGGCCTCTTTTTTATCCTTTTCCGAGTCAATCCAAGATGTACTTCGAAACCACGCAAGCTCATTTTTGCTCTTCAGGCTGCCTTCCAAAGGCACATGAGTTATCCACGACTACTATGTCACGGGGCTAAGGCCCCAAAGTGGGTCTGGGCTGAGAGCCCAGACCACCGCTCCCATGGAGGCGGGTCTCCGCCTATATAGCTGCGCTCCGCGCAGCTCCTGTATCTACTCTTAATCTTCTTCTTCATAGAAACCATAATCGATTCAGTCAC
>Ga0247780_1000441_pt1 | contig 39563 bp, 43 predicted proteins | sample UWRJL079202R5_FD_179927 | JGI IMG/M metagenome (GOLD analysis project Ga0247780, IMG submission 179927) | Plant litter microbial communities from Arlington Agricultural Research Station in Wisconsin, United States - UWRJ-L079-202R-5 | ecosystem: Environmental > Terrestrial > Plant litter >...
AGGGAGCTTCCATTTGTATATAACTGGGGAGTGCTTCGCACTCCCCTTTTCTACCAAATCAAGTCACTTTGCAACTGCACTTCCGCTGCTCCTGAGCCCCTCGTTCCTCAGCCAAAACGTTCCACACGTCTGGATATGTGTAAAGGCCGGCAGTGGCGGTGAGATCTGGGAGCAGGAGGCCACTGTGAGCGGAAGACAGGAGAGCTCGTTGATCATTCGGGCCCTGAATAGTTGCACTGCGAGCTGGTCGACTGTGGGCGTTAACATCGCGGACTTCATACGATACATAACCACACCTAAGCAAGCATTGACGACAGGGCTGTGGTTCCCGCTCATCCGCTCGTTCATCGCTATTATTGGCATCGTTGTGACCTCGGTGTCAGGCGTCGTCTTTGGCGAGTATCTCTGGAACCTCATGCCATTATCGACCAGTGGGAAGGACCAGGGGGCCGAGTGGCGGCATTCTTCGCTGGTGTCTCGTGGTGTCTCGCACAGGTGTGCGTCAACATCTCAGCCACGTTGGTGTCAGGGGCGAATGACTTGGCAAGTCTCTTTCACAAGTGATTGAACATCCTCCGGGGCGCCATCTTCATCACCATCGTTGGAGGGTGGGTAATGGTGCGTGGAAGATTCTGAATTCGGCGCATTCCTTGCTGAGTTTCATGAACTCTCTTGGCGTCTTCCTCGCCCCCATCAGGGTAAGTCCTACCCGGGTGATGGTAAGGACGGGCCAACATCAGTGCAGACAATCCGGATCTCCGACTTTTACCTCATCAAGCGTCGTTGTCTCGATATTCCAGCCCTGTATCAGCCCTACGGACGCTATCGCTACATGTATGGCGTTAACTGGCGAGCGCTGGTTGCCATGGTTTGCCCCGTCACACCGCAGTTGCCTGGCCTGGTGAATGTGTTAACCCGGATCTGCCTATTGGGAACGCCAACTATATTGCGAACATGAACTGGTACTACGGCATTGTTTCTTGTGCTGTCGTCTACACCACGTTGAGCGTGGCGTTCCCTGCCAGGGAAACGCTGATTCCCTTCATGGTTGAGACTCCCGAACAGATGGTTGAAGGTGCAGAGTCTCCAAGGTAGAGAGACGAGAAGGAACAAAGGATCGTTAAGAGCGAGAGTCTGTGAACAAGAAAAAACCACCAATCTTGCTTCCAAAAGGGGCTGCCTCATGCCCCTGTTCATGTTTTGTCTTCCAAGACGAGCAGACGGGTACTTACCCCGACTCGAATGCCGTCTGCCTTGCGTCCCATGTGCATGGTATCGTCAACGGCGCTTCAATACACCCCTTTCGGCCCGCCCAGTGTCTGTCCATCATGATGCTCCCCTACCTCGGCGTGCCCCTCCCCATGTTTTCCCCCTTGTCGATGCTCCCGATCATACTGATCAAACACTTCATCCGGCGGCCTCTCCATATCATCAACCTTCGCCGCCCTGTTCAGCATCCACTTATGCAGCGGCTCCCAATCCACACAGACATTCTGCTGCGACAACACCACGGCAGGCTTGAACCTGTTGTGAGGCAGCCACTGCAGGGCATAGACATTCGTGTCGCCGTGGCACATGATTGCCAGCCGCAGGCTCTCGAGACAGTGGTCGAGGTGCTCCCAGGGGTCTTCATGCACATGTAGCTCTTGGGGGTAGTAGTCGGGGTGGAGGTATTGCTTGATGCGTTTCTGCTAAAAGTTAGAGGGAGTGCGTCTGATGGATAGTGAGCGAGAGGAGGGGAGGCCCGTACCAGACAGTGCAAATTGTGAGCGATGCCAAGTCCACCAATGTACCCGCCTTCCTTGTGGCGGATTGACGTGCTGTAGTTGGCGAGGTGAAGCTCGTCTGCCGAGAACCGCACAAGAGTGCCAGTGAGGAGTTCATGCCACGCCTGATCGAGCTCAGGACGGGGATGGCCCATGAAGGGCTTGGAGTCGGGGCCGTTCTTGAGGAACTTGTTGATGTACCGGATAGGTGCGGGTGCTGCGATGGGGCAGAGTGTTAGCACTGACGGGAGGGCAAGCAACGGTGGGAAAAGGGTATGGCACTCACAATACGGTCTGATAAGCTGAGGGACCTCCGGGTCAAAGACTGTGTTACTCCCGTCGGAAAGGGGAGGAGAAGGGCAGGTGATGTAGTGGCGTTGGTATGCGCCGCCGATGAGAAGGCCGCTTCCGAGGGAGAGGAAGGATGTCAAGAGGAAGTAGAAACGTCGTTTCCAGACGACGGATTTGTTTGGTCGGGGGACAGGTTGGGTCAACATCTCGTCGTCGGACTCTGCTTCTCCGTTCAGGAGGTTGGAGTACTCTGACTTCATTTTGTTGGCAAGGAAATCCATGGGGAGGCAAAGATGGGAAGACTTGTTGGAAGTGTGATGAAATATGGAGCAGTGAAGAGACGAGAGGCTGGGGGTCGTTGAGATATTGGAAGTTCATCACAAGGAGCGGAGATCAAGACCGTCTTATGTCTTGTCGCCTGGTTGTCCTTCCTCATCGCGGCTCTCTTCAGAGGGAGCATTCCGTGCTCCCCATGGAGCCCAAACGAGCCTGATAGGTCATGAGATATGCTATGATAAGGTCTTGAGGAGATAGAGACGCAATTGGCTACTGAGCTCCAAGGCTGTATGCGCGATGCCTCTTCGAACTCGGGCCGCTGTCTTGGTTGTGAAGGATCATGATGAGGGGGTATCGGCCGCCTATGTGCAGGGCGGCCGCCTATGTGCGGGGCGGCCGCCGCTAGCCCTGCAGAATTATGCTGGACGATGCACCAGATGGTCCGTTTGTTCTCTCCCACATCCCAAGATTGGCATAACCTGCATATACTGACAAGCCAGATGCAGTCTAGACTCAGAGGGTTGCTGCATTGACAAATGCTATTGTAAGGGGTACGGGAAGTCCGGCACCGGTTCCGGTATGCAGTCGGATGTAAACATACCGGTGACCCATGCACGGTCTCTTCGCTCCGGCGAGAGGTACTGCATCCTTTACGTCCTACAAACCCCCACCATGTAAACCATTTGCGATAGCGAGCTCACGTCGTGTAGCTGTCCGGGCTTCACACAAAGGTCCGTGAGAGATACTGGATCACGAGAGGCATCTTGATGGGGTTAAGGGGACGTCTCCCATGCTGTGATAGATCCTCCCCATGCAGGTTTGTTTCAAATTGTCGAACGCGTCGAGTGTTCAATGACCTTCATTGGCCACCTCCATATGCTTGAGCCATGTAGGAGTAGAGAATTGTGATCAAGTGAGCGAGTTCACATGAATATTCCTGAGAGGAGAGTGCAGGACCCGCGCATTCAACGGCCTGCAACGCATTCCTCAAACGGACTCAGGACCGTGATGCCGCCGAGGCGAGGCACCTTTTCCTTCTTGGGTAGGCATCAACCGGGGCCTTTGTTCCGGATTGTGAGAGGGAGAAGGGAACTTGAAGTTAAAATGTGCCCGTTTTCCACACCAATCTTGTTCCTCAAGTGCCTCTTCAACTGCTGCATCCAAACCTTCCTCACTTTACTCAAAACAGCAAGACCAATAACATGAAGTTCCTCACCACTGTTCTCCTTGTCTCAGCCTCGGCTATCTCTGTCCTTGCCGCTCCCCTTGGTAAGTCTCCCAAGTCACTTCGCCCCCAAGCCAGAGGCCAGCCCTTATTACAGGATTTTCAGACTAACGCTCCCCTTCCTGGCTCTCAGCAGGCACCATCAAGCGTGATGGATCTACCGAGTTTGACGCGGACCTTGCCGTCCTGAAGCGTGACGGCTCTACCGAGTTTGATGCGGACCTGGCGGTTCTGAAGCGTACGGTTGTGGAGACTGTGAAGAAGCACAAGGCCAAACGGGACGGTTCTACCGAGTTTGATGCTGATTTGGCTGTTCTTTGAAGGCTGAAGGGTGCCATTTCTGGGCATGGATGTGTGTCAAGGTAGATACTAGCTTGGGAGTGTTGATGGGTTCTATCAACTCGTAACGTTTCTTACTGGCGGACCGCCACCAAGGGTCAAGAGGGGTTAAAGTACCTAGGTATCGTTAAGAGTGAGGGCCTTTGAACAGAACCCAATCTTCTTTTGAAAGGTGCGAGTTATTGTAAACTAAAAGAACATGACCACTGCAATTTACCCTATTTTAACTAACTCTCCGCTTCCGAACCTCATTTCAAACAAGTACCAACACGCCTGCCTCAGTGTCGTCAAAGGACGCAGCCTCACCGTCCATAATGCCGTGGATATACGCTCACAAACAAGCTGCCGAACAACTGAGCCACCTGCATCGACGGGCACTGGACAGGGCCTCGTGATGAACGGAACTCCCGCACCGTGAATCAGTCTAACTTCATCTCCAACCCGGACCCCGTTGAACGCTAGGCCGATATATCCGCGCTTGGTCCCGAACAACTTCCTATGGAATCCCGCCCCTGTTGATGGGATGGACGAGTTAAATGCACCTAACCGATCCAGAACAGGAAACGACCCAAGCTTCTCGTCGCGCCCTCCAGCAGCAACTTCCGCGCGTAACCTTTGCAAGAACTTCCCGAATATGTGACCTAGTTGTCGATCGGGCTTCTGGGATATTGCAGACCCTTCGCTATTACTGGTGTACAACGTTCTTGCGAGTACTTCTTCGGCTTCTTCTTCCGGATATGTCCCTAATTCGCGGATCATGCGAAGACCATCATCCAGGAAACTCAGTCCGGACCCTAAAGTCTCCCAGGCTCCAGGAGCGTGCGGGTACTCAATACCGCAGCCTACGATGGTGTCAATCATGGTGTTGTATACAGAGAGTGTTTCGTAGTGCTCGGCGGGACATCTGGGCTTCTTCTGGGGGTTGGCGGGGCATGGGACTCCGTGTTGGAAGTCATCGTAGCCCTCGTTTTGGCTGTTGTGAAGTCTGCAGATCGCCCCTTTCTTCGCCATGACAGGTCGAATCGATGTGGATGGGTTGTAAAAGCCGAAACTGTCGCTCCAGTTTTTTGACATGCATGTCGCAGCGAAATTAGGAACCCAGGACGGTAATGGGTAGTCTTCCTTCTTCCCGCTCGCATCGCAGTTTCTGGGTCCCCAGGGGAATGCCAGCCCGGCAAAGCCTAGGAAAGTAAAGTCCGGTTTGTTGTGTGTAATTGCCGCCATGGCATGAACGAAAACATCCTTGGTGTCGGAGTTATAATCGGGGAGAATGCATCGCCCATAGGAATCCTCGTTTGCAAGACTCAGCAGAGCGAAGATCCGGTCACGGGGGTCGGTTGCTTTATACGCTCTCAGCCTCGCCCAGAGATTGCCCAGCGGGAGGTGGCCGGCCTGGTGACCATGGTTGGCCGACGTCCAAAGGTCGCTAAGTGTGGCTAAGCATATTTCTTTGTTGATTGTCATTCTCGTTACCCCTGGTGGAAGCTCCTCGGTGTCCGGTTCCCAGTCGTCAGACACCCAGTTGGCATTGCGGCCTTGGATAACTTTGAAAAGGATGTGTAGAAACCTAATGGAGAAGTTGAGCCGCCCGTAATGGAACAATATGCTTTTTGCGTAGACGACGTCTTGAACCACCCAAACTCTTCGCCACCATCGCGAGCCGCTGGCACCACGGAGTCTAAGACACCCTTCGAAAAGGGCTTGGTCGTCCACCATGCGCTTTCACGTTGTGACCTCTTGGTTCATGCCGCTGACAAAGAAGGAAAAGAATCGTTGGTCATCGTCGAGGCCGTGTTCAGGGTCGTTACCATTCGCCCCGTTTTTTTCGTCCTCTTTTCCAAGATCAATGGATAAGGGTTCCCGGTCAGCGACGTTTATTTCCCAGTCTTCATCCTGTTGAAAGAAGGTATCTCGCACAGAACCGCCGCTTCTGGTGCTGCTGTCGGACTCGTCGTTGCTGTCGCTCTCGATGTCGCTACCATATTCGTCGACGTTGCCACCATCCAACTTTACATGCACCTCGGGCATTAGGTGCCCCAGCCAGATACTGACTCTTCTAGCTGAAGCGTAGATGTCTCTCATCATCTGGACCTGGTGGAACCTTTCGACATTGTCGTGCTGGTTGATGCACACAGCGTCGATCCAAATGAACTCGGGAGGATCCTTGAATATGTGCGTGAGAAGCGCCTCGACGTTTGCTGTAATCTGAAGGTATCGCCCGTCAGAAAGCGTCAATCTCTTGGAGGGGAGATCTGTGCCCCAGCAGTATGAGACGGCTATGAAGCTGTCAAAGGCCTCCTCCACCGGCAGACAGACAAGTTCGAAGATCAACCCATCCTGGGAGGTCCCCATGGTCGTTTTAAGGAGCCTGATATGGCGTGTGGTTGGAAGCTGGACATATTGGAACTCATCTGCTGCGGACGACGTTGTTTGGGTTGTGCTCTGGAAATGATGGGTCGAGCCATTTGACATGGAAAACTTGAACCCTTCCGTATAGCCGCGGTGGAACACGTTCATTCCATTCTCGTCAGCGGCAACCCGATCTGTGTTTTTAGAGATGATCCGGAGAATGGACCTGCCTGGCGCGCAGTCCTGCGTTGTTGCATGGTCGCCATTTGGGATCAGCATGGCGGTGAGGAAGGCGTTAAGAGAAAGAACAACATGCGTCACGAAGGATTGGAATAACCGATAGCATCTTGAGAAAATTACGTAGCCGATTATTAGCTGGTTGAATGAACGGCATCTCGAAAGAATGGCGTATCCAACGACAAGGCGGAAAAGCTTGAAGAAATTGTTTCCTGGAGGGGTAGCTCTTCGGGACAGCAGACCAGGGGCATCGGGGCCTGCCCATCCCGGAGGCGGCTCGCTGGCTGTGTTGGCAATGCAGACCTTCGACATTTGATCTACGGCGAATGCTGCAAAGTGTGATAGTGTTTTGGGCGGATCTTTTCGTCTTCTTTGAGGGTGACTTATACGTGCAGCGACACGGTGGAAATCAGGCATCGTCAGGTCGGGATTGCAGGCCACCCGCAAGGTTGGCATGGCCCGTGTCAGGTCGCACCTCCATTGGAGTCTCCCATGATCCAATGGCAGCCACGTCCCAGGCTGTGCTATTCTGTGAATCAGGACGAAGAGGATTGGACGCGACAATGCAGCACGCCCGATTCCTGAACCCTCCTCTCCCAACTTCCCTCCGCAACCAACCACTGTGTCAGTCTCTGCAGTTCCCCCGCCATCTCCTCCAGCTCGCCTCCCGTAAACGTGGCCCCCTGCACTTTAAACCAGATCTTGACACCCTCCCCCGTCAAGATCATGCCACCCATCAGGAAGAAGCCAAACATCCCCCTGCTGATGACGACCTCAACAACCTCAATGTTCTTGAACTGATCTTTGGAGCTTGGCATAGTAGCCCCCACCCAGTTGAACGTCGCAATGGATGGAATTGCAGGGTAAAGCTCCGCCGACTCAGGGTCGAGGGCGTCCATGACCAGGGCTCGGGGTGCCAATGCATACTTGGTTTGGAGGGTTTGCGTTTCTTGCATGCGCTGGAGAAAAGAGAGGACGGTTTCGGCTGGCTGGATGGCCACAAGATTGTTTACCGTCTGGATTGTGAGACCTCCAACATCTGAGGCGGGGTATTCTCCTGTGAGTGAGGAGGTATGTTAGCGCCCTGTTGATGACGGAATGAGGATGGAGAACACACCAAACGATTTCGGCAGAAAGGGCCACCGTTTTCTTTCAGACTCAACCTGCGCAAACATGGCGTGTGTGTGACCCGTCTTGTTGGCAAGGAACAGGGCCAGCGCTGCCTTGAGAGGAATCGGCGAGGTCACCTGAGGGTGAGCTTTTCTGAGCTCCAACCAGCCAGGTACATCAAAGACCTTAACCACACCGTTTTCGCCCGTCTCAGGGAAGTAGAGATCACGAGGGGCATAAGCGGGAGGATGAGATGGCCAGAGAGCGTGTTTGTGTGTGCCTAGATTTTGTAGCGACTGAGTGTGATACGAGATGGCGGCGCGAGCGGCAGGAGAGAACCGCAGACTGTAGTAGCTATCTGCCCATTGCTGGTAGGCAACGTGCGACCGAAGGGACTCTGTTGGTTGTGCAAGGGTGCTCTCGAGGTCCTCGTAGATCAGTTGGGTGAAGGTATTGTCGAAGACTGAGTGGTTAGCTGCCGTCAATTAGCCTATGCTCCTCAGGGTCTTCCAGTAAACGATGAAGGACTTACCGTTCATAACAAAGCCTGCGCTACCCACGTCCTCGACGTCAAAAAGCCAAACCTTTGACAACGGACCTGGTGGGACAGCATCTGTACAGCCGGGATAGTGTTGCTGCCTGGCAAACCCCACTATGTCTGCGCTGGTCTTGACCGAACCTGCGTCCGCCAGTACATAACGGTAAAGGAACGCTTCGTCCAACTGCACTTGAACATGCAGAGCAAGGTTCTTGTCGAGTCTCTCGGCGTCAGACACAATAAATGACGCCATCATGAGGTTGTTCAAGAAGACTCGGTGCAGACACTGCCGCAGCTGTTGCTTCGAGACCTTATGCTTGGCGATGAGAACCATTTTTAGGTTCAGATGCCACATGGACCTAACGCGAAAAGACACGGCGCTGAAGTCGCTGGCGGGCATGACGGTGCGGACGTCTTTCCAAGACAGGTCGCATGCCTGAATGGCTTCTTCGACGATCTCTTTCGTTCGATCGAAGAGCGATGGATCTTCGATCAAGTGCACCATATCTTCGATTTCTGGCGGCGCCTTCGATGTCTCTTCTTCCTTCTTGACTTCGGCGGCAGGGCTCCCCGCGGTTGTGAAACCAGACGTTTGCGTCCGTGACTGCAGCAGGACAGCCTGCTCCCTAATTGTCCCGCCCTGTGCCAGTTCCGTCAGAGTCAATGTGTTGCTACCCAGCGCCTTGGTAACCTGATCCCTGACGCGCATAACAGATATGCTGTCGACAGGGAGGGTTTTGATGTAGGTGTCCGGCGGTAAATGTCTCTTTTCGTCATAAATACCGATTGTCTGCGACCAGATCCGGACGAGGTGGTCGAGAATATCCTTCTCGGCTGCCTGTCTGACACCATTTCCTACGCTAAACTTCTCAGGATGTGGCAGTGAAACAGTCTTAACCAGATGTTTCTCGCGGTATGCCCTTATAAGCGCTGCAACCTTGTGCTTCTGGATCTTGCCGACTGGCGTACGCGGATAGTCCTCCAAGCCAAGTTCCTCTAACGAAACCACCCCATCAGGGGCGCAGGCAGCGCCCATATGCTCAATCACCACGTCCCGTATAGCAGCAGCTATGGCGAAGTCCACCTTCTTTTAGGTAACCAAAATAGGAACCTCCCTAGCCACGCCCTCTTCGTCAGGGGCTCCCACAATCTGGATGCCCAAGTGTCCCATCGTCGGCTCCAACAAGGCCTCGATGGCAGCCGGCGCAATGTTCTCCCCGCCTCGGATAATAACGTCCTTATACCTCCCCATCACCTAAATCCTCCCCTCTTCATCAAACTTGGCCTGATCCCCCGTATTATACCACTTCCTCCCCTCCTCATCACATAAAACCTCTCCCCGTCTTCCAACCCAACATACCCATCCACCACCCCCGGCGAACTAACATGCAACTCACCCACCTTACCAAGCGGAACCACTTCCGCTCTATCTCCCGGCTCACAGACCTTCAAACTCATTCCCTCCGCCGCCCCCCACACTTTCCTGGCTCTATTACCTTTATAAACGCAATGCCTGTACTAGGTAGTTTAATAGAGCGCATATAATTGGAAATTACAATTAAGCGCAACGGTGCGTTCTCGGATGGAAAAGAGAAAACGGCAGTTAAACGGCGAAAGCGACCGTTACGTGCAGGGAGGCCGTTCTCCCAAAATTAGGCCGAGGATCGTTCTTGCAACCACGCCGGCCCACTTATAGTCACGGCAAGTATAGCCGGGACTCACCTCGGCTCAGGCGGCCCTCAGTGCGGCTCACTTCTTGCTCAGGATTTGCGACTAACACGGACTTGGCCAGAAAAAAGTGTCGGGTGTGACTATAGAGGTAAGTTCATAAGCCTCTCTTGGTTACACGGCTTCCGCCTCTTTCTCTTACGTTGAACAGACCTCTTCTTCTAGATACTATTTAACAAATCCCTCTTTCTTGCAACGGAGCTCCCTTTCTTGCAGTCACCGGCCCTCTGTTTCCTCCAGCGGGCCATTGACAGTTACCAGCGCAACTGGCCGGTCAATGCTGAGGCAATCTAGAGCCTGCAGCAGTCTACTTCATCTGTAATCTCCCACAAACTCAACGCGCCACTCACGCAACCACCCGCCCTACCTACCGTCGCGGCCCCGCCAGCCCCAAGGTACCACATCCGGCTTAGGATGGGGTTTTATAGTAAGGTGGTTCATGGGAATTAAACGTGCCAGAAATGCACGCGAAGAGAAAGGCGAGTCTTGGATAAAATTTCTCTAAACACCCAATCCACTCCTCAGCCAGGCGCACAGCACATCTCGTTCAAAAAATAAGGCACCGATTGGACCACCATTAAAACCTTGCATCCTACACTCTCTAGGCAATCAAGCAGTACGATTAGGCTGAGAGCACCTGTATCAGTGGGTACAACACCGACTTGGTGGTGTACATTGCCCGCCGGAGGCTCTTTCTTTGATTCGACTACTGGAGGAGTCGCGAAGCGGAATGCGAATGGGAGTTGAATGGGGTCGGTAGTTGAATGGGTCGGTGCGGACTTTCATGCATACTGGTTGCTCGCCGGTGCGATTGCTGGGGATGCTAGTGGTTTTTGATTAAACTCTTTAGAGAAGTGGTCTGTGACATTCAAGTTTTGGGCGGGAAAGGTGCATGGTGCAATATTAGTGCAGGAATCGGTAAGTATTGATGTCCTAGGTAGATGAAAACCTTCTTAGTTACCGGATACAGTATTTTATAGTTAACGGGTTGTACTACCTAAGCGCGACAGGCTTAAAGCGACACGAGCAGGCATTGAAATCATGCGGCCTTGCAAGAAGCCGGCTCGTACACCAAGAAGTACGTGTTGTAATCTCCGCTGCCGCCATACGGCCTGTCGTCCTGTAGAAGCTGTTCCACTTCGCGGAACCCCTGGCGCAGGTAGATACCACGCGAGACATCGAAAGCAAGGACGAAAATAGGCCATCCCAACCGCTCGGCCTGCCGCATGCCCCTCTGCACTAGCGACGTCGCAACTCCCTTTCCCTGGTTGATGGGGTGTACGGCCAGGTAATCAAGCTCTATTACTTTCTTTTAGTATGTGGTAGCCTACAAGGAGACCGCCCGTTTCTGACGAAAGACTCACGTATGAACTCGCGTTCGGCGAGGATGCGCCGCTTCGTGGCTGCGATCTTGGCATCGAGAACATCGGTATTGATATTCGTGCCAGCGCCCACATTCCACACGGCTGAGTCCGCCAGTTCCTCCAACGCCTTCTTCGCATTGTCTTCCACATCTGGCACCTGGCCGTCTGTCCATTCGGACTGGAGAGGAGGCGGCACCAGCCAGCGGGCGTAGCCAACAACGGCACCCGTATCTTCGTCGACAGCCATTTCATGGCGGCGCTCGTCGCGATCTTTGAGGAGCACGCTCGTGGCCATACGCTTCCGCATCTGCTCCGTGATGTAAGGTAGCTGTGCATCGGCCGGCCAGATCATGCGCCAGTACGGCTGGCCCCAGAAGGCCCCGACGTTGTTGACGGCAAGTGCAGCCGCATCGTCAACGGTACAGCCTGAGAATGTCCAGCGCATGTTAGATACTTGATGTTTGGTCGAATGCATTTTGAGGTGTGTTGATCTGGACTGCCTTTGGGGCCTGGGCTGGTCGAAGTTGATACTGAGCTTTCCCATTTAAGAGACACAGCACAAACTTTTATAGCTGGCGGGAAAGGGACAGGTGTCTTTTCCCGCCGTGTGTGGGGTACTAAGCCGTTATCATCCTTTCAACCCCCGATCTATCAGGCAGCAACATTAAGGGGCGCAACGTTACACAGCGTGTGACGGCGGTGACTCAGATTGCAAATCCACAGCTTCTGTACCTACCGAGTAGCTTTCGTGGGCAAACGATCCTAATGTTTCCGTACCTGCCTTACTTAGCAGTGTTGTTAAATCCCTTCAGACCCGGACAGGGCAATGGTGTATGCGCACCGAGCCTTGTCGCCCAGAGCACTCTTCGCATATGGCGACCCACCGACACCGCAGCGTGGCATACCTGAATCCAGAGTCTTCTTCAGAGCGGCGAATAGGTATCCAGCCTTTGGAAAAGAGTTTCTCCATTATGGCTCGTGGTTGAAGTGTTTGTAGAAGAAGATGTCAGTGGAAGAAACGCGGCAAGGGGAAAAACACAGAGTAAATGGATGCCCCAGACATGTCCAACCGTCTGCATTGATACCAGTAGTCACAGGATCCTATAAATCCTACCAACTTCCCATGACCTGATGCGGAAGGTGTCATCACCGATGCTTTCATATACAGGCGCCCGCTAGTGACAAGAAGGGTGTGGTTCAGCACAGACAAAACGGAACCAACAGCGTTCTACCCCAGAGATATACAGGGGTGTTATAAGACTCTGGGTCCTGAAAAATGTAGTTGTCCTGCGTGCCAAGGGGGCGCAGATGCATTGTAATGGTGTGGTCAACGTAGGAAGTACGTCGGTGCTTCCCGTCTGTCAAACCCCTCCGTTCCTTTTCCATGCTGAGCGTAGGATTCCTGGCGGTGCCACCTCCTGGTCAGAAATGTCTAGTGCGGTCTTTTACTGCTACCAACGAGGCGCGCAGTGCCACGAAGGTCATGTCAAGTTGGACGATAATGGTGTCAACTGGTCGATAACGTCCACCATAGAAAAAAGTAAAAGACTCAGTAGTGTTGTCTCTAGTTCTGTCTACCTCCCGTCCTGCCCCTCCTGCTGTTCTATTTCTTCAACATTAGTTAGTTTGTGTAGTTAAACCAATCACTTATTTCTACAGGCGTGCACGCAAAGTGCACTTACACACTGTTAGGGGGTGGTCCAAGCGGTCACCTAATGTTGCAGGCAAAGCACTAACGCACTACCAAATGGTTTGGGTCGTGCTGCCACTGCTCCAAACATATGGGCCGTGGCCGCAAAGATATCCCTCATGGCCAATATCTTTCCGAGGTTTAACTGTCAACCTGGGGGTAGGACTATCATTCCTCAATTCCTCTACTGGACATTCCCAACTCCCAACTCTTTAACATCCATGTGTGTCCATGCAGTCCGGCTAGTTTAAGCCCCCAAAATTATATTACCCTGATCCCCGAGTAGTGGAGTCGGGAATTTGGCCTTGGTATGGTAAGTCGCACGTAAGCATCGACTAAACCCTGACTTTACCGATCACCGTGTATGTACGGAGAAGGCTTGTCGTTATAGAACTTGCTTCATTGGCTGGGTTATACAAGTGAATTTGGACGGTGAGATGTCAGCTTTGTTACCCAGATGAAAAGGAGAGCAATTATCTCACAAAGACATGACGAGAAAGGGGCCCTAGCAAAGATCAAGATTATCTGAGAGCAATCATAATGTTATTTGTTCAAAGACGGCCTCTGCGCTTATACCATGGTATCGACTCTCTCAGCCCTCCTCCTAAATCGACTATTCAGCCTCTCTTCATCTCCCCTATCAGCCCCACTTTGAAACTCCCGCGGGCTCTGACGTCTTGCCTCCTCCTCCTTCTCCTGTCTTCTTCGGGATATCTTCGCCATGGAGATGTGGCTCCTCCTTTTGATCTTTCCCCCTTCCAGTAGAGATGACTTCCAGAAATAGCGCATTCCGGTGTACTCTGCGGCATATGCAAGCGGGACAGAAAAGCAAAAGTGGAGGATCGTTCGGACCCAGGGGCTGAAGGCAATGGAGATCGAAACGGTGATGACGATTGCCGACAGAATGACTGCTGAAGTTAGAGAAGACCATAACGGGAATGAGCGCCCAACTTACACATGTACATCACCTGCTCATCTAACGGCATCCATGTATCACCTGTAATCTGTGCATTGTTCATGCCGAAGAATGTCGCGAAGAACCCCAACGGCAGCTGCAGCAGAGTTAGCTCCCCTCTAGACATAACCTCAGGCAACCCCCGGGTATGAGTTACTCACGAAAAAGATGGTCACCAGCGTAAACGCCATAATCGCCCTCCCTTGTTTGACACTCTCATCCGCCCTCCTCAGCGCAGCCTTTGCCTCCACAATACTCGCCTGCTGCTGCTTCAGCCCCAAAAGACCCTCCAACTGCCTGCACGTCCTCAACGCTGACTCCTCCAAGTCCTGCAGTTCCGCCTGCCGATTATCGATCATCTCCAACAGAATATCGGCTGCTTGCACCGCCTCATCAAACTGTGTAGGTGCCTTGACTGCTCCTCTTGGGACCACGGTGCTCTCAGTCCCAGGGTCTTGGAGAGACTGCGATATGCGATAACGAAGGCAAGCAGTGATCTCAATACATCCCTCTCATACCGAATATCCCCCGATAGTAGACCCAAATGGCGCCGGTAGTCTTTGACAACTTGGCTCTGCTGAGCAAAGAAACGACGCATCATTTTCAGTTCCTCGGCGATATCCTGAGCTTCACGGAGGAGGGTCCCTTCGGGGTTGATGTCGAGATACTTTTGGTTTGACGGTTGCGACAGGGTCTCGACGAGAAAGTTGAGAGTTCGTGAGTGCAGGGCGGTATTACGCCAAAAACTGTCGTAGGCGATGGTTGTGAGTTCTGTCTGTTAAGTTGGTCAACATCTGGGCTCAAAGCGGGGATAGGAGTAGGGGTGATCGGAGAAAGGAGGGAAGGGGGGTCGAGGTCTAAGTTGAGGGACAGGTGGCAAGACCTACAACATTGCCGATAGCAGAGCCAAAGATATCGATAACTTCAGGCCTCTGATCAAGGGGCTTGGTGCGGTCGAAGAAGACGCGGGACCATTGGTCGATGATGAGAAGAGCTGTCATTCTCAAGTCAGTGCCGCTCGGGTTCCGTACTATGGAATAACTTACCCAAGTGGTGGATCGACTTGACGTTCGGGTTATTGGAAAGATGCTCCCTCAGACACTTGTGCACCCCCAACGGATCAGGCTTATTCCGACCCCATCTCCTGGGAAATGAAGTGATGATGGTATGGTCATCTAAGATCCACAGCCACAGCTGATCAACCATCACAACCCTCGTATTCCGGCAGTGAAAACTTCTTCCGGCTCTCGTCTCTCTGTAAACAACCTTATCTCTGTCCCTAGCAGAGGTGTCGTCTAGTGTCAGAAAGTAGTACTGGTCCAACGTCCTCCGAATGTGTAAGGCTCCGCCTGTAGATGATTGTCACGGTAGCGCGAACGTAAACGGTAGCATCAGAGAACGCTCTTAGCTACCTGTCTTCTGTTATTAGCTTAATACTAGCTCGCCCAGTTCAGGCCCTCTGCTCTCATGAGAATCGTTAGGCAGTCTCCTCGTCAGGTCTCGAAGCCTTCCTTACAGTCAGACCTAAGGAAGATCCTGAAGTAGTCGGATGCTTTCTGTCCTTTCTAGTTGTTGGTCAATGGCTCCTTTGGTTGGTCCAGGTCCTAACCCTAATGCTATTGGTTGCCAGCTCCCCCTGGTCCGAGTTTCTTGACCCGAGCGAGTCAGATTGGGTTTACACTCGTGATTCGAGCCTTTGATAAATCATTCAATCTCAACGATTTCCTGTCCTAGATCCTGCCACCGACCGCCACCTCACCGCACCAACACCAACTCGCCGATATCGATTCGCCCCTTCCCCAGCCTTACGTAACACAAGGAAGTAATGCATATACTCCCTTTTCACACGTTGCTCGCCATCCTCGGCGTCGGGGCTCTCGATGTAAAAATAGCTGGCTTTAACATAGACCCCCACCAGCGCGAGACTCAACTCGTCATAGCGCACCACTTCTTGTCGCTCCCCGTCCAAGGCCACCCAAACCGAAGGCCAGTGAGCGGGGAAGTCAACTAAGTCGTAGAGGTTCTGCAGCTTCTTGTCCGAGAAGGTCGGGCATTTCGTATTCGTGCACTCCTGTCTTTTGGCTGTAACATTGCGCTAGTGCACCACGCGGAGCTGGACCCTGATAATGCCTGAGCGGGCTATCTCTGCCGCAATTGAATTAAAGTCTGCTGATTGGTTTGGAACGGCATCCGACGGTAAGAGAGTTAGTTCGAATGTCTGGCAATATGCTAGGTGGGGGGGATATCGCACAGTCCGCCACCTATCCCACGACCACGATGGCAGCTCAGGCAATTTGCTGTGAACACTCCTCGCCTGAACCACGGGCGTTGGGCAGGGGTCCGTCTCGACCCAAAGGAGGCCCAGTGAGCTCAGCCATATTCCGAAAGCATACGCCGCCTCAGCGTTCAACTCTCGGTAATACCACGCGAGACCTTCCACTGCTGGTAGCCGGTCCGTGTCAAAGGTTAACTGGCATTTGTGTACTTCTCCACAAGCTCATACCACTTCGTCGGTTTCTCCATCGAGTCATCGAGGTTGAGCTGCTGGTCTTGTAGTAGCGGATTGTCGACCAACCCCGGCGGAACTGCCCGGCGTTCGTCTTATTTACCATCCAAGAGGTGGCTGGTGTATATGCCCGAGGCATCCTCGAAGAACACGTCACCGTAGGCGAAGTGTAAGATACGCCGGGAGAGAATCCGTTCCTGGAAAACCCAGCCGCGCTGATTGATTGTGCTTAGCGAATCCCTTGATAGATCAACCCTAGGTTCTAAGAATCCGTCGTCATCACAGCTGGATGTGTGCGCAAAGATTGTGCAGCAAGAGTTGCGATAGATAGTACACATCTTGGCTGATTCCTGCAGCCAGTCTTGGGGGTCATCTTGGATAATACATAGTGCGTCAATCCAGAGGTATCGATAACCGAGCTGCGTAGTAACGATAGCGGCGTCGCGGTATGTCTTGGGCAGAGACCAAAACATGATCCCTTCTTGGAGCTCGCCGAGGTTGGACTTCGTCAGCCGCAAGTGGTGTTTCGAGCCCCAGCGATGGCTAAGTGTCATGTACCTCCCCTTGCTACCAGATGGTGGTACCGTAAGTCTTACAGGCTGGAATGTAGAGCCAGGCGCTAGATTGACATACTCGAGGAAGCCGTCAGGCATAAGATCCAGCACGCGGGTAGGCAGCTCCGTAGCCGAGATAGATGCAACCTTTGCATCTGGCAGCTGGCTATAGATGCAGCCAACACGTTTTGCGATACTGGTTTGGATCCAATGATTGAGTAGCCTATTCTCGTTCCCATACCCTTGTTTTCTCGGTCAGCAGTGTATTCCAGCGTACGGCTTTGTCAAGTCATGACCTACATGTTCCGAGCGGAGACGAGGACGTCCGAACAGTGACCTTCCTCCCTCCCTTCTTTAGCAGGTCGCGTAGAACCGGGTGGCCAAACCACCGCCATCGGTCTTCGTCAGGTCTCCATAATGCCTAGATGCAGACTTGGAGGGTCCGCCTGCCATCTTTGTTCAACTGCCACCATCTTCTCGACTTTTCATGAGGGAATAGGAGATCCTGAACGAAACCAGAGGTTGGAAGAAGCTCAATGAAGTCCGCAGCCCGTGAGAGCTCGTGCATGCGCCACTCGCAGCGATAGCACGTAGTGCACTCGCGGGAATTAGCGCGCAGGGATCCGCAGTCCCTTTCATGGTCGCATTTTGGCAGCTTTCGCAACTCAATGGTGTACTTGAGCAGCAACTGTATCACGTCTTTGGTTGCTAAGGATTATGGAAGCCGTCAATCCCAATAGTGGCCGGATATAGGTGGCAACCAATCCTCCGTGAAATCCGCGACATATAAATTCGCCTCAGGCGGATACGCCCAGCAATCGTATGACGACTGGCTGTGCTCGGATGTCAAGGCAAGGTACCAAGGCTCGAAACGGAAAAGCGGGTTTTGCAAAGCCTATCTCCCGGAGCTGAAAGCCAACCCCGCGGAATGGACTGTCGATGGGGCTCGAGTCGCGTATTGTCTCAGCCAGCCGGCCGGGGATGTGTGCAAGCTCTACTTCAGCCCGGCCATTGCTGGTGCGGTCATCAGTATGAATGCCATCAAGGCCATTTGTATAGGACTTGTCCTTTACACACTCAAGGACACGCCTCTGTTGACGCTGGGTGACGCCGTCGCCTCGTTCCTGGATTTCCCCGACGACACAACCAGCAATATGGGTGTGGTCAGTAGAGGTGACCTGCGATCGAGCAACGGCTATTCCACATGGATATCCGGCCCGAAGCTATTCGATGCTTCAAGAAAACGACGCTTCCATGCAACAGGCTGAGGCCGAATCGTCGGCTTCATGACCTTGCAAGTGCCCTCCCACACACTCCAACCCTGGTACCCGCACTAACCGTCCACGCCAGCTACACGGTCCTGATGATTCTAGTTGGCGTCCTCCTTTACCTTGGTTTTGGCCGCTTCGAAAACGGCCCATCCTGGGAGAAAATATGGAACTACGGGATCGGCACCGTCACGGGCGAAACCCTCCTGCCCCTCCCCCTCGTCGCCCTTCTCTCCAACATCCCTCAAGTCTGCCTCTCCGTCATCTATTTTTGGTATAACAACATCCTCACCTCCATCGCCATGGCCACAGAGTGGGATCGGTTCGGGTCCCTTCGCAAAGGCCTCCGCGTCTCAAAGTTACCGCGCGGAGCCCAGAGGGGATCGCATATGCTTCAACTCCCGTATCGGGTGGCTGTACCCCTTATGGCTACTTTGGAGGCTGCTGCATTGGATGGCATCCCAGAGTTTGTTTCTAGCTGATGTGGACTACATCCAGTCTGACCCGCCGATCATGGAGGTATTGAGGACATCGAGTTACAGGGGAGATCATCCGGGAGAGCTTCATTTTTCAACGTGTGGATTCTCACCGTTGGCAAGTATCCTCCTGATTGTGCTGGGGTTCTTGATGATCGTCGTGCTGGTTATAGTTGCCATGACAAGGTTTCAGACAGGGATGCCTGTGGCTGGGAATTGCAGTGCTGCGATATCTGCAGCGTGTCATGGGCCTGTAAAGGGCGAGTCAGGGGCCTCGGAGATGAAAGTGCAGTGGGGAGAGGTGTTGATTGAAGGGGCGGATGGGTCTGTCAGGCGGAGGTGTGGGTTTTCACATGGGGAGATGTCGAAGCCGTTTGCAAGGTTTGCAGGAGCTGCCTCAGGGGCCGGGGGCATGTCCTCCATTTTGGCGAATTTCAGAAAAATTGAGAAGTTTAAGGTAAGAACCAGATCATATGGATACTCTCGGAGGAAAAGAACAGGTTTGCAGAAACTTATATCTTACATCCTCCACCAAATACCCAGACCGGAAGACTCACTCGCGAACTATGACTCTCTTAGGCTCATGTGAAGTTTCCATGAAAGTTGAAAAACACACAAATGAGACGGTTAAAACCCTCCCTCCATCGTATTTGATATCCCACACCCATAGTTCATAGTATGCTACATAGGTACTTGCCATCTCAGATTCCAGACTGTGTTGCGAAAGGTTAGTATCAAAGTATCATGGCGGACACATCCAAGGTAGAGCCTACTTCTCCATTTCATTCTTCTTTAGAACGAGACAGTGCACCAGCTGCAAGAGATTTGAGGTCAAACGAATCAGCACCTCTTTTTGTCTCTGTAGCCGAAAGCAACATGGCAACCCCAAACCGGGCACGGGAAGTCCGAGTGTGGTCCGCTCCGGGTTCCGGCTTGCCCAACCGTTGCTGGCGAGTCCACCTATGGTTTCAAGTCTGTCCAAGTCGGTGCGTCGTCCAAAGGGTTAGACATGATCTGCACCGGCAACTTCTGACTGACTGGTCAAAATGGCTGGACCGTGAAGTCGCGAGGCCGTCGGTGTTCAGGCCGTCCTCATCGTCGCTGCTTATGTCATCGTCGGTGTCGGACGGCAATACTTGGCAACCGGCTTCGATAGCTATTTCTCAAAATCTGCCGCCGTTGGGAGTGCCGACTAAGACAGCATCACCCTGACTTGGATACGCCCTGATTTGACGACTAGATTTGGAGAACGTCCGAGATTCGGGATCGGAATCCGAACTGTCTGTTGGACATGGATTGGTAGGTTGCAAAGTTGGTGACAGTCGAAGCGTAGGAAGATAGCTAGCCCCGGCGTGAACAAGACGTGAGATGGCCGCTATCTTCATCTCAGGCCCTATAGCCCTAGTGACCGGGCGTCGCGCATCGCGCAGTCTAGTGGCACGCAACTTGTGGTTAGATGGGTCCAGAGAGAACGCATCGGGACAAACTGGGTTCCAGTCATCCACGTAAGTACTGACATCGATCCCTGACGCCCCGTGTTCCGGCCATCGTCGCCAGCCTGACCATCAACTGCCAAATTGGTGCCCAACTTGAAGCGCCGACGGTTGTCCCCGAGGGCACAAAGACGCTGAGAGAGTACCGCGCGGTCGTTGGAGCAGTCTTGCGATATCGTCTTCGGCGTGGAATACGATGTGCCTTTTGAGATTCGGTCTTTTCCCGGGCGCAGCCCTTGAATCGGGTGGAGAGATGTCATGTTACGACGGGGATCCATCGCGGCGCAGCTTGCTCTAATCGTCTAGGTCTCCGGAGGGTGCGATGCAGGGCGCCGCGCGCTGTACTTAATGTCGTTTGCGAGAATTAAGTTTTAGGTGCAGATTAAGGGGGTGATCTTTCCTTCGGAACGCAGCGCTCGGGTGGGGGCTCGGAATGGTCAATTTCAGATGCTGCTAATAAAACTTATGAATGGCTTTTGGAGGAGTTCCGAGGTGTGACGATGTTTGCTGGTGCGAGGGAGAAATCTGCGACTGTCAAGCTTGACAGCGCGAAGAAGCGCACACTGTGGCGTAGCATGTGTATGCAGGAAATGCGATAAGGATACCTTATGATAAGCCCTCTGACAATACCTACCTGCATCGGCGTCTTTTTGCATGTACGCCACCACCCATGTATGTCTCAAGAGTGGCTAGCTCACCCGTTTGGGCAACCTACGAGTGAGGACTTTTTGGGCAAATGAGATATAGAAACAGAGACTTAATCTAGGATGTGAACTGGGTTTGATGGTACTCTGGAGGAAAGAAAGGGGAACAGGAAAGCGCTTGAATAGGACGGCGAGAGGTGGTGAGAGCGAGTTAGGTTCAATCACACAACCTGGCAGAGACATTACGCAACCCCAAACCCGACACTACGAACTTCACTCTCCTTCATGTATGCGCGCCGGCCATTCCATTTTCACCTCGTTGGCCCATGTCCCACAAACAGCACCTCCTTGATGGTGCTCCCTGTTTCTTCACATGGCCTCAACCCCTCATCTTCCCAGTCGATACTCGTTGCCCTTAAGGAATGTCCTTCCTCCTCACGTAGTAGCAGCACTGGACATTGTCCGGGCCGGGACATTTGTTGCTACAATGAGGTCAGTAACAACACATCAAAACAATGCAGTGCGACACTTACGAGATGTGCCGATAGTCGCTGCCCAGAGCCTCGCACCAAGAGGTCGGCGTGCAGAATCCCGTCGTCCCAGCCGGCGTGATGCAGCCCTGGTCAATGCAGCATTTATTATTCTCTCCGCCTGAGCACAGGTCGTCCTTGATGTAGCCGAGGGAGTTTCTGCATTTGCTCGGTGTTCCGCATGTTCCTTTGACAGTCTGAAGTCCGTGTAAGAGGAGACTCTCATACTATGGGTGGCAAGTTGGGACTAGGATGGTGGAAATGAAACAAACTTACCCCGTATTTATCGGTTTTGTACGAGCACGACTCAGCGGCCGCGATGGCGGTCCATGTCGCGACGACGAACAAGATGTTGAGCTTCATGGTGATGATTGTAGAGGGGCAGCCGGTCGGTACCTTGGAATTTCGGTGGCAGAAAAAGAGAGTCTGGACATCAATGCTTTAAACATAGCTAGCATGAGTTGAAAACCGGGTCAACCGAGTCCGTCTTACTCTTGTAAAGCCCAAAATAGAGTGTGGCTGAAATGTCTTTTGGTGGTGATAATAACGGTTAGCCAATAGCCGAGTTGACGATACAGTTTGAGGTATTCGTCCCCGCAGCGACTCATTGGCTCGCGCGGGACATTGCAACATCGAGATTTATTACCTTCCATTCCAGGAACCGCCCCGGTCTTGGCTGCTGTGCCAATATTGCAACATCAAGGCACAGCGCTTCGGTTGGTTGGACTTTTCTTAGTTCAGTGGTTCGCTTAACACAGATCGAGATATCGTCTAATACAATGTTGAAGGAGAAGAAGCTCCGGTGCGTGTGAGTAATATCAGAGGCTACGAGCTGTAAAGAGCTGTAAATATCGCTCACAAGTCACTTCTTGAGCTGTCTCCTAGTCAGCTTAGGTTTGCTGAAAAATGTGGATTGCTGTATAAATTGAACGAGACTACTGTGCAAATAAACATCTGTGACAGTGAGCATTAGCCATGTAAAGAACAACCTCCCTTGAATAGATGTTCACAACATTCTCTGTGATAATACAGCTATTTACCTACTTAAACTCTAGCACAGAACTTCCTTAAGCCCTCCACTGCCATCTTAATGTACTTCTAGTTACTTTTAACTTTGTTTTCCACCAGTAAGATAAACTACAGTCTCGAAACTCGAGAAGTCATCACGTATCATTTCATGCTCGTAAGACCACACAGTGGCCTGATATCTGCCAGTGACCCAATGCAATAATGGTATGTACCTTCCTCCCAAAAACCCTCCCATGCCAAGATCTCAGGGGGATTTACCTCACCACAAATTATCCACTGTGTACCCGTTTTTCCGTCCTCATTCTCCTCCCAATTTCTCCCAACTGACGATGAAGCCCGGCCTACCGATAGCTCCCGGCCTCCCACCCCGCCCCCTCTGTCGTCGAGCTATACCCCGGCGAAACCCCACTACTACTCACACTCCTCGAGTGATACACCCCCGGCCCTTGTCCCCCCTCCAGCCCCTGACCCTGCAGCTGCGCCGCCGCAACCCTACTACTATAACTTGGGCTACTCGTACTCCTCGCATGATACAACCCCGCCTGCGCCGTCGGCGGACTCGGCGCTAGCATCGTACTAGTCGCGCTCAGGGGTGGACTCCCCGGCACCTGTCCCTGCGCCTGTGTCTGCCCGTGGGGAGCTAAAAATGCGCTCGGGATCTCGTTATTGCCGTTGTCCATCTCAACGTACTCTTGCCCTGGACTGGGGTGTAATTTCGAGGGGCTGGGGAAGCGTTCGTCAGCGGGGAGTTCAGACTTGTAGCCTGTGCCGTAGACGGCGACGGGGGCGAGTGGGGGAGGAGGCATGCCGCCGTGTTGTTGGTGGTAGGTGGCGTAGGGGTGTGGTGGGGAGCCTGAGGGGTTGTTGTCGTAGGTGGACATGTTGGGCGGGTAGGGCTGGTTGTAGGGCTGGCCGGCGGGCGGGGAGAAGCTGGGGTCGTGCGGGTGGGGCCCGGGGCGGGAGCGTTTGCGGCGCCACATGAAGAGGGTGATTATGGCGGCGATGAGGATTATTCCGCCGACTGCGGCGCCGACGCCGATGCCGGCTTTGGCGCCGGTGGAGAGGCCCGGGGCGGGGCTAGCGGGGGAGCTGGGGCCGCCGGTGCCGACGACTGCTGTGGGGGTGCCGGGGGTGTAGCCTGCGGCGGGGGCGGTCGGCGGCACGAAGTTGTTCTGCCAGAAGATGCTGCTGCCGGCGAGGGTCGGGAGACTGGCGTAGGCGGGCAGGGAGGAAATGCCGGCGTAGAGCACGTTGGTGGGCTCGCAGTAGGGTGTGCAGCTAGCCATGGGGAGTTTGATGAGGTCGGTTGAGTTGTTGTCGACCACGCAGCCGGTCCAGTTGGTGATGTCGTCCTTGGCGCTGTTGCTGTTGAGGTTTTTGCAGGCTTGGTTGATGGCTACCCATTCTTGGTCGTGGAACGGCGGCGGCTTGTGCAGGCACTCGGGCGAGCCGAACGACGGGTCGGTGCATCCTGCGACGTAGGTGTTGCCGGCTGCAGGGGACTTGTGTTAGCATTTGGTGATTTTAATTGACTCGGAGATTGGTGAAGTTGTGGAAGGGAGGAGCGTTGCGTCGACTCACACTTGGCGTCCCAACACGCGTTCGCATCGCGCAGCGCCAAGCAGAAGCTCCCTGCTTTGCAGCATGGCCATGCCTGGAGCGCATCGTTGCCGCATGGGATGAAATCCCCCTTCGTCACTGTGTTTTCCGCATAGAAGCACGTCCCGTTCGAAATGTTTGGATTGTAGGTCGTCATGGTTCGCGCGTGGTTCTGTTTCTGTCGATGTGATTTCGTCAAAATCGTCAATCGGGCGGGAAGCGGCGGGTGGGGGACATGGACCTCGTGGCGAATGTCGCAGCGCGGGTGCGGGGGAGCTTCGAGCTTCGACGGGAAATTGGAAAAAAAAAGAAAAACGGCTTGGGGGAGGCCGGCAAGAAGAGCGCCCCAGCGGTGCATAAGAGGGGGGCTGGACAGGACGGATGGGGGCCACGGTTGGGCGTCTTCGTTCTGGGCCCATTCACAGTGACTCTGGGCGACAAATGAGAATACGAGACACCTGCGTCAGCTGGAGATGCGGGATTTCGTGTCACGGCCCGAAAGCCTATGGGAGGCCAGGGAATCCCACAAGCGATGTACAGCGAACTCCGCCACATGCAAGCGGTCGGAGAATGCCGAATCAGATGACAATCCGCTGCGTTGGGGCTGAGTTTACCCGAGACTCACGCCTTGTCGAATGCCGTCCCACCGTTGCAGTCCCGGCTGTTGATCTCATCGCAGCGTTATAAGAATGACGTCGCCGCCAGGACCCGTTCCTCACATTCGTCGTGTCCGCCGTTGCCGCTGTTCCGCGGCTGCACACCACATTCGGGAATGGTGCCGGCCCTGTCCACAGGGGCAATGCAACGTCGTTGCAGCGGTGCGGATCCCTTGGGGCGGGGTGGTGCATGTGGGGTTTCACGATACTATCATTCTTTTTATGGTCATCGGAACAGGGAGAGTGTTGGTGGCCGGGAGGCGGTCCTACTTCCGGCACGCCCCCAGATCCTCGGGTCGACCAGGAAGATGCCGTCATGTAATGTGCTACCAACCTAGTCATCAATTGTAAAAATCCGGGTGCCTCGGCCATTTGCCATGAAGAAATGTAACTCTGTACTGGTAAGCCCGACACAGAATAAGGCGTGAAATCTTTCCACCCACTGCATGCGAGGTAGGTCGTGCCATTATTTGCAGGATACGCGCGGTATACATTAGGTTGACTGACGAGGGTTTTTAAGCAGTATTATGAAACTAACATCCGCTCGTATGTTCTGCATTCCCCCTTCTCTAGGCTAGGTACCAGTAAAGACTCCCCGAAGTGGAGTTCATACCATGCAACTTCCTTTAAATGGGCTCTGTACTGCAAGTGAGTCAGCTATTCGTATGCACTAACGGGAACCCCTTTTGGACCTACAGTGCCCAGGCTTACAGAACAGACCTCATCTCAGCGTGAGACTCCTGTTGCAATGCCGGACTAAGTATTGGACCCGAGGAGAGTGTTCGCCGCAGCTACAGCCGGCGAGGATCGCCCTCCGTTTCAACCCGTGTCCCCTTTTTGCCGTATCCAGGCATTAGTCGATGGGTGTTGGCAATAGGGACACCGACACGCTACATAAAGCTCAACTAACTAGTAGCACATTTGGGGCTGAAGGGCTGTTGTCTAGATACCTATGTAGTCGGAATAAGAGAGGATGCGGCTGTTTGAGAAAAAGAGAGCGGTTGATGATGCGGTTGCACATGTGCGCACGGGGGGCTTCAGGGTCTAGAACTAGGCGCCGTGTCACCGTGAGATTCACTGGCTGCGGGGGCGGAAGAACTGTCACCCCAGAACCTCCCTCACCCCTTTACCACTGGCATGGAAACCACCGGGTCAAACACATGGGAGACATCTACCGCCACGCCATAAGAGTCTGCAGTGGGTGGGAGAAGCCACCCATAACACCCGCTCCGCCATGGAACTCTTACAAACCTGCCTAGAGCCCTATGGTTTCACCTTCACACCCGACATGCTCACCTGCCGTGAGCCACACAACCCCAACTCCTTATCCACCTCACCAAACCCCAATCATCAGCTTTCGCCCCCACAATCATCCAAAACCCCCAGGCTTGCCACGTCCTAAAAGCCCTCCCCTCCCTCCCCTACTGGCACCAAATATAAATCTTCCAAGCAGTCGTCCTCGCCTCCCACCCCTTCATCCAATGCGACCCCCACTCCCTCCCCTTCGCCGCCCTCCGCCATCTCGACGCCGCCGCGGCCGACGACCCACAGATCTAGCTGCCCCTTCAAGCAAAGCGCCCCTGGATATTCCCCCTGACAACGGCCCTATTCGACATGTCGCACCTGTGAATGAGCGTGGAGCAGGCGGGTATGCTGCATAATGTCTTGCTGTTGCCGACGAGGCACCTTGAGTGCAGCGATCCGAGGGATAAGCTGTTTGCGCTACTTGGGGTGGGCTGGATATGCAGTTTCTAACGTCGTTCCATCTAGGCCATTTTAATGCGTCTGGTCGGAGGGCCTATGTGGGGGATGATGGCCGGATACTAGATTCGGAGTGGGCTGGGGAGCATGTCCTTCCTGTTGTTGGAGTTGTGGTCGATACAGTTTGCAGGGTCGTCGGAGATGCAAGACATGACGAGGCGCTCGCCGAGGTTGCGAAGCTTGATGCGGAGGGAAATCACCCCCTGGGCCTTTCGCATCTGCAGGTCTTCTTCCGGACCATGGTTTTTGACTACCGGGGCTTCTTGTCCGAGGCCGGCAGCAACGCCTTCAACCGGGATTGGATGAAGCGGCTGGCCTTTGGCTTCTATCGCGAGCTGGAGGACTTCAATGTCCGGGGCCGTGGAGCTTCTGGGTTCACTTTTGGTATCAAGGATTTCCTTGGGTCGATCTCTCTTCCGCTCGGGGGTGTTCAAGGAGGACGAGATGATTGGGCTGCTCAGTTTGCCGAGTCGAGCAAGGACAGGCGGGAGGTCGAGGCTTTTCGAACCGAGTATCTGTACCGGAGTGGTTACAAGGCAATTGATGCCTCCTCGTCCTTTTTTATCACCGAGAAGAGCCATACTGGGCTCGGGCCAGCGAGATGCCAAGAGGGAGATCACTTGGCTATTTTTCATGGGTGTCCAACGCCATTAGTTGTGCGCAGTGCGAGGGAGAGGATTCAGGGGAAGCCGACATACCAAGTTGTTGGCCCCTGCTAACTGTATGGGATGATTAACGGGGAGATGTTTGATAAAACGGGAGTGGTTACTGGTATGTATCTCGTCTAGGAGGGCATCCACGCGGGCATCCATACTCAACCGTATTTGCAATAGCATCCGCTGCTGGCTCTGAACTGGATACTACCGTAGGTAGGTAGGTACCTAGTATACCGGCAACTTACACCTACCTAGTAAAACGCATCACGCCCCTCCCAACCATGCCAACGTTTGGAAGACCTTTTGGGGTTCGATCTTGTCCACCGAGATGGCCCCAGTCTCAATCATCCCCCCGAGTACGATACCACATCGTTTCAGCAAACACCCAAGTAAACCGCCCGATGTGTCTGGTTTATTTGATTCGTCTGAGCCGTAGCGATTGAAAAGCCTTGCCAAAATCTCATCTCTGTCTAATTCATCGTGGCCAGGCAGATAGCCGTGAGTTACGAGGATCGCCGCGTAAGCCCTCCCAGCCCTGTATTTTGAGCTGGAACGGCATGCTGCAAGCTCGTAATGACCCAGATATACCATATCGTGGAAGAAGACCAACCATTCCTCATCCCATGCCAGTGCTGAGTCCTGCAGCAGTGCAACATTGTACTCGAACTCGGCGCTTCCGGCAGGTAATGTTACTTGGCGGTCGCCAATGTCCTCGGTAAAGCCGCAGGGACATAAATGATTCCTTCTTGACGCTGACAGCAATAGCCTAGCCATGGCCTCGTGTTTAATCCTAAGCGCTACAAAAAGTGGCGAGTCTGAGTATCGTTCGCTTTTGATCTCGTGGTTTTTCCCGAGCTCAGGATGTGCACTCGCAAGGCTGATGGCGTTCTCTCCCGACAATACGGAGAGCAAATGAGCCTTTGTTGAGTAGTGCGGGAATCCATCACCGTTCCGGACGAGACGTAGGGTCTCGATCAAAGTTTTGGCAAAGATCCACTCCCCGATATCGAAGTTGCCAACAAACTCGTCGAATTGTAGGCCCCCCTGCTTATGAGCGTCCTCGGCATGTGGTAAGACGTTTTGAATGGCGTAGCCCAGAAACGGAAAGCCAGTGGTGCGAATTATACTGGAGCTCCAACTGTCCCCGCGGGAATTGTCGCGAAGATACTGGTGGGCGTAGTGTATCTGAGCCACACAACACTGCATCAACCTACGTTGGCTCGTGGCTTTGAAGTTATCGCGAAGGTTGGGCCCAAGTCTGGTGAGCCCATTTTCCTGAAGAAGAAAGTCCCGCACCGATTCGTGGATGAACTGCACGCGTCCACCACCAGATAGTATCTCAACTAGCCCCTTGGAGCAATTGGTGATATAACGGGCCATGTCCCATTCCTTGAGAACTTGCCTATCCCATGGATGGAGAATCTCCGATACATCAATGCCACTCATAATGGCGAAGTAGAGTTCCTCGCAGCAAAGGGTCTCCTTCGAAAAGAGCACCCATTGAAGGCAGAGCAACAGGACATGAGTGTTCTCATGATCCCTTGTCAACATGTCTTCAAAGAGCTCCGACAGGCCGCGTGGTAGTTCCTCCAGCCGCTTTTGGAGGGCAGAGATCTTTCCGCGGTCGTATTCCTTGTTTAGAATCCGAACCACTAATACGGTCCAAAGGAAGATTCCCGAACCCTTGTGCTCGATCTTTGCACGTATTTCAGGGGCATATTCACTGTTGCCAATCCGCAGCTCAGCAGCGATATAGCTGGTGATGTCCCGGTCGTGGCCTTTCAGGTGCTCGACGACAAGTGAGGCGCCCCGGTCAACGGTGATGTGAGGGTAATGTCGACTGGAGAAGCAGACCCGCAGGTGAAATTGGATGGAATCTGCCATATCTCCCAAATCCTGGAAATGCGAGAGCATATCCCTGACTTCATCTTCGTGACACTCGTCAAGAGCATCTATCAAACAGATTAGGGTCCGCCCTTTCAGCATCTCTACCGCGGATCGAAATAAGCTGCGCAAGATCGGAGCTGTCCACTGGGGTCTGCCATCTTGAAGGCTGCCCACCGAGTGCAGCACAACCATTGTATGCGGAGCTGCTCGTAGCAACTGAACCAGGACTGATCGGTACATGCCGATAATAGACTTCTCGAGTTCAGTGCCTCGGGCGTTGAAGAAGAAGTGGAGTATGATGTTTTTGTCGCCTTGGAGGGTCTTTTGGACACGCGAGAGGAGAAACTTCATGATGGTGGATTTGCCAACTCCCGGCTTCCCCTTAACCCAGAGAAATCCGCGAGGGTCTGAGAATCGCGCGGCCAGCCACTCTGTGTACTCTGGCCGATCAAGCAGCCACCCGCAGGTCTTTGAGTGGGCGTTTTCAACAAAGCGGACGCGGCTTTTCATTTCGGGGAACTCGAGAGATTTCAGGAGCAAGCTGCCCCCAAGTTTGCTGCCGAAGGTCTGTGCCGTTGTTTCAATGTCTGCCTTCATGTCTGTCGCTTCCGGGCTGCCATTAGAAGCTTCAAGCTGCCGATGAGACGCTATTCGTTCTAGCGCCAGAGCTACTTTTCGGTATTCTGGACCATCAAGGCTTTGAAATTGACACATGCCGGTGTGGGTGTCTCCGATATGCTCCACTATTTCGCAAGCCAGATGTCTGACGCAGGCGGAATCATCTTCCACAACCTAGAGTGAGAGATAAAATCCAATCAGTATTACTAGATGGTAGTAGGCACCGAGTGCAACAAGAAGTATCGTACCTTTTTACCCCATAACCCAGGTAGCGCATACAGCTCTTGGAACGAGTGCACAAGCCACCCCTTTTTGTCTAACATCCGCCGAAACTCGTCTCTCAACTGCTTCAAGTACTCTGCGGTGGGAAATAGTGCTTTGGCAACATTTTCATTCACTCTGAAACCCATGCCTTTGGCAAGGTTTATGACGACGTGGTGTGTGGGAGAGCGTGGATCAGCTCCGTTATGGGGTGTGCCGAAGAAAACAATCCCAGTGATTGATTCATATACTTGCCTCAAGGGCGTTCCCTCGTTATATCCCCTTGAGCGTCTCAGTGCCTCCTTCACTAGCAGTCCACCTAGGCTGTGTGCGACGAGGATCAGTCGTCGCGAGGGTTCGCGGCGGCGATGAGCTTCCAACGCCGCCAAAAGGTCACCCGCATGGTCGTACAGTGTGTTTTGGCTGACAGGACCCGCAAGGATGTGACGTATCTGGGTGTCGTAGCCATATGTGAGCACGCGGGCTTGGGGTAGTGTTGCAGGGACGAAATCTCTCGGCCAATATGCTGCTCCTCGAGGGGTGTTGTTCTGTGTCTGGCTTGAGCCCGAAGACGACCCCAGCCTCATAAGTTTTCTGAGCTTGGATGGAGATTCAGGTCTCGCGATATCCGACTGACTCCGGGTCATTGCGGCTTCCCTTTTCTTGCTTCTCGACGTCCAGGTGCGCTCAGGGTGTCCCGTGAATCCGTGGATGAAGACGATGCTGTCTGCGAGTCAGCATCCGTCTGCCGAGGGAGGGGGGAGAAATATCAGAAGACAACATTCTTACTCGATCTGCGGTGTCTCTGGCTCAACCAGGACTGTTATTCCGCTCGAAGAAACCGGACCATTTTGGGAGCCTGACCCCTCAGTGCCGGAGGCCGATGGCCAAGTCGGGGTCGCCATGGCGACACTTGAGTCACAATGGATGCCAGTAAATGCCCTGGGTGCAGGCTACAAGATAGGTAGATCGGTAAGGCCCAAGTAGTCGCTGTAGAACAATTGACGCAGTCGCAGGTTTGTGAGCATGATGGTCATGATGGGGTCAAAAGAGTCCCATCGCTCATCGCGCGTGCGCCTGGCCAGAGCCTGATCATGCACACAGCCACCGTCAAGAAGGAGGGTCCCAGTCTCGGCGACTAAGCGACCCAATAGCAGGACACAGATAATGAGACTGCATTTTCACCACACTTACCCATCTGCGATGGCTCCGGCCAAAGTGAAGAGTCCCCTTTCTCCATACGAAAATGTGTCTTTTACACCATCTCAGGGTACCTTTCCTTTTAGCCAAAGCATTTGTTCTCTTACCTAACCTTTCTTCCTTTAGGTTTGAGAGCAACATTCCATAGGTCTCGAGCTTGCAGTTGAGTGAGTGGCTGTGTGTGCCCGATGGTGTCGGGCGTATCTCCTCCCTGAACTACGCTGCAGCAAGACTAGACTCCTCTGCCAGACGGATTGTCCCGGCTGACGAATATGCATGACCCCACAGCATTTCGGTGGGTGACCTGATGTTCTGCACATGTAATTGGTTCGTAACGAGCAATTGAACTATCATTGCACATCCCCGCGAGTTTACGGTCTAGAGCCAGTTCTGTGACATTCCCGCCACCAGCAAGACATCTTCAAGATTGAGTTGACGGTCTTCGTCTGCTGCAAACAACTGAGACATCTTCATGACGTTCTTAATCTATGTGGGGTGTCAGAAAGCGGCGAAGAGCTCGGAATGGTCCAGCTTACCTGTCGTCCATTCATATCCATCTCAGCTAGACGCTCGATTTCCGGACCGTCAAGATCAACAGCGACATCGCCAGTCTTGTTGACATTGCCCAAGAAGCCACGCCAAATTGCCTTACGCGCAACAGCGTCGAGATCCGAGTACGCCAGCTGAAAGTGAATCCGACTCCGGAAGGCATCATCGATCTCTTCCACTCGGTTAGTTGTCAAGATCAGAATACCCTGATAGTACTCCAGCTGACGCAGAAAGATTGACACCACGGCATTTCGTGTCAGATCCGTGGCAGTCCGCTTGGCCATGAAGACGTCCGCCTCATCGAGCAGCAGCACTGCTTTCCATGTCTGCGCCAGCCGAAACACCCTCTCCAGTCGGTCGTCGATAACATCCGGATCGCTCCCCAGCTCGCCCGAGCTGAGTACATACAGGGGTCGCTGCACCGTTTCGGCAACCGCCTCCGCTGTCAGGGTCTTTCCGACGCCTAGTGGCCCCGCAAGAAGGCCAACAAGGCCTTGCCTTTGCCCCTGACAAAGTCATCAAAATCGTTGCTATGAGCAACGTGACTTTTGACAAGCGTACGGACAAGTCACTTCGAAGCGTCGGGGAGAACAAGAGAGTCCCAGATGGTGGTATTCCATTTGATTTCCGTGATGCGCGAGATTGCAAAAGCCCCTGGTACGAAGTGTAAGTATGAATGGAAAAGGTGGATGAGGAGTTCATTTGACACTGACCCCAAAGCTTTCCGGTCAAGCTAAATCCGTAAACGACGGCCGGCATGGCGATCAATTCCTCATCTGTTGGCTGCCGACCTGATAGCGGGAGGGGGGTGTGAATTCCCGGGACAAACTCGTTGTTTGGTTCTATCTCTTCGAAAGCCGCTTGGTCAATGACTATGCGGCCTCGGCATTGTTTGCTAATTAGTAGTTATTTTTCAAGGTATTTCTCAGCCGTCAGGCAGCGGAATCACTCACGCTGAACTTTTCCTTCCCCTTCTCCCCCAATGGCGACTTTGTCTCGTGCAAGGCCAGCCCACTATACTCGTAAAAGCGCTGGCCGTGTAGCTGCATCCTTCTGCGCCCCCGTTCCAGCAGCATCTGTCTCACGCCAACATGGTCTTTGTGGAAACGTAGCAGGTAAGCCGGCAGGTCAGTGATCTCTTTCTCCCCAGTGAAAGCGGGAATTTCGAATGCCTGACTCCAAGTCCAGCCCAGTTTCTTGCCGTTGCTATCAACCCCGCGGCCGTGTATGTAAAATGACATCGTGCCGTCGGACTTTTGGCAGACCGCAGACCTTGCCGCGCGGTACACACACGGTTCGGAAAGAGCATCGAGCGTATATATCAACTCGTTAGGTGGGACAATGGCCCAGAGGGTCTCGAATGTGATTTTTCCGCATTTCAGCAAAGATTGAAGGTTCTCTTCGTCCTTGGCGAAGTCTTCCTTGGTAACCTGGAGGGCGACTTCGATCTCGAAGACTAAGTCAGCGTTTTTCTCATCCTTGGCAAGCTCAACCTCGAGTCGGAGGCGTAGCTTGGCGGCGCTGTAGTAGAGCATCTGGGGTCTAATCTGTTGTGTGCGACGAATCTGGGCACACAAAATTTCCTTTTTCGTATCTTGAGCACGTGACGTTGGTCACCTTAGCTCAGGCTCGGCTCAGTTCCTGCTCAGGATGTGCTCAGGCTGGCTCACCTTTGCTTACCCTGATTGCTATTTTCGGCAGGACGGACCGCAGCCTGCCGAATCGCTTCAACTCTAGCCAAGCGCCCAGAACTGGTTCCATATATAAAAATGGCTAAATTGTGTCCCGCTTTTGGAACTAACAGTCTTGTGTTCGTATTACTTACCTGAGTCGTTAGAGATTTCCGTCCCAGTCCCTCGGTTACACCTCCTACTAACAATCCTCTGCTGTTCAATCCTGCGACCAACACATCTCGATAAACGTTACGATTCAGCGTGGAATTGGAACCAAATACGTCAAATTTAACAAATACTATTATTAAACGAGGCAAGAGGAGAGTACTTACAGTAAACCGCTTTAAGATCAACTATTAAGCAGCTTAAAGGAAGCTAAGGACCAAGACTTTTAATGGTTATAGCTAATAAAATTTACACTAAGTAACCTGTTGGTATGACCCTGGTTATGGCGCGGCGGGACCCGGACCCGAGCTCGTTAGGACTAATCGCTCGCTGAACTAATCAGGTAGCCAGTATGGGCCTCGGCCCCTGGCGCCGCAGCCCCGGGGCGTAAAGGGAACTGGGACACTTGGTACATTAAGTATAAGATCATGGCTCGCTATGATCAGAGTGAGGGATCTGTTCTTGGTTCCTCACGCAAGCAATTAAAGTTCACTGTCTACCATCTTCATTGAAGCTCTTGGCAGAGCGACCTGGATACTGATCTCGGGGCAGTGGCACTAGCCACTGCTGGCCCCCGTGGCTGACATGCACCTGTCGGAGCATGACGTCGGTCGTGGAGGCCCGGTCTCCCTTTTTGGACTTGTATTTATTGGTCCCTGTATTTCCTTTCTTGTAGATAGTGACCTTTTCTAAAGAATATGCCATCTTTCTTCGTTTTCTGATTGATCCTCCTGTAATATACACATAGCACACGGCGGGAGCAGCTTACCACTTGAACATGGAGTTGATTGCCTCGGAGAGCTCGAAGCTGCTGCTCTTGTAAATGCAACAGGTGTCGATTCAGACGTAACCTGTATCCATTGCGACGCGCCTCCCGGCAACTTCCGATGACTTTGGCCCGCCCACCCTTCCTGGTGATGCTTAATAGGTCGAGAGACCGGGCGCTGACGTCGTCGAAGAGGACCTCATCGGTACCCCACGTGTGAGACAAAATGGCGTACGGAGGTCGCGCCAGTTCAGACTCGAAGATTTCTAGTTGAAAGGTAGATGTATTTAGGAGCCTCATCGTCTAGGTTGAACTTGGAACTGGTATGCGTCTTTGAGACCAAGATAGCCACCAAGATAGCCAAAAATGTCCACACGCCTGACTGCGTGTCTGTTTGTTGTTAAAAGTGCTGCTTGCCGATCTGTCGTGTCTTTTACCTGCGCTGCAGGCTATCCCTGACGATTTGTGTTTTCCACACGGCGGTTTGGCTCTTGCGCTGGGATGGCAGTGACTGATGTTGTCTCAACGCAGATGTGACATCGTAAAGTGACCATTCTGATTTTGGCAGGTTTATACGAACTGATATTTGTGGGAAACGTCACGGGTTCAAAAATAGAGGCCTATGGACCTACTAGAGGGAATGGAGCAATAGTGCAGCATTTTGTCTTGCGGGGTAAAGCACACGGTTGCGTCCGACAGGCCAATGGCTTCTGATTTCGAGCTTGGGACAAAACAAGGAGGAAGATGATTACGCGTATTGCGCGTCCCGGAAAACTTGTTGCCTGCTGGTCGCATTCCCCTCTCTCTTAAAAGCATATTGAGGGTCGTGATCGAGGAGCGCAATGGGTAAAACAATAACAAAAGCTGGCGCCGAGTCGACTAGCGAAAACTCGCCAAAAGAGTGAATCCAGCACGATTCTTGATTCCGCCGAGGAGATTGTTTACGAACCACCGTGTGCAGAGCCAAACGGTAACCAGCAAGTCTCACAGAGCCTACCTTAAGGTGATTCCGGAAGACGAAACCACTAAGCTGCCCGAAACTTTATCGGATTCAGTGGATCTTCCGAGGTCGTTGCTAAGCCCTAAGCCTAACGAGTTGCCCGCGGCCGAAACAACGGCTGCAAACCAGGAGACCGCGATGGACTATGTCGACAAGATCACCTACGCATCCGAACCTGCAATCCCTCCCGAATACCAGTTGACACCTGCCATGAGCGTCCAGGCGCATGAACCTGATGACAGCGTTGCGGCTACGGTTACCCCGCTACGCCTACTAGGTGACCAGTCGGACCTTATCGATTGCCTGTTCTGCCGGCATCGTGTCGAGACGCGAGTTGAGAGGAAACCCTCTGGAAAGACCCAGTGAGGATAAACACCAGTTCCCCTGTGCTTTCTACCGCAGGAGAAACTAATTAACACAATTAATAAACCAGCATCGTCGGGACGTCGCTCTTCTTCACAACGTTCATCGGCGCATGGGTGCCGTACCTGTTCAAATGCTATTACAATACGGAGCACCACTGCGGTAATTGCGGGCACATCGTGGCGCGCCGTAACCACGATCGCACCGAGGTCGAGGCGCTGGGCACGCCCGAACACCTCAGGGACGTATCACGGTACCCAGCCGCGCCGGCGCAGCCACTCGAGGAGCAAAGACGGCACGGGCACGTAGTCAATCCGACACACGATCTCACGACTATGTCTGTTGGTTATTTTAATAACTAGCATCCGAATTTCGTCATTTGCAGCACTTAGTGGCCGGTGTGGATGTTGCGCCAGCCGTGGATGGTATCTTGCACGTAGGCTGATAAAGTCATAGTCGGCCGCACCGTCCAAACAGATGTGAATTACATCGCGTGTGATATGTTAGTGGGAGAATCTCTAGGACAAGAGGCATCTGGGCAGAAATTATACAACGGCGGCCTCCTCCCAGACACTTCATACTTCGTTTTGTTAGGCAGTAAGACGACCACGAAGCGACAACCCAACTTCGCTGTTACGTTGAAGCGGGGAATTCGGTTGACTCAATGCGAAGCATCCGCAATACCTCGCTTGGTATTCCTTCGATAACTTGTTTTAGTCAGGGTTCTCTGTTGCTTTCTTTCAATTTCTTTTTCTTCTTCGCGATGATATTTGTTTAACACTGCAGCTCATTGTGGCCCATTAATGTCAGAGAAATCGAGTGGACCTAGCAAAAAATGCCAGGCTCTTCATGCACTTTAAACTTTCAAAGGCTTAAAGGATAATATGCCTATAGAGTTTTCCCGGCTCTTTGATGACCCAGCAGGTTGTCACTGAGGATGGCACGGCCCGACGGTGACTGTCAGAAAGAAAGGAGGCCTTGGCCATTTAGCTAGCTTTGTTGACTAGATAGATGCCTCAGGAAGGGGGATTATAGCTGGTATGGAGCTTCGGTGCAAATAAAACTTTCATGTGCCCAGGTGCCTGCCATTATTGCTCTTGCTTGCTCGATCATACGTTTGAGCACGTTCAGGTCATTCCTCGTTGGTCAAGTACAATTCGAACCTTAAAAAAAAGGAAAGGCTGATTGATTGAAAAGAAAAGGAGGCGCAACTCCTTTGAAGATCTCAGTCGCGAATACTAACTCCTAAAATATTACCAAGAATGGGCTAGTAAGGACAGGAAAAAACCTCATGGCTCCTGGCCCCTTAACAGTCCTCGACAGAAAAACTCGCATTGTTCGGTACGTATCCAAATGCGCAGCTTCGCTCATGCCGACTTTTGAAAGTGACAAGATAAGCATACTTAAGGCTAGTCCTTTCTGCCGACCACTCATGGGACTTATCAAAATCGTTATCGCACCGTACAAACCATACCTTAGATATAAGAGAAAGGTAAAATGATAAACCGTTTCGCGCTGTTTACTTCCCAGCTCTCCCAAGAGCCCTTATTCGGGAACAAAAAGTCCCACAACGCAGGGCGCGGTGATTCTTAATATACGCAGTGTATGTTAGAAACTATCACATAAATGGGGCCTCAATGTAAATAGCCGAAGGCCGTTAGCCAGGGAAAACTCAGCCAGTTTCCCCGCGGATTCAGCAATTCTTTGCCTCACCAACAAATCAAATAAAAAAACTGGCTGGCTGTAACCTGGCAGCATGAACAGATGCCCCTAATTAGCCTGGGCTGAATGGTATCAGTAAACGTCTCTCACGATGCCAACCTTTGCGTCTAGGAAGAAGACTTATGACTGTGCGAAGAGGGAGGAAAGGAGAGGGAGCGCTATGGACAGTACATATGTACGGTAACGGCACGACTCGCAGGCGCCAGTGCCTCGGTTAGGGACCCGGTAGGTATCCGGGGGTGGTACCGTGACAGTACCCTAGCCGCTACACGGCAGTTCGCCCTCAACTGTCTAAAAAAGCAACCTGGTGTAAGGCCCATTTTATACGCACAGGGTAAGGCGGTGCTGCGATTGGGCGGTCTCACCGTCTTTTAAATGGTTCTTTTTTGGGGGGGAAGAAAACCAAACTGTTATGAAGAAGGCGGCGTCTTTGAAGGTTTGAGGGCTGTGCCCCGAGACTGGAGACAGCCAGCAAAATAATTTCCTGCGCAAGGCGGTGGCTTTCCCACCCGCCAAGATTTTACAGGCTCATTATGCGCATCTCACATTCCCCCCTTTATCATGACCCTGGCGAAATCTAAGCCTCCTCACCGCACCCGGCAGCAACGACTGCGCATACATGACATGGGGCTCGACTGCGATTATGGCGGGTTGTTGTTCTTCTTCGATTGACGTTTGTGGATAGCGATTTGACCAGTGGTGCTGGGATTTTGCTGGTGATTCGGAAGGTAACTGTGTTCAGAAATGAGGGGGCGATGGCTTTATTGACAAGATCGGTTTGTTGTGATATATGCCGTATTTGAGCTGGCCCCTGAACGTCATCTTCGACATTTGTGGAGACATGCGCGGCGGAGTTGCTGAAACTTTTATGTAGGCGGAACTCCCCACATGAGGTGATCTAGACAATGCCATTGTTGTCTTCATCCCAGCTAGGCTTTGGTGCAACAATAAACAACCTGAAAATATATCCTGGTGCTCTTAGAACGTAGATGCACGGAGGGGGGGGGGGGGGGGGGGGGGGGGGGGGGGGGGGGGCTCCCGCAGCTTTCCGTTGAGTCAGGGTCAGAAAATCAGTTGTCGTGACCCTTTTGTGGGTGCCTAACAGGCGGCCGGTAAATTGACCACCTAAAAATATTACGGCTAACAAAATATCGGATAAGATCACAGCCCCGGTGCTCAGCATAATCAACCTCACCTCAATAGCCCCGCATCAAATTCATCTCACTAGAAACCGTGCCCGTTCCTTTCATGCACTTTTTCAACAGACCCTACCAGTTGACTTTACTTCACTAGCCCTAAACAATGAAAACAGCTACCGTTCTGCATCTCGGCTCCGTTCTTTTCTGGAGCGGCCTGAGTCTTGTTGCGGCCGCAGCTACCGCTCCCTCACACGGCAACGTCCAACATCCGCTTGCAAATCACGAAACAACCTCGATACTCAAGACAGAATCGCCCAAACCCGGTGTCCCGGGGCATAATGATGCCTTTTACGGGCCGGTCCCTAGGGACGAACAAATATTTCACATTCAGTTCCTCGAGATTGCCCCAAGCCCGATAATAGTGTAAGGTTCAAGGCAAAGACTACCTGAAAAGGGAGAACCTACGCTATCTCCCAGCAAAAGAGCTAACAACAACCCACTAGGAGCCAATACTTCTTCATCCTCCTCCGCGGCGACGTTCCCTCATCCACACGCCGAAGGCTAGACCTAAAACCCGAGCATCTCGCCGAGGCAACGGTATCTATCACTGCCTCGGCTACCCTGAAGAATGGGGACAAATTAGGACGATACACTGTTACAACTCCCCTTCGCACCCTGGAGTTGGCCGAGGGTGCACATATTAGCATCCGTAACTCCACTGGCGCCTACGTCGACCACTTGGAGTTTGAAGGGCGGAACGACATCTTGACAGACTATTGGATTCCTGGCATGTTTTTGGAGTCGGGGAACTATACGTTTGAGGTTGTGGCTTCGCTAGGGGGCCAGAAAGAGGAGACTTGTCTGTTCACACTGACGCTGACGCAGTGGTTAGAGGGCGAGCCGGGTTGGTGAGGGTGAACTAGGATTGCCGATCCTAGAATGTGTGCTATGTGCTGTAGCCGTATTAGTATGGAAAGACAATTAGCTAAACGGTGGTAATATACAAAGGCCATAAGTCCCAGATTATTGGGATCAAGTATCCTGCATTTCGATTTGTGTGGAACGTTTTGACTGAGGAACGAGGGGCTCAGGAGCAGCGGAAGTGCAGTTGCAAAGTGACTTGATTTGGTAGAAAAGGGGAGTGCGAAGCACTCCCCAGTTATATACAAATGGAAGCTCC
>Ga0247780_1000442_pt1 | contig 39507 bp, 20 predicted proteins | sample UWRJL079202R5_FD_179927 | JGI IMG/M metagenome (GOLD analysis project Ga0247780, IMG submission 179927) | Plant litter microbial communities from Arlington Agricultural Research Station in Wisconsin, United States - UWRJ-L079-202R-5 | ecosystem: Environmental > Terrestrial > Plant litter >...
TCACCAGAATCGAAGGTCGATCAAATACCCCCAACGAAAACCAAATGGAAAGTCCAGACATATGATTTCGATGTCAGCCTATCCAATATGTACTTCTTCCAAGCGGAGGATATCCATGTCGCCAATGAACCAGATCAGGACATCCCTTGGATTCTTTCCGACTCAACTACTAGTACCATCTTCAATTCAACCCAATTCGTCATCCTCTCCGCAAACCCCACAATCTCGTCGGCGCGCACATTAACCACTCCGGCATCAGCATCGACGTTAAGCACAAGTACCGTCAGCACATCGGCAGCTTCGACGATAGTACCACCAAACATAGCCGCCGAGAAGAGAGATGGATCATTCTTGAGCACCGTGGCCATCGCTGTCCCCGTGAGCTTAGCAATGATCGCACTCTTGGGACTAGCCGCTTGGTTCTTGTGGCGGAGAAGAAAACGTAAGGAAACCTCGGTATATGAAGCGCCTCCGCCTGAGATAAAGGAACTGTCAGGTCGTGAGGTGGTGGAGGCGCCAGCGGCGGAGCAACCGGTTGCCGCTTTGACTAGACCAGTGGAGTTGGAGTAAAGCTTTAATAAATTTGCACATATACAGGACCGGAACGCGAAAACCAGACAATGCTTCACCCACAACATACACTCGGCTCCTCGATCCCTGTGGCGCTGACGCCGACGCACACTTTACCATCTTTCCCTCCAGGCGTGTTGCTAATGGTCACAGACGCTGTCATCCAGTTGCAGAAGAACTTTCCTAATCCGGCTCCGATGAAAATAGAGATGATGATGTATCCATTGTAATACATTGCCAGCAACATGACAATATACGCAAGCCCAAAGGTCACGGCGTGTATTACCGATCGGATGAGCTGTTGGACCGGGCTGGCCTTGAATGTGACGGTTTGCGGCTGTTCGGCTGCAGAGGTGCCGGCCGTAAGGGCACCGAGGCGGGCTTGGAATTCCCGGAGGATATGGGCGTCATACTCCTTGCCGGCGCGTCGAAGGCCTTCCAGCGCAACGACCATCAAAACAACACCAATGCAGGTGGCAGCAAAGGCCCCCTTGGTGGTGATTTGCCACGAGGAAGACAGGAAACAGGCATCGATAGTGTACCAGTTCCAGAGCATCTATCAGTTTGATGTCGGTCAGTCTAAGAATTGCCTTTGATGCGGGGAGGTGAGAATTACGGAGACTTTGCACTCGCTCATGGCGTCCATTCCTTGGCCGTGGTTCATTTTGGCGGTCGTGGGGGTGTCAAGTTTGTTTTATGGGATAAAACGAAGAATGATCTGGTCGCTGTCGGGTTGCAGAGGTCTTTGGCAATATCGACGACGTCAGGGGCTCGGCTTATTTGAACTTTTTTATTGACACGCTCGCATGCCTCAAGGTTGATCACGTTTGCGCCCGAGGAACAGTCGTCTGAAATAACTTTCCAAGTTAGATGCACCACGTTTCTGAAGCTGGGCTTTCGCGACTGAAGAACGGGGGCCGCGTTGGCTGGAACGCGGTGCGAGATATTGAGCACATATGCGTCCAAACATGGCTCGGGGTTCCTCCGAACTCAAGAACTTAGGCCTCTGCCAAGAGACACAACGCTCCGTGAGCCGGGATGCGCTCCGCCGTCTCCAGTTCGAGCGGCGTCATGATTGGACATTATGGGTGGCGCGCACCGGGTCTTGTCCATCGGGTCCACCCTGACGGATAGCGGCATGCGAAAAACGTGCTCAAAGATGCGCATTTGTGGATTTTCGGTACGGGAGAAAATACCAAGGCCGGAATTGGAGCACACGCCATTGGTTCGTCATTTGTCTTTCTGAACAAGCTCCACAATGAGAGCGCGCAATGGGAGCCTGACCTCAGCAATGGTTCATCTTGGCGTACTCCGCGCCCTTGGGCGCTCTCCACCTGGAATGGCCCGTTTTCCCCATGAAAAATATGCCACTCCCAAGCGAGGTCGCCTCTCTGCGGCCCGTCAGGAGATCCGTGCCCATTAACGGGGGCTAGCTTCTGGGCAGCATGGGCATCGACTTGAGACGGTCGTTCATAAGGGAACCCACGTCTCACAACCGCCTCTTTTCTGCTCTTCACCATCTAGCCTTGCTAGGTATCGAGCAAGTTAAGCTTGTTCCGGCTGACCCGAGGCGTCATGTCGCTCTCGCCTAGGATGATCCAGAACTTCACGGGGGAGTCCGGTCTCGAACCGCACTGGGGATATGCCGGCCGGATCGTCCCGTGTAAGAACGACGCCGGCTCTTGCGCATATCTCGATGCAGTATACGGCGGCCACGACATTGGAATGCTCTACACCGGCATCTTTTGGGCCAGCATTTGCGGCCTGCTCCTCGTTTGGGGGATAGGACGACGCTTCTTCCCAACAACGCAAGACCCTAGCACCGCACTCATTCTCAGGCCGAGCTCGTCCGCGCTGGAACAGCAACGACAGCCGAAAGCTTCGCCCTTAACTCGCCTCCGCCATGCCCTGGCCTCCACTGTCCGGACCTACCTCCTCCCCAACGCCGCCCGGTCCCTTTTCGGCCACACCACCCGCCTCCAAGTCGCCATCCTCGCCGTCCTCGCAGGATACCTCACCGTCTTCACCTTCGCCGGCATCACCTACGCCATCTGGCGCACCCCAGTCGCCAACCAACCTCCCGAGGTCTTCAACACCCGATCATTCCTCGGCCCCTGGTCCGACCGAATCGGCGTCTTAGCCTACGCCCTCACCCCTCTCTCTATCCTCCTCGCCAGCCGCGAAAATCTCCTTAGCCTGGTAACTGGCGTGCCCTACACGTCCTTCCTCTTCCTGCACCGCTGGACGGGCTACCTCATCCTCATCCAATCCATGCTGCACACCATCGGATGGGTCATCGTCGAAGCCCGCCTGTACCGCCCCCAGCCAACGGTATGGGACACATTCATGGCCAACGAGTACGCCGTGTGGGGCTTCGTTGCCCTTGCGCTGCTTGTCTTGCTGTGGTTCTTCTCGCTGGGCTGGACGGTGCGCAACGTCACGGGGTATGAGTTCTTCCGCAAGGCGCACTACGTCCTCGCGATGCTGTATATCGGTGCCGCCATCGGGCACTGGCAGGCGCTGCAGTGTTTCTTGGTACCAGGGCTGGTGCTCTGGGGTTGTGATCGTCTCGCCCGTCTGGCTAGGACATGGGTTCTGCACTACGGGTATGTCTCTGCCGAAGAGCGGTGGGGATTCCGGGCTACACAGGCTGAGGGGCGGATCTGGACCGACGAGAAGTACGGGGATGTTTTGAGGTTGGAGTTCAACCACATGCAACAGCCGTGGAAGATCGGGCAACACTTCTTCCTGTGCTTTGCGGAGGGCAGTATCTGGCAAAGCCACCCGTTCACGCCGCTGTCTGTGCCGGTTGCGAATTCCTTGGGCGAGGTGAACCATGTGTATATCTTGCGTGCGAAGGGAGGCGAGACGAAGAAAATTGCGGAAATCATGGCTGCAAAGATGGTTACGACTACCGGTGGGAAGAACGGCGCGAAGTCGACTACGCCAGTCATATTGCAGGGGCCGTATGGGGAGAGTATCCTCGATGGACTCACGCCTGATGTCAATATTCTTTGCGTGGCGGGCGGCACGGGCATCACGTATGTGCTGCCTGTGCTGCTAACGGCAGTCCGCCAGAGCTGCGTCATCCCGGGCCGGAAGATCGAGCTGGTCTGGGCTGTGAAGAGGGCAAGGGACGTGGAGTGGGTTCAGTCTGAGATGGATGAGCTTCGGAGACTGGGGGCTGCGCATGGCGTGAAGTTCCGGATCTTTGTCACGGATGATTATACGCCGGCCACTGGCGCTGTTGCGACAGAGAAAGAAGAGATCGAGACCCCAGAAACTGAGAAGGGAAAGCGTGTAGTAGACAGCAAAACTCGAATCAGGGGGTCCTCATCTGGTTCGGGTTCTTCGGACGATTCGAGGGAGGACAACACAGCTGAGCGACCTAACATCGAAGCAGCCGTGAGCCAGTTTGCTGGCGAGGTGGCACAGGGGTCGACGCGGGTGTATGGGAGCGGGCCACCCGGAATGATTGGGGAGTTGAGGACTGCTGTTGCGAAGAGCAATTCGGGGTCCAAGGTATGGAAGGGGGAGGAACGGTTTGATGTCAATCTGTTCTGTGATGATCGGCTGGAGTGGTAGTTGTTGTTGATGTGATTGTGCTGTGGTTGTAGGTTGTAGATACCCCTTGGCTTTTGTTGGAAAAAAATTGAGCTTGCTTCGTCTCGCGAAGGAGAGTTGTTACACATGTCCCCATCCTAAGGTCCGAATTTATGGTTATAGCAGTACCCTCGTCTGTGACAAAGCTGAAGATGTTGCCTGGCATAATGAAAGGGCTGCCGCAACCTCCCATCTCTGTTCACACCACCCCCTAGGATCTATGAATCACAACACGGAAACCAAACAATTACATACGACCATACCCACTGGAAAAGTCATGAACCCGCTTCTACATAAGTGGGGCTAAAGGTGGGGCTGTGTGGGGCGGACGATTTTTAAGGGGGTTTAGAAGCTTGGACCCCCCAACCGATCGACCCCCAACCGATCACATTCCCGCCAGGACCACCACCACAACAAAATGCCCACAACATTCAATTACTAAGTAATTTGTATATAAAAAAAATGCTCACTCCATCTCCTCAATCTGGTAAATCCTGTCCAGCCCGTGGATTATCATTTCCTGCGCCTGTTCAATAACTAGCGCTAGGTCTTTGCTCCTAGCCCTCTTCCTACGCTTCGGAGGCCTTCTGGAAGCTTCCTCAGCATTGGCAATATCCTTAATAGTAGCGAACTTATTGTTAGCTGGAATACGGACCCTTTTCCTTATATAAGGCTTTACAGCATAAAAGTCTTCCTTCAGGCATGCGATTTCGGCCCTTAACTTTGCTATTACGACCTGCACCCGACACAGGCCTCGAGAGGACTGGCGCGGGTTAAGACAGAACGTATGGCAGGACGCTAACAGGTAAGGGGCGTTCCGAAGACGGCTTATTGAGCTAGCACTCCTAGACGGGGGTTCAATGTCACTGTAGGTCGCTGTCACTATAATGCACAGAGGTGAGTCTGAACAGTAAGACATAAATGAACAATTAAATACCAACGTAAGGAACCAGAGTCCCTTATGGTGGTTATGGGCACAACTATGGCTATCTATACTAATTGACTAGGAGGTACTTCGTACCTTGCTTAGTCCGTTGTGCTTAGTGGTGTACCACGCAGTTACGGCTAAGCAGTTAACTGAACGGTGCTTAGTGTTATTAATCCTTATAGACCACTAAGCGCTTTCTTACTGGTCGTAGGGGCTTTGGGTCTTTACACCCCTAGCCCAGTGCGTTAGGACAGTGTGCACTGTCCCCTACACTGTTCCTTCCGCGGGGGATTTGTCAGGCCGCCCTGGCCTAAGTGACGGCCTGTAGGGTCGTTACATAATTCCCCCTCTTTAACATTCTTTTTCCATAAAGAATCGCTAGGTTGGTTTTCTTCTTTTTCCTCCACCTTCGTCATGTCTTCTAACCGTGTTAAAAAGCGTAAAAGACAGAGAAAGTAGGAAAAGGCTCCTTACGACCGTCACATCCGTCTTATAGAATCCCTTAACGCTTTTAGTTTGCAGATATCTCCCTGCACCCGTTACCAAACTAAGTCCCTACTGTGCTAAGTTACAACGTAATCTAATAGCTATGGTGAGTGCTAATCCGCTAATATACCTTCTTTATATAACGCGTTTAGTTACTCTAACGAGTTTATTAAGGGTTTAGTGGATAAGAAAAAGGAGCTAGATACCTTATATAACTAAGCAGTTACTAAGTATTATAACTCCCTTATAAAGTTATAACGTGTCGAAACTTAACGGCACGTTATTAAAGCGAAGGTAATAAAGGTGTTTTCTTGTAAGGCTAAGGTTTTATCTTTCCAGGAACAGGTAAACGTAACAGACCTGGTCTGGGTAGAGCTGGTTTCCTGGGATTAGGACTCTTTCCTTACAGGTTTCCCTCCTAAGGGGTCGCCACAGCCTGTAACGTCTTTTTAACCTGGTTTATAACTTCTTAAAGTGAGAGGTCGTGGGTTTAACTCCTATAAGAGTCTTCTATCACTTTAGATCCTCACCCTTTTAGGCTAAAGGGTCTAATGCGACTTTTTTATTATTTTTCTTTACTAACTTCTTTTCTCAGCAGTACTTACTCTTATGTAAAGCTCGCTAGGAGCTCTAGAGGCCCAGCCTCCTTACTAGGTCTAAGGTCCTTACAACCCTAGCTAAGGGTTCTAACAAATATCCTTCCGTACCTACTAAGGAGTTTCCTGCCGCTTCTTAGGCTCTAAGTCCCATAGTAGTCTTACTCTTTAATATGGTAATTTAAATGTCAGATCTTATCTTATTTCTAATTCTTATCGTTAACTTTAATCAGTTTAGATTCTTTTAGTAAAACTCTGTAATCAGGTCTAGGTATTTAAGATTTTTAACTAACTCTTACAAATTGTTTTTAAGGCTATAATCTAACCACTTAATAAGATACTTAAACGTGTTCTTTCCCTTTTATAAATCCACAACTTCCTTAACGTCGTACTTATCTTCGTTAACGTTAATCTTAATCTTCTTTTTTAAAGGAACTCCTTTTAAGGCAGGTTTTAAAAGTAAGACGTGAAAAACCTTAATCCACACCTTTATACTGGCGGGTAAGTCTAGTTTGTAATTAAAGGTGGCGACCTTTTTCTTAACTTAAAACAGTCTGTACCTTTTAAAGTTAAGCTTTTTATTAGGTTATTTTAAATGTAGGTTTTGTGAAAAAAGGTAAATGTAGTCCCCTTTTTAAAAAGTCAGTCCCTTAACTCGTTCACTATTATAATAAAGTCCTTTTTTAAACACTAATTACTTAATTTAGTGTTTATTAGTAAACTTCTTTATTCGTTCACATATAAACTTAAATTCGGCTTACAGGTGGTTATATAGCTCTTATATCTAATTTATATGGATTACAGTTTAAGGGGTGCCGGTAGGCGGGCCTTAACGGAGTTCTGGCTCCTTACTGTAATTAGTGAAGAATAGTGACATACCTATTAACTTAACTAGTATTATATTATAAGTTATCTGTACTGTGGGTAACAGCTTAAGCTAATTATTTTATTTAAAGTTAACGTAAGCTTAAAGGTACATTATAAGTATTTAATTAACTTACTCTATTTAACTATCTGTCTATAGGTGGAAGGCTGTTAAAAGCTTACTTTTCACACCTATCCTTTACATTAATCCTTATTAAAACTTTAATATAATCAGTTTATCTTAATCTATAATAATATTATCTAATTAAAGGTGTTATAAAACTACCTCTTTTTTAAAAATATAAGTAAGTTATTCTACAGTTATATCTTTTAAAGTTAGTAGAAAATAAGCCTATTTTATTAATCTATTAATTATTATAAGGATCTGGTTATAAGTAACTCCTGTAACAGGGTCCTTAGATTCTAGAATCTTAATAATAAAGTTAAGCAAGATAGAACTTTATAGCACCTGTAGTATAAGGAGTGGTTTAAGAAGCCTATAAGGTTTATAATGTTAGTTCTGCTTTTAGTAACAGATATTACAGTTATTAACCACTTTTTTAACCAGCTTCTTTATTCCTAGGAAGGTGTATACTTACTAAGCCTGTGTAAGGGTTTTAACCTAGCCTATATATCCTCTAAGTCGAGACTTGTAAACTTATTAGATATACTCTTTTCGTTTATTTAGGTTATAAATATATAGTTTCTTTTAATATTAAAGCCTTACTCTTAGTTTAAATGTGTTATTTACACTTTTTAATAGCTATTCCAGCTAATAACCAGTTTTATTATAATTTAAGTGTTTTAAGCACTCCTTCCTATAATCCTATATATACCTTAAGAAGTCTCCTAAGGGGCATTTATATTTACAGGTTCCTTCTACTAACCTTCTTACTTAAAAGTCTTATTATTACTAATAAATATTATACTTTATTTATAAGTTTATATAAACGTTAATAGTTTATTCTAACGTTTAATCGTCTGACATTTATAATATATGTTTTAAAGTGCCGTTCTTTACTTTATTAAATATAATAACAGGGATTAAAATTAGGTTAGCATCCTTATAATCCTATCTTTAATTAAGAGTATCAGCTTACCTATTATCTTTTCCTTTAACGTAGTGAATTTAAAAGTAAAATAAGGCCATTAACTCTACTTATTATACTTACTATAGGCTAAGTTCCTTTATTAAGAAGTATTAAAGGTTATTATAATTTAAAAAGACTTAAACCAGTTCTTCTATACCGCTTAAGTACAGTACCTATTTAGTAAAATATTAAATAATCACTATTAGTTCCTTATTGTAAATTAGGTATTATAAGGCTAGGCTGTAAATCCCTTTTAACAGGAAGGTAACTAAGTGGCGTTTTCCATCGTCTTAGATTTAATTAAGTTCTCTGCTAATTACGAATTCTAAGGAGTCTATCTTAACTTAAAAAGGCTTTAAAAAGTCTAGGAGAGCCAGGACTAATACTGTAATAAAAGTGTATTTAAGGTCCTTAAACACCTTTTATTATCTATCAGTTTATTTAAACAGTTTACCCTTTCTTATAAGCTTATATAGTAATTTTACAATCTTTGTAAAATACTTAATAAAGTATTAATAAAAGTTTATAAAGTTAATAAAGGCTTATAACTCTTTTTAATTCTTTAAAGTAAGCTAGTCCCTAACTGCCTTTACCTTCTCCTCTTACATTTTAAGCTTTTTAAAGGTTACTTTAAACCCTAAATAATTTAGTTCCTAAACGTGGAAATAGCTCTTTTCTAAGTTTACTATCAGCTTCACTTTTTTAAAAGCTGTTAAAACTTATCACATATATTTTTAATATTCTTTTAAAGTTTTAGAATAAATTAAAACGTTATTTAAATATATAAAGATAAACTTATTAAGGAAGGGGTGGAAAACATTATTAACAAGGCCTTAAAAGGTCGTAAGGGCGTTTATCAATCCCATCAGTATAATATAATACTAGTAATACCTGTTATAAGTTTAAAAGGCTGTCTTATACTTATCCTCTTCCTTCACTTTAACGTGGTTAAATCCTATAGGGAAATTAAGGCTAGAGAACCAGTTTACCTTAATAATCCATTCTCACATTTCCGTAATAAATGGTAATAGGTAGTAATTTTTAATTATATCTTTATTTAACGTTTAATAGTTAATAACTATACGTAATTTACTATCTCCCTTTTTTAAGATAAACAGCACTAAGTACCCTACTAGGGACTGGGACTTTATAATAAACCTGTTCTTCAGGTTCTTATTAACATACTCCCTTAAGGCCTTAACCTGTTAAGGGTTTAAATAATAAGGTTAAAAGTTATAAAGCTTCGCTTTTAATTTTAACTTAATTTCGTAATCTTATAATTTATAATCCAGTAATTATAATATCTTTTTTTAAAACAGGGTAAACTTCCTATACTCCACAGGTACTTTAAATAAGTTAACTTCTTCACTTATTTATAAATTAGCTTTTTACTTCTTTTTACCTTCTAAATCGTCATTTAGGTAATACAGTAAACCTTTTAATCCTTTAACCATCTTTATAAACCTAACCTAAACCATACTTAATTTTAAGGGTTTAACGTACTTTTAAATACTTTATATATCTTTAAAGCAGTTTAATACCTTCTTAGCTTCCTTTAAATAATAATCACAGCTAAGGGACTTATTAAAGGTAAGGTAACCACTCTTTTAATTAATTACAGGGTTATACTTTTCCAATTAGGGTAAACTTAAGATTATGTTATACCCTGTAACTAGTGTAACGTTAAAGTCTATTTATTATTCGTCCCTGTCTACTTTAATTAAGAGTAATAAGTGGTAAGTGACTTTACCGTTATTATACTAATACAGGCCTCCTTCTCCATTTTAAATGGGAATAACCTTTTTATACTCTTTATTAGGGAGTTTCCTTCAGTTAACTAATAAAGGGTGCATTAGGTTAAAAACACTCCCACTATTAATTACTACTCTTACCCTAAACGGCCTCCCCCTTCCATCTATTAAGTTAACATTAACGGAATAATACTTATACTCCTTTAACATTTAAGTTATAATAATTATCTGTCTTTAAAGTCTTATCCGGCCTAACCTTTAAATACCTCTCCTTCTTCTCAGGGTTTTTACTAACTAGTAAACTATTAGTTTCCAGCCCTTTTAAAGGGCCTGTAACCTTTTCCTAATTCCTTTTAAAAAAACAGGTAACTTTAATAAACCTGGTAATTAACCTTTCTTAAGTTTTCACGCTTTAACGTCCAGTTAACTTTAAACGGTTTAATATTTCTAAAGTCCTTAATAAGTCGATAATACGCTTTACGGGACTGGATTGTAGTAATATCTTTTTATTCTTAGATCTGTTAATAATCTTCTTACTTTTACCACTTTTTAGCCTTTCTTTTAAGGTGTAGCAAGTATATCGTAACTAAGTAGTTATTAAGTACCCCTCCTTACTAACATATGGCAGGAGCTTCATTAACCACAGTAACCCTCTACTTATTACCAGATTCTTTTATTAGGGAGTAGGAGACCTAATAGTGGGCTGGTTCCAGCTTTACTTTTATAACAGTGTAATCTTATCTTTATACGCTGGGGAAATGGTTATAAAAGGCCTTAAGTCCATAATACCAGTTAAAAGTACAGTTATTATACATATAATTAATTTATAACACATCTCTATAATTAAGGTGGTTAATATTAACTGTAGGTGTTACGGTTATAAAGTACAGAACGGGTAAAGTAATGCCTTATTTTTTTTCTTCTTCCACTTATCTTTAAGTACGCTACTTCTCCTAAACTTCTTCCCAGAACTCAGGTAATAACAACCCAGCTTATTCTTTTATAAAATAACCTTTTTTAATAAGTTGATATTTAAGCTAATTAATAAAGCGAACTTTATTACAGAGTTACAGCCTAATCTTTACTACTCTGTCCTTAAACGTTATAATAAGGCCTTTAACTTATAAGTCCTCCACTTCGTTTATTAACTCTTAATATTTCCCCTTTAGCTCCTAAATTCTCCGTTAATATACTTTATACCTTTTTAAAGGACCTTTAAAGTACTAGTCTAAGGCACACCAGCTTTAATATAAGGTAGTTATTTAAACTGTCCTTTTTTTAAAAAGGTAAGGGTGCTGATCCACTTAACGTGTTTAAAGTATTTAAAAGTCTTAAGGGGTATAGTTAAAAAGAGCTTCTGTTTTTCTAACTTAATTCTTTTAGCTTACTCTTTTTCACTTTCCAGTGCTTACTTTACCGTTTAAGTAGCTTAAAGAGCTAGCTCCCTAACTCCTTCCACTACCTTAATAAGGTTTAAATCAGGGTCCTTCCTAAACTTCCTTAATTCCTAGGCTTATAAGGTAAGGTTTTTAAAACCTGTAACAGCTAACTGGAACATCTCTTCCTAAAGTTAATCTTTTATAACCTACACCTTTAGTGGTTTTAAGTTTCCACTTTAAAGTCAGTCTGTAACAACCTGCACCTTTATAGCTAACTCTTTTAAGACACCTTTAAAGACTAGGTATACCACGTCTTAGGGTTCTTTCCTTTCCTCTTCCTTGTCTCCTATACTATACTTATCTATCTAGGTGTAGTCTTCTTTATTACTTATTATCCTAATATAGACGTCTCTTAAATTAAACTTAATATACTTTCCTCCTTCTGGAACTAGCTTTTAACCGACTTATTTCAGTAACGGGCATTACTACACTATATAGCCTTTCTTATCGCAGTTAAAACACTAGACCTAGGATAGGTCCTTAGACTGCTTCTACTACTGCTGTTATTAAGGTTTATCGTGGTTAGGCCAGTTCTAACAGTTTATTATATTAATATCTATTAGCTTGGGGTGGTGACCTGTTACAGTTAACTAATTCCCCTTCTTAAGTTTACTTAACTAATAGGGAGTTCGCTCCTTTTAGAAGTTCTTCTAATAATAGTAATTATAATATTAATTATCGGCCTTAATGGCCATCTTAATTAACTCCTAGAGGTGGTCCGGCCAATCCTCTTAGTAAAGGTCCCTAGTGATATGCTTTTTTAAACCACTTTAAAACAGCATTATTAGGGCTTCTTAGCTAAGCTTAATCTTTATTACCTCTAACTTAAAGCGAGTAAAGAATTTAAAGACTAAGGACGTCTGCCTTAGGGCTATAAGGTGCTATTTAGCCTGCCTGGGAGCGTTTAATTCCCCGAATTTAATTTAAAGCTGGTTAATAAAAACGTTAAAGTTATTAAAAAGGGCTTAAGTCTCAGGGGCCTTTTTACACGCTCTATCCACAGAGAGGTTATTAATTATCTTTACATGGGGTTTGTACTAGCAAACAGCTACTCTATCTAGTAAAGCTTTTATAAACCTAACCTTTCCTTCTTCCTTAAAGAACTGTTTATTATAATAGGTAATATAACTCTAAAGCTAGGTTATTTAAGATTCTAGTTACGTAAAGTCTCCCTTAAAGTGTAACAGTAAGGGGAGTTTTACTTATTTCTTCTATAAGCCCTTAAGGTTATTATTCTCTAGCTTAACAGTGTTAAGTTAAGCTTAAAGTTTCTTAATAAGACTAATGTAACTTTTAATGTCTTTAGGGAAGGCTTTATTAAGTTCCTTAACTAGTCCCTATTAGTTAAGGTTTAACTTTTCAAGTCGTGCGGCTAACTTATTAATAATAGGGAGCTATAGCTGGGCTTAAGCCTCTTTAGGCTCCTTACCTTTTCTAGAGGTTAATATGTTAGTGGGAGGGAGGTAATATCTGGGAATTTAATAAACAGTGTTTAGAACTTAACACTAATATCTATTACGACCTGCACCCGACACAGGCCTTGAGAGGGCTGGCGCAGGTTAAGACAGAACGTATAGCAAGACGCTAACAGGTAAGGGGCGTTCCGAAAACGGCTTGTTAAGTTAGCACTCTTAGACGGGGGGGTTTAATGTCACTGTAGGTCGTTGTCATTATAATGTATAGAGGTAAGTCTGAACAGTAAGACATAAATAAATAATTAAATACTAACGTGAGGAACTAAAGTCCCTTACGGTAGTTATAGGTATAACTATAACTATCTATACTAACTAACTAGAAGGTACTTCGTACCTTACTTATAATACCGTAAGTGCTTATTATACGAATACTTTGCACTGCGCAAGCGTTCTGCTCGTAAGGTTTCTCCTACTCGCAATGTAAGCACTTAGTATACTGTAAGCAGCACCTTATTAATCGTAAGGGCTTCAGGTCTTTACACCCCTAGCCCAGTACACCTAGGCGGTATACACCGTCTCTTCGCACTGTTCCTTCTGCAGAGGATTCATCGGGCTACCCCAGCCCAAGTAATAACCTGCAGGGTCGTCACACAATTCCCCCTCTTTAACGTTCTTTTCCTATAAAGAACTTAAAAGGTAAACTTCTCCTTTTACCATTTCACCATATAACAAGTGTCCAGCTCCTAGGTCTTAAAACAGGAACAGAGTAAAAGCACTAACTGCCGTTTAAACCTTACAGCTTATATACATACGTTTAGTAGCGAAATGTCCCCTTGTTCTTTTTGTAAGTCTACCGACCCTCCACTTATCTATTAGGTTTCGAACTAGTCTAACAGTTATAATTACTATTTAAAGAGGCACTAGCCTTCCTAATATAACGCTTTTAATATTAGTAAAGTAAAGTTAAAAGCTCTTCTTATTAAAAAGCAGAGTCTTAACTTGTAAGTCGAGTCTGCTACTTAATAGCTCTACGAGGCCATTACTAAGCTTTAAGAGGTGTTAGCGCGCTTAACGCACCTTTATAAGCAACAGTCCTACCTTAAGGACTGGGCTACGAAAGCGTTTAGTTGTAAAGTGAAGTTATTAAAGTTCCAGGAAAGTAAGGAAACTAAGTTAAACGCCCCTCTTAACAACGTAAAGTCTTTTAACTAAGGGAACTTTCTAGCAGGGTCTCCGTAGCAGGTAGTCACTTTATAACTTAGTTTATAACTGTCTTCTTTAGTAAGAAGTTGTAAGCTTAACTTCCTATAAGAGTTTTAACAACTTTTTCTTTTACTAACTTCTTTCCCTATCAGCACTTATTTTCGTATAAAGCTTGTTAGGAGCTTTAAAGGCTTAGCCTCCTTATTAAGTCTAAGGTCTTTACAACCTTAACTAAGGTTTTAACAAATATCTTTCTGTACTTACTAAGGAGTTTCCTACTGCTTCTTAAGCTTTAAATCCTATAGTAGTCTTACTCTTCAGTATAGTAATTTAAATGTCAGATCTTATCTTATTTCTAGTTCTTATCGTTAGTTTTAGTCAGTCTAGATTCTTTCGGTAGAACTCTGTAATTAAGTCTAAGCACTTAAGATTTTTAACTAGCTCTTATAAGTTACTCTTAAAGCTATAGTCTAATTACTTAATAAGATATTCGAATATATTTCCTCCCTTTCGTAAATCTATAACTTCCTTAACGTTATACTTATCCTTATCGGTATCGATCTTAATCTTCTTTTCCAGAGGAACTCCCTTTAAGGTAGGTTCCAGAAGTAAGATGTGAAAAACCTTAATCTGCACCTTTATGCTAGTAGGTAAGTCTAATTCGTAATTAAAAGTAACGACCTTTTTCTTAATTCGGAATAGTCTATACCTTTTAAAGTCAAGCTTCTTACTAAGCCGTTTTAAATATAAGTTTCGTAAAAAAAGGTAAACGTAATCCCCCTCCTGAAAAGTTAGTCCCTTAACTCGTTTACTATTATAATAAAGTCCTTTTTTAAGCACTAATTACTTAATTCGGTATTTATTAGTAAACTTCTTTATTTGTTCGCGTATAAACTTAAATTCGGCTTATAAGTGGTTATGTAATTCTTACATCCGGTCTATACAGACTACAGCTTAAAGGGTACTAGTAAGCAGGCCTTAACGGAGCTTAAACTCCTTACTGTAGTTAGTAAAGAATAATAATATACTTATTAACTCGATTAACGTTATATTATAAGCTATCTGTACTGTTAGTAACAGCTTAAGCTAATTATCTTATTTAAAGTTAACGTAAGCTTAAAGATACGTTATAAGTATCTGATTAACTCGCTCCGTTTAACTATCTGTCTATAAGTAGAAAGCTATTGAAAGCTTACTTTTCACACCTATTCTCTGCATTAACCCTTACCAGAACTTCGACACAATCAACTTATCTCAATCCGTAACAATATTATCTAGTTAAAGGTATCATAAGACTACCTTTTTCTCAAAGACATAAGTAAGTTATTCCGCAGTTATATCCTTTAAAGTTAACAAAAAGTAAACCCATTTTATTAATCTATTAACCACCACGAGGATTTAATTATAAGTAACTCTTATAACAGGGTCCCTAAACTCTAAGATCCTAGTAATAAAATTAAGTAAGATTAAACTTTATAATATCTGTAATACAGGGAGTAGTTTAAGAAGTCTATAAAGCTTATAACGTTAATTTTACTTCCGTTAGTAGATATCGCAGTTATTAATTACTTCCTTTACTAACTTCTTTATTCTTAAGAAAACGTACACCTACTAAACTTATACGAGAGTCTTAACTTAACTTATATATCCTTTAAGTCAAGACTCGTAAACCTGTTAAACGTACTCCTTTTGTTTATCTAAATCGTAAATGTACAGTTTCTCTTAATACTAAAGCCTTACTCTTAATTTAAGCGTACTATCTACACTTTCTAGTAGCTATTTTAACTAATAACTAGTTTCATTATAGTTTAGATACATTAGGTATTCCTTCCCACAGTCTTACACGTACCTTAAGAAGTCTCTTAAAAGGTACTTATACTTGTAAGTTCCTTCTATTAACCTTCTTACTTAAAAGTCTTATTATTGCTAATAGATATTATACTCTATTTATAAGTTTATATAGACGTTAATAGTTTATTCTAACGTTTAATCATCTAACACTTATAACGTGTATTCCAGTATACTGTTCTTAGCTTCGTTAAATATAGTAATAGGGACTAGGACTAGATTAGCATCCTTATAGTCCTATCTTTAGCTAAGAGTATTGGCTTACTTATTATCTTTTCCTTTAATATAGTAAATCTAGAAGTAGAATAGGGCTATTAACTCTACCTACTGTACTTACTGTAGATTAAGTTCCTTTATCAGGAAGTATTAGAGGTTATTATAATTTAAAAAGACCTAGACTAGTTCTTCCGTACCGCTTAGATACAGTACTTACTTAACGAAACACTAAATAATCGCTATCAGTTCCTTATCGTAGATTAGATATTGTAAAGCTAAACTGTAAATTCCTTTCAATAAGAAGGTAACTGGGTAACGTTTCCTATTATCTTAAACTTAGCTAAGTTCTCTGCTAATTACGAACTCTAAAGAGTCTATTTTAACTTAGAAAAACTTTAAAAAATCAGGGAGTACTAAGATTAACGCTGTAACGAAGGCGTGTTTAAGGACTTCAAACGCCTTCTACTGTTTATTAGTCCACTTAAACAGCTTTCCTTCGCCCGTGAGTTCGTGAAGTAATCTTACGATTTTCGCAAAATACCTAATAAAACAGCGATAGAAATTCGCAAAGCTGATAAAAGCTTATAATTCTTTCTGGTTCTTCAAAGTAAGCCAATCCCTAATTACCTCTGTCTTCTCCAGTTACATTTCAAGCCTTCCAGGGGTTACTTTAAACCCTAAATAATTTAGTTTCTAAACGTAGAAGTGGCTCTTCTCTAAGTTTACTATCAGCTTCACCTTTTCAAGAGCTGTTAGAACTTATCGCATATACTTTCAGTGTTCTTCTAAAGTTTCGGAATAGACCAGAACATCATTTAAATACATAAAGATAAACTTATTAAGGAAGGGGCGGAGAATACTGTTGATAAGGCCTTAAAAAGTCGTAAGGGCATTTATTAATCTTATCAGTATAACACAGTATTAGTAATACCCGTTATAAGTTCGAAACGCCGTTTTATACTCGTCCTCTTCCTTTACTCTAACGTAATTAAATCCTATAGGGAAGTTAAGGCTAGAGAACCAGTTTGCTTTAACAATCCACTCTTATATCTCCGTAATAAGTAACAATAGGTAGCAGTTCTTAATCGTATCCTCATTTAACATTTAGTAATTAACGACTATATACAGCTTACCGTCTCCCTTCCTTAGGACGAACAGCATTAAGTACTCCGTTAAAGACTAAGACTCCACAATAAACCCATTCTTTAAGTTCTTATCGATATACTCCCGTAAAGCCTTAGCCTACTAAAGGTTTAAGTAGTAAGGTTAAAAACTGCAAAGCTTTACTCCCAGCTTTAGCTTAATTTCGTAATCTTATAATCCGTAGTCTAATAATTGCAGTATCTTTTTTTAAAACAGGGTAAACTTCCTGTATTCAGCAGGTACTTTAGATAAGTTAACTTCTTCGCTTATCTGTGGATCAGCTTCTGGCTTTTTTCCACCTTCTAAATTGTCATTTAGGTAATACGGTAGACCTTCTAGTCCTTTAACCGTCTTAGTAAACCTAACCTAAACTGTACTTAATTCTAAGAGTTTAACGTGCTTTTAAATGCTTCGTGTATCTCTAAAACGGTTCGGTATTTTTTTAGTTTTCTCCAAATAGTAATCACAGCTAAGGGACTTACCGAAGGTAAAGTAGCCACTCCTCTAGTTAATTATAAGGTTGTACTTTTCCAGCCAAGGTAAACTTAAAATCATATTATAACCTGTAACTAATGTAACGTTAAAGTCCACTTATTATTCGTCCCCGTTCACTTTAATTAAAAGTAGTAAGTAGTGGGTAACTTTACCGTTATTATATTAATACAGGCCTCCTTCTCCATTTTAAATAGGAATAGCCTCTTTATACTCTTTATTAAGAAGTTTCCTTTAGTTAACTAATAAGGGGTGTATTAGGTTAGAAGCACTTCTGTTATTAATTATTACTTTTACCTTAAATAACCTCCCTTTTCCGTCTATTATATTAACACTGACAGAATAGTACTTATACTCCTTTAATATCTAAGTTATAGCAATTATCCGTCCTTAAGGTCTTATCTAGCTTAACCTCTAAGTACCTCTCCTTCTCCTTAAGGTTTTTGCTAACTAGCAAACTACTGGTTTCCAGCCCTTCTAAAAGGCCCGCAGCCTTTTCCTAATTCCTTCTGGAAAAACAGGCAACTCTAATAGATTTAGTAATTAACCTTTCTTAAGTTTTCACGCCTTAATGTCCAGTTGACTTTAAACGGTATAATGTTTCTAAAGTCTTTAATAAGCTGATAATACGTTCTGCAGGCTTAGACTGCAATAATATCCTTTTACTCTTAGATCCGTTAATAGTCTTCCTGCTTTTACTATTCTCTAGCTTTTCCATTAAGATGTAATAAGCATATTATAACTGGGCAGTTATTAAGTACTCCTCCTTACTAGCATATAGTAGGAGCTTAGTTAACTACAGTAACTTTCCACTTATTACCAGACTCTTTTATCAGGGAGTAGGAAATTCGGTAGTAAGCCGGTTCTAACTCTACTTTTACGATAGCGTAATCCCGTCTCTATATATTAGGGAAGTGGTTATAAAAGGCCTTAAGCCCACAATACCGGTTAAAAGCACAGTTATTATACACGTAATCGATCCACAGTATATCTTTATAATTAGGGTAATCGATATTAACTACTAGTATTGTAGTTATAAAGTACGGAACGGGGGAAGTAACGCCTTCTTCTTTCTCTTCTTCCACTTACCTCTATATACGTTATTTCTCCTAAACTTCTTCCCAGAACTTAAGTAACAGTAACCCAGCTTATTCTTCCACGAAGTGGTCCTTTTTAATAAGTTGATATTTAAGCTAATTAACGAAACGAACTCTATTACGGAGTTATAACCTAATTTCCACTACTTTATCTTTAGACGTTACAGTAAAACCCTTAACTTACAGGTCCTCTACTTTATCTATTAACTCTTAATATTTTTCCTTCAGTTCTTAAACCCTCCGTTAGTGTGCTTACTTTATACCTTCTTAAGGGACCTTTAAGGTACCAGTCTAAGGCATACTAACTTTAATGCAGGGCAGCTATCTAAGCTATCCTTCTTCCAGGGAGGTAAGGGTACTGATCCACTCAGCATACTTAAAGTGTTTAAAAGTCTCAGAAGGCACTGTTAAGAAGAACTTCCGTTTCTCTAATTCGATTCTCTTAACTTACTCTTTTTCGCCTTCTAAGGTTTACTTTACTGTTTAAGTAGCCTAAAGAGCTAGTTCTTTAACTCCCTCTACTATTCTGGTGATTTTTAAATCAGGGTCCTTCCTAGACTTCCTTAATTCTTAAGCTTACAAGGTAAGGTTTTTAAGGCCTATAACAGCTAACCGAAACATTTCTTCTTAAAGTCGGTCTTCCACGACCTACACCTCTAGTAGTTCTAAATTTCCACCTTAAAGTCGGTCTTCTACAACTTACACTTCCGTAGCTAACTCTTCTAAAACACCTTTAAAGACTAAATACACTACATCTTAAGGTTCTTCTTCTTCTTCCTCATCTTTTAAGTTACACTTATTTATCTAAATGCAGTCTTCTTCGTTACCTATTATTCTAATATAAACGTCTCCAGAGTTAAACCTTACGTACTTCCCTCCTTTTAAAACAGGTTTCTAACCGACTTACTTTAACAACAGACACTACCATACCATATATCCTTTCTTACTACAGTTAAAGCACTAAACCTGTAATAAGTCCCTATACTGCCTTTATTACTATTATCACTAAGGTTTATTACAGTTAGGTCAATTCTAACAATTCACCATACTAATATCCATTAGTCTGGGGTAATAACCTGTCGCGGTCGACTGGTTCCCTTTCTTTAATTTATTTAGCTAGTAAGAGGTCCGTTCCTTCCAGAAGTTCTTTTAATAATAGTAATTATAGTACCGGTTATTAACTTTAATAGCTATCTCAATTAACTCCTGAAGATAGTCCAGTCGGTCCTCCTAGTAAAGGTCTCCAGTAACGTGCTCCTTCAGACTGCTCCAGAACAGCATTACTAGGGCCTTTTAACTAAGCTTAGTCTTTACCGCTTCCAGTTTAAAGCGTGTGGAGAACTTAAGGACCGAAGATATCTGCCTTAAGGCTATAAGCCACTATTCAGCCTGCCTAAAGGTATCCAGTTCTCTAAACTCAGTCCAGAGTTAGTTAATAAAGACGTTAAAGTTATCAAAAAGGGCCTAAGTCTCAGGAACCTCTTTACACACTCTGTCTATAAAGAAATCGTTAATTATCCTTACGTAAGGTTCATACCAATAAGCAGCTACTCCATCTAATAGGGCTTTAGCGAACCTAACCTTTCCTTCTTTTTTAAAGAACTACTTATCGTAATAAGTAACATAACTCTAAAGTTAAGCTACTTAAGACTCTAGTTACGTAAAGTCTCCTTTAAAACGCAATAATAGGGGAAACTTCACTTATTTCTTCTGTAAGCCTCTAAAGTCGTTATTCTCCAGCTTAACAGCGTTAAGTTAAGCTTAAAGTTTTTCGATAAGACCGATACAGCTTTTAGTATCTCTAGAGAAGGCTTCGTTAAGTTCTTTAACTAGTCTTTACTAATTAAGGTTCAAGTCTTCAAAACGTGCAGCCAACTTGTTAATAATAGGGAGCCGAGGCTAAGCTTACGCCTCCTCAACCTCCTTTCCTTTTCTGAAAGTCGATATGTTAGTGGGAGAGAGGTAATATCTAGGAATTTAATAAATAGCGTTCAGAACTAAGACGCTAGTATCGTATTACAACTTACACCCAACACAGGCCTTAAGAGGGCTAATACAGGTTAAGACAGAACGTATAGCAGGACACTAACAGGTAAAAGGTATTCCGAAAACAGTTTATTAAGCTAACACTCTTAGATAAGGGAGTTTAATGTTACTGTAAGTCGTTATTATTATAATATACAGAAGTAAGTCTGAACAGTAAGATACAAATGAATAATTGAATACTAACGTGAGGAATTAGAGTCCCTTATAGTAGTTGTGGGCATAACTATAGCTATCTATACTAACTAACTGGAAGGTACTTCGTACCTTACTCGTAATACTGCAAGTGCTCGTTATACGAGTACTCTGCACTGCACAAGCGTTCTGCTCGTAAGGTTTCTCCTGCTCGCGATGCGAGCACTCGGCATACTGCGAGCAGCACCTCATTAGTCGTAAAGGCTTCGGGTCTTTACACCCCTGGCCCAGTGCACCTGGGCGGTATGCACCGTCTCTTCGCACTGTTCCTTCTGCGGAGGATTCGTCGGGCCACCCCGGCCCAAGTGACGGCCTGCAGGGTCGTCACAATATCGTATTACAACCTACACCTAACACAGGCCTTAAGAGGACTAGTGCAGGTTAAGACAGAACGTATAACAGGACGCTAACAGGTAAGGGGTATTCTAAAGACAGCTTATTAAGCTAGCACTCTTAGACAGGGGTTTAATATTACTGTAGGTCGCTGTTATTATAATACATAAAGGTGAGTCTAAACAGTAAGACATAAATGAATAATTAAATACTAGCGTGAGGAACTAAAGTCCCTTACGGTGGTTATGGGCACAACCATAGCTATTTATACTAACTGACTAGGAGGTACTTTATACCTTGCTTAGTCTGTTATGCTTGGTGGTGTACCACGCAGTTACGGCTAAGCAGTTAACTGAACGGTACTTAGTGTTATCAATCCTTATAGACCACCAAGCGCTTTCTTACTGGTCGTAGGGGCTTTGGGTCTTTGCACCCCTGGCCCAGTGTGTTGGGACAGTGTGCACCGTCCCCCGCACTGTTCCTTCCGCGGGGGATTCGTCGGGCCGCCCCGGCCCAAGTGACAGCCTGCAGGGTCGTCACATTTGCCTTCTCTATGTTGCCTTGATCTAGGGCCTTCTCTACCTTGTGAAGAAAGGCCCTTACAGAGCGATTAGTAGAGCTTTTGTATCTTCTGGCATTATTTAAAGCTTAGCAAATATCCTGGGACCGTTTTGGTGTTTTAAGAATGTTAAGGTCTATAATAAGAGCCTTATCAGGGGTAGAGCTGCGCTTTTAAGAAGGGGGGGAGTCTTTAACTATTACCTTAAGGTCTTTTAATATCCTTACTAGATTAATTAGCTAGATTCCAGTCTTCCTAAAGCTGCTAAGTATATTGTAAACTGTTATTCCTTTTTTAAAGGCTCTTTATAGTAAAGAAGGAAGTGTTACTTGTTAGCTGGCGTTAAAGCTTTACAGTATTGACTCGGGGCGCCTGTTTAGGCCGACCCTATTATTCTTTTTGGGCCTTTGTAATATTACTGTAACTGTTTTTGTACGTAGCGGTGCCTTCTGGCGCGTGCCTCCTTCAAAAGGAGCTGCGCTGCGCGGTTCTTCGAACCACGCTTCCACTCAATTTCATTCAATCAACACGCGATGATTTCACCACGAAAACCTCCCAAATGAAGCCTAGTGACATTCTGGCCCTCTGATCGAATGAAGAAGACCTAGTCCACGGTCGCGTTTCTTTTGTTGTTCTATGCTAGGCTCCGTTCCATGCTAGGCACCGTCACTAACTAGGTCTTGTCCCATACTAGGTACGTCTTTGTTTTTTTTTTACGTTAATTGTGTGTGTGTCCCTCCGATTGGAGGACTAGGAGTCTGGGAGTCGGCCTTCCAGGCCGACTGCGACCTTCTGTGGGTGTGGTTCTTTTTGTAGTTTCTTACCTGCTGCGTCACCGCACCAGTTCATTAGTTAAGGCTAGGATTCTATAAACTTAGAGAATAACTAGCCTTATAAGAAGGCACCTATGAAGATAACCACTAAGGTAAGCTAATAACCCTCAACTATAATTACTTTAATAATAATAACCCAGGTAGTACCATTAAAAGATGTTATGTAAGCTTTACTAGTAAGAGAGTTCTTTATAACCTTTCCTTTATTAGTCTTTTGCTCCTGTATGCTGTGTTTGTCTATATTAGTAATATTTCAAGGCTTAATCTTCTTAACCTTGATCTGATGGCGTAGGCGGCGAAAGAAATCGTTATAAGCCTCCTTCGTAAAACCGCGCTTTTAAGAGCTTTCTAATAGTCTGCTTGATTTTACCTTAACGCAATTATGCTGTTAAAGAAAGCGATTAACCTAATAGTAGCTGATTTTCTCAAACACACCTCTTTTATAGAGAATAGATTGTGCCATTCTAATGATCTAAGCCTTTGAAGGGGCGCGGCTAGCAGCCTCCTTATTAAGGCACTAGTCTATAAGGAAGCTCTCTTGAAGAGGAGAGAGCCTTCAAGAGCTTAATAAGGCTTTAGTCTTGGATGTAGCCCCGTGGAGGCGGCCACTGAGGGTCGCCTGTGGGATCTCCCATTTCGATGCGATAGCGTGCTGCTTTTTGCCCTGGCGGATCTCATCGAGCGCAGAGGCTATTTCCTCCTCTCGCACAGTCGTCATCTCGAATTTGGTGTTATTTGCAGCAAAACTGAAGGAATTGTGGTGGTTGGAAATGAGGGTGTTGTGGTGGGGGGATGCAGGAGATTGTGATCGGCAGGGGGTCGATCGGTTGGGGGGTCCAAGCTTCTATCAACCCTAATCCTGCATGTCACGTGCAACGGGCCGGGAGATCTTAAAAACGGAGCCGATATGGCCGCCGCTTTTCTCGGATACCGTTACTTGAGGAGACGGAAGGGCACCGGTCTTCTCAGTGCCCCTGTCAGAAATAAGGGGGTTCTGGCCAGAGGCCAGAACACCATAGAAGGTGTAGCAATAGGAGCTGAACTGACTGCGTCAGTTCAGCTAGTGTACGCAACCATTTGCCACCAACTTTGCCACCAGTCGCAGCTATAAGGATGAGCTCTCTGGCGAAGCCAGAGAGCAAGAGAAGCAATTCAATGAAGCAGTTGCAACTCCCATTGTTTCCACAGATTCCAGTGTGCAGTGTTTCTGACAGGTGTATTACATCTTCAGAGCCCGGTTTCGATATGTCGGGCCGGTCTGTCACGGCACCATGCTGCACCTGGGCAGCGCCCGGGCCACACACGATAAATAGCCGGACCAGTTTGGTCCTCAGATAGTTCCTCGCACAACAACAAGTCCATCAACCTAGTCATTGCTCGGCGTCGTGACACGGTCGAATATGTTTGGAAATCGGCTTGATTTGCTACCTATATTAAAGGATAAAAGGGGGGTTTTTTTTTTTAAATCTAAAGCTGCTCTTACTAACCCTATTTCCGGCACCATCCCTCCGTGCTGCTGTTACGGCCTGCTCCTGGTACACCGTGGTGACCGAGGTAAAGACAGATCGTAGTGGCGGACAAGGTCCCTGACCGGAAACAGGTCGTGGACTCAGAGGTTCCGAACAATAAGTCCCGAGTGAACAATGTATTGCTAGCGTGAGGAACCAAGAAGGTCCCTCACTCCATCGTGGGCACGATGATGGTATCTATACTGCTGGATGTGGTAGGTAACTTGTCACTTGCTCTGTTACTTTGTTTCCTTGGCGGGCGAGCAACAGAGCACACCGCGTGACGCACCGTTTTTACTGTCTTCTCCGCACTGTCGGTCCTGCGGGGACACGTCGGTCCGGGCCGGTCGCAGGGGTGACCTGCGGGTCGTCACAACATATCAGTAAGCTGGAATTTCTCTGTGCGTTTAGTGAAGCGTTTTTTACTTCAATTACGGAAGATAATATCCAGGGGGGCTTTGCCCGCGCCGGCCTTGTGCCGTACGACCTAAAGAGGGTGATATCTAAGCTGGATGTGCGAATTCGAACCCTAACACCCCTAGCCTTAAGCCTAACCACAGCATTACCTTGGGTCTCCCAAACGCCACAAAACGCTCGAGAAGCCACCTCACAGTCAACACTTATTAAAACTCGAATTTCCAACCATCAGGGCAGCTCCCCAACCTCAATGCTGATAGCTGTGGATTGATTAGCCAAAGGTATAATGGCTGTAATGCACGAGGTGGCTCTTCTCCGTACGGAGGTCTCTGCATTACGAAAGGCCAATGAGGAGCTTAGTAAGCGACGGAGGGTTAAAAAAACGCGTGTACGGTTCGGAGGGTCACTTACTGTACAGGAGGCACAGGATTTACTGGATCAGAAGGCTGTGGGTGAGCAGTTAGCTCAGGAAACACGGCAAAGTGGTGGTGGTGCAAGGGGGTCTCGTACGAAGATTCAGTGTTGTGGGGTGTGCGGCAAGGCCGGCCATAATGCGCGCACTTGTAAGGAGGCTGCAGAATCGTCTGAGTCATCTGTTTCTGATTCAGTTATTGTTATTTCCTAGTGTTGTGGTTGTGTAATTCAGGATTGTTGTGGTTAGGTAGTAGAAAAGTCACCGCTCGCTTATCATGCATGTTATTGCTTTCTTGAAGAAGAAATAGGGCCAAAAGCTGACGGCACGTGAGTCCGAAGCAGCAAGGGAGGGGGGTTGATGCGAACCCGGGCCCTCATTGGTCAATATCATATTCCATTTTGGGGATCGCGTCGTTCCTGTCGATCGGGACTGCGGCGAGGCGCTGGATACGGACGATGCTATTGGTGGCCGGCAATCCATCACAAAATACAAGCCCGGATTCACGGGGCCTCAAACAAGCCCGGACGACACGCAAAACTTAATATAACTAGATCTAGAATGCCTCTGCGACCAAGTTCTCATTTTGCCATCATCTGCTCATGCATATTTTCCTTCTCTTTGTTCTCTCTTCATCATGACCAAGTCCGTCTCGTTCCACCCCAGACCGACATCCCGTCCTTGGCGGGCAGGGTTATCCTTGTGACTGGCGGCAATGCCGGGTTGGGCAAAGCAGCGGCGCAGGAACTTGCCCGCCACGGCCCCGCACAGGTCTGGCTAGCGTGCCGCGACGCCGGGGAAGGCCGGGCGGCGGCTGCCGAGATCGCTTCCGACCCAGATGTGGTCACGAACAACCCCCGGACCGAGATCCGGGCGCTAGTGCTGGACCTGGCCTCGCTTAGCTCGGTGTAGCGTGCGGCACAGGAATTCTGCTCCGCAGTATCGCGCCTCGACATACTCATGTGCAATGCCGGCATTATGGCGACGGCACCCGGCGTGACCCAGGACGGTTACGAAACCCAGCTGGGCACCAACTACATCGGCCACGCCCTCCTTCTGCGACTGCTGTTGCCGTGCTCGAATCGACAGCCACGCTGCCAAGCGCTGACGTGCGCATCGTGGTCCTCTCGTCAGACCTCCACGCGAATTGGCCCAAGGGAGGGCCGAAACGAAAGACCAATAACAACAACAATAACCCAAGCCACGAAAAGTACGAACTGGCCGTCCAAAAGCTGTAACTCGATCTCGCCCGCGGCACCCCCGCAGCCGCCCAGCTGGGCACTCTCAACTGCTACTTCCGCAGCAAGCTAGCCAACGCGCTATGGGCCCGCCGACTCGCTCGCGATCGCCCCCGCTTCACCGTTGTCGCCGTGCACCCGGGTGTCGTGGCAACCAGCCTCATGCAACGCTCTACGGGTATCCCGCATGTGCTGCGCGGGGCCTGTCAGAAGCGCTGCACTCTTGGAATGTGTGGAATTGATGTGTGTGTTCTATTGCTTGTTGGTTCTCTGGCGGAGCCAGAGAGCCTCTATTATAGTCAGGAATGGTGGCAAGCCATTGCGCGTCAGTTTACGCGGCTGTGGCAACCTGTTACAAATCCATAGTTCTAGTGGTTTCTGGACCCTTCCAACACCAGCTTCGCTGGTGTTGCGTGGCCAGAACCCCCTTCTTTCTGACAGGGCCACCCGCCTCGCGGGCTTCATGGGCATTCTCCCTACCGCCACGGCCGGCGCTCGCAACCAGCTTTGGGCCGCTATGGGTGATAAAAGCGGCGGGCGACTGCGCAGCGGGGAGTACTATGAGCCGGTTGGTGTGGCTGGTCGAGCTAGTGAGGATGCCTGTGACGACGCGCTGGCAGATGCGCTGTGGGAGTGGACGGAGCATGAGTTGGATGTTTTTCTGGGGAGTTTGTAGGTGCAGTTGAGATAGTTGGACGCGTAGGAAAGGAAACATGAGGATGTCAGTCGCGAGAAATTTATCTGCCATTGAAAAAGGCGCTGACAAGTGCTCTCTCCATTCACTAAAGACCTTGTCTGTGTTTTTTAACGGCGTTGTCCCGACAAGCACTTGCTACGGTGCCTTCCACCCAACTTGGAAGATAGTGTAACCATCTTCCTACCACTTGCATTTCGTGATCTCCTAGCCTGATCATTCGCATGGCCGTCGCACAGGATGTTGGAAGAACGGCGTCTCAAAATGCGCGGCCTCTATTGAGTGCTCTTGCCAGTGCTCTTGCCAGTGTGTCTTCTGTGCAGGTCTCTGAGAACGGAAGGGACGTTTTCCAGGCAGCAGTCATGCATATCCTTGCATTGCGGCCTAACACAGGCCTGAGTGGTCCTAATTAGACAGTTGTGAACGAGAAGCGGGGTCGATGTTCTCCTCCTGGTCGCTGCGGTCGCCTCCAATTCCACCATCTTTCCACCGGCCTACATTATTATCGAAGAAACGACAAACGGCTATCACAGCAAAGATGTGGCTGATTGACACTTCAACCCTGCGTCTGAAGTACTGTAATAGTGGAAAGGACCACAAGTACGCCATCCTTTCCCACACCTGGGCCGACGAAGAGGTGTCATTTCAAGATATCGCCGATCTGGAGACGGCCCGACAAAAGGCCGGCTTTGCCAAGATCGAAAAAACTTGTGAAATTGCAAGATTTCAGGGGCTGCAATACGCATGGATTGACACTTGTTGCATCAACAAGGACAGCAGCGCGGAGCTGACTGAGGCCATCAACTCCATGTTCGAGTGGTACACCCAATGCGAGGTCTGTTATGCTTACATTGCAGATCTGCCCTCGCGCCATCACCAAACGCCGGTGGGCATGCCGACTACTACCCTGGACTGGCTTTCTCCTTCAGCTCAGGCATTCCGCTGGTTCACCCGCGGCTGGACCCTTCAAGAACTAATAGCTCCCCGGAGGCTCGAATTCTACGACGAACACTGGGGGTTTCGCGGCGAGAAGAGCAGCTTGCTCGCCAAGCTTTCACAACACACGGGTATCGATGTGGACGTCCTTGTCGATAGTGCCGTCCTTTCAGAAATGCCGGTTGCGAGCAAGATGTCTTGGGCGTCGAGTCGACAGACCACACGGGTTGAAGACATGGCCTATTGTTTGTTGGGCATATTCAACGTCAACATGCCCATGATATACGGTGAAGGCGAGCGGGCCTTTACCCGGCTGCAGGAGGAGATCGCAAAGGAGTCAAACGACCTTTCACTGTTTGCTTGGACCGCCAGGAGATCACCGGATACCTTCTTTACTGGCCTCTTGGCTTCATCGCCAGCCGAATTTGCTGGATTTGGCACAATAGTGAGATACAGGGACTACTTGGACCCCAACCCGGAATACCAGCTCACCAACAATGGGGTGAGGATGCAAACAGGCCTTGGGCTGGAAGAGTCAGGGAAATACGTGCTGAAATTGGACTGCGGAATCCCTGGCAAGGCCGCAGACGATCCCGTTCAGTGGCTCGGTGTCTATCTTTACAAAACCGCGTTCGGCTTTGCGCGCATCCATCCGGAAAGGATGTACGTTAAGGGTGATTCTACCATCTGGGACAGCAGCAGGAGCACGATCTACATCAGCAAGTGTCTTCGCGGGAGGGAGGAGCAACGTGTCTCGCGTGAGGTTCAAGGACGCATGTTCCTGCAATATCATGTAGGGGATCCCGACTACACCATTCACGAGGTCTTTTCGATGCCCGAGGCTCTTTGGAACCCGCAAGAGAGGCACTTTTTGACCATGGAAGCGGCCTTGCAAAGGGGAGGTGGGCAGCCTGAGGTGTACCCCCCTTTTACCGGGTTCCAGGTGCTGAATATCAGCCACGGTGGATCGCACCTTTACAGTTGTTTACTGTTTTGTGGCCTCTTTGAAGACTATCAGTCTCAGTTTCGGCCACTGGCTGTTCTGTATACGGATAGAGATCCCAGCTGCACAGGCATGTTTGAGGCCATCCGCTTAAGCCAAGACGGCGGGAGAAAAATAGCACTCTTGAGGCAGATTCGGATGTTTGTCAGGTCAAAACACTCGCCTGAAACCGGAGAGCCCTTGACATGGGATCACGTCCGTAACAGAGCGATAGAAGTGGACCAGACAGTCTTGACCATCAACATATCCCCGGATCCGACTGGGATCGAGGAACACCGCAGCAACCTTGCACAACCCAGCGAAACCACCAACATCTATACCGTGTCTGTCAACATCCAGCCCGCCATGCGCCCTGGGGCTTCTCAGCATTGATTAGGAGCCGGATAACAGGCAACCAGGTCATGGCAGCTGCATTGCTGCCGTCCAATGCTCTCAGGGTCAAAAAAAACCACCCACGCAAAATACCTCGCGCCTTGAAGCCACCCCAAAGAAATCACCCCGACAAAATCACAACATCCAATTCGCAGCCTCGGAACCTCCCGCCCAAACGCTAGATACGCAAATTGTATTGATGACCAACTCCGAAAATGAGACCTACCGCGACCTTACTCAGCAGTCATGTTGGCGATAGGGTTTGTGAGTCACAATAGTGGCTGGAAGAAATCAGGCCACCTGCGTGCCATAGCTGAAAGCCAGATAAGACAGGACTACGAGGATGGGCGGTGGCACGGCATAAGACCGGCACCCCCTGGCCTCCAGCTAGAAGGGCCGTTGTCTAGGACTTCTAAGATGCACAGCGACGTCCACCTTGCGGTTCTTCTACCGTACTATATCTCCTCGCTGTGGGCGGTAGGGCCTGGAATTACCCACCCATGGGTACCCATTGCTTCGTGGGTATTACCCACTCCACCCATGGGTAATTCCAGGCCCTAGCGGGCGGTGCTTGGCTCGTTCGCCCAAACATTACTGCTCCACGGCTTGTCTTTCGGCGGCTTCTGTAAGAGTCTATACCAATCTCGCGATCTCGTTGTCGGCATCTCGATTGCAGGTTGGTCTTGCTGATATAGGCAGAAGCGGTGATACAATTCCATGTCGTGCGACTTGGCTTTTGCGGACCTGGATGGCACGTCGGTCAACGCCGAGATTGCCCAGTTGATGACTAGACCCCAGTCGCGCATCCCTGCTCGCGCAACAATGCCTCACTTCTTCGCAACCCACTCACTGACTACAAGTGCCTTCCGAACCCGGCGTCTGCCATGCCCTACTATCCTTTCCACACGACAACACCCTCCCGAAACTGCGTCCCTGCCGCCTTCGACACACTCGCGGTAATGCTGACGAATCGGCCACCACCCTGCTGCATCATACCGAAGTGCCGCGGCGGCCTCCAGTAAGTCGGCCCGTCGGTGGACCGATGCAAACCCACCCACTGGGCTTTCTCACCATTGATGCGGTCGAGCGGCTCGCCCGTGAGCTGCAGGTAGTACCCCAACTGTCTCATGGCCCTGTCTCGGTTTTGCTGTAGTGACTAGATGGTCAAGTTGATCTTATCGCGCTGCAACTGCTTTAGGCTAAGTAATAGAGTTTGCCGGGCGACATCTTGTTAGAGCAGGGGGTGGTTGCTCGGAGCAAAGGGTCCAGGTTTTGGGACTACCAGGACTGGTCTGTGCGTGTCGACCCAGTCTGGGGGGGGGACGAAGTTTGGTAAGCTACCGTGGGTCGAGAATTGGGTCATGTGCTCACGCTCAGCATATCACTGCCAAGACAAAGAGGGCTCATTACCAGGCAGGTACCTCTATCGAGGCAAACATCACATGAAATAGGACACCCCAATTGCTTTGCTGGCCGAGACCACTTTGTAGTATTGCTACCCAGCGTTCTTTAGTCCAAGCCTGAAGTGTGTTTGCCTGAGACAACATCACAAGACCTAGAAAGTAGAAAGGCTTTTACACCGCAAGGCTATTCCCACACATAAATGCACCGGGTGACAGAATCATCGAGCCAGAAGCATCGGTACTGGTCCATCGTGTACTGGTTGACTATGTACTGGTATACTCTAAGCTAGCATGTTATGCACTAGTATATTCTAGGTAGGCTAGTATGTTGTGTACCAGTATACTCTAGGCTAGTACATCATGTACTGGGATATTCCAAGCGCCAGTATATTATGTACTATGTTACATAATATGCTAGTATATTAAATTCCATCCCAGTTTTGGTGCCAGGATGCTATATACTAGCCCAAGGGTATCTATATTCCCTCGAAAGGCAACCTTAACCGGGGGGTTTGAAAAACAGGCCTCTAGGGGCTGTGCAGCGCTGCGTGTGGGATAACCCTAGCTCAGGGAAAATCAGTCACAGCTCACCGCGGCTCAGGACTACGAATGGAAATGGCAATCGTGAGTGCCCAGATTCATCTCATACATTATGTTAGCATCGGCGACTAGGGCGCTGGGAAGACATTCAGCTCAGTAACTTCAATCGGTTACGAGGGACGGAGTGGGAGTACCTGTTCGCCATAGCGAGGAGCGACGCCATGGTAGGCGCGAGCTGGGTGATGGATAAGCTGTATCTTGTCTGTTGCTCGTGTTGCTACTGAAGTTGTGATAAGATGCGGGCATGGAGATGCCCCGGCGTTTCACCGCAGCAATCCGCAGCAGTCCCCAGCGTCATATACCGCGCTTGAATTGATTGCTGAAAACTACATAATTACTCGGGTTGATAGTGGTTTATGCCAGCTGAACTTACCCCGCTACCACTTGTAAAGAATTGACACAATGCAGGAAAATCACAGGGACTGAGGCCAATGAAAGCACCAGCGACCGCAGCCAAGACAAACCTCTGCCTCAGCCGCTCGATGACAGCGTAACATCGTGCATTTTGCCTACTTTCAAGTTCATCCAAAGCTTGTTCGGAATGATTCGAAAGTAACCACAAGAGCACTATATTACATAAACAATCTAGAGCGTATTGTCAAGTGGCGATGTTGCCATCAGCCCAATGATTATAGCATGCTTTCGTTAGCGACGGTTGGCACAAGAGGTTGTTTATATTACATGCCACACAGGTTGCAGCCTTAGGGATGAGCGAAGGGAGGTCCAGAGAAGGCCTCAAGTGAGAAGACTCCAAATCTCTTGTCTAAAAACCTATAAAGACAACAATGTCTTCTGACTTCCTTCCAGTTGGTCTCTTCTCATCAAGCCTTTCAAGCTACCAACCCCAGTACTAGCAGAACGACAAAATCCAACCCATACCGACTTAAAGTCAAGAAAACACCATGCTTCCCAAGTATCTCATCGCTCTTTTCGTCGCGGCCGTGTCTGCCTCTCCGGCTCCTGTCCCCGAGGCGGCCCCCAAGGTTCACCTCGAGAAACGTGCTGAATGGGTAGGCCCAGTTTCCGCTGTGAGCCCACGAACAAAGAAATATTGCTGACAGTTTCGGTCGTCAAGTATGCTAAACGAGGTGGCGAGGAATGCGTCAGGGACTGGGGCAATGTGTGCTACGAGCACTGTGTGACCAGCGCTCGAAGCAGAGGTACAAACTGTGTCAATAATGTAAAGTCGAAGATAGTGAAGGCCGAATGCGGCTGGTTTCAGAAGAGATGCCGTTGCTCATGCTGAGCAGTCTCTTTGAGGTTGCATGAGATCGGATTAGGTGGATAGTGGGTCCTTGTACCTAGATGAGGGAATATTTCACTGCACGATAGTCCAACCACGATTCAAGAGCAAGATAAGTCCAGTTTGACAAAATATGATCCCCATCACTTCAAGAGGGCGCATCCCGGCACCGTAGGCTCTGTCTCAGTTGTACTGTAGCCTCCCTAAATCGTTATACATAACCCTAACCTTGCGATTATTTTTGACTATATCGACGTTGAATTGCTGCTTATCATTGCCGTTGTTCAAAGGGCTTCGGTGCGTCAGTTCCAGTGCAATTATAATAACCACACAATTTTTTATATTTTTTTTCCGTAGCAGTTGCTCAAATCGCCTACATGAGTGCATTTCCGTGAGGCAATCACCGTGACGGCGCTCGAATGCCGTCCAACTGCGGTTCCCTGCCAAAAAGTCTGTGTGCAAACACCATTTTCCCACCAAAACTCGGCACATTGCAAGCAACAACGACAACGTTTTACGGGATGATAAAATAAAATAAAAATTCTCCTGGCAATTAATATGAATGGCCTTATATTTTGCTAACTCCAAATATAAATTGATTTAATATTGACATGACACAACTCTCTGAAGATTGTTAAAAGCTGAAAAATTCCCTTCAGGCGGTTTTAGTGGACATTATAGCGGGATAAAGTTTGGTTTACCTCTTCTCTGATGTTCAAAGCTTCACCAAAGCACGTAACTATATGCTGTAGAATATAAACTGCTTCTGTTACGTACCGCCCTCAATCTAGACGGCAATCTATTTAATTTAGAAATTTCACTCCATGATAGAAGCAAGATAGGTTGGTTTCAAAATGGTGAGTTTTGGTGAGTTTTGGTGTAAAAGAGGCCTGTGCACACAGACTTTTTTGGCAGGGACTGTAGCGGGAAGACGTGCACTATGTGTCGCGGCGACGTGGCGGTGCAGCGTGCTACGTAGCATCAGTGGGTCAACCGGAGTAAGACGGAGTGGGTGCGCATGATGTTTGTGTTACAGGATTGCAAGCCGTTGACGGTGGGTGGGGAGATGTTTGCTGAGGATCTGGGCACGAATTCGGGGCTGCCGCCGAGTGGGAACTGAGGTCTGGGTGGAGTGGTGGAACTGCAGTGTGGTCGCGAAAGGGAGAGGACGCATATGGTTCTAGAAATTTGCATGCGGTTGAATCGTAGGTACGCATAGAGTGAGAATTCAACATTATGACGCATGAATTCAGTGTTGAAGGGGGAAACACAAGGTCAAGGTCGGAATTCTTGTGAAGAAATATGACAAATAACAAGTTGATATTCAAGCAATATCCAGGAAACCATACCCGCCTTTTCCGATGATGGAGGTAGGTAGAAAAGCATCTCCCAGGATCTCACGATAAACTTCACCAGGCGCCTAAAAGCTTGTGCAGTTGACTGGTGCAGTCGCAGGATCGTCCATCTTGGGCTGCTGGTACTGGTCATCCCCACCACCCAAAGTGGTTGGCTGGCTTTCCAGCCGTACCACACGTCCCCGACGAGATGGCAGGCTGGTAGCGGCTTTCTTGGTCGAGGTGACCAAGGTAGAACACGTCCTTTTCGTAGTCTACAAAGAGGTAAAGCTTTTTCTTTGGGTTAGTGGTGATCCTCGGGACGAAAAGTATGTCAGGTTTACTCACCTTTTCAAGAAATGCTCGACCAAGCACGGCGGCGTTTCCAAGACCGCGCTCGTGGTACACCATGAGCTTTTGGAAAGTGTCGTTGGCAACAGGCACTCCTTCGTCATCGAGGCCAACCAGCGGCTGGACCAAGTCCTCGGCACCTAGGTTTACGACGAGATCCACCTCTTTCCCGCTGACAAGCCCCTTTTCGATGGTGATCTGCATAGACCGCACAAGGTCCGACGGGTTCGCCTTGGAGCCTCTTGTGTCGTACAAAAGGCCGGGCTCCGTGTCCAAAATTTCCAACACACCGGCGAATCGCCCCTTCGGCTTGCCCTCAGCTAACGCCACCTCTTTGGCTCCGCCGGTTCTCAACGCGGACTTGAGATTATCAAGTCCTGTCGAAGGGAGGCGGAAGAGCCGGTCATATCTGTGACGTGTCAGACCGAGGATATACTGCACAAGTGAAGCCTTTTACTTACATTTCAATGCAGATATTGGTGTTGGAGTCTGGACTGACAAGTTCGATATCTCTACCGCCAATATTGATCACAATTTTGCCAATGTCTACCTGCAAAGGGCAGAATCTTTCTTTGATTTCCAGCTTGGTCCGATCAATCTTGAACTCCCACCGTGCCCCCTTGACCATGGCTGGTTGGTGGCCACCAAGGGTGAGACGTCCATTTCGTTGCGAGGTATAGCTCTGCGAGCCGACATCGAGGCCGAACGAATTGGCGGAGATCTGACCGGCGGACTTCATTTTGGCCAGGAGTTCGGATTTCTCATTCAGCGGAAGATGCGAGTTGCCCATGCTCGATACCGCTGTCGACGAGGCCCGAACGGATGGCCACAGAAGTACCGAGTTGGAACTCGATGGCGCATCAGTCGCCTTGTTGATTATGGGTAGGAACTTTATGTTTGGGTTCTGTTGCGAGAGACCCTCGACCGACACGAGTTGTACGCTGCCACCAGTCACGTAGTTCCCACGACGCGAGCGGCACTGTCCCGCCGTCATGCTATCACGCCGCTTCTCCGAGCAGACGTCCTGATGTTCGAGAAAGGGTGTGGCAACAAAGGTACTGGGTGCCGCGCAAAGCTGGTCTTGGTTGACGGTTAGCGGCACTCCGATGCTGTAAGCTGTGTAAGCTGTGCCATCCTGGCCGGCGCCTGTGATATTGCACGGTCCGAAAGCTAAAGAAACCGTTGGCAGATCGCAAGATGCCGATGAAGCTGCCACCACGAGGACTGCTCCGCAGAGAATGCCGAAAAAGAACTTTATGCTGGCTCAAAGAGAGGTAGTTGGTAACGCAGTCGATGCGGCTGCTGGTCGTCCAGGTCAAGGGCGGTAATGGTGATGCTGACTCTGGCTCAGTGCCTGCCGTCGCTGTGACGAAGAGGTAGGAGCAAAGAGGAGAGATGAGGAGGGGAAAGTTGGGCGAAATGGTTCACGAAGGGCGCGCCCGGATCACGAGAGCCTGTGGGCCAAGCCAACACGGAAAAGCAAAGTGGTGATAATTCCGTTGAATTGTTGTTGGTTGGTTGGTTACAGGAGGAAGAATTCCAGCCCTGTTCACCTGAACTATCTAGTGGGTGGGCTGCCAAGCCTGGGGCCCAGTGGGTCCCCACACACCCCCTCAGACCAGCCACACTGCTAATTAACGTAACTGATCTATCTACCGTATTGGGAAGTCCTGATCTTTTCCTTGGTGTTGCAGACTTCCAATTCACAGCGTCCCGGCCTTCTTGACAAAGCTACCAAGGCGCCTTCAACGTTGTAATCCACCCCATCACGCCTTTCCTGCCCACGGCACTTCAATGGCCACCATTCCGAGCATTTTGACGTATTTTGAGTGCTTATCGTACACCAATGGCTTCGTCAATCCATCAGCAACTATGATCTCTCCAGGCACATGCTCCAGAGAGATCTGGCCTTTCGCAATTCGGTCCACAATCCACTTGTAGCGAATGTCGAGATGCCGGGTTCTTGCTGTATTATTCGGATTCAAGGCCACAGTTTGCGCATTGAGGCTATCCGTATACATAACAATGGGCTTCGGCTGTGGAGCTCCGGCTTCTTCAAGGATTCTCGCGATCCAGAGCGCTGACTGCGCGGCTGGTAAAAGGTTGGCAAACTCTGCCTCTGTTATAGAGCTGGCCACGAAAGTTTGCTTCTTTGACTTCCACAGTATCAGTCCCCTAGCTACAAAAACAACGTAGCCTCCAGTACTGAACCTTGTGAGCAAATCGTCAGCGTAGCTAGCGTCTGCAAACGTTCTTATTTCAAGGTCTTTAGAACTTGTCAGATAAAAGGGGGGGGTTCTGGCCTCTGGCCAGAACCCATGGAGGTGTGGATAACTGAGCTGAATGGAGCTCAGCAGAGCTGAGCTCTGGTGTGGGCATCCAAGCTGAATGGAGGCCAGAAGAGCTGAGCTGACTACGTCAGTTCAGCTGGTGTGGCTACCATTTGCCACACACTTTGCCACCATTCACAACTATAATAGAGGCTCTCTGGCAGAGCCAGAGAGCCACAGACAGAGAATTCACACACACATCAATCACACAGTTGTTTCCAAGAGTGCCAGCGCTTCTGACAGTCCCCAAGGGGCGTGACAACAGATTCGCCAAACTTCTCTCTTCGGGCCGGACACAGCCGCATGTCGGCTACTTCAGCGCAAGGTTTTAACCTCCTTGGGCCTTTCGCTGCCTAGGACTTTGTGAAAAGGGTGGCTCCGTCCAATGGCTGCCCCGAAGCAGCTCCATCTACAGCCTTAGTCGGTTGCGGCCTATTCTGTTGCGCCCGAGATTCTTCTACCTCGATCAGTCAGTCGGGAGAGGCCAGCTGCCGCCTTCGAAAGATAGGAGAATGGGGTTTCCGAATCATCACCATATGGGATTCCTTGGGTTGGAGTCGGTTCAGTTACTCGCCATCTTGCGAGACCTTAGGACCTGCGAGAGTTGGAAGAGGACTTGTATTTATTGTCAAGCCGCTGACTTCAGGCTCCTGATCGTCTCCCAATAGCCGCAAAAATTCGGTTGCCTAGCACTCAGATCTGCCGAACCAAAGCAGGTGATCAAAGGCACTAACAGACACATCGTCGCTCAAGGCCGGCCCTACCAAGACCCCCTCTCAGTAACTCCTCGCTGCTCCAACCTAGCACAGCCGGGCACGCCATTCCGTCCCAGAGATGGCATTCTACTGGGCCGCGCCTTCGCATTCAAGTTTTTGTCGTCGGGTAGGAACCGGTCGCTGTCGCCACCCTATCACTTGTTGATCCTTGTCTGTTTCAGTTAGGGATATCCATCACCAACACCAAGAGCCACACTCCATACCCATTCATGCAGATTGCTCTTCTCGTCCACAAATCCAGCCAGTGTTCGATAGGTAAACGTCTAAGTTGTCGGCTAACAGATGGCAGTATCTACATTGTAGTTAGACGCTGGAGATTCTGAGAAAGGGGGTCTTCACCTCGTCGTCCTCGGACTCCACAGCTTATGCCTGGAGTCCCAAAATTTTCATTGGCGGCTCACTTTCTGCCCCTTGTCTGGCCGGCATTGCCTCAAAGCAGGCACCAGCGCTCCTGCTGGATTGGCGCTCAGGCGCTCAATCCGCTGCGCAGATCTGGTTGGGCAGCAGTTCGCCTAACTTGTCCTCGAAAGCGAGCGTTATGGAATTGAGGTTCTTGCTGCTCACCGAGACGCCAGCTCAGTCCGCGGATCTCGAACTCATTCAGGCATAGTCCCTAGCACAGCGGATCGGGGAGACTCGCGGATCAATTCGAAAGACTTGTGAGCTAATCCGTCCCTTAATGCCGGCGTCGAGCGGTGCGGCGGGTCGTGTTGCGTTGCGTCGCGTGTTGCACGTCTAGGCTTGAGTGCGGCATTTTTGCCATTGGTTAGAATACGCAAAGCCAGAGCCAGAGGGAAAGGAGGAGGAGGAAAGGCAGAATCGTGGGGAGGGACCGAGGGCATAAAAGTATTTATCGTCAAGAGTTGACTTCGCGATCCAGCAGCTGGTACACGGGGCACCAGGAATGAGGGACGGATTTTGGGCCCGTGCGCTGCTCAGCGCTCGACCCATAATTAAATGTCAGGTGACACAGATGAATCAGGTTGCTTTGAGATAGTATTGTGTGTATAGAGTCGTCCGTGTCGTCCGAGTGCTGGATGGGAGGTGAGCAGCATTGTCGCTAGAAAACCCGTATAGCACGCGCAGCAGCCAACGACTTGCAGGAGTATCCGGGGTTTGGTTGGCGCCTGCATGGACGCCATGACCCTCATCGCAGCATAAACAACCAACAAATGTAGATTGATTGGTCACCGTCGCAAGGCAATGATGGGGGCTGCCCCTCATTGGCGGGCTTGTGCCAGCTCGGCGCGCATTTTCCACGTAATCCCATTCGTTGGACTTCAGCCCGTTCATGCAAGATATATCTGGGGAGTAGCGTCTCCAGAACGGCACGCAGAGCTGCCGTTTTAGCTATATCCGTTCAAGTGGATCTAGAAATGGGGTGTGATTTTTTTGCCAAGCGGCCACCCCACCACATCACACTAACAGACCATTTGTTCCGGCCTACCATCACAACCACGGCTCCAAAATTAAGGTTATTCGTACTCCAAAATTGAGGTTATTCGCAAGGTAAGTCTGCCAGTCTATCTATAAGCCGTAATTCTGACTATCTACAGGCTAATCTTCCATTTGGTCGCGGTCTGGCCACTGGAAATCCTTAGGACACAGTGGCTGTGAAGCGGCCTTAGCCCAAAAAAAAAATCACATACCATTTCTGGATCTACTTGCCGTTATGGCGACTTAACCCTAGCCCTGGGATTACGAAATAATGTTATCTTTAAGGTCCGTGTGGCCGGTCTTTCTGGCGTCAGATGTATCCCATTTTCTGGACTCCAGGGCTGCCAAATTTGGCATACTTTCCACTTACGACCACGACCCATAGGAAAACTCAGGGTCGTGTTTTCACATAAGTGGGGCTCCAGTAGGGTAAGCGTGTGGGTTCAACAAGATTTTTTCCCCATTTATTAACCCTAACCCTTCTATTTCACGTGCCGTAGCCTGCCGTGACATTATAATCTATCTAGATTGGACTGCGTGACAGACTGAATCCACCCCCTCAAAGCTAGATTTCTACTCTAATTATATCTTATCTTCAGAATGCCTTTGCTATTATTATACCATTTATATAGGCATCTGATAGGGGGGCACCCCCCCACATACGGGGTTAGGGTTTTGTATGGGTAGAAAATTGATCTAAGTCCGTTTGCATCATTGGCCGTTTGCAACATTCGACCTTGTGATAATT
>Ga0247780_1000443_pt1 | contig 39428 bp, 35 predicted proteins | sample UWRJL079202R5_FD_179927 | JGI IMG/M metagenome (GOLD analysis project Ga0247780, IMG submission 179927) | Plant litter microbial communities from Arlington Agricultural Research Station in Wisconsin, United States - UWRJ-L079-202R-5 | ecosystem: Environmental > Terrestrial > Plant litter >...
GGGGGGGGGGGGGGGGAGCGGGTGACGGAGCCGATAAGGGTTGTGGTGAAGGATGGGAGGGAGGGGATCGGGCTGGAGAGTGAGCGGAAGAGGAAGTTGCGGGAGGCAGCTGAGGCGGCGGGAGAGACGGCGAAGAGGGCGAGGGTGGACGAGGGGGAGTATCGCGAGCGGGTGAGGAGAGAGAGGGAGGAGGCGAGGCTGGAGAGGCAGGTGAAGTCGGCGCAGAAGGTAGCGGAGAGGATGGATGATGAGCGCGCGGAGGGGTGGGTGGCTAGTGAGGGAGAGGGGGATGGGAAGGCGAGGACGAGGGGTGTCTCGTCGCGGCCGCTGAAGTCGGTTCCGGTGGTGTATCGCTCGCTGGTGAAGGGGCGGGAGGAGGCCGAGCGGGAGCGGCGGATGCGCCATGATTTGGAGCAGTCGTCGTTATCGCGGCTTCCTGGTTACGAAGACCCAGATGAAGACGAGGACGACAGGACGGCGTTGGGTAAGAGCCCGACGCAATCAGCAAAATATGTCACTGCGGATGACCTCGACGACGAAGACGCCGAACTGGACGATTTCAACGCCCTGGCCCTGGACGAGCGGTTGGGGAGGGTGGTTCAGTATTTGCGAGATGAGCACCAGTACTGTTTCTGGTGCAAGTTTTCCTATCCAGGCACTGAGATGGACGGATGTCCGGGCTTGACCGAGGAGGATCACGATTAGGTTTGGTATACCCTCGATGCGGAGAATGATCTCAGTGCGCCGAGGTCTCGTCTTGTATTACCACAATGAGCGGATTACAGCTAGCTTTTACACGTATCTGTACAACTAGATTATCTACTAGGCGACCTCCACATTTCCAATGATCTTCCTATGCTCGGCAATCTGCTCTGCATCTCCCATAATATCGTACACACCCATTTCCTTCGCAGCGTCATCCAACCGCGGCTGAAGTTGATCTGGCCGCACGTCCTGCGCTTGGGCCTTGACGAGGATGAGGTTTTCGAGAACTTGATGTAACTCCGCCGCCTGTTGCGCCGTTGTGAGGTTGTCCGGGTCGTAGCCTTGTTGAGCCAGCTTTGCCCGATTTTCCTTGGTCAAGTTATCGATCAGATTATTCGCCCCCATGATAAGGGCCATGTTCCGTTTCGTCTTGACCCGGAGAGTCGCCGTACCAGCCGCCAACTCGATCAGGAGCGGAGCTGGCGGTGTGAAGTCAAATAAACTACTCATTGCGCGAGCCGCGATTATCATGCCCGCGTAGTCCCCTGCCTTCAGCATCGAGAACAGAATTGTCCTTGGGAGCATATGGAAGGCCTCGGGCGAGTCAAACGTCCACTTGGCCTTCACCATCTCAGCGAAGAACCACCGCCCTGTAGCAATATCACGTGCTGAAAGCTCAGAATTGCGGATAATGAGGCGATTGACCGAGAGTGTGTTAAACAAGGCGAGAAAGGTATGTGCATCCGGGTTCAGGCTCTGGTTCGCCGTCATATCTCGGTAGAGGTCAACCGCCGCATCGGCTTTGCCGTCCTGCGCGTACGACTTGATCAGCTGGTTCATGAGAAAGCTGGTCGGTCCGATGGCGGCATGTTGGAATGCCCCCCATAGCTCCTCGAGGAGGCTATGAAGCCCTCTCGAGCAGTAGTTTTCAGCCAGAATCGAAAAGGTTTCTGCTGTTGCCCTCGTTGCGCAGTAGAACGCGGGTTGCTCTCCGCTCGGATCACGCCAGCGAGTATACGGGTCGAGGAGCCGCATTGGTTGATCCATTGATGCTTGCCGTTCACGTGTATGAACGTAGTTCAGTCGAGCGCGGATCATATTCCACGCCAGGTCCTCGGCTTTCTCTAGGTTTTCAGCAGTGTCTGACCTAATCCAGGCACCGATGAGGCCGTTGAGCTGGATAGGCGAGGCATTGATACCTTTTCCCTGGATGTACACAATCACCTTGTAGGCGCCGTCTAGGTCGCCAGCGCCGATTAACCGTTTGAGCCACTTCCCGATAAAGAACTGATTGCTGACAGCAATCGGAAGTCTTGTTCTGCCGCGGACGTCGACAGTGCCAGAGAACATCATGTCGACAAATGCCTGTAGGGCGTGCTCCATACGATTAGCCTCGAGGAACGAGGATATGACCTCATCGTAGTCTTCGATCTTCATAGTATCCCCAAGAAGGTCTCGCATGTGCTGATAAGATTCCCATGCTTGCTCGGCAGTGTCTTCCTTCATCGACAATGCCTGGATGATGGGAATCAGTATCCGGGCGTCTGGGTTCTCGGCACACCCGAGTAGAATCTCCGCTGCCCTTTTCGCGCGGTCTAAGTCGCCGTGGAGGGACAGCATGCGGACACCGATCTCGTAGTACCCCTCGAGCGTCTCGGGTTTCGACCCCAGGGTAACCACGGCCTTCTTCCAAGCGTCAATGGCCTCGTCCCTCCATCCCTCGACAAACATGGCCTCGATCGCGAGGAGCTGCTGCGAGTCCTTCAGAACTACGCCTGCAGATTTCATATCCTTTGCCAAGACGTATAGATGGTGCATACGGTTGGGATTCTCCACCCCCCCTTCCCACGAGAGAACCATCCACATAAAGTCCCATACCTCACGGGGCACATTACCCCACGCTGAGGATAGTGACTTACGGGCAGCCGAGTAGGACTTCCAGCAGTCAACCATGTCCTTTTGCTTGGGCACCCCGCCCCTGACAACACTCTCCCGTGACAAAAAGCTGTTCAGGGAGGCAATTGCGCGATGCTTCGACCCGCTGAAGCCGGTGATGCGAAGGAGGCCGTACTCCTCAGCCTCAGGACCCGTCTTGCCCTTGTATTGCCTTCTGAGTGAGGATTTGAACTGCCTCCTCAAAGCCGCCGCCTTGTCCCCCATGCCTTGGCCTTCCATCCGATTAAGCATCTGGAGCGTGTCGACTATTTGTTTCTCTAGATCGTTGATGGCCGTCTCGACTTCGGTGTCAAGCCCGCTGCTGACAGCACTGAATTCCTCGTTGCCTAGCTCCTGCATATTGCCGGAAGGATCCTGGTCGAAATATCTGACTGACACGGGTCCGTCCGGTACGTCGGCCTCCTGCAGAACTTCGAGGTCGACATTGTCGGGGAGTTCGCCATTTTGAAGCTGAGCGATGAGCTTCTGCAGTTTCTCACTGGGTGCAGGAGACTGGGCTGTCTTCAACTTCGACGAGGCGACAGGGGGGCGCGGTTGACTTCTTCGGGCGACGTTCGAGGCATGTCTTGTCAACCACGCCTGGGAGTTCGAGTTCACTCCTCGCAGCGTTGTAAGACAAGATTGGCAAACATAGCTTGTTCGGCTCAGGTCCAGAGAAAATGTTCGGGGAGGCATGGAGACAAAAGAGGGAGGATTAGGGCGATCCTTTCCATTCAACCATGCAACACGTCGAGTGACAAGGCCGCGATCAAATTTGAGACTGATTCAACTGCTGGGTTCTGCGACTTGAAGAAACGCGCCCACTCGCTGCATCTCGAAACCCGTCTCCAGTCTTTTCCCTCTTATCGGCGCGCCATGCTTGCGATAAGAGACAACCGCCACAGACCGCCTGGCAGAACCGGCAGGACCCACTCAAAATTTTGGAATTGGGGTTGCGATCAGCCCTTCCAGCTCTGTCCCTCACTAGCACCATCGTACCCAAAAAATACAACAGATCCGCAGTCATGTCGGGCGAAAAGCCTGAGTTCCTGCGCTTCACAGGGCACCATGCCTTCACACAGCGGCTCGTTCTCTCGACGCTAACAGGACGACCGATCCACATATCCAAGATCCGCAGCGCCTCGCCAACACACCCGGGGCTGGCCCCCCATGAGATCTCGTTTCTGCGCCTCCTCGAGGCCGTCACCAACGGCAGCGTCATCGATGTTTCGTACAGCGGCACCACACTCACCTACCAGCCCGGCCTCATCACAGGCACCGTTGCCGGCGCTGGCGCCTCGGTTGGGGATGTCATCGAGCACGTCCTACCCGCCAACAACACGCGGGGTGTCACCTACTTCCTCCTCCCCTTGGCCCTCCTGGCACCCTTCTCCAAGGCGCACATGAACGTGCGCTTCTCCGGGCCGGGCGTCATTACCGCTGCGACCCACTCCACCGGCGACATCTCCGTCGACACACTGCGCACCGCCGTTCTCCCGCTCTACCGTCTGTTCGGCATACCTCCCGCCCGCATTGAGTTGCGTGTGTTGGCCCGTTCGTGCGCGGGCCCCCACGGGCGAGGCGGAGGTGGCCTCGTCGAGTTGCGGTTTGCCAGCCAAGTCCGCCTGCCCAAGACGTTGCATCTCAACCGGCGACCGGGGCGCATACGGCGCATCCGTGGCGTTGCCTATTGCACAGGTGTATCGGCTAGTCATAACGGTCGCATGATCACAGCCACACGCGGCGTGCTCAATACGCTGGTTTCGGACGTGCACGTAGCCGCACAGTACGACCCGTCGCCACTAGTAGGGGATAAGGGCGGTATCAAGAAGAAGATCGGCATCGGGTTCGGCCTGAGTCTGGTGGCTGAGTCGAGTGCCGAGGGCGTTGTCTACTCGGCAGATGTGGTGGCGCCCCCTGAGGGTGGAGTCTTGCCCGAGGACATCGGGACCCGGTGCGCATACCAGCTGCTCGAGATCATTGCGCAGGGTGGTTGCGTGACTGCAGCCTCGGCAACTACGGTACTTACCCTCATGGCAATGGGGTCGGAAGATGTGGGGCGGCTGAGGTTAGGGAGGGAGGTGATGGGGAGGGAAGAGACGATAGGCCTGGCGAGAGATTTGAAGACCTTCGGAGCGAGTAGCTGGGGTGTCCGGGATGTTGATGATGACGACGACGAAGAGTCTGGCGATCTCCTGATTTCTGTAAAAGGGACAGGCGTGGGCAACATTGGAAGAAAGGTAGCATAAAAAACCATCGGATCTCGCTGATGACACTTATCGACCATGCGAGAGGGACACGGGTATTGCAGTGCATTAATTGATCTATCGGGGTCTTTGGCGAGTCCGCGCTCTTCTTTCCGCGGCAATGGCAGCAGCAAGACTGGCGGTGTACCCAAGACTTTGGAGTGAAACGGCGGCGGCGTTCTGTAGGTCGTTTCCTACGGTCCGGACAGCATGTACAACATGGAAGTTGGCCAGAACGGCATTCCCCGACCACATGACGTCTGCCAGGTCCGCAGTGGTTTGAGAGTAACCAGACTCCATCCGCGATTCGCCCTCTGCCTGGCCTCCGTTGAGCGGTTGCAGCTCAATATCGCCGTTGCTCTCCATTATGCCCGTCTCGTCTCGCAAGACACCTCGTTCCTCAGCATCATGGTCCTGCGTTGTTTCTGGCAGGGCCTCCGTCTCCGTTGCGGGGACCGTCTGTAGTGAAGGGATAACGACCTTCCGTAGTTTCTCACGTTCCTGATGGACCGCCAGCATGAGACACTGCACTCCCCAGATAATGAGATCGAATAATAGGAGCCCCAGCCTCCACGTCGGCGGTTTCTGTCCAACAAAGTCGATCACTACGCCTCCGTGGAGGTATCCACGGGTCGCTTCGCTTGCGTGTGGTAGCCTGACGAGCAGATGAAACAGTGCGCATAGGATGTTGGGTAGAAATATGGCAAAGACGTGCGGGCGATGCGCCGGTAGGGAGAGGGAGCTCTCCTTCGGGGAGATGAATATATAGTGTGGGACAATACGCAGCAGGAGCCGAGGAAAGGAACATCTGAGCACCACGGGTCAGATACGAGCCTCAGAGGAAATTGTTGGAGTTGGGGCGCCTTACTCCATATAATACAGGGTGCAGGTATACGCAAAGACGATCATGTCCAGGCTCTTTTGCAGGTGGCTCACAGATTGCAGTTTCTTGACCAGACCCGCCCTCTTCCTCCGTTGCCGCTCCTGCTCCTCCGGGGGAGCAGTCGATGTCTCTCCGGCTACCTCCGGGTGCTCGCCGTTTTGGCTCGCGCCGTCCTCATCCTCGTCGGCGCCGGCGTGTGGGGCGCGTTGCCGAGCCGCGAAGCTCGGCGCGGGATCATTGTTCATAGCTTGGCGCAGGGTGAACGGGGTTGGTTGTTTGGCGCAAGCTTGTGGACTGGGAATGACGTAGTATGGCCTCACATATCTGTTGCAAATGGTAGTTGGTCTCTCTCGGCGGGCGAGGATGCGCACCGCCCTGGTATGGCGATTTGGTCATGCGACACCGAAGATGGAGAGGAGCGATGGCGGTTGCGGTGCAACTGTCAAGTCGAAGCTTGCTGATCAACCTCCCTGTCAGTGGCAGCGCCTCAGAATCAAGGCTCGCAGGCCGTGCAAGGGTTAGGGTGTTCATGGTGGGGCAAGCTTGGACCCCGACTGTTTCCCCCCCGTCGGGCCTCGAAGTTTGGCGGGGTGACTCAAATGTCAACCCGTTGACAGACAACCAAATCCCCTCCTTCCCTTGAAGAAGCATAACAACCCGCAAGAGCAATACGTCGCAATCATGGCTGCCACCGATGACACCCCGAAGGACCTCACCCACCAAATTCTCCATGCGCTGTCCGAGGCGGAGCCGATTCTGTCGGCTGAGGCTTTCCCTCAGACGGGCTTCACTGACCTGAAGGCGGCTCTCGATCGTCTTGCGTCGCGCGAAATGGTCAAATATGACACGATAGACAGAGAAGAGGCAATTCTTGAGGCAGAAGGCGAGCAGATCGCTGCCAATGGCAGCCACGAGGCCCGCGTGTTCGAGGCTCTGCGCCAGGCGGTTGAGGGGTTGACCGTTCAGGAACTCGAGAAGACGATCGGCGACAAGAATGTGACAAAGGTCGGCCAGAGCAAGGCCTTCAAGGAGAAGTGGATTTCCAGGACAAAAGACGGGAAATTCAAGACGGCGGTTTGTCTGCCCTCGCGCCTGGCGCATTCTGGTTGCGCCAACTGAAGCTTGAGCTGACGGCCTCTTCCAGAGAGACTCGATCACAGACGTTACCAAAGACCAAGTGCAGATAATCAAGCAGACGAAGACACACCCCGATGCAAAGGTCCTCGCAGATCTGAAGAAGAGAAAGCTTGTCAGGATGCAGAAAGTCATCAGCTTCAAGATTCATAAGGGCCCCAAGTTCGCGCTCGAGATCGCAAAGGAGGAAACCGATCTGACGGCCGACATGATTGCTTCAGGCTCATGGAAGACGGCCACCTTCAAGCCATACAACTTTAAGGCGCTGGGCGCCGATCAGAACGCCGGCGCTCTGCACCCCCTGAACAAGGTCAGGCACGAGTTCAGGCAAATCTTCTTTGAGATGGGCTTCGAAGAGATGCCCACCAGCCAGTTCGTTGAGTCTGGCTTCTGGAACTTCGACACCCTCTTCGTACCGCAGCAACACCCAGCGCGAGACCTCCAAGACACCTTCTATATCTCGGACCCAAAGGTAGCGGACAAGCCTGGGCCGACGTCCCCAGACGACACTCGCGATTACGAGCAAGTTTGGGAAAGTGTGCGCCAAGTGCACGAGACGGGCAAGTTTGGCTCGATAGGGTACAGATACCCGTGGTCCCCGGAGGAATCACTGCGTTTGGTGCTCCGAACACATACCACGGCTGTGTCAGCCGCCATGCTGCACAAGCTGGCTTCTCAGAGGGGCCCGGACGGTCGCGTACCCCCAGCACGGTACTTCTCGATTGATCGCGTCTTCCGAAATGAGACCGTCGATGCAACCCATCTTGCCGAGTTCCACCAGGTAGAAGGAGTTATCGCGGACTACGGACTCACTCTTGGTGGCCTCATGGAGTTCATGGAGATCTTCTTTGGTAAGATGGGCCTGACCGACTTGCAGTTCAAACCAGCGTACAACCCGTACACAGAGCCGAGTATGGAGATCTTCGCGTTCCACAAGGGACTCAACAAGCTCGTTGAGATTGGAAACAGCGGCATGTTCAGACCCGAGTTTCTAGAATCGGTAGGCCTTCCGAAAGACCTCCGTGTGTATGGATGGGGTCTGTCTCTGGGTATGTCACCTCCGCATCTTTTTCACTGATTCAGGATTTAGAGTGTCGCTAACTTCACACAGAACGGCCGACGATGATCAAGTATGGTATCTCGAATATTCGTGAGCTCCTTGGTCACAAGGTGGATCTGAACTTCATTGAAAGGAACCCCGCAGTGAGGTTAGACAAGGATTAAATATGGGAAGCGGTCAGTTGCATATGATACCTCACCAAAATGACAGTGTTGTTCTTAGCTCTTGGACCGAAAATGAAGATTCCCTAGAAAGATGGAAATAGGCCGCTCTGTGATGGCCTTGAGGAATCGTGCGGAGCTGGCGGTTTGAATTGCGCTGCTCACCGCCTGAATTCAAGCTTTGACGGTGAGGTGGGGAAAGATGGATTCGCAAAAACGGTCGAGAACCCCACAACACGATTGGCGAATCAGATCTCTTGCAATTGAGCTTTCATTGACATCTTGCGGAGCAAGGCGGGGTCCAGCCGCAACGGATTTCGGGAGCGCCATGACCGATTGAAAATGTTGAGTGCAGTAGCTCCGGTCCAGTTAGACGACCGCAATGGTTGGTCCATCTAACTTGGGACTTGAACAGCCTGTTTAAACGATCAAACTGCTCGGTACATTGAAAAATGCAGCGAACAACGCCTCGGAGAAAGGCAGTGATTGCTCGTTGAAATGCAAGAAGGCCTTGGGGTATGTGCGTGCCTTAGGTAGGCGTCGAAACAAACACAGAGTCGTTGCCAAGGATGTAGATGGCTTTTTAGCATTGAAAAGGGCGTTGGTAAGCCCTTCCAACGCGTCAAACAGGAGGAGCAAGCCTCGGCAGACTGTAGCAAGGCCTCGGCATTATCCGAAAAGGCGTCAACAGAATGCACAAAGGCGTTGGGAAATTAAATTGAGGCCTAGATGAAAACACAACAAAGCCTTGGTGCAATATGAAAAGGCGTTCAGAGAATGCAGACAAGTGTCGAAAAAAAGCAGAGGGGGATCGACGGAATAAGGAAATGCCCACCTATCCATTTTGCGAGTTAGGTAGTTCATCAACGAGATCCTCAACCACTGATTTAAAGCGTCCTGTCTTCCGACTGAAGCCCTCATCTCATACAAGTGAGATTTCATAGGGGCCAGATGTCAACATGCCCATGCAAAGGCGTGGCAACTTGACAAGAGCAGGTGATAGGAAAGAAACCCATTGATCGCTTTCATCATTGGTTACGCTGTCAGAGGATTGGGGAAAATAAATGCGTCACCAGTGCGGTAGATTTCGACGTCTTTCATCCAGGTATGCGCTTCATTTCATCGCTGGTCAAAGACGTGAAATTTCAGATTTCATGCCTGCAACTTGGGTCCGCCAGTCAGAAGTGGGAGAAATCGATGATTGGGCCAGCCAAGTCTGTTGCTATTTTAGCCACATTCGCTGTTAATCGCATGTCCAGCTGATAGGAGAACATAAAGATAGGTAGTTACTAAAGTACCTATGAGCTGGTCAGCTTGGGTTCGCCCCGAATCTCTGGCTAAAACTCGTGAAATAATCATAAGTTTCAAGGAGATATCTGTCATAAGGATAGGTAGCTCAAACTCAATCCCCCGTATCGAAGTACATCGCAGTGTATCCATGCATCCATTTGATGCGTTCTCATACTCCAATAACTTAGGTATTGAGACTCAGACTTATGATCTCCGCAGGCCAAACGATAGCTTCCTGCTTCCAGACTGATGGGAATTTGTGGCAGAAGCAAAGCCTTGCCTTTAAGCAACCGCAATCATCCCAGTACCGTTCCAAAAGATAACCCTTCTGTTCAATCGTATAGATTGCCCCTTTCCTTCTCCCACCAGTCACCTGGCTTGCCTAACTGGAGGGCAATGGCCTCATCGCTGTACTCGATGTACAGACCAATCTCAGCCTTTATCTCCCTAATCGCCTTCTTGTATTTTTCTATTGCCTCGTGTTTGTTGATCATCCAGAAAACCACACCCGGGGGAGGTGTCTCTGCCACTGGTACGAAGTCCTCAAACAATGGCTTCAACGCGACGAATGGTATATCATCGCCCATCCAAGCCAGTATCTTGGTGGCGATAGCCCGTTTCTCTTCACTCTTCACAGAGCGCTTGAGGGCATCCTCAAAGTTCTGAAAGGCGAGTTTGCCCTCCCCCTGGCTCCCTTTCAACCACTGGCGTCCTCGATTGTCGTTTTTTGCAGCAGTTTCAATGATTGCCTTCGGGATCAGGTGCTCTTTCAAGCACTTGACAGCGGTCTGGATAATGACATCGGCAAGTGTGTTGGTGTCGGCGATCTGGCCGTTGAGTCTTTGACGACCAATGACCCTTAGTTCAGACACGAGGTCTGGACATCCCGCCAGTGTCAGATTATTGAGAAGAGACTCCCATTCTGTCTTCTCATCGTCGCCGCCACGAACTGTTCTCGGTGCAATATCACCAAAGCCAGCTCGTCTTGGGTCATCTCGCTATCCCCATTAGAGCTTTTCTCAAGCCACTAATCAACTTTATTAAATGGGGGCTCCATGCCTGCACTGGTCAGAGAGTCCCATAACATACAACACTATCTATCTTACTTACTTATCTTTTTATTACTTTAATTACATATATTTCATCTTCTTTATTCTCATATATATGAATCCTAGATAACCGGTGATATAGTTGGGATTCTGAAAGACATAGTGGTACCACGGTATCTTGAATCTGTAAGTCCTCACGGGTTAGTAAAAGTTAAGGAAATAAAGGGGAGGAAAAAGATGTTATATATAAAGTAAGGGATAGAACGAAGAGGAAAAGTAGAAGAAGTAGAGAAGAGAGCGAAGAGCAGGGAAGAGAAGAAAGAATGTGGGAGCTGGGGATGGTAAGAAAGATCAGAAGGAGTAAGTGAGTTGAAATAAATGGGGAGAGTGGCGGAACAGAGGAAAAGTAAGAAGAGTCCGAATTTCACGGGGTAAACTGCGAAATTGCTACTGCCAGGCTATATATGACACAGTGGTGTCTAGAAAAACGTCAGGAGGGTGGCTAAGCAAGTTGCGGAGTGTGAATGCGTTGGTATCCCCGAGGACGACGGGACTGCTGGCAAGAGAGTGCACCGATGAACGCATCAGAGTTAACAGAGCCATGAGCCAGATCCACGAAGGTCCTGTGTCTTAGCGTAGGTAGAACTAGTGAACCTTAGAAGATCGGAGCAGGGCGAGCCAGGAACTGTCGCAACCTTTGTCGCTCGGGGACAGGTGTAACATTGAGAGCACGCGGACGCAGTCAAGGGGCATCTTAGTCCGAGTGTCTCTCTAGGTGCCGAGGAGGATGAAGCCCTCCCAAGCGAACCTCCTACAACTTGCACTGTCATCGTGTTTGGGAAAAGCGGTGAAGACAAGAGTGACCGGAACATTGTGGAATGCGTAGATCGCGTGGAGTTAATGTCTTATTCGCATTGCCAAAGGCCTCGCTTACATCGCAAGAGGCCTCGCTGGCATTGCAAGAGGCTTTCTTGCATTTTCTAAAGGCCTATTACAGTGTAAGCAAGGCGTGCATTTCGACATGAGGGCATAGTTAACAATACGACCATTGAGTTCAAGCCCTCCCTGTTCCAGTCTGATGTTTGCATGGGTGTGTGGGATCGGTGCTTTGCATCTTGGTGACTCCTTGACGGAGATGCCTCCGCAGATACATGTCAGGGGCTAAGTAAACATATGGAAAAGTGGGGGAGAGTCGGTTATTTAGTATTTGTCGCCGTTATCCGTCCAACGGCCAAATGCTCTCAAGTGCGATGCAACAGCTATTTTACCATAGACCGCCCCCTTGGCCCAAAATTACGAAAATTACAGCTTCATATTTCACATTTGCAACTCAGGTCCGTGATCGGAAGCGGTACAGCGGGAGCACGCGGTGCTTCAGAGATTTTGCAAATTTTCACCAAGGTACCTCTCCAAAAATTGTTGGAGAAAGAGTCACCCGTCCCTTATCTCTTATCGCACCCCACACAAGGCCGATCTTCTTTCGCAATCCGATTCCTAAACCATCCGATTCTCTGCCCCCTCTGAAAGTCCTAGTGCCAGCGCAAAGAAGAGGAAGAGAGAGAAACTCGGCGACTTGATCCCACACGCAATTGGCAAAGCACAAGGGACTGCGAGTGTTGCTCAGCTCGAACCGGGGCTTCTTTTTTTTTGTCAAAGGGTCGGTCCCGTTTCCCGCCTTTCCCCAATCCGCCCGCAAACCTTCCGACTATGCTGTCGACGGTATCCAAGGCCGGCCGAGCCCCGGCGCTCCTTCGACACGGCCGCCGAATTCCCGTTTCTCCGCCCCAATTGAGGACCCTCACAACCGCCGTCCACAATGGCATCCTCCAGGCACAGTGCCAACCCCAGAGCGCTCGATTGACCCAAAAACGGCTCTTTTCTGCTGCCGCTGCCGCCTGTGCGGGCGCCGGCGCGACCCAGACCGCTCCGAACCCGAATGCATACTTTGAGAGTGGGGTGGTGAAGCCTCGAGCGCAGGTTGATGTCAAGAAGGTTCTTGTCATTGGAAGCGGTGGTCTTGCCATTGGCCAGGCTGGAGAGTTCGATTACTCTGGTATGTCGTCCCTGCCAGACAGTTTGCCCAGGCGGTGAAGCAAATGAGTCACGCGATGCCGCCAGTCAAAGACATGCGACGCTGACGGGATCACAACAATATAGGAGCGCAAGCTCTAAAGGCTCTCAAGGAAGCCGGAGTGGCCTCGGTGCTCATCAATCCCAATATTGCGACCATTCAGACGAACCACATCCTCGCCGATGAGATCTACTACCTGCCCGTTACCGTCGAGTACGTCGAGTACGTGATCCAGAAGGAGAAGCCGGATGGCATCTTCCTCTCTTTCGGCGGCCAGACCGCCCTCAACCTCGGCGTTCAGATGGAGAAGCTGGGCTTGTTCGAGAAGTACGGCGTCAAGGTTCTCGGCACCAGCGTCAGGACGTTGGAGCTTAGCGAAGACAGAGATTTGTTCGCAAAGGCGCTAGACGAGATCAACATCCCAATTGCTAGATCGATTGCGGTCAATACCATCGACGAGGCCCTCGACGCCGCCACCCAGATTGGGTATCCCATCATCGTTCGCGCTGCCTACGCGCTTGGTGGCCTGGGATCCGGTTTCGCCAATAACGAGGATGAGCTGCGAAATATGGCTGCTCGGTCTCTCACTCTCTCCCCCCAGATCCTTGTTGAGAAATCGCTGAAGGGCTGGAAGGAGGTCGAGTACGAGGTCGTGCGTGATGCTAATAATAACTGCATCACGGTCTGCAATATGGAGAACTTTGACCCCCTTGGTATCCACACTGGAGACTCGATTGTCGTCTCTCCCAGTCAAACCTTGAGCGACGAGGAGTATCACATGCTCCGGACCGCTGCTATCAAGATTGTTCGACATCTAGGGGTTGTCGGCGAGTGCAACGTGCAATACGCCCTCCAACCGGATGGTCTTGACTACAGGGTTATCGAGGTCAATGCTCGTCTCTCCCGATCGTCGGCTCTGGCCTCCAAAGCGACCGGCTACCCCTTGGCTTATACGGCTGCCAAGATCGGACTGGGTCACACCCTGCCCGAGCTTCCCAACGCTGTTACCAAGACTACGACAGCCAACTTCGAGCCATCACTTGATTATATCGTTACCAAGATCCCCCGGTGGGATCTGGCCAAGTTTCAGCATGTGAAACGCGATATCGGCAGTGCGATGAAGTCGGTTGGAGAGGTTATGGCTATCGGTCGCACATTTGAAGAATCGTTCCAGAAGGCAATTCGTCAAGTTGACCCCGGTTTTGTTGGCTTCCAGGGCGCAAAGTTTGAAGATCTCGACTTCGAGCTCCAGAATCCGACAGATCGCCGGTGGCTGGCCGTCGGACAGGCAATGCTCCACGAAAATTACTCAGTTGATCGTGTACACGACTTGACCAAGATCGACAAGTGGTTCTTGTACAAGTTGGAGAACATTGTTAACTGCACCCGGGAGCTGCAGCAAGTCGGCAGCCTTGAGGGTCTGAGGAAGGAGCACATCGTCAAGGCCAAGAAGTTGGGCTTCTCTGACAAGCAGATCAGCCATGCTGTTGGCAGCAACGAAGACGCAGTACGCAAGGTTAGATTGGAGTTTGGTATCCGCCCGTGGGTGAAGAAGATCGACACTCTCGCCGCAGAGTTCCCAGCCGACACGAACTATCTTTACACGACCTACAATGCTTCTTCCCACGATGTTACCTTCGAGGAGAAGGGTAAGGTCATCCTCGGGAGTGGTGTATACCGCATTGGCAGCTCTGTCGAGTTCGATTGGTGCGCTGTTAGTGCTGCTTTGGCTTTGAGGGAAATGGGCGAGAAGACAATCATGATCAACGTAAGTTTTTACCCCCTTTTATTTTCACTCCTTCCCGGAATGCACAACTCCATCAATCGAACGGCCAAGAGAACGCAAAGGAAAGCCAATCGGTTGCATGACGAGAAAATACAAGGCGTCGCCGTAAATGCGCAGGTGGTCCACTCCTTTTCACGAGTGGGGACCCACTTCCAACCCTAACCCCATCCTACCCCAAACATCCTTCAACACCATCACATCACCATCACAACACAACACCGTCACAAGAGCTTTGAAACACGAGAGTCACTGCTAACCCTAACCCTGAAGTATAACCCAGAGACTGTTTCGTTAGTAGCACCTTCCTGTTCCCGGAGGTCAATTAAGGAGCCTCAGAAATATTTGCTTACTCCTGAGGACCTTCTCCCTTTGATATGAGAATGATTGACTGACACTCATTTCCAGCACCGACTACGACACCGTCGACAAGCTGTATTTCGAGGAGCTCAGCTATGAGCGTGTCATGGACATTTATGAGCTCGAGAACGCTAGCGGTGTGGTTGTCTCCTTCGGTGGCCAGTTGCCGCAAAATATGGCGCTTCGTCTCCAAGAAACCGGTGGCGCAAACGTACTCGGAACCGACCCTCGCGACATCGACAAGGCGGAAGACAGGCAGAAGTTCTCCGAAATTCTTGACAGCATCGGCGTCGACCAGCCCGAGTGGAAGGAACTTACCTCCGTTGCGGCTGCGGCTGAGTTCGCCGATGAGGTCGGCTACCCCGTCCTCGTTCGCCCCAGCTACGTCTTATCGGGTGCCGCGATGACCGTCATCCACAGCAAGGATGATCTCAAGGTTAAGCTCGAGGCAGCCAGCGACGTCTCACCTGACCATCCGGTTGTCATCAGCAAGTTCATTGAGGGCGCCCAGGAAATTGATGTTGACGGTGTCGCATCCGACGGCAAGCTGATTATCCACGCCGTCAGCGAGCACGTGGAGCAGGCTGGTGTCCACTCTGGAGATGCCACTCTCGTACTGCCGCCCGTCAACTTGGACGAGTCAATCATGTCCCGAGTCAAGGAGATCGCCGAGAAAGTTGCCAAGGCCTGGAAGATAACCGGCCCCTTCAACATGCAGATCATCAAGGCTGAAGACCCGAACGGGGGCTCTCCGATCTTGAAGGTGATCGAATGCAATTTGCGAGCCTCGCGCTCCTTCCCCTTCGTCAGCAAGGTGCTTGGTGTCAACTTCATTGATGTCGCTACGAAGGCTATTGTCGGCAAGGATGTTCCGGCGGCTGTGGATCCTATGACCGTCAAACGCGATTACGTTGCGACAAAGGTACCACAGTTCTCATGGACTCGCTTGGCAGGTGCGGACCCCTTTCTTGGTGTCGAGATGGCGTCGACAGGTGAAATGGCATGCTTCGGCAAGAATCTTGTTGAGGCATACTGGACTTCTCTCCAGTCTGCCATGAACTTCCGTGTACCGGAACCGGGTGAGGGTCTCCTCTTCGGAGGTCAGATCGACCGGGAGTGGCTCACCACTGTGGTTGACTACCTTGCCCCGCTTGGGTACAAGCTGTATGCTGCCGACGTCGAGGTAAAGCAATTCCTGGAGTCGACATGCAAGCACAAGATCACAGTTGAGGTGATTGAGTTCCCCAAGGAGGACAAGCGTGCTCTGCGCGAGGTATTCAAGAAGTACGATGTTCGCGGTGTCTTCAACCTTGCCAAGGCCAGGGGCAGGACAGTCATGGACGTTGATTATGTCATGCGTCGTAACGCAGTCGACTTTGGGGTACCGCTGTTTATGGAGCCGCAGGTAGGTTTTTCTGCTGATGATTTCTGCTCTGTATATGCCTTGCTAACTTGTGCCAATAGACCGCAATGCTTTTTGCCCAGTGCATGAGCGAGAAGCTGCCTCGACCTGAGGGCGTCCCATCCGAGGTTCGCCGGTGGTCTGATTTCATTGGTGGCAAGCCCTTGTAGATAGATATGATATCATAGTTTCATCTCTTCTTCGCATGAAACTGCGGGAAAGAGAAAATAAAAGGGCGTTAAATTGGGGTCTGGATTGAGCGGGACGGGGCTATTTGCAGCTGTTTCTCTTTTTATTTTCTTTCTGTCTACTCCTCTGATTGGCAACTTCGATTAGCAAAAGTACATACGCTGCAGTTGAGATACAAGATTGCTCTACTCTATGGATCAAGTGGTGTGATTCGATTTTAGGACTTCTACAAGTGACGTCGGTATGTGTCCTAGGTTGAGCAACTTAATTAAGAAAAAGCTGTGTGAAGGCTCATGCTAGAAGCACCCCTTTGCCGGTGCCAAATATGCCTTCGTCCTGTCAAGTCAGACCATGGCTATAGTTAACACATGCCATCTCCTATGCTGAAAAGACCTACCTGTATTCTAACAAGGCCTCTCTGCATTTTGAACAGGCCTTTATGCATTCCGACAAGGCCCACCTACGTTCAAAATAGATCTACATGTATTCTAAAGAGGCATTCGTGCATTCCGAGAAGGCCCTTCACGATATAGTCAAAGCCTGTTATATAAGAAACCTAGGCCTTACTCTTCCGGCGCAGAACTGTGTGAGCATTCCAACAACGCATCTTCACATAGAGAAGAGGGGCCCGTTCTTTTTGCCAGAGCCTTGGTACGGCTACTATATATACCTTCCGAGAACGAGTCCGCGTGCTTCCTGGATGACGAAGCCGATGAAGGAGTCTGGAGTAGAGTTTGTCGTGCCGCTCATCAGACACCTGTTAGAAGTCCCGTTCCATACTGACTGTCGGGGACTTCTTTTGGCAAATATCTGAACATGCTGCTTTCGTGACACAAATTATGCATTGCTACTCCTTTGATATTGATTTAGAAAAATGGTCACCAACCCTTGCGATATCTGACGAAGGAAGACCACTTCTGTACATCACATCACATCACCTTACATCACAATGGGCACGTTCTGAGGAAGTCAATAAATGGTCAATCCCGATGTGTCTTAACTCCTTGCCGTCAATCCCACCCGAGAAGCATTAAGGGCCTAACCTCCCAAGCCAGCATACCGCCCGCCCCGCCCCAGCTCATGATCTATGAACCTCGATGTAGCTTAACGCCGACTCCATATGTGCAACTCAATGCTATCAATTCTGTAACGTCATCCGCCAAACCCGAACGAATGCGCCCCCAAACCATTTTTTGAGAGAATCTCTGAATACGAGGAAACGTGGATCCCAAACAACGTTAAATCTGTCCTGTCACTTCGGCGTACTACCCGAGGAATCTGCCATAGAGCGTGAAGGCCGGTCTCCGTTCAGCCTGACAGCAGCAAAACGCTTAGCAAGGGGTTCTTCGTTGTCGACTGATGACTGGTGACTGGGACTCGAAGCAGCAGCACTACTACCACCACGGAGGGAGGAGGCGGAAAGCCCGACTTCTCTTTCAGATCGGGAACGCTTTGGAATTCTCTCACCAGTTGATTGTAAGATGACAAGGAGGGTCCGCCATCCGTCAGTTGACCGAAGTTGGAAGGACTCGGCGAGGTCGTGTTGCGTAGCGACCCGGCACAAGAGGGCCTCTTCCTCCTAAAAAGACTTGTGTTAGCATCAAGAATATATTGGATTCACGGCAGATAACAAACCCTGGAGAGGACTCCCATCTGGTGGATGAAACACAGCAGATGGAAGTTGGAAGCATCTAGACCGTCACTCTTTTCGTTCACCTTGAGCATCTTAGCAACGGCTGAGTGCTCCTGTGACTCTCCCAGATACTCCCGATTCGCGATGGGGAAGCCGTCGCTTGTGAACAGAGGTTTCTCAGCCTCGGGAAAGCCATGGGTGAGAGTGACGAAGAGGTATTCGACAGGAAACGATGGCTTCGCATTTTCCTGCACGTTTGCGCCGTATTCGTTGATTCTGCGGTAGAACACCTCGGGTATGTACCGTGTCCTGCTCGCAGAGCCGTCGTCTTCTTCTGCCTCTCGGACAAGCATGACGGTGGGATCAGCTGAGGGCTCGATGATGTCCGCTCGTACCATCTCCACTGCGTCGTTGGACATCTGATACGAGGATATGGAAATCGCGCCTTCCTCGTTGCCGGACACCACGCAAGTGACGAAATTAGACCCGAATCTGCCGGTATCACTCCATTTGGTCGCCTTCGGATGTTGGGCTTGAAGTCGCGCCGCAAACGTTATCTCCTGTGATGCAAGGAAATATGAGTCTGCGTGTCGTTTGCAAACGACTGTCCCATCCCCTTTCCCTGCGTCTATCAAGTCGGTCCAAATGACACCAATCTGCTCTAGGCCGCAGAGCTTCGCTACTTGGTTGACATCCTGCTCATTACCCCATGCGTCAAGCGAGATTCCGTCAACTTCGTCGATTTGTGGCGGTTCGTAGATAGCTTCTACAACAGCTTTGATGCCGAGGGGCACTACCTCGTACTCGAGATATCTGCCGTAAAGAAACCCCATGCGCTGGGCTCCCGTCCGCCGCCATGAATCCAGGAACTTGTCAATGATCTTGGCGGAGGCGAACTCAACGTGGTCCACCATGCGGAACGCCTGCGGTTGGAGGATAATGGCGCTAGGCTGGCACTTTGTGCAAATGCCTTCGGGCCACAGTGGGTGACCTGACGGGCAATCGCGCTTGACTCGGTAGTAGGGCTCTACCAACGGAGGGATAAATGACGCTCCCAACTCTGGTTTGTTTGTTGCCGAGTTAACCTTGCGTAGGTATGAGTGCATGGACATGTACTTGATCTTTTTCTCTTCCAGGTACTTCAGGTTGAAAGGATCTAAAGGCATGCAGTAGTCGCACATCCCCTTGGGCCCATGGCGGCACATTTTATGGTCGCGCTGTCTCGCGATCTTGCCATTCTGCTTGTCGAGCCGGTCGTCCAGCGCGGACTGCTTAACGACTTCCCAGGGGTTCTTGATTCTCTCGGCGGGCGACGCTAGTGGGGGCGGGTCGATCGGGAAGTCTTCTGTCGGTAGGATCGGCTTCCCATTCAGTCGGTTCGTAGATGACAAAACTTGGGTCTTCGGTTCGTCCACGGTGATATGACCGTTGTTAACACCATCCTGGTGGCCATAGCTGACAAAGATAAGATCGCCATGGCTTCAGCACGAGGGTTAGCTCAAGAACCTCTCGAGAAAGGGGGAGCCTCATGCCTCAAACCTATCTGGCCGATCTTGAACTTGGCAATCTCTCCAATCCGCTTTGAGTCTCCACCGCTGAAGTTGTTGGAGAGTGTGATGGTCTTCGGATCGACCGTCGGAGGGACCTTAGTTAGTAGCTGTTGAAAGGGAAGTTAGCTATGAACTCTGGAGGGGATGGGTGAACGAGGGTGTGTTATACCTGGCGGCCGAGATCCCCGAAAGTGTCATCCTTCTCCATGGTCATGCGAAACATGCCATCTGGCGTGCGCAGTCGTAACAGCATCTTGACTGTCTGTATGTGAGAGCTGCCACCACAGGTCACAGGTTGTAGGTTGGAGGAAGTCGCAAACCGAGGGAAGCCGCTTGTACTCTTGAACGGATGCTTTTACCATCCGTCTTCAAATGTAGGGTGGGCTTTCGCGGACAAGATATTCAAAAGGATCGAAGAATTTATAAAAGGGACCAGAAACCTAAAGGTGTTGCCGGCAGCTCTTACAAATGCGTGCCCAAGACTCAGGGAATGGAGGGGAAGCTTGCTGTGGGCCCTTCGTCATACCATCGTGCCTGGACGTGCGCCTGAGCTCTGGCAGGTTCTCCAGCTTGCCCCGCATCCGGAGCCAGTCGGGCCGGCTGGCAGGGTGGCAGCTGCGAGGTACGTATCTTTTTCATGGGGTGCCCAGCAAGCACCCCTGCAACCCTGGACAAAGGACAGGCCAAAAAGTTAAAGTTGTCAAGCTGTTCTTTCGGGATAAGCGTAATCCGTACGAAGGGCTTCGTTGTTCACGACCCCAACATTGCGACCCACGTTCTTTCCTGATCATCCACGTCAACACCAACTGCGCAAACGCTGTAACTCCAGTCTCTTGTCCCTTTTTGCTTATTGATCTCTTCTACAATCGTCCGTCATGTTTTCCCTTGACTGGTCGGGCCTTGTGCTCCCGCTGTGTTATGTCGTCGTGCTTGGCGGCACGTTCATGACCTTCTCGACCATCTACCGGAAGAGGAAAGCCAGTAAGTTGGTCGCATGCTGACACCAATTCGAAAATGCTGATACCTGTGCTAGTGGAGAGCGCAAACCTCGCCCCATGGTTCCCGCCCCATCTCCAGCGAAACGTTTACCTGTCCCTCCTCCACATGGAGCCAGAGGGTGGCTCTGAGAAGGCGCCCAAGGTCCCCGAAAGCGTCATCCGAGCCGCGCTTCTACGACGCGCTGTCGAGGACATTCACCGCATCATCCAGATCCGCACTGCGAAGGCCTCGTGCAGCTCTCTGTTGCAACGTGGCAGTGTTGGCGACGACCTCTGGCAGCGCTTCCAGCGCGCCGAGAAGGAGATGGAGGAGGAGTTACGGGATGTTGTGATGGAGGTATGATATGCCCCACCTCTGTTGCATATCAGAAGCACCCTACTAACCACGCTTCAGGCCAACGCCCTCGCACCCAACTGGGGCCAGATCATCTTCCAATCAGCAAATGAAATCGCCGCAAACACAACGCTGCGGGAGCGGCTTGACGAGATCCAGGCGCAGACGGAGCAGGAGAAGCAGTGGTGGGAGAAGCGCCGCGCGAGCATCGAGAGCTCGTTTATGAAGGAATTGGAGGACGAGACCGAGAAGTCCAAGGTTGCTAGTGAAGACGAGGCAGTCTTGGTCGACACCAACACTCCTTCGGCAACCCCATCGGGCGCGTCAAAGAAGAAGAAGGGCAAGAAATAATCAAGGCGTAGAGTCCAGCTGTGGCGACAGGGTGAGTGTGTATACTACAGACATTCGGTGGTGAGCCGTACCTCATTTGGCATTTACGCATGGCGTTCGGGAATTGGTTGGTACAGAGTTTAGGGTTGCTGTTTATCCGTTCTAGACAGAGGCGAGTTCAACGGTCGCAGGACGGTACCTATTCACAGGCGCAGCGTCAATTCGATCTTAGAGCAAGCTAGCGTATGAATTGGATACTTCTCATAATGAACCAGCACGCATTCACGCGACCACTTGAAGCAGCACTCACTCAGGGGCCAGAGAATTGCAGCGACTTCCGATTTTCTTCCGCCATAATACAGCTAGATAATCAACTCCCAAGGTACAAAACCCATGTCAACTCCAAAATCAAGTCACGTTTCCAATCGCGCATCAACACCCTCCTCTCAAAGACACCAACCCTAGGAAAGGTACCTAATACCACCTCGTTTTCCTCCTCATCTCCTCCTCGTCAGCCAACCTCGCCCGTCTCGCCTCCTCTTCCAACTCCTCCTCCGACCTCAACAGCCTCGCCACCACAGGCGACTCACACCCCCTGAGCCCAATAAACCGCCCAATCTTCCTCCGCTTGGCCTCAATCCCCAGCCCCTCCGGCCACGAAATCGGACACGGGTATCGCTCCGTCCACATGCATGGCGTGCGCTGGTGGTAAAAGGAAGCGAGCTCTTCGAGCTCCTCGTCGGTCAGGAGCCAGAAGTTGAGCAGTGTGTGCGGGAAGGCGGGGTGGACCTGCCCCGAGGTGAGTTGTACGAGGGGTGCGAGCGTTAGACGCATCTGGGACAGCTTGGTTTGCAGGGCGGGGTTTACGGTTGCGCGACAGCTGGTGAAGGGGTTGTTGCTTGTGTTGCTGGGGCCCTTGGGCGTTGTGGGCGTGGGCGGGATGTCGCCGTTGTGGTTGTTGTTTGGTTGGGAGGTCTCCATCTTGTTGTGCACGGAGTGGCTTGTTTGTGCTTCGCTCGAGTACTTTGGTGTGTTGCTGTCCTACTCTGGACAGCTTTGGCTTTTTGGAGAGAGTTAACTGATGAGAGCACGCCGGTGTGCGGTACCTAGTGGAGGCAGATGACAATATTTATAAGATTCTTCTCAGAAGAGGTGAATGGGAAGTAGGTGAATGGCAGGTGGAAACTGCAGAAGTGTGACGCAGCAATAGAAAATAAGATGATAATGAAGAGAGAACGATGTAGACGGTGAAGAGAATAGAGGTACTTAACCATGTTCTGGTTGTGAGATGTGACAGTCTTGATAGATGTGAAATGGTTCTGGTATCGCCTGGATAGTGAATGCAGTAGTGAAGATGGCCATGATGGAAAGGCAGCACAGGACGAGTCGATTCTTGTAACCACCGGGCAAAGGTGTCGTTCTTTGACCGGGCCCGGTCTTGCAGCTTCACATAGCTTCTTTGTCTGCTGAGCTATTCTGGGAATGCGGGATGGTCAAAGCTGGACTCGACAATTGTTGCCCCCTATCTTTGTTATCCTGTGACAATCTAAGACATTGTTGAATGTTTGCATTCCGACTTTCAAAGCCCGCTTCCTGATCCGGTTTTGGCAACAAGACAATGGCCATTCATCCGACGGCCAACTGTGACTACATCCACTTGAGTTTGGCGATGTGGTCCGCCTTCTTCTTGCTCTGTTTCACGAAGCCCATGATCCTGAGCTCTCCAAGCCCCCGATAGAACTGGACCAGCGCCGTTCGCTCGTCTAGCGCAATGTCTGTTTCGTCCCCAACGAGTGCCAGATACGCCGACCAGAGATCTGCAACGTTGATGAGCGCGCCGGCTTCTAGATACAGGTGATACAAGATGGCCGTGGTGGGCAGCGTCCCCGCAAGTGTGCCGTTGGTCCGACAGCAGGCGCAGGAGATATAGTCATGTGGCCGAGTCAGTGCCCGGGCAAATATGACGCTCGGCCGAGGAACAAAGACATCTCGATAGGGCGATTTCGCGTCGTATAGCCAGGCTTCGTGTAGTGGGCCGCTCGTGACTGCATCGCATTGAATATGACGGGAGAGAACTTCTGCAAGCCTATCAATTGCATCAGTGAAGGCTTTGTCGTTGTCGGTTAGTGTCGCCGTGTCATGGCTGAGCTGGACCTTCTGAGCTACGACTGTGGTCCGAACAACTCTACTCTGCGCGCTGTATTTGCTCTTGAGTGAATTTGGACCAGACTTTGCGCGCTCTGCCAACGCCTCGATATCATCTCGGATTTCGTTTAGGGGCCTGGTGAGTTCTTCAGCGCCATCTTCCCAACCCTGCAAATCGAGATCTGGACTGCCAGCTCGGATTGCTTCGAGCAGGCGACTGATGAGGGATGCAATCTCGTTCGGCCCTAGACGCTTGACGCTCTCCAAGACCGGAGAGTCTGCAGACGACAAGTCTATCCCTTTAGAAAGCGCAGATATGTAGAGCTCTGTAAGCGGGGTAAGATTGAGCCCCAGAGCGACAAGGAGATGTAATGAGCGAAGCAGTTGTTGTATGTACTCCTGTCTCCTCGGGCCCTGCTCCAGTATCTGTGTGGCCAGATACTCATCGTCTTCCAACAACGACTGGGCATGAGTCAACTGCCTCGCCTCCACTGAGGCCTCAACATGGGACTTGAACGACTCAAGTGACCGAACAGCTTCGAGGTGCTCGGCTTGTAACAGCTGACGGCTAAGTTTGGCATGGTCTGCGAGGAGGAAGCTCAACGGATTTGCGTAAAAATGGCACATGTATGCATACTACACCCGCAGACTGATCAGCAACCCGCACTCAAACTCATTGTTGCACAAAAACTGACCTTCAACGAGCTGATAAACACCTGGATACCAGCAACCTGCTCCTGCTGACGCTCGACCAAGCTCCGAAGCAGAGACGGCCCGAGCCTCAGCACAGCCTGACTCCCCGCCACGGCCGCCTTAAAAACGCTATCCAGCACCGAATCCGCCTGCACGACATCGAACTGTGCCCCGTAGAGATGCCTCGACGTAGACTTCAACAACCTCGCCTGGAACAGCTCAACCGACGTAGCAATACCAAACAGCACTGAGAACTGTACCCGGTCATGCCACGAGTGAAAGAGCTGAATCAGATCCGTCAGCAGCGCATTATCGAACGCCTCGCTGTCCTGAAACGCAACGACAACACGTCGCGACGGCTGCATCTGAAGCGACACATTCAACGCCTCCAGGTCGTAATCCAGATACTTTCGCCCATCCCTCCCAACCGAGACATCGGCATCATCCCCCTCCCTCACGTCCCGCGCTGAGGAGGCATCCCGGATGATCTTCTTCAGCGTGGCCTTCAAGTTCGGCGCCTCCGTCGACCTCAGCCTTACACACGCCGCCCTCTCGCCCCCTTTACAAAGCGCCTCAGCGAGCTGTTCAAACAGCAAGTCCTGCGACGCGATATTCGGCCCAGTAATGATAAACCCAGCAGGGATCTTCGCGCCGTCTCGCTCCTCGGCAGCCTTCAAAAACGAATCAACCTCCTCCAGGGTCTGGCGATTCGCCTCCCTTAGCACGTCCTGGATGCGATTCTCAAGAACCGGCCAGGCAATCTCAAACAGCTCGCTGCGCAGCTGGACACACTCAGGGGTCTCAAGGCCGTTGAACAGGGGCGGGAAGGGCACGCCGCCGGGGCTGCACCCGCTGCTGTGGGAGTCATTGATGGGATTCTTCTTTGAGCTGACTCTTCTCCTTTTTGCTGGGCGGGCGCTGCCTGTTGCTGCTGCTGTGGTGGTGGCGGTGGTGGTGGTGGCGGAGGTAGAGCCACCGTCGGAGAGAGGGTTGAAAATGAATGCAGTCTGTGTTGTTGGTTAGCGGCTTCGGGTGTCGAGCAATCAAGATTTTTCATGTATTGTATGAGATGAATTACCCTGTGATCGTCCTCCTGGAAAATATGGTCATCTGGCGCATCCATCTTGAAAGTTGCGGGTTACGTTGCCGTACTGGTTCACTTGGCTGCTGTGGCTTGCAACAAGATGTGTTGAAGGTAGATGCGCGTCTCACGCGTTTGGGCCCACAAAAAAGGTGCCGCGCTGACCCCTGCGCCACTCACTCACTCACTTACAGCAGGCAACAAGTCTCACAAGTTGTAGCGTAAACAAAATTGAAGATGTCAATAAGCGCCGTTTATCAGATTCATACTACCGTAAACTGGTTTCTCTTGCTATCCCCTTTCCCTTCCACCATGGCAAGCAAAGCACCCGACGATGGGGAGGGCGCCGTTCATTCGTGATGATCAAAGAGAAGCAGCATCAACTCCCGCTCACTTTGCAGAAGGTCTTTGTGACACCCTTCATATCAGGCCCTGGCCGCGCTTGGGAGAACGGTCCTGTTACCGAGCTCCCCGTTGATCCTCATAAGCCCCCACTCTACAGTTCCCGTTTCCCCATTGCCTGTTCTGCTTGAGCACTTGCTGAGAGCAGATGGCTTGCCTCTCTTTTCCATTTGTGCTGCCGTCCCATCATTCGTCGAGGCCGAATAAAACAAAAGCAACCTCGCATCCGATAAAAAAAATCATCATAGCTCTGGGCTGGCTAGATCGCCACCAAGCCCGCCCCCTTCCTCCTGTCTTGCCTATCCATCTCCCACCTCGTACTGTATTGGCTCCTCGCCCGCTGTGCGCTTGTCGGCGATATAGCGAGCAGAAGATCCAAATAGCCAAGAGGGGAAGGGAAATAAAAAAAATAAAATAAAAAAAGAGGTCAAACCATACCCTCAAACCATAACACCCCACCTGATCCATGTGCGAGATCAAAGACAGCAACTTCAAAGCCAGATAGTTTTACACTGGAAAATGTCGACAAAATAAGGCCCAGGACCGCTCATTGGTGGCTGGTCTTGGATCGTAGCCTCAACCCTTTACTCGAGGTGGTAGCCGATCCACGCATTCCAAATCCAAAGTCGTAGCGTCCCAGTCAATCTAGAAACGCGGGCATCTCTGCTTGGATATCATTGCGCTTACGCCTCAATCGACTCTGCAGGCTTGACCTGTCTTGTGTGTCAGATTATGACTCGCTGGGCTAGGCAGAAAGCAGATTACTCACTTCATCGGTAGGAGCCTTCTCGGCCGGAGCGGGGGCCTCGTCGACCTTGGCCGCCTTTTTCGGCTCGTCCTTGGATTCCTCCTTGGATCCCTCCTTGGACTCTTCTTTGGCCTTGTCTGAGGTGGCAGGCTCGCTCTTCTCCTTGACGCCATTGGTTTTGGCGGCTTCCTTCGTTCCATTGACCCCGTTGGCGCCATCAGTTGGGGCAGCCGGGGTGCTGTCGGTAGCCAAGAGTTTGTTCCACTTGTCTAGAAGAGACTGCGACCTGGGCTTCAACTGAAACTCCTCCTCTTTGGGAATGTTGTCGAGCTTAAGAATAGCCTTGAGAACCTTGTTGATCTTGGTCGCCCGGATGATGCTGACCTCGAGGTCAGGGAAGCCTTCGAGGGTACCGATATAGTCCGACATCAGCTTCATTTCTTCTTCCTTGGGCTCTTGATCACGCGTAAGAAGACCCTTCTGGAGCTTGTGTCGAAGAAATAGGACCTCTTTCTGGAAGGCCATTCGTGTTAGCATCATATCAACCACCTGCGGCAAATGTGTCACGTACCTCTTTCCGTTGATGTTTTTCTTCAGCAGTGAGCTTAGGCTCCTTGGGAGTGACGGGCTCCTTCTCTACCTTCTTTTCCTCAGGCTCCTTGGTTTTCTTGACCTTTGGCTTCTGAGTCTTGGGCTCCGCTGTCTTTGCTGCCTTCGCCGCGGGTGTCGCCCCATTCGTCTTAGGTGTTGAACTTGTCGTGAGCTTAATCTTGGGCTTTTTCACCGAGTCGGACCTCTGAGGAGTCTGGCGCATATATTAGCTAGATCTCTGTCCGGTAAGGGTATCTCGGACCGTACCTCTGCAGTATCCTCGGCCTTGCGCTTCTTTGCCTTCTTCTCCTTTGGAGGCGTGCCATCTTCGTCGGCCGCGTCCTCCATTTCAACGTCGCCGTCCTCGTCGGCATCGGCGGCGGCTTTGCCCTTCTTGCCCTTGGGAGTGGCCTTAGCTGCCTTGGCCTCCTTCGCTTTTTCTTCTTGCTCCATAAGGTCCTCCTGGAATTGATGCAGTAAATCCTTATAGTGAGAAAGCGGGTGGTTTTTGGCTGCCAATTCGTGCGCAAGTACTAGATCCTTTCTCATCTTCTCCATCTTTACATCCAAGACCGTGGAGGGGTCGAGGTCAATGAGATCTGAGTTAGGAACCCAGCCACTTTAGAGAAGACATGTTAGCTTTCAAGCTCAAATGACCGAGGTATACCATGGCTGGCCGGGCGTTGGGTCGGAGTACACGGGCGGCACTTACAATTCATTGGTGGACAGATACATGACGGGGAAAGTCCTGTCACCAGCCCGTTTGCCACCGTCGGCGTAGTCATCGCGATAGGTTCCATCGGCGCGTCTGGCTGTAACTGGTCGAGATTTGAGGAGCGAGGCTGGGAGCATGCTCTCGTCACAGATGATGACAGGCCATTGAGGGAAGCCCTTAAGCTTCACAAAGTAGTGGTCGCCCGGTTTCGCGTCCAGATGCTGGATACGCGCCTTAGAGGCCTTCTTGTTGAGCTTTTTGCCCTTGGAGTCGGCAGCGACGCCAATCGACTTGCGCTTAGCCTTCGATTTGTTGGGCGTGGGACCTGCCGGGTCCGCCAGGGCCGATGCTGTGCTCTCATCGACATCAGCAGCCACGGGCTCATCTGGCGCGACGGCATCCGTCATCTCTGCGTCGGGCTTCTCTGCTGGCACTTCGGGTGCCTTGTCTGTTGAAGCTATCGACAATGATGATTAGCTATTTGCGCCAGAGCCGGGAGGGGGCACCTAGGAATTGAGATGGGTGAAAGCTTCCTACCATCAGCAGGCTTACCAGAATCCTCGGGAGCAGGTGCAGTCGCGTCTGCGGTGGCGGGTTCGGAAGCAGGCCTGGACTCGGCTGGCGCGGCGCCCTCCTTTGGTGACTTGGCAGGAACAATCGGCGCGTCTTCTTTTACGGCTGCGGGTGACTGCGCAGCCACGGGCGCGGGCGCGTTGCTGTTCTCGTCGGACATGGTACCGAGTGGCGACGACGAGGTTATGGGTATGTGATGTCAGAACCAAAAACCGTGTCCCCGAATGGGCTGCGTTTGCACGGTAGGAGCCTAACTCGACGCGTCCCTGGCGTGCAGAGTTAAATAAAAGTGATTTGGCGCGCGTCCGGCAGCACTATGTGATGAATCGCGATGGATTGCGCGGATGGGAGACGGGGGGCACAATGCGCTGGGCTCAGACAAGGAAGTGGTTGCGAAGTTTTCTCTGTTCAGGATTCGCGAACAGAGAGAAATTATTGGGAGTGTGGTGCTGAGCACGAGGGACATGGTCCGAGCGCCCTGGTGTGGAAGCTTCTCCTGACCTGTCCCTCCGCCTCGCCTCATCGGTCTCCGGTGGAGGGCGTAAGATCCACGATGCCAATGCTAAACAGCCTCTGCGCTAGCACCCAGTACCTGCTCTACTTCTCTACCTGGACGAACAGCCGCATCGCGTCTCTCTGCTTGTCGTTGCCCTTCCCCCGTGATGGCACGTCCCTGTCAAAGCGGGAATAGACGTCCGCCCCGTAGCCTGAACAACAACGATGACCGAAACCCCACACAACTCCCGACTTCAGCCGGAGGACCATCCAAGCAAGCAGAACCACGGGGCACATGCCGTCCAAAGCCACCAAGAGCCAAAGAAAGAGGAAACAACATTTTACAACACCTCGCCCCAATTCCTATATACCGTACATTGTCCAAGAAAATTCATGTCAAGAGGCATCCCTAGCGCTCTTCCAGGCCAGACCACCCTCAATCGCTCTCCTCCTCTTCATCATCGTCGACATCCATCTCCTCCGCGACCTTGACCGAGAAGGCGGGTTCCTGGTCAACTCCGACGTAGCTGTCGCTCATTAGGAACAGCTTGAGATCGTGGTTGCCTGGCGTAGGCACGGTGAATTCGAGCTTGACGTTCAGAGCGCGGCCAATGGTGACTCTCTTGATTGCAAGAAGCGTCTTTGAACTCTCCTCGCCGACCACTAACCACCAGTTCTCCGTCTTCTTGCCCGGGTAGAATGGCGCGTGGACCGTGGGGTCGAACTCCTCGTCCTCGTCCACCTCTCGTTCGATCTTGATCTTGAGATACGCCGGTTCGCCAGCGCGGACGTTCTCCTCGTCCTCGACTTCGAAATCCAGTGAGATATCAGGATACTTGCTGTTGGTAAAATTGGCTGCCTGCACAAGCTGGGCCTGGGATAGCCCAAGCTCCCGTACCAGTGCCCCGTACTCTGGGTTCTCTTCTGGATTCATCTTGTCCATGAAGTCGTCAATGTCCTTGATCCCAAACTTGTTCGCAACCTTGACCACTTCCGGCGTAAAGTTGGGGATCTGCTTCAGCGGGCTGTCGCGATCCCACATTGCCTGGACCACCATCTGCGACATCTCCATCGCATTCATGGCATTCAAGTGGCCGTCCGAGGATAGGATATCGACTGACGCGCTCAGGAGACTCAGGATTTTGGTTAAAACAATCTCCTGGTCCTTGGCAAGATCAATCGGAAGGTTCATCCGGGAGAAGTGAGCCTGGAGAAGGACAAACGCCTTGAAATGAGCGGAGTCATAGACTGGCTCTGCCATCTTGACTGGGACGCTGTCGTAGATTCTGCGAAGGATAACCTCTTCGTGTCGCCGAATCTGGATGGATTCGAACTCGGTTGCTGACGTCACAATCTCCAGGATTCCTTTCAGCTTAGTCTTTTGCGTCAACGACAACAGGAATGTCTGCATTGTGATGTATGAGATATTGTAGTAGGCGGCAATCATAGCTGCGTTCTGCGGGGCGACCGTGCCGTCCTCGTCGTCGAACTCGATGATTTTCGATTCGGTGAGGTCGCGCAACGTCGTCTCGACCATGTCAGAGAGGTACTGACTGAGGCCATCATGTGTTGGATTCGTTAAGCTGTAGTAACTCGGATTGGCGAGCAGGCGTCGGTAAAAGTATGTAAAGGTAGCCCAGTTGATGGCATCTTCACCCGATTCGATCATCTTGGTGCTAATCTCAGTAACAAATGCGTCGTGAAGGAAGCTGTGGAGATGGGACTCGACGGGCAGGGCCTCATTGAGAAATTTCTTATAATACTCCCGCTTGGTGGCAGGGAGCATCAGCACTCCTCGACCGCGACCATCCGCGCCAAAGGGCTGGAGAGCCTTGCCAAACATCTGCAAGACTTCGCTGAGAGGGTAATCAACGTAACGATGCTCTCTCCCCTCAAAGTACTGGGTACCCATGACGATCACCAGATGAGCGGTGCTGTCAAGCTCCCAGCAGACATCGCGCGATGCAATCAAAATCTGAATGGCACCATTGTTGTAGAGGTGCTTCACAATTCGTTTGTCGCTCTGGGTCAGCGCTTCGTGGTAGTATCCAACACCATGCGACAATGCTTCGGCGAGCGCTTCCTCCTGAACCCTGTCAAGGAGCTTCCGTATTTGCTCGACATCGACGTGGAGGAAGCGATCTTCGTCATCATCAGCGACACAGGCTGTGAGAATGTCTCGAGCTGTCGCTCTGGTTTGCTTCCGGCTTGGCACGAAGATGATGGCCGGATGATCCGGAGATAGCTGGTTGACGGCCAGATATGTCGGCTTTGCCATTGCCAGCATGAGAGACGGGAAATGCGGTATCGTATAGGACTGGATATGGAGCTCCAGAGGAACAGGTCGCACATGGGGGCTGAAGTTGTAAATATCATGCTTTTTGGCATCGATCCACTCACCCACGTCGCGTGCGTTAGCAAGCGACACGCTGAGACCGACAATCCTCAGGGGCGATTCGATCTGTGTCCGGATGTAGTGCATTCGCGATACAATGATCTCGTATACGTATCCCATCTGGCCACCCAGCATATGTAACTCGTCTGCGATGAAGAGCTCCACAGTTTGGACGTTCTTCCTCCTCTTCCATTGCCGTGACAAGACATCCCACTGGATGGGAGTTGCCAGAATCAAATCGCCTTGTTCAAGAAGTTTAAGATCGATGGTAGTGTCTCCGGTGAGCTTCACAATGTCTTTGCCCCCTCGTAGATGGGCAAGACGCTTCTGCCAGTCTTGCAAACGAAGGTCTACAAGTTCTTGGAAGGGCGCGATGTAGACGGCTCGCCTTGAGTCTTCTTTCGCCCAGTGGCGAAGCAGAGCAAATTCAGCGCAGACCGTTTTGCCGCTTCCGGTGGGCGAGCCAACAAGGACGTTATTGTCAGTGTTGAATAGGGAGTTGAACGTTTGAGTCTGGACCTTATTGAATTGTTGCCAATCCGGGTAGAGTGCAGAAAAGTCTTTGGCCTTCAGTGCCGCCACCGGAAGAGGCTGCAGATCCAGCAGTTCAGTGTGAGGGGGGAACCTTTCAGGGAGGATGAGCTTTTGGAACGGGACTGCGAGGCGAGTCTCGGAGTGCATCCACCGATCAGAAATGACAGAGATGAAGTAATTAGGGGGCATTGGCTCAGTGATGGGCACCGTGAATTCGACAATGTGCTCATTTGCCTCCGACTGCGCGTAGTCCTTGCGCAGGATGAACTGGTCATGGAAGAGTATGTCCTCCCCATCACAATCTTCGACAATGATCCAGAAGCTTTCAGCCAGGCCGTGAACATCGACGTCCCATTCAAAGTTGGGTGTGATCGTGAGCTCGACACGCAACATTGATCTCGTCATGGGTTGGACCTGGGCTTGTACATCAACTCGAGGGAACTTAGCCACAAGGGCGCAGACCGTCTTGCCGGCCTTCGGCAGTCCAAGTAGCTCTCCCATTCGTGGGGGGTCGAGATCAAAGTAGCTGGTGAAGGGCACCTCGATTCTCTCCGCCTTCCTTACAATTTCGGCAGGGCAAGAAGGGAACTGCCTGAGAGGCGACATCGTCGGCCACATCCGCTTCTCTGCCATCTTGCACAAATTCAACGCAAGCTTGGCGACCGAAGCCCAGCCTTTCTTCATGGTGATCTCGAAGATGGCTCGAAGAATACGCCCTGCGGACTGTGTGACGTAGACCATATCAGCCATTAAGGCAAGACCATCCAATCGCAGTCGAGAAATGTATGCTTGGAGGAGAACATTGATCTTGGCCGTTGGCTCCTCGAGACTCTCCTTGACAGGTATCGGCACCTTGGCAAGCAGTTTGGCGAGCTCCAGCTTCTCTTCCTGGCGAACAGGAATGTATTTGAACTCGTTGCTCTGCGCAAAGACGCGGAACAGCTCAATGTCACCGATGGAAGGCTGTATCATCTTGTTATAAGTGTCCATTGAGCCGTGCGTGATGTAGTAGTGCGAGGCGATGCGGCCGAGCTCGGTAGACTGGAGCTTCCCTGTCTTCTCATCGTACTTGATCAAATTGGACTTTTTGAGGACTACCGCTGCCGAATGTATCAGGTCGACCCGCTTCTGTTCCAGCGCTTCGTCGTCCTCATACTCAGCACCGACGGAATAAAGGCCAGGGGATCGGAGCATCCGGACGAAAAGGTAGGTATAGCCAAGCCATTCGACACCTTCATCCCGGGTCCTGACGTTGCCCAAGACAACTTCAGCATTGAGGTTGTCGACTAGCTTGCTCACAAACTGACTTTCAATAGGGAGTTGCTGGTTGAGGAGGGAGAGGTAATACTGCATTTCTCCCTGCGTTGTGATGATGATACCTTCGCCATACGTATCGAATTGGGGTCGTCCCGCACGGCCTAACATTTGTAGCACATCTTGAGGGCTCAGCTCGACCCAGCTGCCCTTTTCTGGAGAGTAAACCTGGGTGCCTTTGATAATGACCGTGTGGGCCGGAAGGTTAACACCCCACGCAAGGGTGGCTGTGCATACAAGGACCTGAATGTGACCGCTTGCAAACAAGTCCTCAACGTCAGTTCTGTCAGCTCGGCTCATGCCAGCGTGATGGATACCGAAGCCATAGGGTAAAATGTCTTTGAGATCGGTATTGTTCACGGAGTTGGCGGCTTCGCTTAGAACCTCCCGTGTACCAGCATCGTGCTTGAGGATCTGATTTATTGTCTCCATCTCCAGTGCCTTGTCACGGACGTACTTCGCCGTCTTCGCCGTCTCCTTTCTGGAATGGACAAAGATCAGCATCTGGTTGCGGTGGGTGCCGACATGCTCGATGACCTTGTTGTAGGTAATGTCATTCATCGTCTTGAGCTGCTTAATGGCTTTCCTTTCGGTAACGCCAATGAACTCTTGTCTCAGAGGACACGGCCTGAATGTCCCATCGAAATGGAACAGGCCAGTCTGGGGGTCCACACGGAGGAAACTCGCGACATCCCGGTAGTTTGGCAGCGTGGCAGAGAGACCAATGATCCGCACTGGCTCCCCGGTCTGTTCAGTTCGCCGGATTGTGCGGCTGACAATACTCTCCAAAACAGGACCACGGTCATCGTGCAAAAGATGGATCTCGTCGATGATGATGAGGCGAACAAGATTCGTGTATGACAAGTCGGTGGCCTTCCGCGTGATAACATCCCATTTCTCGGGGGTTGTGACAATAATCTGGGTGTCGGCAATCTGTTGTTTGGTGAGTTGACGATCGCCGGTAAGCTCAGAGACCTTGATCCCAAAGGGCTCCAGGCGCTTCCCGAAATTGCCAACTTGCTCCTGAACAAGAGCTTTCAGAGGGGCAATGTAGACTATTTTGAACGCGTCCAAATCAATCTCCCCTCTCTCGTTCCTGTTCTTCCCAATTTCTCGGAGAATGGTCAACATGGCAACATTCGTCTTGCCACTGCCTGTCGGGGCGCAGATGAGCATATTGCCGTCATCCTGGAAAGCTGTTGGGTAGCATTTAGACTGAATTTTGTTTAGTGACTTGGTGGTGCTGAATGGGAGTTGGGCCCATTCCGGCATCTCAGATACAGTGACGTTGACGTCGCTGGGATCGTTGCGTTTTTTGGGCGGAGGAACATGGATTTCTTCATAGCCCTTGAAGGTCCGTTTAGTCGAACCCTCTGGAAGCCGTACTTTGGGGTTCGTCATCAAGTGGTTGCCTTGGTCAAATATGAGATTTTCGAGGTTGATCAGCTTTCGGGGCTGAAGACCTCCGACCAACTGCCCCTCAGCACGCTCTGGCTTTGAGGCTGCCTCGTCGGCAAATGGAGTCGAATCGATCTCCATCTTGATCTCCATCTTTGGCTTCTTCTGATCGTCTTTGGTCTTGCCGTGAAGCTCATCGAGGATCCAGCGCAGTCCTTCGGAGGCCATTTCCCGCTCAACGGTGTCACGGTCTTCCTGGTTTTCGGCTCTAGCCAGCCGCGTGAGCCACACAACCTTTTCGCGATTCTCTATGAGCTCCTGCACGAGCTCGTGGTGCTCATAGTCGAACAGCTCCATGAGATCGTTTTCAATATCCCGGAGCTGCTTCTCCTCTCCGCCAGGCTCATCGGGCTCTCCCGACAATATTTGCAGGGCAGATAAAGCTTTGTCGTGCTGGGTATGCGCATCAGGGTAGACACGACCAATCTGACGCTGTAGCCAGTATGCATCGATGTCGCGCGCGGGAAGGTAGTTCTTCTCTTGTGCCTTACTTTTCCTCCGACCAGGGGCCGAGTCGATAACCATGGCCTCGCCATCTGCTAACCCGGCCTCTTCCACGTCGCGATCTTCGCCGGCTTCCCCAGCCTCAGCGGCCTCGTCAAGGCCCGGCCGTTCTTCGTCCGCTTCGTCGTCCTCGTCCTCCGAGGACTCATCTCGCACAACATCAAGCATGCCGTCATCATCGTCGTCGTTTTCGAAATTTACCGCAACACCCTGACGCCCATCAATCTCGTCTTCCCCTTCCTTGTTTGCGTCCTCCATATCTTCGTCATCATCCTGCGCATCGTAATCTGTGATCTTCTTCCCCAAATTTACCAGCTCGTTGAACTGTTTCGCGCTCATGGATTCTCCCAAAAGCTCGTCGATCTCCTTTTTCTTATCGAAATCCTTGAGGTCGTCATCTTTAAGATACTGGAGGGCCGCATCTGCCGCACTGCGGACCATCTCATGCGAAACGTCGCCCAGGTGCTCGGAAACGATTGTCAAAATTAGGTTGAACGCGTCGCGTGTTGGTTGTGTCCGTGGGCGGTATATGATTCCTTCGATAAGGGCGTCTGCACTCGATAGGATGCCACCAGCCCGCGCACTGGACTCGGCCTTGGTCTTCTTCTTCTCCCGCTGAAGGACGTCGGCGCCTTCCCGCAAGCTGCCTCGCTCCACATCCGGCATGGCGCCCGCCTTCTTCCCCTTCGGCGCAGCATCCCGAGCCACCCGCGATCCCATGTCTCGGATCGACAGGCGCCCAGCCAGCGACTCAGGGTCTCCCGTGGCTTCATCGGTCCGTCTGGTGACAAAACGACGGTCCGCCTGGAGGACCAGGTTGGACATCGCCGAGTATTTGTATTGCGATACATCGCGCTGGTAGTCCGTCATTTTGACGGTTGTCTTCGCGAGCGATGCGCAACAGGTGTGTGTTGAGGAAGAGAAAAGCGAGCGGTGCTCTAGATGTAGCGGATTCTGCCTGGTCTAGGTGCAGCAGCCCACACTCTTCAACTCTAACTCACCCCAGCCAAACTGTTTTGGTCTTGTTGGGAGACTCTCGGTGAATCAATCCATGCATCGAGAGGTCTAGGTGAGTGTCGGGATGGATCATGCGCAATCTGGATTTGGATGAATTGTTGATGCGAGCGCGTTCTGCATCTCAGACGTTGCCGCTTGATTCCCAGTGCTGTAGGGGTGGGCCGGAAATTTTTATGCTGGCGAGCGACGCTCTCTGATTGGCCAGCGTGACGAAAGTAAACCCCCCCATGCGAAGCTTCAACAGAGCACAGCTGCCAGGGAGTTATTAGCAGGCTCGCAACAGTGGAAAACGGCCCACTTCAATCAACACCCTCCTACGTCCATCCAAAAACGACAACGGACACTCATCGTCGATAGGCGGGGGAGCTCCGAAGAAATCTGAGGTGCTAGAGAAACAAGGCTGCATCCTTCCCCCAGCCGAAAATGTAGCCCAGTCCCGAGCGGGTCATTTTGTATTTGTTTTGTTTTCCGTTCAACTCACGCCCTTTCCAGCTCTCACAATGACCTCGCCTGAGAAGACGCTTCAGACGATTCAACAGGCCCTAGGCCCATACATCCGACCCCGAGAAGAAGCTTCTCAAGTAAGACGGGTTCTGGCCCTACACCTCCAGTCCTGTCTCGGGGGCGGTTCCATTCTTGGGCCACTTTCGCTCATCGAGGCTAGCAAACCCCCTTCTCTCTCCTCATCCCGTGGTCTCCAGAGGGATTATCTCGAGGCACTCAACGCGAACATTCAGGCTCGTAGCGAGCATGGAGCGTGCCATTCAGAGCTACGGCATCGCGAGAATGGATCCTCGGTTGCGGAGGTTCCCAGGGTCGACCACCTACAGGAACATCTGGCGATGATCAACCTCCAAAAGAAGCAAGATCGATTGCGAGCCGTTGAGAGGCATCTTGATTTGCTAAATCAGAAGCCTGCCGCATCGCCGGGATTTTTGGACTCCGAGGAGATGTTCAGGGACACCAGGCCGCTCCCAGATGTACCCAGGGACGTTGTCACCGCCCTTGCTCTCAACGATGCGCCCACGGCCACACACCTGAAGGGCCTCATTGACCAGCTGGAGAAACATGTTCTCGGGGCGAAGTTGTTACTACAACGAGAAGAACAGCTGCTGGAACAAGTCAAGTCGCAATCCTCTATTACGCCCGGGACGGTCACGAACAGCGCCAAACTAGAGGCGTTGAACACATCCAGGACTGAACTCATCAGTTGGATCGAAATCGAGTTGGGAAAGGCCGGGGATGGAGCGGACCCTGACGGCGGCAATGGCCCGGACGAGGAGAGCCAACGCACATCTGGCGTGGCCCGGCTGGACGAGCAACTTGCTGGTGTCCGGGGTAAATACTCCCAATATCTCGAGGCTCGGAAGTTGCTCCTCCAACTTGTCATCCAACAGTCCAACCCGATCATCAAACCCCGGGCCGAGAACGAAAAGTCGGCAGCCGCTCCAACGCCGACGCCGGCGACCTCAACACATCTGCTCCCTCCTTACCTAGAGCAGCTTCTCTCCGTTGCCCATGAACAAAAGGGGCTTATCACACAAAAGTCTCATTTCAACATCACAATAGCCAAGCAGCTGAAAGATACCTGCCAGGCTCTCGATCACCTGGCCGAAGAAAGCCAGCTCATTCCAGCACATCCAATGCCGGGGGCAGCTCGGCGCAAGCCGACGGCTTTCGGTGACGTGCTCTCCGCTTCCGAGACTCTAGATTCGTCTAGCCGGGTCAAGCCGTGGGTGTTTGCTGCCGACTCGGCCAAAATCGCCACGCTCGAGGGGGTGGCCGAGAAAATCGAAGAGGGGCAAATCGCGCTGGAAGGTTCAATGCGGACGATTGGTGAGATCGACCTGTTGCTGCATGGGGGTGTCAAAACTGAGGCTGTGATTGGGGACGGGTCTGTTGAGGATATATGGCTGGCTGAGACCCGGCCCTTGGGGAAGACTGTTGGGACGCGAAAATCAAAGCCGGATGGTGCTAAGGATGTTTGGGATATGCTGGAAGGCAATCTTGGGCTGTTACGATCTGAAAGCGAGTCTTTATGAGTGTCGAGATAAACCAGTGTAATTACATCGCTTTCTGGACTTCATTGTCTTTTCAGATGCCCTCTAATCAGACCCCCTAAAGCGTGTGGTATCCGTTAGCCCCCAAAGATTTCCCCAAAAACGCCGATGACTTCTGTTTGTTCTGCTACATATCAAGTCTATCTTCCAGCCATGATCTTGGATATGCGCAGCGAAAGGTCCAGTATTGACAGGTGCTCTTCTGCACCATTAACCAGCCTCTTGTCCACCTCGGAGAATACACCGACAATCCGGTTCTTTTGGACGTCTGGAATTTGCTCATCATAGATAATGGCATGATTGAGCTGCGTCATAGTCTGTCCGGCGCTCCAGCCATCTGCCACCATGTCCTCCACTACCGATGCGACCGCCCGATACGTCTCGCGAGATCGCATCGCGTCAACCAATTTTTGGATCGTCGCATCCGGAATAACACCAGCAATGTCCTCAACGATCTTAACGGTGATGGCTTTGGTGTCGACATTCATCTTGTCGGTCTCTTCATCTTCGTCGCCAGAAGCTCCGACAAGTCTCGCCGCGCTCTGTAAGTAGGTGATGGCCTTTCTGAGATCGCCCTCGCTGCAGCGAATGAGCGCGTCCACGGCACCATCCTCAAGCACCACATCCTCTAGCTTCGCAATATCCTCCAGCCGCCTCTTAGCGTTGCCCTCATCGAGACTCTTGAAGCGGAACTTGCTGCAGCGACTCGCAAGCGGGTCGATGATTCGAGTGACATAATTGCAGATGAGACAGAATCGGGTTATCTTGCTATACGTTTCCATGGTGCGGCGCAGTGCGCTTTGCGCGTCCTGCGTCATGGAGTCGGCCTCGTCGAGGATGATGATCTTGAAGGGTGGGCAAGGATAGCGAGACTTGTAGCCCGGGGGCGGGTTCGTGAGCTGCATGCGGGCGAAATCTTTGACCTTCTCGCGCACGATTGAGATGCCGCGCTCGTCGGAAGCATTGAGCTCCAGAACCCGGGACTTGATCATCTCGGGCCCATAGAGCTCCTTGGCTAGGGCAAGAATGGTTGATGTCTTACCCGTACCGGGCGGGCCATAGAAGAGCATGTGAGGGAGCTATGTTCACCGGATCGGTCAGCTTGGGCCATTCAGGCCATATTGGGATGCTCGGAGTCTGCATACATTGGATGCTTGTAGTGTTCGCTGGAGAACTGTAACGGTGTGATCTTGGGCAGTAACATCGCTGAGGGTTTTCGGGCGGCTATCCGCAGAGCCGTTAGCATCATCACGGAAATATTAAGTTGATATGCCATACTATTTCTCAACCCAGGGCTGGAGTTTACTGTTCTCTGTGGTTCGTTTCTCGGCATTGGTGGACGACGCGCCGTTGGCTGCAGCAGCCTTCCGGGCTTTGAGGTCAAAAAAACTTGCCATCCTGATGAAGAGTATATTTTGAGGTCTTATCTCTGGTCGCAATGATCGTTGCCAGTGAAAAGAGTGTTGTGAGTAGGAATTGAGGGCACCAGCAATGCGCAGCCCAAAAGGTTCACAATGGGAAGGCACTAGCCTTGAATCACTTTACGCGTCAGGTTGACCGCGCTTTGAACGCGTCTTGGCCCCTCCATGG
>Ga0247780_1000444_pt1 | contig 39396 bp, 22 predicted proteins | sample UWRJL079202R5_FD_179927 | JGI IMG/M metagenome (GOLD analysis project Ga0247780, IMG submission 179927) | Plant litter microbial communities from Arlington Agricultural Research Station in Wisconsin, United States - UWRJ-L079-202R-5 | ecosystem: Environmental > Terrestrial > Plant litter >...
AGGTTGGCAGTGGAGTCTGGCGTTCTTGGCTGTGCAGATCCACGGATGCAGCCGCGGAGCGGCTGCGTGGATCCAGCCACACTGTTCTAACCACACTGGCCGGGTTAGGGTTGTAAAAACCCAACAGGTATGTATAAGCAGAGGAAAAGAAGTTAATTTGATATCTAACTACGTATTTTGAAAGCTTAACCAGTCTATCTGACCTAATCTAACTCGGTATACTTTTTCGGAAGTTAACAGCTGCAATGCAGTTATATTGTATTGTTAGAGTTTAGGGGTAGAATGGAATCGGCTAAGGAGTCTTCATAGTTGACAGTAGTTAATGGAGAAGGGGTAACGAATAGTAACTCTGCCTTATCTCCTGTTAGCGGCAGACGGAGTGCAAAAGGGATCTGAAAAACACGCTCGTTAACATTATAGACCTGATCGACGCCTAGCGGATAGGTAAGAAGGTTAAGGTGTAGGATGACTTTAAGGCCTTCCGCGATTACACCCTCTAAGATAAACACCGCGTCGACACGCGCGAGGCAAAGAAGGATAGCGGGTTTTTTAGCGTCGTTGCTGCAGCGTCTTCAACTGCTAGGCTTAAAACGGCAAAGGAGAAAAGGCAGGAAGAGCAGTGCTAGCTTTAGAGTGGCTTTAAGACAAGTGATAAAGAGTTATCTTTATGTTATTTTTAATCTGTACTTATATATATCTAGAGATTATGCCGAACTTATATTATTACTGGCTGCAACTAGCATACTGGGACTAAGTCCACGTACCGCTACTAAAGCGTTAAACATTAGTGGTACCTTCGTATAGAAATTTGTATTAAAGGGTATATATGCGAGGCTTATTACCTGCGATCTAACCCGCGATAAAATCTAACGAAACCTAGCTTATAACAAAACCTAGCTTATAACGTAAGCGTCCATAACGAAACCTAAGATGTCTAACCTACTTTTAAACTATTTAAATAATTACCTTATCTGCGTAACTATATCTACTATATCCACAACATGCTCCCCTATAGCTGCGGATTTTATAGACGAGATATTCGGGATATACTTTATATAAATATAATGATTCTTAGATTAATGCAGAAATAAAAACTGGAAGATTATAAATTCTATATATAATGAATGGTTAAGCTTAAGAGTATAAGAGTGGAACTCGTTAATTTAACAATCTAATATAAAACTCTACTCCTAATCCTAAACAGGCAGTACTATTAACGCCGATATCCCACAGGCATGGTAATATAGAATGTTTCCCTGTATCAGTCTCTATCTCCTGAATTATTCGTAAGTGAGTATATCGACTTTAATTCAGCACAGAACGTTACTGCTTTAGAAACGGTTATGTAGCAATTTACTTAATTCTTATTAAAGAGTTCCTAAAAAGACTTCTTTTTCTCTTCCAATATATCTACTACATAGTTTCCTTATAAGATTTTCTTCCACCTTAACTATAAGCTTACTTTCGTGGTAGCCCTGCTAAATTCAAGGTATCTAACAAGCTAATATCCCTTAATCTCCTTTAAATCGATCTTTTCTGACTTAACACTAGTTTAGGTAAACAAAGTGGCAAATAGGCTATTATATTTACTACCCTAAAGCTTAACTAGATTATCTATCCTATTATTAAGGATTTCGCTATTCTTAATGTCCTATATAAGCTTTACAATCCTATCAAGCGGTTTAATCGAAACATTTTCAGAAGTATAGAGAATATACATTTAAAAGTCGTTAATAAAGTGAAGTATCAGACTCTTCAACTAAACTGTAAGTTAAAGTTAAGGAGGAATAAGGGGAACTTACATTAAAGATAGCTAATATAGTGATAGTTATATATTAGAAAGATAACAGTTATCCCGAAAGGAAATATTTAAAGTTATTAACTTAATTAAGTGGACTTAAAGAACGTTTAAATATTTAAAAAAATTACTATACTGTGTAAGAAAGAGTTTAAAGTCTTCTTTTTATTCGATAGCCCTTAAAGAGAAGCTGTAAACAGTCTAAACACTTTCAAGTCTAAAGCGCGGTATTTATAAACAGTTTTTAGTCTCTATCGCCCCATTAAAGGTAACTAACAGAATCTAGGAGCTTAGAATAAGGTTGTATACTCCCATATTCAAGATTACAACGTATTTATAGTTATTAAGCTTAAAGCTGGGATTTTAGCGTAATTAGGATGTTAACGTAATATTAGTATAGCTCCAGAGCCGGGATCCCAATGTTACTAAGAAACTAAAGAAGTCCGCTAAAATAAGGTGCACCCATTAAAATAAAGCCTACAGCTACAGCGAAGTTACAATAAAATAAGGTAGACCTTTTACACCTTACTCTTTACACCTACTTACTTTACACTTACCTATTTTACACCTTATACCATTTACACCTTACACTATTTATACTATTTATACCTATCTGCACCCTTTACGTTATGTACCTCACTATATGTTAAAGTACCTATAGCAGCTAGGTGCTTAGAATAAGGCCGCACACTCCTATATCCAGGATTACAGTATATTATATCTCTAATTCCAGTCCTTCTATTAACTGTTAAAGTATAAAATGTTTCCTTTACGTTTTAACTTACATTTATCTAACGCTATCCCCTTTATAACATTTAAAATAACTCCTAACGTAAAAGTTCTTAAACTGATTACCCCTTTTCTTCTAATATAAATAAACTCACACATATACTATAAGAAATTAGATTTAATAACAGTTCGGTAAATATGTTTACAGAGTTAAGGATTATAAGTGTTAGTAAAGCACTTAACAAGTAATTTCCATTATTTAAGTACCCTAGTAATAATTACCCTATAATTACGGAGAATTGTAAAACAAAGCTTATAAAAGGCGTAAAACAGACCTTCCTAGCTGTAAAAGAAGAGTTTAGACTATTTACAAATCTAGATAGCCGCTCTTCCTAAACTATACCTTAATCTAAAGCTATAACGTAAGATCCCATATTCTGTTTTATATATTCTGTGTAATTCCTTACATCTAAGGAGCTCTGTAGCTATATTCGGTTTTACTAAATAAGAATTAAAAGGTTCAGTAGAAATCAAGCTAACAGACACTTTAATACAAAATTACTACATTAACCACTAAACTACATAAGCTTCTCACACACTGTAACTAACACCTAAGTGTCAATTACCAGACATCTGCTAAACAGGATTATAAGGGGGTTAGCCGCGGCTGTAGGGTTAGTTAAGACTCTAGATCTCCAGCTAGGACAGAGGAAAGAAGGTATATATCCTCCACTACCTTAAGGTCAACTATTATAAGAGGTGCAGCCTGCAGTCTATAATTCAAATGCCTATACCAGGACTGTAAGGGGTTACAGAAGACATTTATAAGATAATAGGATCTTATACAGCATTTTACCACTTATACGACTCCTAACCCTATCACTAATACATAGCGCTTACTACAGTTTCTAAATTACAGTTGTGATAAGTTCTGTCAGTACTGCTCTACCCTTTTCACTTAAGCAAGTAAGTATATCTTACATAAATGTATAAAGGAAGGGAGGAAAAACCGAAAGAGATACTTTAAGATGCGGATTAAAGCATTACGCAGAGGTGCTAAAAAGGAGCTGTGGAGGAGCAGGTAAGCGGCCTACTGGTGAAGTACCCTTAAGCCTAAACTAGCTGAAAAGATGTAGAAGGGTAAACTCGGATAACAATATTGGTAGTATAACTGCTTCTAGAAGCATTTGTATTAAGCTTAGCAGACTGGATACTAGGTACTGTATAGTAAAACTAGAATGTAATGTCGATTGGAGTAAGTAGGTCTTACTTGCCTGCAATTCTTAATAAGTAAATTGTATGCGCAGTGACGTTAAAGGGGTTCCGCGTGAAACATTATAAGGTAAGGACCCTAAGTAATAGCGGCTGTGGTTATTAGCCGTAAAAGCAGATGTAAAAAGGTGTTGCAAATGGTGTAAGGTGTAAATAGTGCAAATAGTGCGAGTAGGTGTAAAAGGTGCGAGCGGGTGCAAATGGTGTAAGGCGCAAAAGGTGCAAAAGGTGCAAAAGGTGCAAAAGGTGCAAAAGATGCAAAAGGTGCAAAAGGTGCAAAAGGCGCGAGTATAAGTGTAAAAGGTGCAAAAGGTGCGAAAGGTGGGCTGCCATTTGCACCTTTTGCACCTTTACTTGCACCTTGCACTACCTTTTACGCCCTGCACATTTTATACCTTTTACGCCCTGCCTTTAGCGCCATTTGCGCCTTGCACCTTTGCATCTCTGTACCTTACACCTCTGCACCTTACACCTTTACATTTGCACCTGCATTATTATTGCACTTACTACTTGCACTGTTTGCACCTATCCTTACCCTTTGCGTTGTTGCACCTTACACCTATAATACTGTTACGGGCTTCGTGGCTAACTAAGGCTAGCAGCTTATTGTTAAGCTTAAGCGGTTTATATCTCCTATTAAGGACCTAGTATTCCCTGTTAGCAGCCTATATCTACTAGTTATTTTCTAACCACTAAATATAGGTCTCCTAACACCACCTCCGATAACCACGCCACCTCTAACACCATATCTAACATATCTTTACATTTAGTAAATATGCCCCTCTGTCTAGACGGAATCTATATGTTGTGTAATCCCAAGGTAAAGTTTGCTAGTGGCTTATGCTTTTGTTTGACAGCTACCTTGAAGTGGGGTTTGGAGTATAATTCGCGTTTCCCTACGCTTACCTTTATATCCGATAAGTACTGCGTACGCTGATTGATAAAGCTTCGATATTATAAGCCTTATTGTAGTCTTCTACTGCCCCCGCTCTTATGTAGAGCCTTAGAGGCACCTATAAGTTCTACTAATATATTATTTTTTGCAGCTGCGGGGTATAATCTCACAAGAGCGTTATTAAGCTTGTAGATGTAGAATCGAGCCCTTCACGTAATCTTTCCTGGGATTTTTTCATAATATGGCTACCGTAGACGTGGTACAGAGACTAATATATCGGCACCCTCTTGTTTAACCTTAGCGCTTATCTTGCTAGCTTTATACAGCACGTTAGCTAAGCTTTAGGTCGCTAGTATCGATTTATTACTTGTCGTCATAACCAATATCTATAACTAGATCGGCGTTATTACAGAAGTGCTTAATAAAGGTTTACTACAGGCCGCTTAGGTTATTATAGTGATAAGGCCTCGCGGTCTCTTCCGCAAGGGCGCAGTTACAGTATGATGATATCAAGAGTCGCTATTCAGAGGGCGGCGGGTAACACATCTTAAGGACAGCACTAGAGAGTGAAGATAATATATTAATGTCTAAACGTAGACGTTATTATATAATACTCTGTAAGGGCTGCTAGCGTGCTGCGTAGGCAGTGGAGGAGTTATGTTAAGGAGGTAGTAGTGGTCTGCTGTTAAAGTAGGAGATGTGGGACAAAACAGTACCTGCAGAAAGCTAACAGCACGTCTTTGCAAACTATATAAACATTTAAGAACTGCTAGAAACTAAATCACAGCTTAAGATTCTAGTGGTCTACTAAGCACTACCCTGTGTTCTCTAGTGCTAACGTCCACCTAAGTCCAGTCCGGCTTTACCTTCTCCCCTACACCCTACTGCTTCTTAATATATAAGTAGAACGCTGTAATCTTCCTGTTAAGTTAAGGTAGTCCGCTTACTTACAAGGTAAAAGGAAGACTTAAACCTAAGCCTATCAGCGTTTAAATCGTCAGCTTACTGCTTAATATCCTACTTAATTCCTTCACATTCTCCTCTAAGCCTACACGCACCGTTAGCTAAAAGAAGTTAGTAATGCCGGCTTACTTAATGCCCGCGGCCTAAAGGGCAAGCCTATCGTTATCCACTTTATCAATCTTGCCCTTAACTCCGCGCTGCACACGTACCCCTTCGAAGTGATATTTCTAAGTACACTAGCGGTGCAGGTCGCCTCTGTAATCTTTAATAAAGTAAGGATAGCGTTTCTGTTAGTAAAGCTTATGCAGTTCCAAATCTGTAAAGATACCCTTACTGTTAGGAGTTAGGACGTAAGTAACACATTTCTTAGCCTATATTAGATCGCAAGGCTCTTAGTTACACTTATTAAAATAGCGTTAGGTCCCTTTAAACGTGCGCTTATACTAGATAAACCAGTAAGTCTTAAGCTTGCTGTAGGCCTTAAACGGAATAGCTGTTCTCCTGAATAGCAGCTGCCGTTTCTTAAAGATCGGGGAGTTGGGTATTGTGAAGTAAATGCTAGCCTGGGCCGTTGTGATAGGAAGTGGTGGTTATAGGTGTCGAGATAGATGTAGGAAGTAAGTTATTACAGCTATCGCCTTCGAGAGGGAGGGGGGGAACTGCTCCTTTTATCGACGAAGCTTTAAAGGTACTGCGCTACTACGCGGATAGATAAACAGAAACGCTAATGGTAACGCCTGTACCTTAGAGCGAATAGGGGTGAGGAGCCTTACGATGTCGTTTACGCGGTTGGATTAAAAGGGCCAGTAAGGTTACTACTGCTGCCCCTATCGCAAGATACCTAAGGAGTTAGTAATAGTGTAACGAGGTAGGCTATAGTTAGGGTTAAGGCGATTAAGAGCAGTAGCTGTAGTATAAATATAGTAAGATAATGTAAGAGAGAAGTTATTACAGTTATCGCCTTTAAGGGGAGGGGGAAGTTGCTCTTTTTATCGATAAAGCTTTAGCCTTAATAAAATGTATTGTTATGTAGACAGCTAAATAGAAATGCTGATAATAAGGCTTTCGCTCTAAAACGAATGGGAGTAAGGAGCACTGCATAACGTCTTTATACATACCCTAATAGCTATTAGCTTATCTTTCTTTAATGTTGCTTTACGGTATTCTTAAACCGACTTAGTTAGCTGGTAATCTACGATTAATTTTTATTCTCCTTTATATATAACTATAACTATTACTTTTTAAGAGGCGATTAACGAGGGGCTTTACTACAGGCTTAGTTATTTTACTTACTCTTTACTCTATCGGTAATATTAGATTTACTGTCAGTCTTAATACCTTTAGAAAGATCGTTACTATTATTATCGTTACTAATATCAGAGAGAGAATCACTTTAACTTAATATAGTATTATTTATCTTTTCGGTCTTGGTATATTTAAGTAACGTTATTGTAGGTTGGAGAGGATAGCCTAGCTGTCTCCGTACCGTGGCTATTTCCCGAGTGTAGTCACGTATAGATCTAAAGTATAGCTGTAGTATAATTACGCTCTTATCTGTTTCTAAGAAGCTAAAATCACTCTCGAATAAGGCCTTAAAGGCTGCGTCGTCCTTAGGAATCTACCTTTATGTTATCTCTATTAACTGAAAAAGGTGTTTAGCACGAAAGCTGTATACTTTGTAATTATCTGTTAGGATCTTTTTTAAGGTTTCCAGATTAATAGGTTTTACAGGTCTTATTTAAGGGCCTTACAGCTGTCTGTAATCGTGAACTTTACGGTTATCGCCTCTTAGTGTTAAATCTTATCAGCTCTGTAAACAGGCTAACTCCTGCTGATTAACGTTAAGACTCTTAGCTAACGTGCGGGTGAGTGGCTGGCAGAGAGGTTTCGTAGGAGTTATATTGCTAAGCTTATCTTCGGTCGCTAATGGACTCTGCCTTTCAGGCCTCCTTTTGTTAAGAGGGTGGGCAGTACGGCCAGTTAGTGTACTGTTATAAACAGTTATTAGTTTTAGTTATTTAGCAGTGCGTATACCCCTGCTATCGTTTATAGCGTCTCTGTCCACGTTAATTTCTACGTAAAGCCTTTTTTACAGGTTAAGTTTTTCGGAGCTTAGCTGCTGATGGCTAGGCTTAATAACGACAGTGTTAGCTCTTATTAACCTGTGTAGGCCACTTAGGGTAACGTTTAGCGTAGCTATTGGTAAAGGTATCTAGGAAGGACTAATCTTATGTTAAGATATTTACTTAGTAGGTTATAAGGAGGGAAGCTAAAAGTAAAATAAGGTAAGTATAGAAATGGAGATAGGTTTAACTACGTTATTAGTAATCTTAAAAGCCGATAACTAAGATTTTAAGGTGTTTGTTATATTGTGTTACTTAAGTATCTATATATCGGTATATTACCTTGCATTACGATAATGTTGTTTAGCCTTAACTTAGTAAGTGTTAGACTAGACTATACTTTACGTGTTTTAATAAGTGGAGCTTAAACTCTAGACCCTAGTTATTGCTGTTAAAGTGATTTAGTATAGGGATTAAGGCGGAAATAGCCTTATGTGTAAGAGTTAACGTTATTCCTTTATAAGCTCCGGTAAGCTTAATAAAGGAGTGAGATTTAATGCTCTGTTTAAAGCTGTGAAGTGAAGCTTATGTTGGGATAACGTATTATCGATATATACTGTAATTACTTCACCTGTAAATTTAAGTTAGCTTGTCTAACAATCTTAGTTAAGTCCTACTCTTACCTTTACTACCTGTTAAGTATAGCTGCCTTATAATAAGTTTAAGTGGTGGAGGATTTAAAACTTCGTTACTTTAACCCTTTTTAACTGGGGATAAAGGTGTCTAAGCTAATACTATCCAGTCTTCGTTATAACTTAAACATTCGTTACTTTATATATTAGCGTTAAGGAGGTTAATCTGGCTGAAACTATTGAATCTAAATATCTGATCTCCTAAGAATCGTAAGTGGAGGGGTTAATCTTTAAGGAACTATTGCTGAGAATATACCTAGTATATAGCTTATATTGCTAACTAGGCTGCTTAGAGGAATCTGACTGTTTTGGGGTGGCGTCACTTTAGTTCTATGCAGATTAAGTTACTTAGTTAGATTGGCTTTGAACTTCGGTCTTAAGGCATTACGTTTAGATACTCTTTTAAGGGGCGGTTTAAAGTTAATTAATCCTATCCCTAGTTACGTTATTGTTAGGAAGATTATCTTAGCTCTTAGCTTTCGTTGAGATAATTGGAGTTTTTACACACTTTTACACAGGAAGTGTACGGTAAGGGCTGAGGATATATACCCCAGTTCAAGACGTCCGCTTTAGGGCAAGTTAGCTTATCTATATCTGCTAGTCCCTGATAACTTACTTTAACGTACCGAGAGTATCTCTAGCGATAAATACCTGCATTTAATTACAGACCGGTATAACGTGTAAGGGGCTTATTTTTACATTACTAACTCCCCCTCCCCCTTACTCCCTTTTTAATACGATTTATCAGTTAATCGCCCTACTATTAAGTAAGTCCCTATACTAGTAAAGAAAGAAATACGCTTATATTGTAAGTATCCCTCGAATACGCTTACTGCTAGAACCTTAATCCCTACCTTTAGTTAGCTAAGAAGTAGATTTAAGTTATTTCTGTTGAGAGTAAAGTGTTAGGGGATTCTACTTCTCCCTTACTTTTTGCTTACCGGTTTCTTAGTTAGCCTTTCGTTAGTCCTTAGGGACTGGCTCTCTTAAATAGATATTATGCTTAGCTAATTGCTTTTATGCTGTCTATATACCTTAACTCACGAATCCGATACTCTCCTCCTTACCTATTAGTCAGTTTAGTCAACCCTAGTGCTGTCTTTACTACTGTTACTGTCTGTAGACTGCCACTGCCTATTACCTAACAACTCCCTATCCTGTGCTATTCCTATCCCACTTAAGGTAGTCTTTAGCCTTAATTAAGCTGTAAGGGGGCCCTTAAGCCTTCGTAAAGGTACTAGACCTTCCTTATTAGGCAATTCGGAGACTCCGCTACAGCGTTAGCTCTAACGTAGGTGTACTTCTCCTAAATCCTGCATTCTATACCTAACGTAAACTAATAACGTTCTCGTTACAGTTAATAACGTATCGGTCGAACGGAGGTAGTTAAGTTAGGTAAGTAGTTGATATTACTGTCGAATATGTATCTTATATCCCCGAAATGGAATATAGTACTTATTTTACTGTGTTTAAAAAGTGTTAACTGCTTAGCCGTCTCTCGATATTTTCCTAAGAGAACGTATTATCGTAAGAACGTAATCCTTTATACTGTGTCTGGAAAGTGTAAGTTACCTAACCGCCTCCCTTCTTATACTTTCCTTAATAAGATGTACTCTTGGTAAGCTATTGTGAATATATAATTACCTAATGTTGTGTTAGGAAAGTGTAAGTTACTTAGCCGCTTCCCTTCTTATACTTTCCCTAATAAGACGCACTCTTAGTAAGCTATTATGAATATGTAATTGCCCGGTGTTATGTTAGGAAAGTGCGAGTTACGTAGCTCCTTATACTGGATCTGGAAAGTGTAGTTATCTCTGTCTATTCCTTCCAAGCCGTAACGTAGCTTCCGGCAATGCGTTCCCGTCACGAAGGAGTAAGCCTAACAGACCCTGTCTAGCTAAGGCTTTATAAGTGTATCGGTATATAGGCTGCTCCCAATTCCAGTAAAGTTAACTCTGACCTTAAGGGGTTATTAGCGCTGAACTAGCTTTTTTACTTGCAGGTCCATTTGCGCGTGGCTGCCTTGGTAGGTGTAGGCTAGAGCTGACCGGTTTGAAGACGATGCGCTTTAGCTTGCGACGCTTCTTGTAACTGTTCTAAGTACATTTACGGAGTTAGCGAAGAACTTACTAAGCTGGAGAGCACGAACTATAACGCGCTAGAGGTTTTGATAGCATGCGCATTAGTGTCTAAACGATGAAATTCGCAGCGATAAGAGCGTCTGGTCGGAGCCGAGTCGTTAGCTAGGGCTTGGCGAAAAAGAGAGGGTGGGGCAGAAGAGTGACATTTGGAGGGACTTGGAGGTACATTAGGCGACTGGGCTCTCTTTATGGGCCGCAAGCGCAGTGGGGTGCGGCGCAGCCGAGATTTTCCCGAAATGGCAGGTGCCGGAAATGGCAGGTGTGTGCCGCACCTTCCGGAGGCGGGCAAGCCGTCAGAAATAATACTTTATTATAGATTTAAACAGTAAATATATAAATTATTAACTTAAGTGATCTGGGGGGAGTTAGCTGCCTTTAAAGTCTCTTACTTTATTTTAAAGCAGGAGGGTAGTTAATTCGTAAGTATATATTCTGTGTTTCCAGCTCCATTATTATAATAATATCTTTAATTAAATCTTCTAATAAGGTATCTTTATACTCCTTTAAAGCTTTATACTTAAAGGTTATAAACGTCTTATTATAATTATCCTCTTATAAGTAACTACTTTCCTTAGGATTTATACATAGCTTTACATTATTAATAAAAGCCCTATTTAACTGTTTTAGAGTTTCTTATTATCCAGACCCTTACTTAAAGAGCTCCTTAATCTCTTTAAACTTATTATAATCTGTAAAAGGTAATTTAACACGTTTATTAGCTAGGTAAGGGTATAAGCCCTAAATTTAAGGCTAAGTTTTAACCTTTAACGTTAACTTTAAAGTTAAAAGTCTTAATTTAGTGCTTATAAAACTTTCCTTAAACTCTATAAACTTATCCTTAATCTAAAAGAGCACTGCTCCGTCTTTAGGCATACTTACCCTTAAGTTCTAACCCTTAAGAGTATCTTTATTATTAGATTTAAAAATTAAAGCTTTATTATTAATAAGTGCAGGTATAGTGTTTAAGTTTAAAATATTAATAAGAAACTTAAGTATAGATAAAGTATCTTATATCTATAACTTAATTTTAATAAAGTTAAATAGCTGTTAAGTAACCTATATTAATAATACCTTTACTTCCTTACTCTCCTTTTTATAAAAGAGCTTTTTATTAAACACTATATTACGCGTTATAAGTACTATTTTCAATTACAGGTATTAAATACAGTAGATATTAAAGGCTACGTATCTAATTAAGTACCTAATATACCTTTAAGGTTTAGTTTTAAAACTAAACTTATTTTACTCTACCTTTTACCTCTTATTAAAAACGTAAGCTTAACACCTGTAAGTGTAAATCCCACTTTAATCTGGGTAATAATCGTTAGTTAAGCTTTTACTAAACTTACTTAACAGTGTATACTATTAGAAGTATTATTTAAACTATTTATAAAGCTTCTTATTAGGTAACGTCCAGTTATTTCGTTAGTTAGGGCTTATCATATATAAATAGGCAGCTATTTACATACATTTAAGCTAAATTAATTTAAGAAAGTTTACTCCCTCCTTTATTTTAATGGATTTTATAATCAGCTTTTAGCCTACATGCTTACTTCCACTATTTAGTTTATGTATATATAACAGAGTAGCTTTAATTTTAATCCTTTCTTTAATTACCTAGAGCTAATATAGTATATATCCCTTAATTATAATTATTAAAGTCTCTTAATCTTAATATATAATATATACAGTAAGCTTAAACTGCCGTTTTACCTAGTTTATAAAGCTTTTAATAGTTTTAAACACTTCCAGCCCTTTCTTATCCTCTAGTAAATAATAGAAAAGCTTCCTACTATACTTATCCTTAACTATAAGTAAGTAAATTAATTTATCTTATACTCTTTTAAAGTAAAAAAGGTCCTAGCTGATTTATAAGAACAGGTAATGGGAAAAACCTTTAAAATAGCATCTTAAAATAATTTATTATAAATATGTAAGTGTGTAATATTTACAGTTAATAATCTTTATACTTATAATTATAACGTTACGTGCTTATTTAATAAGTTTCTTAAGAGCTTCTAGCCTTAAGTGCCTTACCTAAGTATATTAGAGGTATTCTGTGTCCTTTTAAGGGCGTAACTATTATTATAAGTGCTTTACTCCTCGTTTCACTATAGTTATTAATATAATACTTACAGCACTTATAGTAAAAGGTATTAGGAAGCTTAGATAAGTTAAAACAGAAGTATATTATAAGAATATTAAATTATACTGTTACTTTAACTTCTTTAACACTACGTTCTTTTCTATATTACTATAATAAAGTGTGTAGTTAAACTTATAATATTAAGCTTTAGCTTTAATAATTAGAGCTTTTAAAACGATATTAATATAGAAACCCTTTATAATAATTATATTATTAAGTATTAAATCTTCACTATCAGTTCTTTTAAAACTTATAAGTACTTTTAAGATCACTTACTTACTATATCTAAAGATTAGGAATAAATTAGTCCTTACTTAGATGTGATCTTTAGCTTTAATATACCGGAAGCTCCCTTTAATTAAGAGCGATTTATAATTAATAAGGTATATTACTTTATAATTATTAATTAAGGTGCTGTTAAAGAGTGGGTGCTTGGTAAAACCTATAGTGGAGAATTACTTTACTACCTTAATAATCGTTTCTATTATATAAGCGTTAATTATTATAATGTTAATAAATCTTAGGAACTTTAAAGCACTTAAGCGGGCTTAACTTTAAATAGTTAAAGCGGCTCCTTACTTCTCCTAATAGGATTAGTAAACTTTTAACTATTTAAAGCTTATAAATTACACTTTAATTTTCTCCCTTATCTTAAATCTTAATATTTTAATATATTTAATGTAAGTAAGAGTATTTAAAAGTGATTTAGTAATTATTAGGTGTAAGATCCAGCAGTTTATAAGCTCTTATAAGTGTTTTCTTCCACAGGGATAATCCTTTTTAAAACCTTAACTGGTCTTATTAAATACTTTAAAGCAATCGTTAACAAAGAAGACTCTGCTTTATTTACCACTATTAATAGTGTATTTCACTTTATAAATCTACGTAAAGAGGATATAAGTATAGTTTATAATTTTAAGTGTTAAATGTTTTATAGTTTCTTACTCTACTAGTTTAAAAAGCTTCTACTTAACCTATTAAGGTGTTATATATATTATAATAGTTCTTAACCAGTCCTTAATAGCTAGGGGCCCTTAAATCTCCGTAATTTTAAATGCTTTTACCTTATAATAAGCTATTTCTTAATCTTTAATCTATTACTCTTTTAATATGTTAATATTCTTAACCTATTTTATTATTATATAATATTCTTAACGGATCTAAGAGGTAAGGTTTATCTTATTAGGCTTAAATTGTTATTAAAGGAAACGTATAAACGTTTAAACTGTATATCTGCTGTTTTAAATTATCTTTTATATAGCTAGTTCCTTAAGGCTCTTATTAATTATATAATTAACTTAGTTCTAGATATATTAGTATAAGTTAATAGTTTTAGTAATAACTGTAATAAGAGTAATAACTTCGTTTATTAAATATTTATATTCCTCTTTAATATCTTATTATATAATTGTGATAAACTTTAACTTATCCTTAACTGTCCTTAAAGATAAGGCTGTTAACTTCTAGTATTTATAAGTAAAAATGTATAATTTAGTTACCTTCTTTTAGCGTTTACTAATAAGCTTATAGATTATTAGAATAATTAGTTTAATATACGGATTAATTACGTTAAGAGTAGTAAGATTAATAAGGTGTTAGATCCTTTAGTTTATCACGTGGTATTTAAGAGTCTTAAACTAAAAGGGTTACTCTTATATGCTTTTAAACTTTTAATTGTTAGCTGGAATACTCTGGTAAAGGGCGTTTTCTTCCACTATAATAGGCGACTTAAAGGATTAGTAAAAGGGTTTTATAGAGGGTGCTGTTTGTAAACGTCTTAATTAATTAGTTCCACATTTTACTTAGTTAGACAGAGCTAGGCTTATAACTGTGGAACGTTTTGGCTGAGGAACAAGGGGCTTAGGAGTAGTGGAAGTGCAGTTGTAAAGTGACTTAATTTAGTAGAAAAGGGGAGTGTGAAGTACTCCCTAGTTATATATAAATGGAAGCTCCCTGTATGTGGGGAGAGCATATGATCTAAGGCCCCTGCGCTCCAGGCAAGCCTAGAGCGGTAAGGCGCCTGCGCGCCTGAGCGCCAAGAACTGCCGCTGCAGTTCGACAAGACGAGCATGCCCAGTATAGTAGCCGACATCATGATGACCTTGGCTGTGAACAACCAACGGTATCGGTGCGGGGGGATGAGTGGCAGCGGGAACTGTATGCACCAGATGACGAAGTAGGACACCATCTGCTACGTCGTGATGCCGACGCTGTCAGGTATGTGGTTCGGCAAGTCCCGCTAGCTCGGCCACTCTATACCCTCTGTACAGTTCTCTAAGCCCTTCACTTTTCCCCGGCGAAAAAACTCCTGGGGGCTCTTCTTCCTCGGCATCGTGAATATAAGATTGAGAGAAATAAGGAAGAAGGGAGATATGTTCAGTGTGCTAAGGGAAGCAAGGGGGGCAAGGACATGGAGACAAGAGAGAGAAAAATCGTATGGTAGGCAGTAGGATAAGTCAGGTTGCCTCTTTATAGCCAGGAGAAGAGCGGTCGTACGGTAGGCAAGCATGATTACTACAACCCAGAATCTCAAAACAGAGAGTGAAAACGTTAGCCACCGAGCCCAATTCTTAGCCTCCATCTTGAGGGCGGGTTTTTTTTATTGGAGCAGGAGGATAGGGGTCCGATTTCTGGGACCCCCCTATCCAGGCACCTTTTTCCGGAGGTAGGCCCAAAATCGGTCCAACGTCGCGTAAACTTGCCAATTTTCATAACAGGGTGAGCATTGGGTGAGCAATGGTGAGCCGAAGCTGAGCCGAGGGTGAAGCGAGCCTGATTTTAGGCTAACCATTTTCAGATGTGGCCCACTTATTTTTAGTCTGAGACTACCTAAGAAGGGGTCAACGGTCTGCCAAAGCCTTCAGCAGTTGCAGCTTGAAGAGCAACTCATTCGCGTTCCCGTCCTTGTCCTCATGTCACCGCAGGTTCCAGTTGCCGCAAACGCAGGATTTACTCGAATCGCCGATATGATCGATTTGCGCTGGTTTCCACACCAAGATGGCGTCAAGTCCCAGACATAGCGAGTTCGCGCTTCTCTTTGTCGGCATTCAGAGACTAGCTGCGTGTGTCTGAAACTTTTAGCTGTTCGGCGGCACCATCGTAATCCAGGGTCTTGGAGACGCCGGGCCCAAGAGGTAAGGTTGTCTCGCCTATGAATCTCTTGCATAATCGGTCGCGCGCTTAGTGCGACGACCTCAAGTTCAGGAGATTGTAGACAAATTTATCTGGGGAGGCTGTGGCGATGCAGTGGGCAAATGGACTTCCGAGATGGCGATGATGGGTAGCGCGATAGTGTGCAAAATTCACGGTTGCGGCGGTTCGTGAAGATGGGACATGAAGATGATGACGGTTTGCCGAGTTAATTTCATGTCGCCAATACTGAAGTTCTACATATTATGGACAGAATGCTTGCTCCAGCTGGAGAACGAGAAGAACCCGATATGTTTCCAAAATGGGCGCTATGACGCATCCCGCTTCTATTGTCAGTTTATAGAGGCGTTTGCGTTGGGCCAAGGGGGAGCACTTACGCGGCGCGCCATCGTTGTGAGAGCCCTCGCAATCGTTGGGCGATTGGTTTGTGATTCAAGCGGCTCGTGCTACGTCCGTCTTCGGAAGTGACTACGTTAGATGCGCATGTAGGTAGGTGTAGGCAACCCCGCTCCTGCCGACGCGTCGCTATCTCATCCTGCAACCTCCAACACGCACATCTCTCAACCAGCGAGTGCTGCAAACACGCTCAATCATGCGCCTCGGATTCATCTCCTTCGCCTTCAGCGCGGCCGCCATAGCCTCTACAGCGGCTAATAAATCTCCTCCTGATCCCAGATGCCGTGCCGTGCAACTACAAGTTCGGGCATCAGCCGACAACATCCGCTTCACAAATTCACCCGACCAGAATAACGCCACGGCAATTAGACAGTGGCTCTTCTCCTCGCTTGCAGACTCGACCGGCTCATACATGAACGGCACTATGCCCGTTTCCGGCGTCTACACCGTAGGCGCGACATACTGCGAGCCGCACGGCGGGTACCACCACCGCCGCAAGCACCGCATACTCCAAGTGTTGGTACACGGCATGACATACAATAAGGAAATGTGGACAGGATTTGGATTCTCTGGCCTCTACAACTGGCACACCTACGCGACGCGCGCCGGCTACCACACTATTGCCCTCGACCGCCTTGGCCGCGGGCAGCTCATTTCCTTTCCCGATCCCATTACTGAAATCCAGAGCGCGCTGCAGGATAGAGTCACGGAGGAACTCCTCATCCAACTGCGGCGGGGGGGCTTTGCGGATCTTCATCTTCCGAGTTTTGACAAGATAATCTACGTCGGGCATTCTTTCGGCTCTGCCCTAGGAAACCACGGAGCCGCGGTCAACCCTCGTACCGTCGACGCGTATGTGCCCACAGGGTACTCGTCGACAGTGGCGCTGCCAACCAATCTGACGCTGGATTTCTCCTCCGCTGCGATCGCCAACCCTTCACGGTTTCCAGGGCTTCCGCTGGGCTACTGGGCCGGGAAGACCGTGTCGGTGCGGACAGCAACCTGCTACGCGGGGGATTTCGACCCGGCACTTCTACTCGTCGACTTCGAGACCCACGACACGTTTGCCGTGGGTGAGGGGTTGTCGCCGGGCTTTGAGACGCGGGTGACGGCGTTCGTGGGGCCGGTGTTGATCGTTACGGGCGAGCTGGACATTCTGTTCTGTCCGGGCGGTGCTGCGGCGTGCCCAGTGACGTTGGAAAAGACCAGAGAGTTGTTTCCATTAGCCCAGTTTTCTGTCATGATGCCTAGAAACACGGGACATAGCCTGAGTCTTCATTTGTCGGCGCCGGAGATGATGAGGGATGTTCATAATTGGTTGGATAGTTACTTATGATTTCGGGACGTCATCGGATATAAGCCGGCATTTGACCCTATAAATTAAACCCTTACCCTCATAGGCCCGATAGTCCTCCGGGGGGTCCCCGTTTCCTCCACGTTTAGGGCAGCATTCTTTGACTCTAGCACTGAGGTGGTCTGGGTTCCTCTTCCGTGCAACTGACCGTGACTGACTGACATCAACACATCGAAGAAAGTGAGACCGAAAAAGCTGTGTCGTGAATGGCAAACGGCGGAAGACGTGCACCTAGCCTCAGTTAGAACATCATTCTCACATTCACCAAGGAGGTGCGCTACGCCACCTATCTGAGGCTGCTGAGGCGGGCTCGAAATATACTGTCAGACTTTTCCGCCAGGACACGCGAACTGCGGCAGGAAGCTAGAGTGCGATTTGATGCAATTAGACACAGTTGAGCCAATTTCACCGCGTCTGAGTGCTATCCGTCCAGACCCATCCTATATGACCAGGTGGGAGCAAGCCCAAGGGAGGAGTATCCCATTATAGCGGATGGCAGAACGTGTCGAACTGCAGCGGCAGTTCTTAGCGCTCAGGCGCGCAGGCGCCTTACCACTCCAGGCTAAGCTAGAACATAGGAGCCTTTCGTCATGTGCTCTCCTCACACACAGGGAGCTCTCTTTTATATTTAGTTTGGGAGCTTTGCTCCCACCCTTTCTACCTAATCAAGTCACTTTACAACTGCACTTCCGCTGCTCCTATAAGCTCCGTACCCTCAGTGAAACGTTCCACAGAACGCTAATGCAAGGGGGCGATCCAAAGACGGCTTGTTAAGTTAGGTACTCTTAGACGGGGAATACTGTCACTGAAGGTTATTGTCACTGTAATGCGTAGAGGTGAGTCTGAACAATAGGACATAAATGAATAATGTAATACTAGCGTAAGGATTAGGAATCCTCACACTCTTGTCGTGGACACGATGATGACTATCTATACTAGTTATCTAAGAGGTACCTTGTGTCAAAAAGAAGGGGGTTCTGGCCAGGGGCCAGAATACTAAGAATAGAGCGGCTGTTCGGAGCTGTACGGAGCTGAGTGGAGCGGCTGTACGGAGCTGAACGGAGCTGAACGGAGCTGAATGGAGCTGAACCGGCACCGCCACTTCAGCCAGACACAACGTACAACTATAATAAAAGGCCTCTGGCAAAGCCAGAGGGCGAGAGAACAAGCAATACAATCACGCAGTTACAACCCCTTCAAATCCACCGAATCCAGAGTGCCGCGCTTCTGACACCTCCACACGTAGGCGAGGGCCACGCAAGCTCGCAGAGCAAGCAACCATATAAATATAAAGAGGGGAATGGTAACAATAGCACACACAAAAGGCACAAAAAACTAAACCCTGAAGAAGCAGAGGGGTCAAACCACGAGCCTGAGGAGGATGTCGAGAGCATACGCGATGTGAACAATTACGTTAAGAGAACGAGGAACTGCGGCGCCAGAGAGATGCCCAGAACCAGCAGACCGCTACCCTGCTTTAGCGCATTAACGATATTGAGTAGGCAGCAGCAGCCGCGCATCGCCCCGCAGCCCAGATGGAACGCTATCAATGATTTAGGAGCCAACCATCACACAGCGGACCTATATGTTTCATCAATTGCCCAATATATAGCAAGGCGTATAGAACCGTGACGTACTCCACCTACAAGTTGGCCGTTTCATAAGAAGACAGCCGGTCAGGGCGGCGTGTCCGAGATTGAAGGCGAGGGGGAGGCACCCCCCACCTAACTGCGACTTTAAACACCACCCTAATAACGCTAAATCCAATCGCTCTGTCTTAACTTATCCTGTCCTCTCAAGGCCAGTGTTAGGTGCAGGTCGTAACACATCGCTAGCTACAACAAAGTCGTCTTTACCCCCTAACTATAAGGCCAGTTTTCAAGTGTTATAGAGGTAATAGAGCACTTAATCAGCTGCTTTATAGTGTTTTAGGCTAGGATTAGTATTGGCTAAAACCCCCTTCTTTCTAACACTACCTGTATTCAAAGTGTGTAGGTGGGGTAAAGGGAACCGCACAAAAATTACCACATAAAACGATGAAGAAACGGAAGGTATGATGTCGAACTGCAGCGGCAGTTCTTGGCGCTCAGGCGCGCAGGAGCCTTTCGTCATGTGCTCTCCTCACACACAGGGAGCTCTCTTTTATATTTAGTCTGGGAGCTTCGCTCCCACCCTTTCTACCTAATCAAGTCACTTTGCAACTGCACTTCCGCTTCTCCCATGAGCTCCGTACCCTCAGTGAAACGTTCCACATATGAGTAATGTATAAACAGTCAGCCGCCTTCTTGGCGATACGGAGGCAAATTAATGCTAAAAATAAAAATAAGTGGTAAAGAAGTGGAAGATTTTCCGAAAATAAACAGTCGGCGCTAATAGTGCGAGCGAGGCGCTAATGGTGCGAGCGAGGGTGGGGTGTTGATTCGAAGTTTGTTTAATCACACACCTTTAGGTGGCCGAAAACCAATAAACAGTTTGCAGGGAAACTCCCTTACATAATCAGTGGATCGGGATTGGAACTGGCCGTGGTTGGATCCTTAGATGTCACGGCGGCATCGAGGCTTGGGGATCATCGTTGTCTGAGGTTCAGCCTTAAAAAGTAACATGTCAAGGGCGTCAGACCCATTGAGCTCCCGCTCTGCAAATGGAATCCATGAAACCCGCTTACAGGGGGACGCGTCCCCAATCTTTTGGCGCTTCAGAACCAGGTTTTGTTAACCCACGTCCAACAATGAATGTGGGAGGGAATGCGGAGTTGTCAAATTACGTAATCACTCCTTGGCGCCGAGGCTCCGGCTAGCGGCTGCAGTTTTGCTTGGCCTACGGGCCTACGCGCTGTGACCGCTCTTTAATCGAACACACACTTCATGGCTTGCAATTACTGCATTTCTGGTTGACTACGTGAAATTACACAGGAGTGTCCTCCTGCATCTATTATCACTTTACTATAACCCTACCCCCACAAACGAACCAAAAAAAAAGGCAAGCCAGTAAACAAACTGCAAAAATTATGTATTACTACTAGATGTCCTCAACCCCCTATTAAACCACTACCTCTTTATTCCTCAATGGCATTTCTCATTCCATCGTCACCCCCACCCCACCCCTATATCCCCTTGACCGTAACAAAAAACGACCTCTCCCCACTCCTCCCCCCATCCACGCTCACGCTCACTGTCAACACCACCGTCACATCCCTCCCGACGAGCCTCGTCACCAGCCCATTAATCCTCACTACGCCCAAATCACTTATCTTCTAGCAAATTGTTAACCTATTCGACGTTATTAGCAGGTTAACATTCCCCCTTACATTATCTAACCTTAGGATATTAATCCCCGTCAGCACTATGGTGACCTAATCCTCAGGCCTTTACCCACCCGGCTACGATAGTTATTATTACTAGCTGCCCTAAGGTTTATAAAAGATAGCGATCTTATCCTTTAAGAAGATATTATTATATAATTAAAAGTTACGTACTAAGCTAGTAAGGTATTTATCTTAAAAGAAGACTAAGTAGCTAATATAGTTATTAAGGATATTCCTTAAGTTAACTAGCCCGAACGTAGTGATAAGCTGGGTATTAGTGCACCTAGTGATGTAGTTCCCATTACTATGAAGACTAAGCTAGCTGCCCTTAAAGGACATAACAATAAAGGTAAGGATCTTCCATATATTACAATAAGGGGTAGGTAGTACGCATTTTAGCTTTAACGTCTTAAAAGGTCAGGTTAATAGCAACGCGCGGCTAGAGGTTACATGTTGTAAAAAGGTAGACGTTACTAACGCTACTTAAGTTAGTGTTACTAATGCCATGAATAAAGTAAAGGTTAGATTATTCCAGGGGATGTTAACTTTAATACTTGCAGTCATCAAGCTAAGGTTACGGAGGAGGTTGTTAGGAAGTTAAATATAATCGTTAATACCGTTAAGGCATGCCCCGTTAACGTAACTCCCGTAAAGGTTATTAACTCGGGGCGTTTGTTCAGGCCGACCCTGTCGTTCTTTTTGGGCTCCGTACGTAATATTACTGTAGCCGCTTATGTACATAGCGATGCGTTCTCTGGCGCGTGCCACCGTCAAAAAGGGGCCGCGCTGCGCGGTTCTTTGAACCGCGCTTCTTTCAACAATTATCAATCCGACGATTTTTCACCACGAAGACCTCCCATTGAAAGCCCAGTGACATTCTGGCCCTTCGATCGAAGGAAGATGACCTAGTCCACGGTCGCGTTTCTTTTGTTGTTCCATGCTAGGCTCCGTTTCATGCTAGGCATCGTCACATACTAGGTTTTGTTCCATACTAGGTACGTATCTGTTTTTCTACGTCAGTTGCATTTGTGTCCCTCCGATCGGAGGACCAGTAGTCTGGGAGTCGGCCTTTCAGGCCGACAGCAGCGTTCTGTGGGTGTGGTTCTCCTTGTGGTTTCTTCCCTGTTGCATCACTGCACCAGTTCATTATTTTCCGCTGAAGTTGGTGGCGCAGGTGCCCGAGGTGTCGTTGAGAAGGAGGTGCACGAGGAGGCGGACTTGGGCAGTCGCCGTGAGGGATGTGATAGCCGCAAGGAGGGTGGCTTTGGAGTGCATCTTTTGATACAGATTAAGTGCGTTTGCCGCCGAGGGTGGTTCGGATTCCCGAGAATTCCAGATGCTGAAATCCCCAGGATATAAGTAGTGGTCTGAGTAGATCGTTGTCTTATCGTTCCCGGACATACATCCCCCCCGGACCCGCCGGGGAGCTCTGCTTCCCGCCCGAGCAAGCTTGGTTCACTGATACCTACCCTGTGGACCTGGCTCCGCTGTGCCGAGCGACCCGCTCGATGCTGGCTAATACGCCTCGATCCAACACCGTGATACCCGGCCAATCCAAGAGGGAAGGGAGCGAGCTAAGAAAAGCCCCCACTGGGTTATGTGGATGATCTAATATTTGTTGCGAATATTGCAAGTCGGTTTGCAAGGCTGGAGGCGTATCTGCGACTGGCTGAGGCGGCTTCCGCAGTTCGCTTCTGCCGGCTAGATGGCCCGGATCAATAAGTACCAGCCGCCCACTTGCCGTCGGTTGTCACGCGAGGTAGGGCCATGAAAATCGCCCATTGGGCTTTTCCGCCCGAAGAGGGGCGATAAGGCCACTTCACGCGGGTCAGTACCTGCAGGCAATTCACTATCCAGGAATCCGGTCCCTTAGCTGCCGGGACAACATCGCCACGCCATGGATCCAGCGACACGGCACTAGTCGAAACGGCCAGGCAGAAGTTCAAGTCTATAACGCTCCATAGGACAAAGAGCAATATACAGTAGATTACCATGTCGGACTCAGACAATAACATCACCCTCGGTTGGGGCGGATTTAACTGACCCTCTCCTGGTAACCTTGGTAGGATATAAAAGTAGCCTCCCAAGGATGTCCATCGGTTATGTGACGGTATAGTTCCCGGAGGTCCGACGGATGAGGATCGAGGGTACACCCATCGTCCGACTTGGGAAACTTGCTCGGTCCCAAGCGCGTGAGCAGAGCCAAGACCGAGCGCCAAATCCAAGAGGTCGGTTGTTGGGCCGGAAAGGGAGACTTCCGTTTGTACATTTCATCAACTGATGACCTGGTAATTACATATAGACCTAAACATAGTAAGAATAGTAACTCTGTAGCGTTGTTCTACTTATGCAGGGTAATAAAATACAACCAAGCATGCTTACACCACTGATGCATGGCTCCTGTCAACGTGGACTCCCTGCAACAGAGCACGGGAATTTGTCCTCTGGACTCAGTGCAAGGCTGGCAATGTAAATGCATTGTATCCCGTGCTTTGTGTCATTTGATAGCATTCCCCCATTCTTTCGTTCAACGTCAACGGCCCAAGTTCAGGACCAGGAAACCCCTGGAACAGAGTCGGCAACAGCGCAAGGCAACAAACCTGCATTTTGCCGAGTAGGCTTTTATAACCAGACATGACTACCTCCTTTGTTGGCAATTGTGATCACAACCAAAACTGGGGTAAAAAAGCCACTGGCTACAACACATGAACACCAATTGTCATTGGCTGATCGGGATGGCCCGGAGGCTGAGTGGTACCCCGCAGAAGCAATGAGCTGATGTTTCATCAACGGCCCGAGCTCCCTCTCCCTTTCAAACGTTCCGGGTTTCCACACATCATTCCAATTCAGTCTATTCAAGCTACCCACCTACATCGCCCCAAGGTCCACCCAAATGCCCTTCTATCTCAGCGACTCCACATGGCGCGTCCTCGGGCTCTCGGTAGCAGCCAGCTACACGGGCCTGGGTCTCTTTGAAGTCGTGCTCCCGCATCGTGCAGCCGCTGTCTTCTTTGGTCTACCTGCTCCTGCCTCTAAGCAACTCTCCACGCCCACGGGCGGGAAATTCAAGGAGGAAGTGTCCGAAGAGGTTTCCATCTTTCTGCCGCTTCTGGGCGTGCGAGACATCAGCATTGCGACAGCCATGTTTGCGTTTGCGTACCAGGGAAAGTGGCAAGAAGTTGGGACGGTTATTCTCGCGGGTACCATCTTGTGTGCTGCCGATTGTGTTGTGGCTTGGAAGCGCATGGGTCCGGGCTTGTGAGTGGTGCTGAGGGGTACCGGTGGCAGAACCGTTGCTAACTTTGGTACAGTGGATCGCAAATCGTTGGAGGGGCGGTGAGCTGGACGGTTATTGGGGCTGTTTTATATTGGTATTGAGGGAGATATGGTTGCTTCTGCTTGAAAGTTGGATGCTGATTTGTTGCTGAGCTTTGGCTTATATGACAGGACAATGCCTAAAGAGTTATTTGCGTCTCAACTCTCACTTTATCGCTGGTGCTAGACCCTCTGCCGCTTCTTAGCCCTGTCATTCTCCTCTTCGCTATCCTGCTCCTCATCCTCTCCCTCGTCGCCGTCGTCATCTTCATCGTCCTCATCGTCGACATAGTCACTGGCATAAGTGCACTCCGAAGCCGAATCATCCTCCTCGCCCCCATGCCGTCTGTTCTTGTTAGGGTCAGATTCATGGCGACTCATCCTGCACCCCTCTTCCGAGCCGATCTTGTTGCAGCAGTCCCATATGAAACCCTCGGGGTACTCTTTACGGCAGAAGTCCGAGTCAATTGTCCCGTGGCAATCCTCGTCATGGTCGGCCCAGAAGTCCGAGTCGTAGTCGGGTTCCATGGTTCCTGTGTCAAACTTAGATGACATCCTTATAGTCATGCTATACAGGTCAACTCACCATTGTGATACCTGCAATACTTCTTAGTGTTGTTGTTCTTGTCAAACGCGGTTTCGCATTGGACACAAATCTTGATCGCCGGCGACGGAGAGCGCGCACGCTTGGAAATGGGAGCACCAGGCTTATAGTCTGGGTTGAGCTGGCGATAATAGTCGATCGCCTTTTCGCGAACTTCATCATCGGCGCAGAGGGCAATGAGAATTGCCCGTACCTGGCCACTCTCCGCATTTTTGAGAAGTTGCAGGCTCATGGCTGTGGTGGGACGCCTCTCAAATTTTGCCGGGGTGCTCAATTCCTCGTGGAATTCCTCTCGATGAATGGCTTTCCCCTTTGGCGTGAAGGTAAATCGTGGATACCCTGAAGCAGCGGATCGTGCTCCACAACAAACACAACACTGGGTCTCACCGAGGTTGTTATGGCAACGATGACGTCATCATTCAGGGGTAGATGTGGAAATTAAGTTGTCTGATAGGAGGTGGGCCCTGGTGCCTTTATTTACGGCCGCAAGTGGAATACGTCGGGATTGTTGGCAATTGTAGTATAGATATTGTGAATAGGTGAAGCGGAGTGTTTGCGGAAAGAGACCGCTAAAGAGAGGGCCCTCGAGGCTGCGCAAAGCGCACACCCACCCTTGCCACCTTAGAAGACATGGCTGGGGCGCCCGAGCGCACGTGCCAATCAGGTGACCTTTCCTTACACTACCGTGTATTACCAGAAGTCCTTGGGTTAGTCTTAATAAAGCGGCGGTAGGGGCTAAGGAGACATGATGTAATTGTGCTGTATAACCCAAGCTCCCTTCACTCTCGCAGTTCCGATTCCCCCAGCGGAGGGATGTGCGCTGTGGCAGCCTCGATTGTAGCATACATCTTCGTATACTTGCTCGCATTCTCGTTGTAAAGAGCCCGGCTCTCCACATACGTCCGAGCAATCTCTGGCACTAAGGGATCATCTAGCCCTGGATCATGCAGAATCGAGACTATGGGCATGGCGATTGGATTGAAATCAGAATAGGCGGGGGACCAGCTTCTTTTGTCGCTTCTTTCGAGCACGTCCATACAGATCTTGCCGTCCGGGGCAACGTTAGGATGATATATTCGGGTCAGGAACTGAGCTGTGGGGGGTTCAATAGACCAGTCGTATGGTAGGGCTAACTGAACAGCAAAGACCCCATTCGCATAAGGGGTTGAAGGCGGACCCGCGAAACAGATGATGATCCGAGAACCTCGGCTGTCTAGCGGCATGATGACGGTGCTAGAAGGCTCCTGCGACGCACGAGATGCGAGCCAAATCTGACGCATCATGAAGACCCCATTTGGATGAGGGGTAGAGGCTGGGGGGTCTGGAAGCCCCTCAATCATTCTTGCATTGGCGGCGTGACGCAATGGTTCAAGCAAAACGCCATTTTCCCAGTCCTTGACAACTTTGGAATCAGGGGGAACATCGGCATCCAGATGACTCGGACCGGATGTGCTAAGAGCCACGGCCCTCGTCAACCTGACGTTCTGTGCGAGGCTAGCATCCTCTCCTGGCTGAGTGTGGTCACCCGTCTCCTCGAGATTAGCATGTTGCCAGGGGTCGGCCGTTGGGGATGGTTAGGCCAGCTGCTGTGTAACACACGCCGCATAACAGAAGGCGTAAGACAAGCAGAGAGCCCCAACTGCTGGTCGGTACGGATTATTCTGTTGATCCGGTATTCTGCCTTGCGTTGTTCAGCTTGTGCGCCATTTTATCCAACTTGCGGTATCGCCCAGCCATCAAATGACTGGGTTCTTTTACAACCTGTCCCTTGAAGTTGCCATAGTTTATCTCTCAATTTGACCTCCACACTTTGATAAGCCAACGAAGCGACATTTCCTTGGACCAACACCTTGACCAGAAAGCAATGGAGCCGCTCGGAGCCGTCGCTAGTCTCATAGCAATTGGGCAGGCTCTTGCAGCCTTGCCGCGGATCGTCAACATGCTGAGATCCATGGCTGATGTGAAGGGGGAACTCGCTACTCTTATGAACGAGGTATTGTTCTTATATCCTGAAGACCTGTTATGTATGAGTTATTGACGGTGTTTTAGCTGGCCACTCTTCGAGCACTGCACTCACAAATCGAGCGAGCTGGAGAGGAATTCCGCTCGTCATACAGAATTCTGCCAGCGACGATACCAGGAGAAACCCTATTGCTACTGAAGAACACAACCGCTGAGATTCAAGCGCTAATGTTAGACCTTGATAAGCTTGCCCAGAGCTTCCATACCCGGGGGCTTGCCAACAAAAGGGTCTCGAATGCCGTTCGGTGGCAGTGGAACAGGAATCGAGTGACGAACTTGTGTGCCAAAGCCGGCAGATCACGGGCCAATCTTCATTTGGTGATGGCGATGTTAACGTTGTTTGGACAGAGGTGAGTTGCGCGTGATCGCCCTTTTTAGCAATCCGGTTTGGTTTCTAGGGTTTCTTTTGTAGACGAGTACTTGGTATTACAACGGGAACCTTGGCTAATAGGGGTTCACCTAGTGCCCAAGGCCGTCTGCTCCTAGAAATCCACGCAATCACGACGGCGCCCACTTCTCAGCTTGAGAGCAGCTCCCAGACGGCTCAGGAGACAGGTAGCACACAGCTACCTAACGACGAAAACCTACCCATCACTTCGACCCACGTCCAGGCAGAACAGAGTAATGAGTTATCTCCAGGCAAAACATCATGGCAGGATCGATTCGCATCCGACCAAGTCTTACAGATAAATACAGCCATCCAACTCGAGTGCAGCTTTGACTGCAGATGCCAGTGTCATTTCCGCCGTGTTGAGTACAGAAGCCCACCCTGGCTTAGACATACTCTGGGATGGTTCTTCCTGAGCTACCAAAGCCGCCCCCTATTAAATCCAGTCGCTTGCGATCTGCCGTCATGTCGAAACTCGAGACCGCCGGTATACTTTGAATACTACTTTCCCTCCTGGGCATGGAATCGGGCAATATCTTTTACCGCGGCGATGTCTGCTCTCACGGGAATAGGGGCAAACGTACACATCAGCATGCCTCGACTGCTCCCGGCCGACGCGACGATATGGCATAACATACACCTTGGTCATGTGGATAGGGCGCTCATTAATATCAGAAACAACGGCATCTTACCGTGGGATAAGCATGAATCGGGAACAACGGTTCTCTCCGTGAGCACTACTCACCCAGTATTGTATTGATGCATCGCCACTAATAGGAACTCTGCAGTACGCTATTCGTAAACCAACCGGGTCCACCCCATTTTTGCTTCACGCTTGGCCTCGTGCCATCGTGCAAAAGTCGTATGAGTGGTAAGATGAGCCCACTACTCTGGTGAGGAATTGGTGCTAATGTTTGCTTTGAAAAGCAACGTCATGTTTTACGGAAAGCGGATGTTGATGCTCAAAACGGCCGGACCCGGCACGCAAGCGGCGAAATATCTTCTCTGCTCGTGGGACTACGAGTTTGCCAATGATGGTATGGCCGGTCACACGTACAATCTTGATGAGGCATTACAAGAGTCATGCATTCTAGGCGACGTCGATTCGGCAACGAAATTGATCGCAAAAGGTGCAAATATCGACGCGCCAGACTTCGAGGGCAAAACTCCCCTCATGCTAGCCTTGTTCTTCGAACACCCCAAGTGCGCCCTTGCTCTCCTCGACGCCGGATGCGACGTATACCCTCAGGAGCGAGTATTCGGCAACCGTGCCCTCAGTTATGCCCTTAATGGCGAAGTTACCCCAGAGGTTATACAGGTGATTGAGCGGATGTTACCCGGCGCGGCACAACGCTACGACGATCAGCTATTCGGCTATACGCCTCTCCACGGCCTCACTTATCTGATAGGTGACGAGGGGTTGCTCCAGAATGCATTCAACCTCCTTTTAGATTTAGGGTAGGACATTGACGCGGGCGACGACGAAGGCGAGACGCCCATCAACAGGGCTGTCTCGCAAGACAACCTCGCTGTGTTCAACCTCTTCCACGCTGCGGGGGCCTGTATGACATCCATTACGAGACATGGCCTTGGGATATTGCATCGCGCAGGCAACTTTGCGGGACGTGAGCTGCTGGACCGTTTGGGACAAGTGAATCTCTCCATGGACATTGATCTGAAATCGAGCACAGACAATGCATCAGCCCGCGACATTTTTCGGTACTGCCACTTGTACGAGAACGGGCCCGATTTCCCATCCGATTGGCAAAAGCGAAGCGATGAAGACGCCGTGGTATTTGAGAAGCTTTTGAGAACCGTGCGAGATCGATACCTGGACTCAGAAATCGAGAAGCTCTTGTCAGTCATCCGGCTCCTCGAGTCTGGCGACGTTTCAAAGAACTTGTTGGAGATGGACCGGTTTTTTGATGAACTAACAGCCGAGAAGAAGAAGTACGGCAAGGAACAGGAACTTGAGACGTTTAGGATCATTAGGGACCTTCAGATTCGCCAAGGGATGGTTGATGCTTCCGTTGAGGCTCTGCGGGAAATCGTTGAGGTGCATCGGGAGACCATGGCAGAATCGCCCTTTTCGAAACCTTCAATCTATGACCATCCGAGGCCTGAAGATGACGAGGACGAGGGCACATATATGGAGGGCGATGCTGATTGAATACTTGTCTCCTTAACTTGCACAGCGGGCGTCACCATGACCAGAACCACCCAATCGACTGGATGTCAACACCCACCACACCCGATACATTTGATACAAGGCGGTTACTGTAAGGTCTAGATACATATAGGGTCTTTCTTGTAACGTTTGGTTTATTTTAGTTTTTTTATGCTGTTGCTGCTGTGGAGTTTAACTTTCACGTGGGTCGTGGCAGCGGTGACCCTCTCTACAGAATTCAAAGTACATCACCATGTAGGTAGTAGCTATGGCTTACTGGCGCTCTAGTAATCCCAATCCGCTCCGCTGTACTAGATGGCCAGGGCCCCTGGGACCCCCTTCTTTCTGACAGTCCACCCTGCCTTTTCCCAGGCCTTTTGACAACGTGTAATTGGAACTTTGCGCGTAGCGTTGTAGATCACTTCTCCATTTTAGAAAATAATATGTTATTAGAGTAGTTCTAAACTGATTTGTTACGCACCGGTAGTTCTACACTGTAGGTTAGGAAATAGTGTACTGGGATAGGTATTAGAGGTGGCAGTATATAGGTATATACTGCGCGATGTTGGTAGGTTCTTTAGCCGGCAGGGATGGATGCCCCGCCTTCTGAGTACGCCCTTCGGCGACATTCTACACAAGGGCGCAAAGGGGATCCACAATGGCGGGGAACTTTACCAGGTATAAAGGACCGCCGCTCTCTCCAACACAGCTCCAAACAATGGTGCAGCAACACCCCAAAGTCTGCATCTTTGACAGCCGCTCAAAATACCTCTTTTCGAACAAGCTGCGACAACCACAAACGGGGACGCCGGAGCACACTTCAGGGCCCCCGACGACGATTAACATCGGAGTTATCCGATGGAGCCAATCATATTAACACCGCGATTGAAGCTCACTCTAATCACGACCGCCGAAAGAGGAAGCCAGGATCTCAATTGGTATCATGAATTGCGCACCGACGAAAAAGCTACGTTTTGGAGGTGAGAGGTTTTGCGGTTGTCAAATTGTTCCAGCGCTTTGACCTCTAACTTTTCAAAGCATCTATGGCCCGTCGAAGACTATTGAAGACACAGAGGAGGCCTTGAAAGCCGCTCTTCCGACCAAGGAGAGCCCATACAAAGTGACATATGCGGTGCACAAGCTCCTCGACTCCAATCAGTCGACCGAGTTTATCGGCTTTCTGAATCTGAAGTCGGTGAGCACCGAAGGGGATGCACAGCGCAGCCTTGCGTTGCCAGAGCATCTCACTTTGCCGGCTGCCGCCGCCACCACGACGCTAACTATCGAAATTGGATACGCGTTCCTCCCAAAGGCATGGGGTCAGGGATATGCAACCGAGTCGGTAAAGGCAGCATTTGAGGCCTGCCGGGCAACAAGAGCTTTTTGGGCACCGTACTCGAAGCTTTACGTTAGAGCAATCGTCATTGATCTCAACCCGGCAAGCCTGAAGGTCATGGACAAGACTGGCATACCGAAAACAGGGATTTACGAATGGACTGGGGAAGCTATTTTTCATGGCGGGGAGTGGCGCGACCATACTAGTCTTCACATTTACGGCGGGTACCTATTTGAGTAATTATGGTCGATTATGGCCGGGAGTGTCAATGATGACACTGCTAGAGCCTCGAGAACCGGCTAGCGCATGAACGAGGCATTCTCATTTGGTTCTATTATATTTTCTGTATTGTATCTGATCTTTTCGTAATTAGTTAGGTAGGTACTGACAAGTTACAGTTTTATCAGCCTCTCCCAGGTTATTAGGGCAAGAGCTCAAATACCAATGAAACCTCTGGAGCTACAGACCATTCTCTCCGACCCTCCAAGACTCTTGACTTCGACCAGGTGGAATAAACAATCTGCCAACCACCTAAGCCGCTCCTCAGCACTCACCAACTACTTCGTCTCATGCTCCTCAGTAAGCCTCTCAGCCGGCGGATCCTCCAGCGCGCTCGCACTTGCGAGGAACGGCAGGCTCAGGTACATAATAGCCTGGAACACCAGCCCTAGCACCAGAAATGTCGTAGACGCAGCCTCGGTGTACTCTCGAGAAACGACGTAGAACGCAAAGATGACCAGGAAGTCTCTGAGTGCGAAACCGACGAGACTGAGTGGGAGGAGGGGACACCACGGGAGAAGACCCTGCGCTACAGTTAGAAACACGAGACACAAGCGCTCGTTTTAGGCGGCGGACATACCTTTTGGCTAGACTTGTTCTGAAGGGACCGGAGACGCGCCGCGATCAGATGGCCAGCTGCGTAGAGTGCAGCAACTAGGTACAGCGTGACAAAGGTGGCCTCGACGCCGTATTTGGGGTCTGTGGTGTCTTCGCCCGTGACGCTGTGGATGAGGTTGTAATTCCACATGATGACGAAGAGAAGCGTGAAGACAGCGACAAAACCCATCAAGATCCAGTGGCCAACGACAGGATGGTCATTCCAGCCAGCGAACTTCATAAAGCGGGCCGAAAGTGGGAGGATGACGATATAGAGAATGATGACGTTGGCGAGGTAGCGGAAGACGTTGGCGGCGACCCAGACTTTGGCGTATCCGAGGGGGTTAACCTTTTGGCAGTTGGAGAGGCCCTCGGCGATGACAGCGAGAAGCAGGTATCTGGTTCCGACGAGATTAGCATCATATCCCCCCAAACCAAGACTGGCCGGGTACCGAGCATCGGGGACAAAGAACTTGAAACGTACAAAGGGGTGAGGATGACGGCCGAAAGATATGCGTATCCGTTCAGAATCTTAGAAGCCATGGCGCTCTTGCGCCGAGTCCACCAGAAAACAATCGGCATGCCAAAAACATAATAGACCAAGAAGATGACAAAGAGCGCAAACCGCAGGCGGGGATACCACGAATCCCAGGCCGGCGAGTTGCGGCATTCGTTCGACAGCCCATATCCTGGACCATACCCCAGCCCCAGCCCCAGCCCCAGCCGGGGTGGCGGATACGTGACCGATTCTTCGATGGCTCTCATCGTCGTTTTCTTGAATTGTGCGTTATTTTAACAAGATTTCTATCAGAGGGGGTTTGTGATTCTCATCAACAAGCGTCGGGATTTTTGTGGCCGACGATGCGAGGATATATGCCCATCAAGGTGACATACAGTTCGTCATGAGATGTCACACTTGCGACTCAAGTATCAGACAATTGAAAAGGAAAAGACCCGGTGTCTTGCTAAAACTTTCGATGAGAATGGCTGGGGGACCACAGCATTGGAGGGACCAAAGTTGGGAGATGGCGTGATGGTGATGTGGTGATCAGGAGACAGGCACGTGCCAGTCAACTCTCACAGTGACCTTGACAATTTTTTCAAGTTCCATCAGACCACCACCAGGCTCATTTTGGCTGCCGTCTTGGCAGCCCTCTTATTTTTGTCAACCGCTTGAGCCCTTCGATCAGAAAACTGAGCCTGTGCTTGCAGAGAAACCCCCGGAAGACCATTCATTGATAGAGATGTTGGGAGCCGGATGCGATTGAGGTCGCTTGCAAGATCTTCTTTTGAGGTTCTTTTTCAGATTGTATTGACATCACGGGCCCTGGTAAATTGCTCAACATGATTTACGGCTTCTAGACTCTCAGATGATGGTAATCTCAGTAGATGAACCATTTCACGGCGTGTCCCCTGAAGTACCGGGAACAATGGCGGGACTGATAAGAGTAAAACACTACATACGAATTTTAGGAAGGAAAATACCACGATTGTGATTAAGAAGGTTGGGAATAGGTAGGGCATAGACGTGAATCGGTTGATGCTGCTAGTGCTAGGTAGCCGGGTGTCAAGAGGAGATAGAAAAGGAATGTCGGAGTTGGTGCAGAAGAAATACAAAGTTGAAAGTAGAAATGAAGTTGTGAAACTCTGGTGTCGCACAAAAAAGAAACCTGCACGGCGGAGGAAAACCCTCAACGTTTCCAGTTCCTTGCAGGTCATGTTGGTCGATCAGGCCTGATAAGCACTATGATCCCCAAAGACATGCCCTGCGCCCTGTTCCAAACCTTGAAACTGCTCTTCTCCATATTGGGATTGCCTGAATACACCACAGACGACGGTGTAACCCTCTCCCGGAACCATGTAGCCCTGGAAGCTGTCAGCATCGACGCGGCTGTCTGCTAGAATGTCCTGATCGAAGTATTGGGCAAGAGTATCAACAGCGTCGGCATATTTGGGCTTGTATTGGATAGCGTCGTTTGCAGCACCGCTGCTAACGTCCTGCTCGGCGTGCAGTGCGTAGTCACCCTGAGCGTTTCCATCTTCGTCAGGTAGGGAAGCATACGGGGAAGATGGACCGACATCGGCGGAGTAGTTCAATCTGCCGTAGTCATCACCGGGAAAACCGCTAGCAGGGACAGGGTCGCCAGTGAACTCTTCGATAACGAAGCCGGTGCCATCACCAGGGAAGCCGTTAGCGGGGACAGAGTCGTCAGTGACCTCTCCAACAACGAAGCCGGTGCCACCGCTGTTGCTAGACGCATGCTGTTTCCGGGATCTATGCTTTTTCTTGGGAAGCAGAAGCAGGGCATCGTGGAATGCGTTGACATCACTTGATGGTAGCGCTCTGCTTGGCCGGAAGCGGCGGGCCATTGATTCATGATCGATGCAGAATTCATGGCCAACCTTGCGGTCGAAAACGCTCTGCCGGGCATTGCTGCACCTTTCAGCCTTGCAGATATCTGGTGTTTGGGTTAGAGAGTTTGCTGATGTCGAACTGACTCGAGAACTCACCTTGTAGACAGTAGTGCACCTCGCCGCTACTGATAGCCTCCAGACAACCAGAACGGCGGCAACGATGGGCATCGCTGCACGCCCGACCGGGTGGCTCGCACGGCTCAGTGCACCCCGGGGCCTCGCAGCTCCTGTGGTAGTAGTCGCAGTATCCGTACCTTGACTTTTTCTCGCGAGGCTGGCCGCATCCTGGTGCCGCGCACCCATGGCTGGAACAGAAAGTCTGGTCCTTTCCGACCCTCCAATTGAAGCAGTCCTGCACGCAACATCTGTCTTCGTGCTCGGAGCAGTAAGACAAACCCTTGCTCACAACTCCCGAACAGTCCTTCTTGGCGCAGATGTCGTGTGCCGCGCAATAGACGCGCCCGCTCTCTCGAGCCGCGAAGCAGCCCTCGCACGTGTGGCTCGGACAGTATTCCGCTGGATCCGCCTCCTTCGTGTAACTGTAGTATCTGTCGGAGCGCCACTAGCTGGGCGAGTACCAGCCCGAATGCGTTGCCAGGTGGTACTTGCGTCGGGTAAAGCAGTTCAGTCGGGAGCAGGTATCCCAGTGCTCTTCGCAGAATCTGTTGGTCGGGTGTTTGATTCTCTCGCAGCCCACCTTGCCGCAGAGATCGTGGGCCTCGCAATAACTCCGCCCGCCGTCCAGGTCCCTAGCCCTTTCGCACCCTGGAGCTCTGCAGTCGTGATCGGTGCAAAAAGGGGATACCTTGGCCAGGTTCTGGGCGTGTCGAGACGGGTTCCCGCAACCAGGCAGCTGGCAGGCATGCAGCTCGCAACAAGTGCGTCCCTCGGCAGTGTTCGCCTCTGGCTCCTGGCAATCGGCAACTGCACAGCGGTGCTGGCGGCAGGCGACTCCACTGCTGCTCTTCTGATTTGCGCAATTGTAAGCCTTGCAAGTGTGCTCGTTGCAGTAGTGGTAGCCCTGCGAACGGCTCGCTCCGCTGCCAGTGCATTTCCGAACCCCGCACAGATGGTTCTGGCAGAATGGGGAACCGGCTTGCGGAGGCACAGAGCATTCAACGACGTTGCAGGAATGCGCCTCGCAGTAGCTCGGGGGTTGATCATCTGAAGATGGCGGGCTTGCTGGGAAGGAGAAGCAGCCGGCGACTCTGCAGCTGTAGAAGTGTTCTTCGCAAAACGTGTTTGCGGATCGGGGGTTGTTGCTGAACCATCTCGGCTCGTCGCAACCTGCTTTCGTGCAGGGGGTGTGGTCTACGCATACACCGCTTTGTCTTTGTCTTGGGGTTTCGCAGGACTCCACGGCTTTGCAGCGGTGCCTGGAGCAATACTTGCGAGATGTTTCCCTCTCGCAGCCGCTCTTTTTACACGTCCCCATGCTGGGTATGTCGACTCGCGGGTGCCGGAACGGCTAAGACTTGAAGTGTCGTTATCTCCGCCCAGGGGAATGTTTTTCAGACTTTGGGGATAAGCCAGTAGGTTATTATCTTGGAAGGCGCGAGTCTTGCCAATCTACAGCCTCACTTAAGGTTTCATTGGGCTTGGGTCGGACATGTTGCAAGACGCGATTGGGCCGCGCAAGCGAAACTGTGTAATACAACAGGACACATCTGTTCATCAAGGCTACCAACGATCGTTCCTCACCTCACACCATCATCACATTCCGAGTAAGCGATCAGCAAATGGAATTACTTCAGATGGAGTCGTCGGCGACAACACCCCTCTCTCCGATAAGGCTTCGATGACCCCGCTCCTACCTACATAAAGGACGCCTATAGAAATCTGAGACACGTGGATGCCAGAATATCGATGGATACTCCAGCAAAACCGCCTTGCCATCGTGGCTTGCATTTCCAGTTCGTCAAGTCACAAGTGTCTCGGCCCGTTGGGTTAGGTTGACCGCAGCAAAGGGCCGCCTGGGGAACCAATAGGCTGCATGAACTGAACACACCATCATCGACCCCCCCGAATTGATGAAGCGGGTGCGTGGAATAAAAGCACCCCACGACAAGCGTGCCTCATAGCTAGGTACGAAACATCACACAGTACAGCGATTTGGCTGTAAGTAACAAACTACCTACCTTACAATTTCTTTTCTTCTACAATCCCAACACCTTGGCCATCTCGATATCTTGAGCAAATGTCCCAACAATACCATGTATGCCGAATCCTCAACCTTCCAGTACTAGTGGGATGCTTGTTTCTAATTGATACCTACAAATGCACTGATGCGAATAATACCCGTCATAGCCTTACCAAATTGAAGGTGGTGGATCTGGTGTCTCTCTTTTTGGCGACCGCTTTGCTGTATCCTGCATCACGTCTGACGTGCACTGAGGCTGCGCGTTACACAAGGACCTAAAAGTCTTAGCCCCAGTCGCCGTTTGCACGCAATCACTCTTCTTCCCCGCAAACAACGTCCTGCTTCTCGCAGGCCCAACTCCCATCAAACGATATCGAGCGATGAGACACCAGCATTTTGACTTCCGAGTCACCTCTCACAACCTCCACAATGCACTTTCTCAATCTCCCCACTGAGATTCGTCTCGTCTCCGAGCTCCTCGTCCTCGACAAACCCATCGCATTCATGGCAGACTGGAAGTTATACAACCGCGTAGCCGTCCGCAAACGCCCCAGAGACTTCCGGATCAAAAGTTACTCCAGGCCGGGGGAACTGCTCAACAGCGAGGCTACGCCGCTCCTGTACTCGCACAACAGTTTCGAGAACCTCGACATGTACTTCCCTTTTTTGAGGAGAGTTCGTACCACACGGTCAAAGACTCGGACAAATCCTACATCGACACGTTCCTTGAGCAGTTCGGCGAAAAGGCGCGTCTGGTGCGACACGTTTGAATCCGCTTCCCGTGGATGACGTCGGCCAATGTGCCCTACAACGGGTGGATTAGGGCTCTCGAATCCATCCGAGACAGCTTCCCGGATCTGAGGACAATCGAGATGATGGCCGAACCGCCCAATTTTCGACCCTGGGGGATTGACGTGAGGGCGGCGTGGTATCGGATGCTGGAGGACAGATACTTCAAGGAGATCAAATCGCTGCAGAAGGTTGTGGTGACTTTTGAGTTTCCTCACCTTTGGTTTCGGTATGATGGGGCTTGGGCGGACTATGAGGCTTTGAAGGACAGGGTCCCCAACGGCAAGTGGACTGTCGGAATTGAAAGGCCGCCTTCGGCAATTGCGATATCAGAAGAGAAGAAGGCAGCGTGGGATGCCGCCAATCCGTTGGTGGGTGGAGCGGTTTCAGCCGTGCCGGGCCGGCGAGGCAGACTCGCAGTGACCGGGTGGTTCGGCGGCGGACAAAAACTCATGTTAGCCGAGTAGTTCAGCCGACGATAAAGACCCGGAGTGGTCGAGTGGTTCGGCCGACGAGGAAGACGCCAGGAGCTGCTTGATCTGGAACAGCCCAGAACGCGGACAAAAGTGTAGCGGCCCCTGATCTTTATGTCAGCGCATGGAAACAGAGCCGGGAGGACCGTGCTGACGTCTCGTTGCTCCAGGATTGGGTCAGAGGTTTTCTGCTTCAAAGTCAATATCAAATTTATTTCTGGCCGTGATTGACATGGTGTAAGGGTGCAGTGAATGGCGGGTATCGTGAGGAACATATCCAATATGTGTAGACTAGGGGGATTTATCCTGATGCTCAGCTCTCCCTCATAGCACGTATCTCCTTTCGAGATCGTTTCAGCTGTGCCCATCCAAACCACCATATTCCTGCCACCGTCTCACAACCAGCAACAAGCCGTTGAGTCTCACAAGAGCACCTGTCAAGACCAAGATATGCATCCAGTTGTGGCTTTGTCCCAGCAGATCGAACCGCTTCGGAAACCACCGTTCCGGTATTCTCGACGCATACACAGCTGAGCCAGAGAAGTTAATCAGCCCTAGGCCAAAGAAGGACTCCAGCCCCATCATATCGTCAAGTTGATCCCACCCGAACTTATACAGGCCATGGATGATCGGCGTGAAAAGGCTCGCACCAAGGAAGGCGTACATGAAGAACCGCACGAGCCGGTAGGTGGGCCTCCTGAACTTGGGACGCAGGGTGAAAATCCCACAGCCAATAGCCGTGGTGGTGAGAAGCGCGAAGTAGAAGTTGCGAATCGCGTGGTGGTGGTAGAAACCGAAATGGGCCCCAGAAACACCCGTCCCCCACATGACAAGCACGATGCCGAGGTGATCCAGCTCGTTGCCAAACTTGTGCATGTGGGGGCTGTGGTCCGAGAAGGTGTGAAAGACGGTCGAGAGGATGAAGCAGACGACGACGCCGGTGAAGTACACCCCGACAGCGAGTCCATCTTGGAATATCAGGCCATGAGGAAGCCGTGACCAGAAAAAGAAATGGGTGAATAGGGCCACGAAGAGTAGGGCGCCAAGGAGGTGGGACCAGATGTTAGCTGGCGCAGCGTCAGCGGAGACTTTCGGTGAATTTTGTCAACCATCGAATTGTACCTGTCTCATTGTGTATCCCAAATATGCTCCGCATCGAAGCCGCGTAGGAGAAGGAGGCGCGTCGGTAGCCCGTGATAATGAACTCGTTGTCTCTCTGCCAAGGAACTGGTCACATGTCAGAACTTCTGCGCTTCAATTAGGTGAGCGGAGAGCAACACTACTCACGTATCTGAGCCCATGTCAATCGGCCGCTCTTGGGCGAGGCGCCTGCGTTCGATGCCATGATCAACGCCACAACGCAACCGATGCCTCACGGCTTTGGGTGATGATGACCGGAGGTTGAAGAAATGGCGCCGTTGTCGCGGTTTTGCCGTTTGGCGCGGAAATTGGGGTCAAGCGACCCCTCGCCTGCCCCTCGCGCCTACCTCTGTGTGCTGGGCATCACGTCGCCCAACCACCGCACGTCTCGCATCATGGACCCACAATTCTACCCGCTCACATGCTCCGGAGCCCTGTCACTCAACCCCAGTGGACAGTGTGAAAAATACAGCCGACGGTGTGCGATGCACCTCCTCGGCCCCTGGAGGCGCGATGTTGACCTGCTTTTCGATGCTCGTTTCGAGAAAACTTTAACTGGCAGGGCTCTGCGACCTTCACCGTCCCAGTGCTCGGCACTCGAAGCGCCAGAAACAGCAACTTGGAGCGCTGCAAGGGGTCCTGCACAAGCGCGCATCCCTCCCTTCTTCCTAAGGAGATTCCGCGACGCAGAGGCCTATCCAATCGACTTGCGCCCAGGCATGTGGTTGGGCCATCCCCGAAATACTGGCAATGTGAAAGCGGCGGGCTGTATTTGCGTTGGTTTCATGTTCGGCTGGCAACATGGGCTCTGTTCTGGGAGCCTTTCCC
>Ga0247780_1000445_pt1 | contig 39394 bp, 37 predicted proteins | sample UWRJL079202R5_FD_179927 | JGI IMG/M metagenome (GOLD analysis project Ga0247780, IMG submission 179927) | Plant litter microbial communities from Arlington Agricultural Research Station in Wisconsin, United States - UWRJ-L079-202R-5 | ecosystem: Environmental > Terrestrial > Plant litter >...
CCCCCCCAAAATTCGGCGAACTCATCCAGATGAAGAGAGCACTGCTTGATAGGACGCAACCCCGCTCAGAGATACCAAAGACTGCGCAGTGCAGAGTGGGCTTCATAAGCTTCATCGTCGTGAGACGCCATAAACCTCGACCTTTCCACTCAACTTTAACGACCGTGATAGTGAGAAACCGGGCATCATGTCTTCTCGAGGCCCTGTTCCAATATACGGAAACGAAAATTTGCCATGGTCGTCCCACCTCCCGTCGGCGGAGCCGATAACCTCACCCACATCCCGCAAGCGGCCCCGCGGGGATGAATCGCCCAGATCCGACAGCGGCAGTACAATTGATGGCAGAAGCAGAAGGCTTTCACTCACCTCAGAGTTTCGCGGCGTCCCCGACACATACACAGCGAGAGAACGTGTCGCGAGTATGGGAAAATACTCCGTCACCATCCAAGACCCATCGGTCACGGCCGAAGCAGAGTTTGAACGTGACGACGATGGCGACAATGACGACGACAACGATACCGGTGGTTCGCCACAGACGCTACTGCCCCCTTTTAGGGACGCCTTCAACTGTATCAACCAGGAACTCCGCAATCTCGACAGCTTCTTCCTCTATCGCCTCAAGAGTGACGCGAGGCGGCACGTCGACGATATCAATGAGCATCTCAACATCATGGAGGATTCGCATCGCAAGCTGTATTCCAATTTCCGCAACCAGGAAGATCAGAAGAAAAAGCTCCGGGATAGGCTCACCCAGCTAAAGGATCAGACCGAGGCTGCGATCCAGGAGAGGGACCAAGCGTATCGTGAGATCGAAGAGCTTAAAAAGACCACAGCCAGGCTCAAAACTTCGATCAAGGATTTCGAGAGAGATAAGATGGTGCTGGACTCGGATTCGCCACCTCAGAGTTTGTCGCTGTCGGTCCCGCCGGCCCATGCGATGTCGGTGGTGGGTGACGCAGGGGACCATCACATGCATCACAAGTACGACCAGCTTGGATTCGGCATTACGAGCTTCCTCAGCAACCTCCTCAAAATCGAACTCGCTCACGACCAGCAGTCAGATGGAAGGCGCCTCAACTCTGTCGTTACGGAGTACATGTTCAACCTAGGGTCCTTCGCTGACAGAGCCGATGTGGCCGTCTCTTCCGTCGAGGGTTTCTGGAAACTTCGCCTGCCGTGGACGTCGAAGAACAACGCTAAAATGAACATACGGCCAAGCATCGAGGAGCGGTTTGCTCAACTCTGTTTGTTGATACCACGCCTGAAGTACAAGAGCCAGGGTAGAATATGGTGCACCACAGTCGTACTCATAAACGCGCTCATGAGTGCTGACCACGCGTCTGCGCCGCACGCTGGCATGGCATTTCTCGCGGCCATGTCGTCGACCAAACCAGTCGCGGAAGTTCAAAATCTAGACATTCAGAACGTCGCACTCGCCATCGCCTTATGCGAGCTGTGCAGGTTCCTTCAGGACACCTTCACAGAGCTCCCACAGGCAACATGGGATATCAGCAATATCCTCGGGTCTAAAGCACAAGGCTCCGTGTCGGCAACCCCCCTTGGCAGACTCAGCGCGTGTCTTGCTAATCTGCACGGATCCAACACTTCAGCTCTGCGAAGGCAGCTCGCCATGGCATGCGGCGATAAGTTCTGCTTCACTTCCCTGGACACGCAATCGGGCAACAAACTGGAACGTGGACTCTTGTCATGCGACGATAAGAAAACCTTCCTGCTGCTTGAATTTGAGAAGAGCTCATTCCGTTTTGTGGACAGAAACTTTGCCTACGCTCTCCAACCCGAGGATCAGAATAAACATTTAGTGATTAAGCGGCCTAACGGGGAGGTTTTGCTTGATATCGGTAACGCAGCGCAGGATGTGAGGGTCTTCTGGGTCAAATACGTGGAGCGCCCTTGATTTCATAGGAAGGGAGCAGTTGAGAGTCTAGAATGAATTAGGACTTTGGAAGTAATTTGTGGGTGGGGAGGATTTGTAATGGTCGGGCGCGCGGATCACCCTTTCATTCTTTTCCAGGGACATGCGGTGAAAATATCCCAAGGATGTCTACGTCTGCACAGGTTTAGAGTTATACATGCGATCTTTTAGCCCCTGAGCACCTAAGCTCCCTGAACACAAGCAATTGCACGCAATCTACGCAGTAAAACAGCGTTTTCAAGCTTAAGCTGTATTGTAACAACAGGTTAATTACTTTATCTATTTATAGAAGGCTTATTGCTGTCAGCACTATGCTTTTATTGCGCTAGCTAGCTACTTTTCTTATCGCTAGCGCTAGCCTCCCTTATCTTCTTATTAACGTAGAGCTGCTTATAATATATGTTAATTTTTCTAGCCACTGAGTACCCTGTACCCTGTAATGTGGTTGCGTACCCCGAAACCACCAGCCGAATCTTCTGGAACACCAGAGGGTTCCAGAAGATTCCAACCCACTCCAGGGCTCCTTGGGGCCCCCGGAGCACTCTGAACCTTCTGGAATTCAAGGGCGTTCCACCCCCTGAATCCAGTAGGGCTACTGCCCTACAGAATTAACTAGAACATCACAGTGGCCACGTCAGCCACTACGTTAACAGAACCACGTAGAATGGTTTAGAACAGTACAGTACTATTCCATTATTGTATTAGTTAGTTCCACTTCATAGAAGGCTCTGGGATTCTTCTAGAGCCTCCCACAGCTTATAACAGGCTCTCTCCTCTCCTGTATCTAATTCTAGTTAAGTAAGTAACTTCATTCTATTCTAGTCATTGTATAAGGCACTGCCTTCTGGATCTTCTTGTTTCCAGCGCTAATATTCGCTGCAAGAACCCTCTTACAAAGGCACTGCCTCCGTAATTCAGGCCGTTTGTTTGCTTCCTAAAGCGCTTGCAGCGCTGTACTACAGCCCTGTGGGTTCCTGAAGTTTAACAGTAACTATTACCACAGACGCGCAATTGTAGCTGCGTAACTTTATCACACGGCTTGCCACTATTCATAATTATAATAATAGCTCTCTAGCTTTGCTAGAGAACGAATAAGTAATAGAATCACATAGTTACAACCCCTTCAATCTCATACAATCTAAAGTGCAGTGCTTCTGACAATTAGCAAAGTTAATTTGCTAGGTCTTAATTACTTTTAAATGTTTATAAGCATCCTTGATATTATTTAACTATATTTTTATTATAATTATCTATAAATAGATTAGCGTTTACTAAAGACTAATACTGAGATTTCGCTGTTAAAATCTAACAGATCCTTTTCTTTAACTAGATCTAATATTAGTGACATGTTGTGTTGGAATCACTGCATTCTAGATTCTGTGAAATTAAAAGAGTTGCAACTGCGTGATTATATTACTTGTTTTGCTCTCTAGCTCAGCTAAGGAACCTTTCTCATAGCTATGAATAGAGGTAAGCTGTATAGGAAAGCTACGCGGCTACAATTACGCTTCTATAGCAATAGTTACAAATATATTATTCTAGTAGTTTCCAGACTCTTCTTTCTGGGCTAGAGCCCCTTTCTTTCTGACATATCAAGGTCGCTACTAACCTGGGAGCTTTAATTAGAAGTTGGTTACGCCTGCTCTAAATAGATAAAGAAGATGGATAGCTAAAGGGATAAAACGGCTGCCTAGTTCAGTGGGAAGTTATGCCTTTTTAAACAAAGACAGTTAACTATAAGAATTATAGATTAATGTATTAAAATAATTGCTTAAAGACGCTGACGTAGCTACAGTACGGATTAAATTAAGTAATATTAATCGTGCTGAAGTCTTTTTCTAAGCGAAATAGAATTTACAGGTAACTTGAAACTATTTTTAAAGTGAATTATTTTCGAAAAATAGGTTTAAAACCTCCAGTTAGCCGCCGCCTTTATTTAAGGTATAGGTAGGGTAAAGGGAAACTGCCACAAAAATTGCCAGACAGTGAAGAAATAGAAAGTATAAGTAAGCATAAACAGTTAGCCGCCTTCTTAGCGATACGGAGGCAAATTAATGCTAAATATAAAGATGAGTGGCAAAGAAATGGAAGATTTTCAGAAAATAATCGGTCGGCGCGTATGGCGCAAGCGAGGGTGGGGTGTGGGTTTGAAATTGTTTAATCGCATATCTTTAAGGCGGCCGAAACCGGCAGAGAATTTGCAGAGAAATGACATTACATTTCAGCAATCTCACCGCACCGTCCTTGCAATGTTCAAGCGAAGTCTTGGCATCGTTACATCGCTACCACACACACTATGGGTCTATTTCGCCATAAGAAGGCCCCTACGCGGGAGGTTACCGGGAGCTCAGAGTCAACACCGCCAGAGCAGTCTTCAGGAAACAGACTCAAATCATTTCTGTACGTGATTGCCTGAACTCCTTGGCCGGCGTGTGAGAGGGCTCCACACTGGTAAAGACATGGAAACGGAACGCTCAAACTTTTTGCTTTTGCTTTCTCGAAAACAGCAGGGAAAATATCGCCAGCGGCGTGTCGGCCGGAAAAGATGGCCTCGTCAAGGGCAAGATGAAGGTCCAAAAATCACTCGGTCTAGGCCACCGGCCCAACGTGATCCCGGCGGGATTGTCGCCCAGCATTCGGGACGAGCCCCGCACCGTCTACATCGGCTGGCACCCCGTCGCCGGCTCCATGGGCAAATGGTTCGCCGAGACCGGGCTGGGCAAGCTGGTCACCGACAAGATTCACAAATACCCCGATCCGACGCAGCACTGGGCCGTGTTGGTCGGCGACTACGGCCACGAGCTGTGGATGGTGCGTTCAGCTGAGGGATTTATTTGCGAGCAACATTGCGACACGCGCGCTGACATAACCGGGACACTTCCCGAGAACTTGCCTAGGACGAAGAGCTAAACATCATCTACGTCAACGAGGTCGTCGAGCGGGCCGAGTGGCAGACGTTTGAAGTCGGCACGACGCGATTCAACGACGAGGCCATCAGGCAGAGCAGCGAAATGGCCATATTCAACCTGCGCACCGAGCGGCCCGCCTACAACCTCATCAGCAACAACTGCCAGACCTTTGCGCTCGCTCTTCTCGCTGCCATCCAGGTCGGGTCGAGCCGCGAATTCGCCACCAGCTATGAAGTCTATCGCAAGGCCATCGGCCCGGGCAGCGTGGCCGGTCTCTTCGCCCCTGACGCAGACGCACAGGCTACGCTAGCTAACGGGGAGGCCGGCGTGCAGGCTGCTGCGGAGGTTGACGCCGAAGCCGAAACCAAAGCGGATGCTGAAGCTGGTGTGCAGGCTGTGGTTGGGGAAGAAGTGGCGGGCAAGCCTGTTCCAGCGCAGAAGCAGCGCCGGACTATTGCCGAATTTGCGAAGCAGTTGATGGATGAGCACACGACCGAGCTCGACAATCACCATTGCGTTCATTAGCGTGGGACACACTGTACTTTGGGCGCTTTTCCTAGATCGAGGTTATGTGTGTAGTCCTTGGGTTTAATTATGGTCATAATTTGAGATTTCTTCATATGATTAGCAGCAGAGAAATGAATGTTTTACGCAGTGGTCTCTACTTCTGTCTTGTCTTCTACCAATTGTATACATCCCAACCACCCATTCCCTCCCCAAACTACCCCGCAGCCTTCATAGCACTTAGTGGGGCTGCCACGCTGCTACAGTGGGGTGACAAAGTCTCGCCCAAACCCTGTAATGCCGACGCGTACTTTTCGTGTCCCGCGTTTTCCACCCACACCACCTAAACTTCAATTATGCAGGACGGCACGAATATAACGATGCATACTCCCAATACCGAGTATTCGCCTCATTTGAGGGCCAAGATTGTAATGGGCTTCGAATTAGGCCTCCAACGGCCTGCGTTGAAGCACAAAATCGGCGTTAATCCAGCAAACGTTTCGGGGCTCATTGCGCGATACAAGATCCAAAAGTCAGGAAAATCTCGCCCACGTTCTGGCAGGCCATGCTACCTTAAAAAACACGATCTGCAGAAGGTATTCGCTTTAATTAATAAAAATCTATTTATTTCTAATAACTGCCTACGTGTAGAAGCAAGTTTAATTTATTATATACGTATTTTAATAAGAGAGCTGGTCTAACGTAAGATCTAATATATATACGCGCTTTAGAAGTTAAAATTAAGTGATATTTTTACTGTAAAACGCTTAGTTTTTGCTAAGCTATATATGTGAAAGCCTCTCTTTTAGTAAAGGCGAATTATAATGTTAGATAAGTCCTTTATTACACGTAGCTAAGGTGAGTGTTAGGCTTAGGTTTTTTACTGTAAAGTTAGTATTTTTACCCTTTACATTAGCCTTTACTAATAATACTATAAAGTAAGTGCCTTAATAAAAAGTTCGTATAGTTAAAGGTTAAACCTACTTATCACTTTTAGATGTTTTAAGGCGCCTTTAGCTTTAGAATCTATACGTTACTAGTTCTGATAATAGAGGACCCTGAATCGAAACGTGGAAGCGTTACTAGGTAGGTTATATTTAAAGTTTTATAGGAACACCTTTTAATAATCTGCTCCCTTAACTTTATCTTTATTTAGGATAATGCCTTAACATATACTTATAATCTGGTATAGGTGTGGTTAAAGGAATAAGTAGTAGAAAATGGAGTTAAGATCCTTAACTAGCTAACTTACTCCTTAGACCTTAATCCGATTAAGAACGCCTGGCAGGTTTTAAAATCTGAAATTATAGAGTAGTACCCTGAACTGGCCGAAATGCTTAAGAATAATACCGTAATAGAGGCTCTTATAAAGGTGGCTGTTATTGTGTGGGATGAGATTAAAGAAGAGGTGTTAGATAAGCTCCTTTTATTAATGGTTCGGAGGTTGGAGGCTGTAATTGAAGCCGACGGTTAGTACATTAAGTATTGATTGGTATTACAGGGAAGGCTAAAGATTTAGCTATCTAGAAATACAATCTATATGGCTTTGGCTACTGATATAGTATAATTGTAAAGTATTAAAGTGGTGTGGTTAAATGGAGGTTTTGTTAGCATTGCGGGGTTTGGGCGAGACTTTTGTCACCCCACTGTAAAGGCTCCTGTAATTCAGAGGGCCTCAGCTCCTGTTGGAAGCGCGGCACTCTGGATTCTGTGGAATTGTAGGGGTTGCAACTGCGTGATTCTGTTGCTTGTGTTCACTCTGTTCCTCTAGCTCTGGCTGGAAGCCAGAGGCTTCTTTATAGACTATTCTGCAGGATTCAGGCTTCGTCACTCTGGTGGTTGAGGCTCACTGGCGTACTGGCAGTGCCAGGTATCCAGTCAGCTCCGCTGACTAGATGCCTAGGGCCTCTGAACCCCCTTCTTTCTGACAGCTCCCTGAACCTACCCTGGCCACTGTGGGGATACAGCTCCCCCTCTGATCAGCACTGATGACTTAGAGGTTGCGTAAGCAACCACGTCAACAGAATCTGCTAGAATTAACATTCTTCCACTACTGTATTAGTAATAGAAGGCTCTGGAAGAATTCCAGAGCCTCCCACAGCTTATAATAGGCCCTCTCCGCTTCTGTATCTAGCCTTTCGCTAAGTAAGCATAATATAATCTTTTCCTCAGGCCTCTTTGTTGCTTCCTACAGCGCTGGAAGCGCTGTAGTTAGCTTAGATCAGTACCGCCCTACTTCTCTAGAAGCCACAAGCCTATGGTACAGGCCTGTCGAAGCCTACTAAGCAACACGCCTAAATAACCTCCTTTCTAGGAATAATTCTAAAGGGTTCCTTATAAGGTATAAGGACCCTGATCTGCTCCTTTATGAGCTGGTTATCTTATAAATTAGACTAAATAACGGAGAAGAGGACGTAGTAAACGCTAACAGAGTAGTTAACGCTGTAAAGAGGTATATCTACCTTTAAAAAAGTATGTATCTTATTTAAGATACTCTTTACAGTCACCTTAAAGCTATTTCCAAGTATTAAGTTATCTAGACGGTCTATATCTAAACTCTCTAGACTGAAAATATCACATTTAACCTTTAGAGTATAAATACAGGTCTCTTTAGGTGGTCTGAATAGCTCTGCTTTATCCTTAACGGCTTTAGTATAGATAAGGGTCTTTAGGTAGTCGATTTAGCTAGTAATCTTAATAGAGAAGTCCTTAGGAGGAGGTGGCGGTGGAGCTAGGGATAGTGTCAAACCCGGGCCTCTAGACTTACGCCGGCTGGTTAATTGTGATGGTGTCTTTGATAGTATTTCTAGAACGGCGTTCTTCTTTCCCTTATCAACGAGGATAACGCTATCATCACTGCCGTTGCCTTCGTCAACATCACTAGCCCCCTAGGGTTGATCCTTGCATTTATCTTGGGCCTCTGATTCGCCTCCATCCCCGGCATCATCTTGGGCTTTAGGCTCCGGCTCCGGCTCCGGCTCAGGGGGTGGGGTGGTGGATTTCTTTCCCCTAGCCGTTAACTTGGGGGCTGCGGATGCCTTGGAACCGCGCGGCTTAGGGGGGGCTTAGGAAATGCGGTTGCGGCTTTGGCTATAGGTTTAGAAACCCTCTTGGCCGCACTGGCTCTGGTACGAGGCCTCGCTGGCGCCAGTAGTAGAGCGATTCTTTGCTGGGAGCCATTGTGTACGGTGAGAATCTCACCAGGCGTTGGAGAGATCTGGTCGGGTGCCTTGAGCGCGCCTCAGGTTGGTTGTTTCGCTTCAGAATTGAACGCAGTGAAGCCCCCGCATTCTCCATGAACAGAGGTATTTAAAAATACTAATTACGACAATATCACGGCGTTGTGGTAGAGTTGATGGTTGCAAAATAAAAGAATAGTAAGATTTCTGTACCCCTCATGAGCGGTGAGCCATGGATCCGAGAGGAGTGAGTTTGATTCACGTTGGGAGCATTATATTACAGAGTCAAGTGCCGAGCACACTTTTTTTGAGAACAGAACCATTTTGCTAAACGAAGTAATAAGAGGAGCATATTAAGCGCGCAGCTGTTTATTAGTGGTTATAGCTGTTCGAAGAGTTTATCGAATCGACGTATTAAAACGTGTTCCGCCTAGGTGCAGTACCTGTATACGACATAGAGCATTCCTAGGCAAAGGAAAAGCTACACAGCGCTCTAAATTCCGTCCAGCTGTGCTTGTGCACCTTGAGGTTGCTAAAGATCGGGAGGCGGCAAAGCCTAATGCATTGGATTACAGCAGTGTGGTGGATCTCGTCGACTTGAACATAGCGCCGTGTAGACTCACGAAATATTCCTTCGACATCATCGTGTCAAAAGTAAGTGGTGGCGTTCGAATCCAACATTGTATAGCACAAACTACCGGGAAATCACCTCAGTTTTGCACAATATGTCCTCGCCATGATGTTGTCTTACTAGCTACGCTTACCGACGAATGTGTATACCATGCACCTCATCAACAACCAAACAAACCACCCCAGACTCCTTGGAAGCTTCACCCAACTGACATCCTTATCATACAATCTCCCCGCTCCGGACGTCACCACATTACGCATTCCCTCCTGAACACCCTAAACATCCGAAAACGCCACCTACGCCATAGCCTGCCATCCATCGCCTATCCGGGAGACCCGGACCTACAAAACGAACTGCAGCATCGTAACGAACACGATTGTGCTCAACGTGAACAAAGCCAGAACGGCGGTAAGCCCCAACGGCACAGAATGTCTTTTCTATCCAAACGGTCCCCAAGGGTATACGCGTACTCGAAGAACACCAAAGAGACGTTGTCAGACTTATCAAACCGTCTAGTGCGCTGGTAATACTCGATGCGCGCCAGCGTGGTGATGACGGCCTGCAAGGCCGTCGAGACAGTGTGGTTTGCGATGAAATGATCGAACAGGGCCGACAGCCACGCTCGCACGGGATGTACCCGACACCGGACTAGTAGAATATGTTGGGGGAGGTGAATACAGCTGTGTAGTTTCCCAGAATGTCCGCGCTGGAGTTTGCCCCCTGCAGCGGGAAGTTGCACAGATGCAGCCGGTCGGCGATGAATGGTATGCATGTCGGACAGGATCCGAATTCGATGCCGACAATGGCGGGGCCGTCGTTTGAAGACTGGGATGACGGGGGGAGAGCCCAGTTTTCGGGCGGGTCAAGGGCATAACGCCACGCTGCGAGGATTGGTCGGCCTTGTTGGCGTCTCCCATCCCGGGTATCGCCTGTTGGGCAGAGAAGCTGATATAGCCCGAACGCCTTAGAGATACTGTCACCTCAATTTAAGATATATCGATGACGAGTTTGTTTCGATTGGCAGATTTGCGCGCATTGATAGGACCTTTAACCTACCCATCGAAGCTCGTAGAAAGCCGAGTCGTCATTTCCACCGTGTCGCTTCGGCCGAGGCCGGCACCTCATAGTTCTAGGTGCTATGCAAACACCAGCCATCTCATTCCGAACAACTGGTGTTTTCAATATATAAGTACAAGAATTACGATTACTCCAAGCCACATGGCTGTGTAAACTCGACCACCGAGGCTGCGCTCTCCCAACGACTCCTGCGCCGGAATATCTGTAGCAGAGCCGTTATGTTGTGGTGTTCTCGAAGGCAGGTTTCCTGAGGTTGTGGCACTGCTTATCCTTGTTGTTGCGTGTACTGTTGTTTTGCCTGCTCCCCCTTCTGTGATGGTCGTAGACACAGCGACGACTTTCCATGACCCGTGGAATTGGGCATAGAAATCCGGCCCTGTGTCTCCCCCCGCTTTGCAAGCCTTAACCTCCGCATGCGGCACCGAACTTAGGTCCGGCAACAATGCTACACTGCTTTGCAAGAGGCGATCGCCAGAAGTCCCCGGGACAAGTGTATGTCCCCATCCTAGAGGATCTGTCTCATCAATCTCGAACGGGCCACTTGGCTGGGGCTCGGAGGTGATTTCGATGGTCGCGTTTGTGCCAATGCACTCTCCTGTACTATCAGAGAACCGTTGGATGCCGTATTGGTCTGGCCACTCAAAGAATGGGGTTGGATAGGCGCTGCGGCTGATTAACATATGGGCTACAACAGTAGATCAAACAGCTCACATTGTCGTTGTTTTTGTTTTTCCCTTGAAAGTATATGTATGCACGTGCATCATGGTACCATCCGAGTTGGTAAGGGGAGGGGTGTAAGCGTCGTAGACATCAGCTTGAGAGGTAACAACAGACGTAGTGTCCTTCACCGTATTGATCACGGTGATGATGTAAAATGTGCCGGTCCTCGTTTTGTCAAAGGAATGGGTGTTGCCATCTTCGTCTCTCGTCCCGTACTTCTGCTTTCTCCACTCCACTTTCTGAAGTTTGCCAAGGATAGCACACGAGGCCGTGCAGGGATCTCTTTGCTCTAGTACTGCAAACCAAGTTTGTATCAGTACAATGTCTGGGGCTTTTCTGTCTTGGGTGGTGCTGAGGAGGTGGGCCGAGGAAAAAGTGGATGTAGATACCCACCTTCACCGAGAGCAGACTGCCCCAGTGACATGATCACCAGAAGTAGTATGCTGATGACCATTGCGAATTACCCCTTCAACTTGCAAGTAGGAATAAGTTCTCGTGCTCGAGCTGTCACTGAATGCGACGGGAAACGCGTTTCTCAAATATTGCGAGGTCAGATTCAAGTAATGCTACGTGTGTGCGTGATTATGCCAAGGATCTGGCCAAACAGCCACTCATTTCCTAAGAGTGTTAGCGCGCTACTCGCTAAGGCTAGTCCGCTGCGGGATCTTACATGGCGAGTTTGTCAATAGTAAACCAGCATGCGTGCAGCTCTCTGGTGGCGTCGATAGCGTCCTATAAGGCGTTCTTCCTCAACTAAAATGATTTGAAATTCATCTATTTTAGGTCTTTATTCGTTGACAGCGAGAACAGCTTGGACCTTGACATCTTGGCAGCTCTCATCTCCCACACAGCCCCCGTTTTCTTGAGCCGTGCTCACGCCAACTACCTTCTCGTTTGCGTCCCTCCAGATTACCTACGCAGCAATCATGTTGCAGTAACGGGATTCGCAAACTCGGCCATTTCTTCCTCCGTCAAGTTGGGGGAATTCCTTCGACGCTTCGTGCAAGGCGCCTTGACCATACATGTACGCTTTCCCATAGCATAATGGCTACGCAAACACTGGCGATGGCAACCACCGCGAAGCAGAGAGACATCGCGGATCAAGCCTTAGCTCTTATTCCCCAGGTCTCTCTCCTACTTTTCTCTCAGCTTTGTATGTTTGCATCATTCTGATTGCGTTGACAACCAACTGGGCCCAATCCGCCTCCAGCAAAAGTTCGCACCTCAGCCCCTGGCTCAGAGTTGAAGTCGGCACGACCATCACTGTCGTTCGGATTTTGCAGAGTCTGCTTTCAGGAGCGTGTACCATCCTCTTTGGTCGCTCCCTTTTGTACCTCAAATGGGGCATGATGCAGATGCGCGGGTCGAAGGGCATCCAGTACAAAACCCTCTTGGCGCTGTCGCCGACGACTCTAGACTAGGGAAGCTTGAGACTCATTTTCAGTTTTGCGTCGCGCCTATCAACGAGATTCTGGGCACTGCTGAGGTATGTCTCGGCGAGGGATTCTCATCCTGGCTGGGAAAGATATTGCTGACCAGATACATAAAGGTTGTCACTTGTCGGATTGATATGGCTATCTGGACTGTTGCTCTTCTGTGAGTGCCCAATCGAGCACAGAGAACACGCCCTTCTTAAGAGCTTAGCACTAACTACCATGCTAGTTCAGACATCACTCGTCAGCGTCTATGACACGGTCGAGTCATTCAATGCCTCCGCGGGAATCGGCCCTTTCAATGCTTCCCATGTTGACGGATTCCTCCGGGCGCTGTCCGACACAGCACCAGACTACCCACTAAACATCCTCCCGTACACATATTACGGCATCGTGTAGAATCTTCTCGCCAACCCCCTGTTCACCACTGCTGTTGACCCCATCCGATGCTCCAAGTCAGATGAGAATCTCAGCTGCCAAGCCCACCTCCTCTCGGGTGGTTTGAGCATGGTCACGCCATTCAACCCTGGCGGTCACCGGGACTACAACCTCGTCCGCGTCCCGGAAACTCCAACAACTCAGTTAGACTCTTCTGGGAGACAAAGGCTTCCTCAGAAGTTTCTAGATTCAGATTGTGACGTCTTCGGATCCAACGACACCCTCATCGCAGTGAAGTTCTGCCTTTCCAGACTCCCCGACCATACCCTCCAAGCCGGTGTCTTTATCTGTGAAGGGATCACCTCCGCCGGCGCATGCATCAGCAAGAACCCCCACCAAAACGTCACCACCACCGTTTCATTCTACAAGCGCACCGCGACTATGCTCACTTCTCGTACTAATCTCACCATCGTTGAAATCTCCGGCCTTAGTGAACCCGAAAAGGTTGCCTTCTCGGACCGCGACCTCAATGGCTACCGCGCCTCGCTCGCTTGGCTCCTCGACTACTCCAAAGCCGGTATCCCCGGCCCCTCTTCCATCATCGAGGGCTTTTGGTCTTCGCGTGATAAACTCGCGGATTCGACAGTTGATGGTGCCTTTCTACAGAACCTCCACAGTATCTTGGCCTTCCCGGTTTGGCTTTTCAATGCAAATAACTGGGGGAACGTCGGGCTGCAGGGCGATAAGTTGAGTGCGTATGTGCCGGAAGAGTTTTATAAGACTGCGTCAGTTGTCAAGTCGTATGTGAAACTGAGGTTTGATCCCGCCATGTTGGTGGTTTTTATTGTGTTTCAGGGAGACGTGTTGGTTTTGCTGTGGGGGTTATGGATTTGGATTGCGGTGAGGTTGAGAAAGTTGCCGACTGTGTCTTCTTTTCCATTGTTCGACTTCGCGTTTAAGCCGGAAGTTGTAATGGAGGAGGTGGAAGAGGGGAGGCTTTGGGGTACGGGTGATGAGCAGGTTTTGGAGATTGTGGAAGGGGCGAGAGTTATGGTTAGGAGGAGTGAGCTTGAGAGTAAAGGAAGCTCACGCTAATGAGCTCATTGTATATTGAAAAAAGGGCCCGAGAAGATTGCGACAACGCGTCAAAGATAAACGATTGCGGGCACCAAGTCAATTGTTATGCGCAGTGATTTCTGTTATGCCGATGTTCTGCTGTGAAACATGGAGAAAAGAGATATGTGCATTTGAATGACAAGTGAGGTATCTCGACGGAAGAGCGGGCCTTGCGCGTTGGAATGTGGTTGGCTCAGAACAGGGAAGGAGCGTGAACCTTCGCGACTGCCAGAAATCGTCTTCCAATTTTTAGCTGGGGCGGCAACGCCAATCCAGATCTAAGGCAAACAATGCTTAATCCAGCCAAGATTCCCATCCCCCAATGGAACATGTGATTTGCGAATACCTGTGTTTTGATACACGAAGAACCTTTGAGGTGATGATTGAGCGATCCTATCCCGGCTCTCGACATCCATAGCCACCGTCCTTACACTCGGGTCGCCTATCTGTCATACGTTTCACGACCTTCGAACGCTGCGCCCATGCCAAAAGCAAAATATTAGAATATCGAAGGGCCCAACATCGGATGGAAGCCTCTCCTGCTAAATTTTCGCGATGACCGTTTCGTAACTATGCCATGGATGACACGAGCCATAAGCCCGTGGTCAAGGCGGTGATGGCCGTTGTGTCTGCAAGATGGATGAGAGGGGAGTCAATCAGGTGAGAGTTTATTTGGCTGCCTGAGTATGTAACCTTCCAGCCTGTCTTGTGGTACCGAGCACGGCTGTTATATGAGACGAATCTGGGCACACGAAATTTCCGTTTTTGTACCTCGCCCACGTGACACTGCCCACCCCGGCTCAGGCCCGGCTCAGCCTTTGCTCAGTCTTTGCTCAGGCTTGCTCATCTTTGCTCAAGCTAAATACCTCTTTCGGCGCGCTGCGCCACAGCATACTGAACTGCTTCAACTCTAGCCGGGTAGGCCTAGAATTGGTCCCTTACATAAAGATGGCCAAAATTGGTTACCATCCTGAAAATGAATAGCCTCGCCTTTACCTCTTGTATTTTTTTCGTGTTGCCTACTAGACTGCTGCGCACTTAGCCTCTGCCCTCCAAGTCTCGCACCTTCACCTCTTCAAAGCACTCCTGCTTCCGTTGTTCAACACCCGTTCTCAGAACTTTTCCCTCTCTCTTCTGTTTCACAATGGGTGAAGTGGCCGAAGTCATCAACTTTTATGTTGAAATCCCAGTTCAGCCCCACCTACAAAGGATGGCAGACAAACTTACCATCCAAGAGAACCCCGAGAACGCACGCGGGATCCTAGTCCGTCACGTTCCCCACCTTGAGCATAACAGCCGTCAGCATAATGGCGTACAGGACCCCCTCGACGGCTTTAGCATTCGAGACTCGCCAAATTTACCCATACTCGCGCTCCCAGTAGGCAGCATGTGGTCGGTGGGCCAAAGCTCTGAAGGTTAAATTCCTACCTGGGCAGGGTTCGCTCCAGATTCGGGACAAGATCAAGAAGTACACCAACTAGTGGACGCAGTTCGTTAACATCACATTAAATTTTGTCACCGACAACGAAGACGCTGAGATTCGCATCGGCATCGACGACGGTGGCTCCAGCTAGTTAAGCATTGGCACCGATTACCTGACGGTCCCCGCCAAGGACTGCACCGTGAACTTTGGCTCGCTTCAGGGGACCAAAGTGTCCGAGGAAAAGCTTCGGTGCGACGTTCTGCACAAATTCGGCCACACACTAGGCTGCATGCACAAACACGCCTCGCTGGCCGGCGGCATTCCATGGAACAAACCAAAGGTGTACGACTATATGATGAGGACATAGGATTGGACCAAGGAGTAGGTCGAACGGAACCTCTTCAACCGAGTCACTCGAAACACCGCCAGGTTCTCAAGCCTCGACCCGAAATCCATCATGTTCTACGAGATCCCGAAGAAGCTGGCCCTCAACGGATTCTCTACCACACCGAAACTTGTCACCAAGCGACAGTACTTTTCCAAGAGGGGCCTACTTGGAAACCACCAAGACAGGCAACTTCGCAGAATACGTCGAGTCCCTCCAGAAAGCCGCCCAGAAGAAGAGCAACGAGAGCTACATCTTTCGCGTCGCACGCAAGATGAGGTCGATATAACGATCTCATCGCCAGAATTTCACCAGTGGTTTCCACAGTCGGCCAGTTCACACATGCCCCAGTTGCATTCTCGGCTGTTCCCGGTGGTATCACCAGTATCCTCGCTACAGGCGTTCTGCGTCGCCGCTGTAAAACTACTCTTCAACGACAAGGGAAAGGAGGAGAGAGCCGGTATCAGGCTTGCGTCTCAAGATTCGGTGGAAAGACTTCAACTCGCAGTTTGGCGACATCATGAGAAAGTTCAGACAACACATGGCAGAGGTGGAGAAATGAGGCAGCTTGGCCAACTCACGACGGCTAAGGACAGTGCAGATGGATCTCGAGGCGGTTGGACAGTCCATCAACCGCGGTCGTGGAGAGCTCAAAGAATTCGCTGGGCGGCTACTTAACGCCGATGCCACCTCCCAGCGGTAAGGTCATAGCTTGAACCCAACGTTCCAGCAAGGTGACTAGCTCGAAACCAGAGGAAAAATGTCGACGTATCTTTGGACTAGCTGCCTTGTTTGCCGTTTGCAAGAATCTAGGAGGATATCTTCGACCTACGAGTGGAGGGGACTAGAGAGTAGCTCGTTCGGCACCCCGAGTTGGTCTCGACTCCGCTTCACGACGGGCCTCGAGGGGCGATATTTGTTGGGCTCTTCCGGGCCGTCGGCTGCGCGTAAGGAGCTGATGAGAAACGCGTGTATCCCTGTCCAGCCACACGCCTAACGCGGGGTCGACTTCTCTGCCCATTGGAAAAAGCTGCAGAAAAAGCAATTAGGTGGACTTTAGCGGTTTTGGTGGAGACTTGAGGTCTTCACCGGTGCTGCATTCTGCAACAACTGAAAATAACGACTGGCTGCGAATCTCGCAAATTGTTATCGTTGGGTTGATTCAGCTCACCTTTCTTTCTGAACAATACCCAGAGGACAAGAATGGACAGTTCTTATCCGCATGACTCCAACCGCGACAAGATGAAGGCTCCCACGTTACACAAGAGCTCTAAAATGGATGATACCTATCCCCTTTCGGGATGTGTGGCTCAGGAGGTGGCGTTGTTGCAGGTTTCGGCGGTGAATCTCAGCCGCTCAAGGAGTTCTCGCCAAAGCTCCGCTAAGCTCACCCACGCGTTTGATGAGTCTCTTGTCGTGGACGCGTATTTCACCAATTCCCCCAAGGCCATAATGTCGGGCCAAACGTTAGTGCCTTTCTATGGGAAATTGCTGCCAGAGTATAGACTGGTCGTCATGGGAGGTGGTGGCGTGGGAAAGTCGGCATTTATCATCCAGGTCGGTAATCGGTGTTGCCATCATTCATCCCGTCTGGTCTCTCTCACTGACAACTGTATTCGGGTGCCATTACAGTTCATTCAACACCATTTTGTAGATGAATACGACCCAACCATCGAGGATTCATATCGCTCTATGAGATGCGTCGATGACGGGGTATGTCTGTTCGACGTGCTCGATACAGCCGGCCAGGAAGAGTATTCAGCCATGCGGGAACAATACATGCGGGACGGAGCGGGCTTCCTCATTGTCTATTCGGTGACTTCTCGATCTTCGTTCCGAGAGGTTCAAGAGTTCCACAGGCAGGTCCGAAGAGTCAAGAACAGCGACTGGGAGCCCATATGCCTCGTTGGAAACAAGGCCGACCTAGAACACGAGAGGCGAGTTTCGACGAGCGAGGGGCTGGAGCTTGCCCTCAGCCTCGGAGTCGATCACTTTATGGAGTATTCGGCCAAGATCAACTTCAACGTGGAAAAGGCTTTTTTTGACGTCGTCCGTCTTCTCCGGATACAGGGACCCAGACCACCAAGACACGATAATGACAATAGCTACGACTCCAAGACAAGCTTATTTGGGAAACAGCTCGTCATTTCGCCCGACGAAGCCGCCTCACCCCTAGGCCGCGAGAAACTGGCGAGATGCCTGGCCCACGCCTCCCGAACCAACAACATCAGGGAAGTGACGCAGCTACTCCACGCAGGTGCCGATATCAACGCCCAGCCAACTCTGTATGGCAGCGCCCTGCACGTGGCTGCCGCTTTTGGTCATCTCGACCTGACGAAGCTCCTCCTCCAACGGGGCGCGGGCATCAACGCCACAGCAGCGTATCGATCCGGCCTGTCTGCTCTGCACGAGGCCGCCACCAACGGACACCTCGACGTCGTCAAGCTGCTGCGCCGCAAAGGGGCCAACATTAATCAGTCGAGCGCCATCCGCGGGACACCTTTGCAAGCAGCGGCTGCGGGCGGCCACATCAAGCCGGTCGAGTACCTTCTTCAAGAAGGCGCAGACCCGGCCTTGAAAGCCGGCCCGTATTCGTATCCCCTCCACGCCGGAGTCCAGAGTGGGTCTATATACATTGTTACCGCGCTACTCAATGGTGGAGCCGATGTGGCCGCAGTTGACAACGAAGGACGTACAGTGCTCCATAGAGCCGCATTCGCTGGCGAGGTCCATGTCATGCGGATCCTGCTCGAGCGCGGGGCGAAGTGTCTCCTGTTCGCGCTGTATAAAGGAAACACTCCATTGGACCTGGCGGACGAGAACGGGCACTTCGAAGCCGTCAAGCTCCTCTTGGAGTATGGGGCAAAAAAGGCGCCTACAACGGGTGATGAGGAAGGAGAAGCCGATGGGGACCAAAGCCAAGAAGGCAGCCGCGGTACGAGAGCTACCAGACCGGCAGTGGCCGCTACATCATGGAATGCCCGTACATTTGGTGCCTACAGGGTTCGGGAAGTCGATCATGTTGATGTCGCCGGAGCAGTTGCGGGTCAGGCGGCCACGCCGGCGGCACTCGAGTCGCCAGCAGATACAGCTTCAGTCAGAAAGGAGAGACCGCTCGTCAACGCTATCGGATTCACACAAGTATCTAGCCCACCAGATGCCAAAGTTGAGTACGACGCCCCTATCATGACCTCATAGTCAGATAGATGCCTAGGCAGCTAACATCCATCGTCAGCATTGTGTTTGTGCATGGACTCCAAGGTCACCCGGAAAAGACCTGGACCAATGTGTATGACCCTGGTGCTCCGCAGTCATCTGCGTGGAGGAGGCTGTTTCGAAGGAGGCTCAAGTTGAAACCACCAACCGCAGGCACTGTATTCTGGCCGTACGATCTTCTCTCCCGCCACAAGGACTTTACCACATCCCGAATTCTGACTTGGGGATACGACACCCGGGTCGTCCGCGAGATCTTTGGGGGCGGTGATTCTCAGAATATCTCGCAGCATGGGAATAACCTCATGGTGATGCTGCAGCAGCAGCGAAAGGACGCTGTACGTCTCATAACCACCGCACCCACTCAACATAGGTACTTGCATAAGGTACCTACCTCGGCTAACTATTCCTCCTAGCCTACTAGGCCCCTGATATTTGTTGCCCATAGCCTTGGGGGAATCGTCGTCAAGACAGTGAGACCTACCCGCTCTTGTTAGAAATGGAGAAAACAAGTAACACAGCAAGCTTACTAAATCTTTCTCCCGCAGGCGCTTCACTTCTCAAAGCAATCCACACATCAACCCGGCCACCGCACGATATACTCGTCCACTGTCGGCATCCTCTTCCTCGCCACACCGCACGGCGGGAGCGGCGTCGCCAACTGGGGCCTGGTCGCTGCGAACCTGTCTAGACTCGCGCTGCAAGGTGCGTCCACCCGGGTCCTCAAGGGCCTGAAGCCAAACAACGAGCTCCTGGAGATGCTTCGCAAGAGCTTCCTGCAGATGCTGGAAGACGGGCATTTCAGTATCCATACCTTTTTTGAGACGCTGCCAATGATAGGTGTCTACGGGTTAGATGGGCTAGTAAGAACCCCTTTTTCTTACCTAGCCAAAAAAAAATAATAAAACTCCTCGGAGGGGAAACAAAAGAAGGAATTTGTCACTAGGTGCCTTGCTTACCTACAGAGTACCTATCGCGAACCTACTTTTTTGGGGGGGTTTACAAACTAACCCACTTTCCGTAGGTTGTCCCGTATGACTCGGCGCTCGTAGGTCACGCAAGAAAGGAGATCGCCCTTGGGCTCCACGGGAACCACTCGAGCATATGCAAATTTGGCTCGACAAGCGACCCGGGATACCAAGCCGTGTTTGGGGCACTACAGGACTATGTCAGGGCGGCCATCTCGTCAACGAGTGGAGGGATACCGGGTTCAGAAGGGAAACATGGTAGCAGTAGCAGGACCTCCCACAAAGACAAGAAGAAGATGGCGTTTCATTGGGATGATGTGGAGCCGGCATTTGCATTGCCGCCGATTTGGGGAAGGTTCTGATTTCTTTTTCTTTTTTTCCAGATCAAACTAGGTAACTCACCTAGGTAACGACAAACTGAATACCTTGTAAGATCTCCACTTCAATATCCCATTGAACTTCATCCGATTTTTTACTTGCATTTTTATATTCACTGTTACTATAAGGTATCCAGTATCTAGCGGGGGTAGCCTCGGTCGTGTGTGTATGTGTGAGCAAGTGAAGACATGCAGTCGTGGGGCGCCGCCTAGAAGCGCCGGCCGCCAAAGCTTTCTGGTCTCAGTGCCGAGGCCGCTGCCACGGGCATTCCTTACGTCTGGGCCGACTCCTGCTGCATCAACAAGACGGATCCAGTGGAGCTCACCGAGGCTATCAATTCTATGTTTAAGTGGTACAAGGGTGCCTAGCGTCTCCTATGATGTCTACATCTTTATTTCTTGAGTCCTGTTCTGACCCCGTCTAAGTTGAGGACATGGGCCTACTGCCCACTGGGAATGTTCAACGTTAACATGCCCATGATAATACGGGAAAGGCTCCAACGCCTTTGCACGGCTCCAACAAGAGATTGTCAAGATCCGCCGCGGCCAGTCCATTCTCGCTTGTAGCTTCAATACTGAAGACGACGGAGGGTCCAACGACCTTGGCCTGGGAGACCACACAAGTGTTTTTGGTTACACACCCTCGCCAGTTTCGCCATTGCGACAACCTCGTCTCTTGCCAGGCCTTCAAATTCCAGAACACGGTGGAATTCGTGGCGGGAACATTGAAGCTACGCCTGATAATCGCGCCTCACCTATCAAACGGAGAGCTGTGAGGCTACACACTGCAAATCTGGAAAACTGAAGGTTCGTATTTGCGGTGGTGTGTGTGTGTTTCTGGGCCAAAAGAAGGCTCCGAACCACAGCTAGGCTAAATTCTATGGTGCTGGGCTGGAAGAGTGGGCCTTACGGCTAGAGACCAGCGCCGGGAAGCTCGAGCAAAGAAGAGGAAGGGAAAGGGCATTGGATTCTGGCTCTCTCCGTGGGCCACGACTCCTGCCCTGTAATCTACAGCATGCCCCGATACATCAGGACTGTTTCTATCGAATATAGTTGGCGTCCCTTCTCAAATGACGTCAACTTAGGCATGGGCGGTCATTTGTTATGTGCTTTCCTGACAGACCTACTTACCTATTCGACCAGGCGACTACTCGTATATTGTAGAGGAACATACCGACAAGCGCTCAGAAGCAGCATCTGGATTTCGGCTGGAAATTACAAAGATAAAGGACCTTCACGCTGCCGACCTGTCTAAAGGAGATTGCAAGGGATACTTCAGGTACCTCCACGCCTTCTACACATATTACGGCACCACGGCCATCACCCGAGTCTGGCTTTGTAAGGACCCAGGATGTAACCGAAGGTGATAGACGCACGGGAGATATAAACCAAGGTAGAAGAGGTGGCTTTCTCTGTCTCTGTTGGGAGCACAAGAAACCAAGTTAGCACTACCGTCTAAGGTCGATTACCCAAACATACTAATAACAGTTCAATATTAAACAACTCGTCATACCCAGCACTCCTCGGTATATTTCTCATACCAGTATACCTACCTGCACTCTTTTATCTTCTGGGTAATAATGCTGTCACCGCTGGTGCGTTTCCCCCCTCCATCCCTACCATTACCGGTTCTTTACTCACTTCCGCAGATCACCCGTATTACACCGTGGACTACCGCGACAACACACCCCAAGGATCCAGAGTCTCAATTCCCCTCAATGACGTCGTATTTTCGTAAGGCAGCGTCGGAAACCGTATTGGAGGTGCCTGGGGAAGATGAAACTGTGCGCCAAACCGTTCAGCAAATGCTCGAAATGACCCTTGAAGACCGGAGAGCTTACATCGATACGCGCTTGGATCAACTAAGGATAGTGCCTATTCGCCGCCATGCCGATGCCGCAGGAGATGTCACGAATCGTCTTATGGTCTCGCTTGATTACCGCCGGCCCGTGTCGGTAGTACATCATATACTAGTATATTCTAAGTACTGGTACATTGTATACCGTGCTATATAATATACTGGTATGTTAAACATCCCGGTTTTGGTCCCAGGATACTACGTACCATCTAAGGTTTAGACTAGGATGTCATGTATGTACTATCCCACAACATGTACCAGTATATGCCAGCCCAAATCATGGACACCGCGGGGAGTCGTTGTGATGGTAATGCTGCAAACTGACAACGCCCGTTATTTGCTGGCAAGGTGGGGTATGCGCCTATTCCTTACCCTCAACAACCCGGCTGCTGGTGGATATATCTTGAAGTATGGGCGGTATATTGCTGACTGCTGACCACAGGTCAGGGGTTCGACTCTCGACCGGGGCCCCTTTTTTGTGACAGTTGCCTGATGGAAATGGCTTGCTATTTTCAGCCTTTTTCTAATGGGGGGGAGGGTACGGAGATCACAGCCTGTAGGCGAGGTCATCAATTTGCATATTGCGCCCCCTATGCGTGCCATATCCGTCACATGGTTTGTCCTTGCTCTTGCTCGGCTCCTGCTTTAGTGTCTCGATTGGGTTTACTCCTGTCAGCGCACCAGGACAGACCACCTGTAGGGTGTAAGTGACGCTCCTGGGGTTGGGAGACCCATTCCTCTCTCTGCGTGTAACACTTGAGCCAAGATATTGATGCATCGGTTGCCCTGCTTACGTACCCCGTCTAGAGAATAGGGTGTGCCGAGGTCGATACCCGGGGGACTATATGAGATGAGCTGAGCCATTCGTCGCGGTCCACGACGCAGCGGACTGCCGCGGTCAGAAGGCCGCCAATGTATTGCTCGGAACGCTTGGAGGCCAGGAATTGGCCAGGAATTAGGCTTTGTGCTTAAAGCTCCTTTCCAAACTCCGGTTCTCGTCCCTTGTGCCAAGTTCCGGTTCCTGCGGAGTCCAGGTTTTGGGGCTTGGCATTTACTGGTACATGGTACGGGAAAACGTTAGTAAATGACATCCCAGTCTAATCAATAGGTTTGGTACGTGGCATCCTAACACAAAAACTGTGACGGTATTTAAAATGCCAATATAATTAATCGAACCATCTAGTAGCTAGTTACCGTCGAAGCTTCCCTCAGGATAGCAGTGTTGTTCTTCAGTTTTATGAGGTAAAGCGAATGATTATGGACTTAGGGGCGCTTTATAGCCTTCATCCATTCTTAAACTTTAAATATGTAAGAAGCTCTTGTTGCTTAGTTGAACGTGAGCATTCGAATTTACCAAGACTAGTGGGTCATCTTTAGTAAGCAGAACTGGCGACGTGGAATGGTGGGAAGTTTGAGTTCCATTCCGAGCTGGGATATTGTGTACTATCCCAGGGCATGTACTGTTATATTCTAAGCCATCCCATCATGTACTAGTATATTGTGAGACATTCCATCAGTGCTAGTATATCATGTACCATCCCAGATTCGGAGCTGGGATATTATGTACTATCCTAAAATTTGAGCTGGGGTATTGTATACCATCCCGGGGCATGTACTGGTATATTCTGGGCCAAAACTCGGGCTCGAGGCTCGAGACTAGCCTAGAAGCTGTGACGCTTGGCGAGTAGTCTGACACAGCTCGGCGCTCTGGCGAACGGGCCTAATTCTGGGCTCTATAATAGTTTCACTGCGTCGCCCTAGCACCTGGGCCAGACAAAGCATGGACTGGTGGTCCTAAAACCTGGCCCCTACCTTTCTGCTAATCATCATAACACGAATTCTGTCTACCCTGTCGGTGCAGCTGCGCCAGCTGTCTATAGCTGTTATACCTGTGCTAAGCGGAGGAGATTTGTGGCAAACTACCACTGCACTAAAAAGCACAGAACGTTCATGACTTCAATGCAGTGGTAGTTACTGTTTTATCTGACAACATCCAGTACGCATGTACGTCGTAATTGGAATTGTTGCCTGAGAGCTATCCTTACAGATTACGCGTCATCTGCTTTCCATCGATCAGAAACTTTAAGCGGGGGGACTGAAAAGGGGCCTCTGAGGCTGTGCGGCGGTAGTGTATGGGTTCACCCTAGCTCAGGGAAAAATCAGGGGAAGCTCAGGACAAATCAGCCACAGCACAACCCAGCTCAGGATGGCGAACGAAAAAGGAAATTTCGTGTGCCCAGATTCGTCTCAGATAACCTTGCTGAAACGGAACGCAAAACCAACGCACACTGGCAAATTCAGCTGAGACCAGACTACTCCCCACATTCCAAACTTGAGCATGCATCCTGACGCATCAACAAGTTCCCGCAACTTCAGTCATGTCCGGCCTCGAGATCGTTGGTGTTGTCCTTGGATCGATTTCCCTCAATCACGGCCCTCGAACACCAGGGCAAGCTCGTCACGGTGCTACGGATTGTTTGTTAACATGAACGGGAGCTCCGAAGCTTGGCACGAGTACTCAGAACCGAACTCGCCAGGATCTAAGATGTTTGCAAGAGAATACTCGGCGGTTCTCTACTACTATCGCAGGTTGACACCATGATCAATGATCCAACGGGCGGTTCGTGGCGTGAGGGGGGGATCCAAAGAAAGTTCATGGCGCGACTCTGTAATTCTTCCAGAACTTTTGAGGCCACCATGAGGGCTATCAAAACTACCGTCGGCAATATGAAGGAACAGATCGAAGCTCAGAGGTCGAGCATGTATAGGTTGAGTTGGAAGACAGGTCTACTCTCCTCACTATCCAGCGACATCATGTCGACCATCATCGCCAGCATTTCAGAACTCGAAAACCTCACCAAAGGACTGAAACCAACCGAGGCTGAATCTACACAGAACTCTGATGCGTCGTTGAAGAAGCGGAAGAAAAGGTTTAACCTCATGCGAGGAGCATCAGGCACCACTTTTACGGGGGCGCTGAAAACAAGTTTTGGATATTCCAGCAACCCCCATGCCGGGCTCACGCTGGAGGGAACATTGCCCGCGGGTATTACGCCAACACAGGACAACAGTACAACTACGAGAGCCTTGATGTTTCAAGTAGGAATATTTCTCAAGAAGCAAAGCCAGTGCGGCAGCGTTGGAGATGAGGAGGTCAATCTCGAAAGAAGCCAAACCGGCAAGAATTCCTGAAGCGTCGCGCGAGAAGCAACTCATCACGTGTAACGCTTGAGATCCCGGCAAGTTCACAGTTCGAGTCGATAAAAAAGGGGAAAGAGACCAGATAAGTGTGATGCTTCATGATCAGTCAGCAGTCTCTTCTGCATTACCAACGTTGTCCAGGCGGTCAGCATCCATCGGCCCGCTGCGCCGTCATTCGGTTCTATCAACGCCTCCAACTATCTGGGAATCCTCAATTCAAGATTTCAGCAGCTCCCACGACCATAGTGCAAGGGTAGACTACGGACAGACACCCCAGGAGCTTCTCGAGTTGTCTTTAACACTGTTTTCGAAGGGCATAGGTGGACATCGGATTTTTGTCAAATACTATTTTCCTGGAAGAGCACAGAGATTCCTGAGCTACGTTGACTTCTCTCTGGTACTGTGGATTACATTTTAAAGCAGTCCAACTTTCGCACTAGAGGAGGACCTTCGGAGAAAGGAGATCGAGACCTTAGCAATCCTGAGCTACACCGACTTTTGGTAACAATTCGCCCTGACTAGGTACGTATTGGCTATTTCATGAAACAACCTCTGGCCCTACGATCGCCAAAAACTGCTCAATGTCTCCCAAGAATGCCTCGGGCTCTTGCAAAGCAGCAAAATGACCACCCTAGCCGAGTCAATGTCGGTACAAGATAGGGGGATGCGAGTTAGGATCACTTACTCGTTCTTGCCGTCCATAAAACACCAGGTTGGGGAAGAGGTACTCCGCCCAGGATCGAGGCACAGTGGCCAGCTCGACATAAAAGGCAGAAAAGCCAAGCGGTTTCGTCAACGACATGGGCATTGGAGGAAGAGGTCCGCCAACGATGCGAGTCAGCGCACGGTATGCCCAGAGCGCTCGGCCGTATGAGTTGGTGAACCAGTAGAAGGACACCATGGAAAGGATGGTGTCGAGGGATAGGGGGTAACGGTTGTCGCTCCATTCGATGAATTTCTCCCCCATCCTGTTTGGTGATCAGTACGGGTGCATGCAATCACACACCGGGGAACCCACCAGGCAAGCATTCCCAACGGATTGGTGTTCAGCACCAGCGAGATGGTGGAGGGGCGAGTACCATGCTCAACAGCATATGCCGACCCCGTCTGTGCCCATGCGTTGACATACTCCATCTGCTTCTCCTCCTCAGGAGTGATGGAAATATTCGCTACGGCAGAGGCCTGGTCTGCGGTCAAAAACAGCATATTTACTTGTCCACGTCAGCGCCATTATCTCGGACAAACACAGGTTAACCAAGGGGGAACAAAACTCACAATGAAAGGCCTTGCACTCATCAAACAGCCCGCACATCGTCTGCGACAAAAAGCTGCCCACATCCCCTCCTTGCGCCACATACGCATCAAACCCCAATGCAACCATCAACGAGTTGAGCGCCTCCGATGCTCCCTCCATCGTTAACTCTTTGGTATCCTCCTCCGCCCTCGTCGACAGGCCATAGTCGGGGATACTCGGAACCACCACATGATACGGCAAGGTCTCGGGCGTGTATTTCTCCGCCAACAAGTCCAAAACTCCTCCAAACTCCAGCCACGAGCCAGGCCAGCCATGCAAGAAGGTGATGGGTATGGCGGACGCATTCTTCGAGAACAGAGCCGCGAAATGCAGCTCGAAAACTTGCCCGTCAGAAGGCACAGTGACGTTGATCTTGAAGTTGGGGAACTTGTTGTGGTATTCTTCGTGCTCACGCCAGGAAAAGTCGGTTGTCCAGGTTTGCTGGGCGTTGACCAGCCAGTCCCGGGAGACGCCGAAGGTGCCTGTTGTGGGGTCCGCCTGCGTGTTGTAGTAGGAAGGGACGGCGATGCGGGCGTGCTGCACGAGGGAGGTGAGGCCGCGGACTTCGTGCTTGGGGACGTGGAGAGAGAAAGGGACGGGGCAGCCGGGAATCCCACTGGGGAGGTGACCGAAGGCAGCGAGGGACATGGCGGGCAGAGGTCAGTTTGGATGTTCAACCTGAAGAGATGGAGGCTTGGCGTGGGCTATTCGATGCTGTTATAAGGACTAAGGAAAGTCTGCGTCTCCCTGTTTTCCGAACTCTTACATCCGAACCGGCGACCGAGCGACCGCCACGGTTCAGCCGATCCGTAAAAATTGTTAGGGGCGATGTCCTAATCGCTGGATAGTCGCTCATAGCCAAGGCTCGCTAACCCCTCACCTGAGCAGTTCGCCTGCAAGCATCCCCCACAGTGCCTATTACCGCTCGCATATCTCCATCACTTAACCTAGGACCTTGCATACACAGGAGAAGCCTTCCCCGGAAATTGGTGGGAAGCAAGCCCCGCAGCGGCATCTCATTCGCGGTCCGGCCCTAGCTGCATGACCAAGCCCGGTGCTATTGGCCGGCCCCGCCCTCCGAACTTGGCAGCGGAACCAGCCCCGCTTTGCCGTCCTCTGTCGGCGCACTGCGGGTGTATGACACAAGCACGCGCGCATCGGATGTGGCACCACATTCGGTGTCATACATTGAAGAGTGAGGGGGTACTGTGAAACGGCTTGCGCGCTATCTCGCAATAGAGCAGCCCTTGATGTCAAGCACCATGTCGCCTGTCGAGGGCGTCTGTCACACGGCCGGAATATCTACTGTGGAGCTCCAGTATCCGGAAGCCGGGTGTTTGGGGCACCTATTTGGCACATTTTGCACGGCAGCAGCCTTTCGGACATGGTACAGACACAGACGCAGAATGAGGCGACCCCCCACACAGCCGTCAAGGCAACCATCTTCAGGCAGCAACAATCCTCAGCCCTTCAAGAGAGCCTCGAGATGAACGCCAGCACTTCGATCGTGCAACGAAAATAAAAGAAACATGCACCAACCATGGATTCAGACCCAGAACTACAGTATCAGTCAGTCGCAGAAACCGCGGTTCGTCTTGTGGCCACTCACATCTTTGGCCTTCATCTTCATACGCCGGTTCATGATGCCTGGCTGTGTCCTGGCCCTCGACAGGATGGTCGGCATCATGGCATTCTCATACGCCACCACGGGAGTCATCGCACTTTATCTTTTGCTGTCAAGGCGAAAATGGACCATAATCCAGGCTGTCGATCTCGAGGAACGGCGACACCGCGCTAAAACACTTTCCATCATACGGTTGACTATGGCAGCCTTCGTTATCACTGCGCCTATCAAGCCGTCTTATTTATTCTGGGTTGTTGTCTACCCTCTCGCGACGAGTGTTAGCGCAGCGTCGTTGGGAACCGCAATGTTTTGGATTTTACTCCACCTTTTTCGTCAGGAGATTCTCGCAAGAGTAAGCACACTGGTGCAGTGGGCTTTCATCAGGACCGTTCTCGGTTTCATTATTGCTGACTTTGCCTATTACTTGTCAAATGCGGTTTTACAACTCGTGGAAGCGGACCAAGAGTGCTGGAAAGACCCCATATCGGACATTATCTTTGTCATTTAAAATAACGTTATTGAGCTTTGAAAACAAAAGCACCATACATGTTTCCACCTTACTCGTGGCCTACTGACAAGACCAATGGCAGTTATCTAATTTATCCTAGTACCACACTTTCCCACGCCGGCTTCAGTCCCGTCCAATGAAGCAGGTTTACTATGCCTACGGTCAGGCGGTATAGCACACCGCCTTGCTCTTCCGTAACCATAACGTAAAGCGCTAGTGGAAACTGAGTCCCTCTCCCACAGTCTCGCCAGCTAGAATATTTTTTTTCTTTCATCTCATTTGCCTTTCCAGCACCAAGCACCACGACACGATACTTGTAACTCAAGTCGAACGCTTTCTCAGCCCAATCCCGGTTCATGGCCATCGTCTGGCCCACAAATAGCTCACTCCCTATAAAGCTGTCGTTGAAATGGACCATGTCAAAGCAGACCTCATCCTTAGCCTCCGACTTACCAGCTTGTTTTGTGCGTCGGAGACTTAACATAGCGGTGGTGGTCGTAAAGGCCAAGGATCCCGGGACCGTCTCAGCCTTCGCCCTTGCCTCATCAGAGATGTCCACACGCCGCAGGCATTCCGTAGGATTATGGCAGCACCGGTCCCATGTGAAGTTAACCATGGCGCCGTGCACATCCTCCGGTCTCTCCCGCTGTCTCTCCTTCGCGGTGACTAGACACTCTGCAAACTCGTCATCATCCCACAAATCAAATGGTCCAAACCACAGCCGTGCCTCCTCCACCCGTCTCACCTCCACGGCCCCATCCTTGCCCCTCTCTGCACAGAAAAACGTCACCAAGCTCCCCACCTCCTCAGCATGCATCGAGCGAAATGAGTCCATCGCCACCCTCACCGTGTCATCGGTCCAGTCCTCGTAATAGCCGCCAGACCCATAATCCACCTTGCCCTCCCACGCTGCCCAGCTCCAGCTCGGCACCCGCCCGTCCGCATCCCGCCCCTTGGTAAAGCTCCGCCCGCGCCACATCAAGCCCTGCATCATCCACCGCTCCGGCACCCCCCACAGCATCCTGCTTTCCATGCGCGCCGCGAGGATGTTGCCCACTCCCATAAACGCATCCACCGCGTCGCTGCGGAACGACAGCTGCCTCGCCGAGTACGCCACCACCAGCCGCGAGTACGACGAGAAGCTCTCGTACACATCGTGCAACCCCGCCTCTATCGTATCCATCTTGTCCTCTGCATCTAGCTCCACGGTAGGGTCTATGTGAAGGTCTAGCCGACTGTCTCCCTCCCAAAACGAGCCGCGCGCGCAACTCACGTACGCTTCCCCCGCATCCACGAGCAGCATCCGCCGCGACAACTTGCGCTCCTGAAACGTCCAGCCGCGCGTGTCCCACCGCGACCGCGCGACCGCCCACGCGCACTCCGGAGTGCCGGCCTCGGCCACGAGGCCATCGAGGTAGCCGGGCCAGCGGTCAAAGGTGGGGTGGGCGGGGCGCGGGCGCGATGACGCCCCGAGGAGGCCGGGTGTGGCGCTGCTCACGGCGACGATGGTCAGCACGGCCATGTGGTAGATGCGGTCCATGGCGGCGATCTGAGCGGCCTTGGAGGCCGCGTCGTCCTGGGTGATGCAGAGCGCGTCGATCCAGAGGTAGCGTTGAGAAAGGTCCTGGCAGAGCTGGATGGCGTCGGCGAGGACGGGCGGGAGGACAGCGGGGGTCAGCGCGTGCGGCTGGGAGAGGCGGGCGAGGTTGGAGAGGAGAAGTTGTGTATTTTGCCCCGGTGATGCCGGGGCGGAGGCCCAGCAGTAGGAGAGCGCGATGTACGGAACGGGGCTGGTGGGCATGGTGATGCGTCTGGTGACGGTGTCGATAAGGCGGAGGCCGGGAGGGGCCGTCATGGGTGCGGTGTAGTCGTTGCATTCGGGGCCGTGGTTAGCCGTGCAGTTGGCGAGCCAGCGGGTTATTTTGGAGAGGGCAAGGGTTGGGCGGGGTGTCCACGGTTGGACCGACTGGAGATCGAAGTGGTGGTCGGCGAAGCGGAGGGCAAGTTTGAGGACGATGGGCTTGTACGTGTCTGCCCCGTTGGCCACCAAGCGTATGGCGCCTGGAAGGACGCATATTTCGGTGGTGGAGTGGAAATCATTATCGTCGTCTGGCGGGCCGTGATGTTTGCAAACAGAGTCGGCATAACGGACGGTGAGTGGCTTCCAGGTTCCGAATCGAAGGTTAGATACAGCTGGCGATTGGTCTGTGTATTCCTGCAAGAGTCCGCCCAGAACCCGGCAGAGCATGCAGTGTGGGCGGGATTGGTACGTGTCAACATCATGGTAGGTGAAGGCTTCGAGAGCGTGCCTGGGAGCTGTGTGCGTCTCATTCTGCTCTCTCTGACAGACGTAGCAAAAACGGCGATAGGCTTCTCGCTTCTCGCTGGATGTATCGCCACGTGCACATTCAAGATAATGCGTGAGGTTGTTCCACGGCTGGCAGGACTCGCAGAGGTTGGGATTGACCAAGGGCGGTTGGTTACACGACTTGCAGACATTTGCACTCATTGTGGGGCCGAATGCTGGGTTATTGGAGGGTATAGATCCCAATTCATGGTCAAGGGTAGGATTCGGAGGCGAAAAAGATGTTTGATGTTCAATAGAATGGAGGAGAAGGGAAGGTGCAATGGTGGGCCGTTCTTGCTGCCTGACGTCAACAGGTACACATCGGAACCCCGGAAAATGGAGACTCCGCGACCTGGTCCACGTAACAACAAGGGGGATGTGTAAACAGCACACATTGATGATCTCTATGGAAACACCATGGAGGAATCGGTTCCTTGTGGGGGATGACTGTCTCATGGGTCAACCCTAACCCTCAATTAGCGGCCATGAGACGTCACGGTCTGCACCTGGCTCCCGACCGACACCCGCCCTAGCTTAGCGCGACGCATCGCGCTTGCCATCTCGCCGTCTTTCGCCGTCTCTCGCCGTGCTCGACGCCGCCAGCCACGCATCCATCGCCGGACCCGACACGCGCGCAACAACCGCCCAGGAACCGGCCGAGAACAATCTCACCGCCAGCGTACCCCGGCCACAGAAACACCACCGTCACCACGGCCACCAGCGCCACGTGCAGCGCCGTCACGCCCAGCACCGCAGCAAAGAAGCGCTTGCGCGTCGGGCGCGCGACAGCCAGCTCGACGTCCAGCTCCGCCGGCGCCGCTACGTCGAACTAGAAGACGTAGTTGTAGTATGCCATGCCGAAAGACTCGTGACAAGCGCCTGCAGCGCGTGCGCGGCGCTGCGCGTCTCACGTACCGTGTCCTGGAACACGGATGCATGTAACCGCGACATGGCCGTTCGCCCCGCCCCGCAGTACCCGCATCCCGGCAGGCTCTCGGTCGTGTCGTTGCCGGGGCCACTGCCAAGGATGTCCACGGTATTGCCGGCGCCAGCGGGGAGCTCATCGAACGCCGCGAGCTGGATGACGTGCGGCGCCGTGGGCGACGTGATGCTCCGCCACGATGTCGCGCTGGTGTACTCGATGGTCGGCGGCGCCAGCCACGAGTCCTTCCATGACAGGGAGTAGATACCGCGCTCGTCGGGAGTTTGCGTCTTGCTGGCCAGCGTGGCGCACAGCTGCGTGCGGATGGCGGCCGTCTCGTAAGCTCTCGCGGGCGCGGCTCCAGCCGGCCTCTGCCTCGGCGCCGCCGCTCGAGCGTGCGGCTGTCACGTTGGTGTCCATAACGACCGGGTTGAGCGAGCAAAGCGTCATGCCGAAGGTGAGGCCCGTGACATTGGTCCGCAGGGTTGTCCACTCGCCGTCGCCTGATGAGTCTTCGATGCGTAGGCTGCCCCCAGCGTTTTTGACCGGGCCCCAGTCGCTGAAGGGGCCAGTCGTGTTGATGAGCAGGTACATGGGCCCTGGGCGGGGCGCCGTGGCGGGCGCGGGCGGGTCGGGCCGCACCTCGGTGACCAGGCCGGTGGTGGTGCTGTCGCCGAAGGGCACGTCGCAGATGCTGATGGGCCACTCGGCCGCCGCGACGGGCAGGCTGGGTGCCTGGATGCTTTTGATCAAGAATGTGCAGTTCAAGTGGACGGGCACGATGCGCCCGCTCATGCCGGCCGACGAGTTGAAGCGCCGCACGCCCGTCTCGTTGCTGCCAACCAGGCCGGAGATCCACAAATTGAACATCAGCGCGCTGATTTGCACGTTCGAGAAGGTGGGCCGCACGCAGGCGACGCGCGCATCCAGGAGCGTCGCGGGGCCCGCGTAGCGCAGGGCGGCCTCGCGAGAGGCGCGCGGGTTGATGGGATGGAAGGTGCGCATGGTCAGCGCCGTGTCCGAGACGCCGCTGCATGCCGGTGCCGGCTCGACATACTCGGCGAAGGCGGGATAGCTGAGTGGCCGCCCCGCCAGGAACCCTCGCTTCTCGGTGAAGTACTGCGTCTGTGTGCTGGAGTTGATTCCGTAGGCGGCGGCTTCGAGCACGATGCTGTCGACAATGGCCCCGGCGCCCACGTCCGACAGGAGCGCCGTCGAAGTAAACTACAGCAGCGTCGTCGTGCTGGTTAGCAGCACGACAAGGAACCCGAAGGAGGCGCGGCGGAAGCCCAGGCCACAGGGAAGCCAGGGGAGCAGCGTGTGGAGGCCCTGGTTGGAGTAGACGGCGAGGGACACGGCGGCCGCGCTAGCCAGCGGCGTTTCGGCTGTCTGGAGAAGCAGCGAGGCGGTCATAGAGGTGGCGGCGACAGCTTGGGCAGCCGTGGCCCAGCGGAGCACCCAGCGGAGCAACAGCGCCGTGATGGTGACGGAGCGCGATACCCATTCGGCGGCGACGATGCGGCGCCAGACCCAGTTGCGCACATCGCCGAGCCACAGGAAGTAGAGGAACACGACGCAGCCCAGAATTACCGGCACGCCCCCCAGGATAGCAACCACGGCGGCTACTCCAAAGCGATGGAGGTAACCGTCGACGATGAACGACTGGGTAGTCGGGTACGACTTGCTCGTGCTGAGGAGAGCTGGGATCCGCGTAAGTTCAGGCCTCGTATTGGTTCTTCATTGTGGTGTCTACCGATGCTGGCTCAATCTTTTGTTGCACTTGGCTGGAAGGGTGGTGCCATTCTGATCAGTCGCTGGTTGGTCCGAGGTGCGTCCATGAGCAACTAATCAATATTGTGTACCTATACAGTCAGGGGGTAGCACGTGCTCAGACGCCGCGGTCGGATTGAGGGGAATTGCGAATACCCTCAACCCCCGGAGCAGTTATTTCAGCCCTGAATTAGTACCACCGAACCATGATCAATCAAGCATCTTTCCCACTCTTTTTCACACCCTCCTGAACTTGAAGAGAAGCGGCGCCACAAAACATCCTCCCGTACATGTCACTACAAACTCGAACCTGCCCCCGTCGGAAACTGAGATCCTCGACTCGCCCACGCCAACCCTCGTCAGCTCAGCCGCTCCCTCTCTTCGGTACGACCACTCCATATCCTGAAAGATGGAGGCGTTTGCCGCCCTGGCGATAGGTGATTTTGCCCCACGCGTCACGATGTGGTCGCCATGCTTCATCACCACATCCAGCTCCTGGCCGCCCGTGATGTTGACGAAAAAGGTGGAAACCTTCCAGGTATCCATCGCCAACCCATACTGGGTACTGGGGGCCGTCATCGTCTTCTCCTGGCCCGGCTCCAGAGACACAGGCTCCTCCCAGGAACGCCCTGTGCCGCCGTCGCTCCATGGACTGAGCCCCACTGCAACGGCACCACGTTGATGATGGCACCTGACGGGTAGCTGATCTTCCCAGTCGGGCCCGCGAGTCCGAAGTCATGGAAACCCGCGCAGAATTCCTTGCCCGCCGCCATTCGCATGCTGGTCCACTCTGTCTTCCAAACGACCGTCTCATCGGGCTCCTCCTGACGAGTCATCCATTCTGTCACGCGCGACACGTTCCAGCCCGAGCTGTGCCAGAACAAGGCTGCCTCCTCGGTCTAGACGCCGTGCGAGTTGACGTAGTGCCCGGGCCACCCGCGTGTTTCCGCCCGGGATGCGACGGCGAGCTCGGGCGGCGTTGGCCAAACGAGCCCATCGACGAAGCGAGCGATTCCGTGTTCTAGATTGCTAGTCCAGCAGCGTAAGGTTCCCGCCCTCTTGTGGCTTTCAGGGGTACGCCTGCTAGCGTGGCCTCAATTATCTGCCATCGCTTCGAGACTTGGTAAACTCTGGTCCTTCGGCTATAAAACCAGGGAGCAAATAGGTGTCGATGTCGAGATTCGATGTCCTCATTACGAATTAGAATCTCAACATCTGAAAAAGTCGAGACCGGGGCTCGGCAATATCTCCAGACAATTAATATCAGCATCAAACCCAGCCAGCGGTACACGATGACCAACTAGAGGCCAATGTCGCCACGAGCACGTCCAGTAGCTGTCCTGTTCTAGCCGGCAAAATTAAGCATCGGCACTTGCGCGTTCCAAGCGAGCCGATGTGGGCTTCCCGCTCTTGGCTAAGCTTGATGGAATGGCAAGATATTGGAGCACACAAATGGCATTACGCTTCGTTTCGCCACGAGAACGCCAAGCTGATTGCTCCATTACCCATTTTCTTGCCCCGTTGTGCAATCCGGGGAAGGGTAGTCGCGCCGCATGTTTCCATCTTGGCATGCCTCTGCCGCAGTGCTCTGCTTTTCGAGAAGCACGCCCCCATAAAACTTCCCCGCAACCGAGCATCCGGGCCCTTGCATACTGGCTACCATGGCCAGGTTACATTGCGCCGGAAGAAAAGCTTGTCCTAACCACCCACCCCTTCTTCCAGAGAGAGGGTCAGGCCCACTTGGCTCCGGAGAGTGCCCTTCCTCGGAAGTGCTACAAATGCCGACATATAACCATTTCCCCCTCCCAGCTCGCCACCGTGGCTTATGCCAGCGGTCTAGACTGCTCTAGCTCGCTTTCCCGGGAGACCCTCCACTTCCCGTTCCTGGCTGAAACAAAGCTTGATATAACCATGATATATCTGCCCAACCGGGTATTATTGCCGTGCGGATGACGCCACGTCGCGCCAGCGCCAATATACCGTCCTCTCTTAGCGACCACAACGTGGTATTTTTGCAGAGCACGCAAAAATAGGACATGGAACCAAGCTCCCAAGCCGTTGCCTGCTTACCAAACATACCCGGGGTTACCTACCATACCTACCTTAACCAGACCATACCAGACAGAGCAAAGGGGACCAGACCGATCGCTCCAGACCTTGCTTGTCCCACAACGGATATAAAACCCACAGCGATCCCCTCGCGCCAAGAAAATCTCAAGCCCTCGAACTGCTGCGCTGGGCTCAACTCCATTCATTCTCCTCCCTATCCCAGATATCCAGAACCTGGACACACACCAACAACTACAAAAACCAATCGACTTCGCCTTTCAACAACCCCCAAAATGAAAACAACCACCCTCCTTTCCCTCCTCGCCCTGGCCCTGCAAACCTCCGCGGGCGTCATCTCCCCCGCGTCCGCTCCCAATGCAGACGCCCAAGACCTAGCCGCTCGCCAATGGGGCGGAGGAGGCCGTGGCGGCGGTAGAGGCCGCGGAGGTGGTGGTGCTCCCGGCCGCGGTGGAGGTGGATGGGGCGGTGGTGGTGGTGATGATGGCGGCGACGATGAGGAAGAAGGCGGTGGTAGTGCTACGTGGGGGGGCGGTGGAAACATCGGTGGAGGTGGCGGCGTCATTGGCGGTGGGCGTGGTGGACCTTGGGGAGGCGGTGGTAACATTGGGGGAGGAGGAGGGAACATCGGCGGAGGGGGTGGGAATATTGGTGGAGGTGGTGGAAATGTCGGTGGTGGTGGTGCTCGCGGTGGTGCGCCGGGAGGTGGTGGTCAGCAGGGCGGCGGCAGCGAGGAGGAGGGCAGCGACGATGGGGAGGTTGTTGTCCCTGTGGACGGAGGAGACGAAGAGGGCGGCGCTGGAGAGGAGGGTGGTGAGGATGGTGGTGAGGCGGCGGCTGAGCCGGTGCAGACGGTTTATTATACCGTCTGGGGACCGCAGGCTACTGGTGCTCCTTAGGCTTGAAGGGGGTATGGTTCAGGTTGTTGAAATATCTTGAGCGGTTCTCAAAAGTTATTGACTTGTTGTCTTTGGCTGCGGAGTGGTCCAGGGGCGATTCTGTATTTGTACTGTACATAGCTCCTTGAGCCTTCCTCAACACAGATCGTTGCGGCGCGCCCCTTCACTTTGGCTTCCCTCTGTTGCTGCCTCTCGTTCCCACTGGGAGCCCACCTGCTTTTTATCCGAGTCACCACGGTAGCCGGCCTCAGCAATGATAGTTTCAGCTGCCCCGTGCCTCACCTCTTCAGAACGGCTGGGCTGCTGTGAGTGTGACCATGTCTTTGGGTTGTGTAGAGGGCTGCATCACAGGGTTTCCTCAGCAAGGAGGCAACTGCAGCACGGCCGCAGAATCTTCGCCCGTTTGCAGCAGACAGCGTATTATCGGATGCAAGCTGCACAGTCCGCATGTAGAATGGAGTATATCGGTCCGGCCTTATTGGCCCTCGAGCTCGCGGATAACTTCCGCGAGTATCGGGGGTTCCCGTTTTTGAATGGCAGTTGATGCATCGGCAATGTGCTGCAAAGATGCAGGAGACACCAGTGCCCGATTGGACGTGGCCTACACAACAGAACACGCATATATCATGGCGCCGTCAGTATAGTCATTCTACTCTGAGCCCCGTCTGACCCGCTGGCGTTCTGACAGTGCCAGGCATCTAGTTAGTTTTTCTGACTAGATGCTAGAGCCTCTGAACCCCTTGCAGAACGACACACTTCATCGGTGGTGATGACGACCAAAACGATACCTTATCAATGAACTGAGCAAAGGGAGCCCCTTTACAGTCCCAGTTCAATGGCGACAATTCGCCTACCTCCAAATAAGAACCTCCCAGAGGTTATGCCGCCACGGCCACTCAAAGTCGAGCGCAACGCATCCCCGCGAGTCCTCTCACCAAGCGAGAAAGCTACCTAGGACCTTCAGCCCTCAAAACGGACAAGTACGCTATCCTCTATAACACAACATCCATGCTCCTTACCGACGCCACTCCAAACATGGTGGGAAACGTACGACGGCAGGCTTATCTTGCCCACATGAGAACCGTCAAAGCGACCATCAACGGCGACCACGCCCGAGTCGTAGCTGCTGTTAAGGAGATGTTTCAATTTGCAGCGCGGAGATTGCCCGCTCGTAGCGTTCCAGGTCGGCGTCAGGAAGGACTGACATGCAGGCAATAATTACATGTCAAGAAAGCAGGTCTGCGGCTCTCACCGGAACACAACATAGCCGTCGCCTCCGATGGAGTATTCCCCGAAGTCTGGCTCCACCTAGAGATCCTCGTTCACCACCTTTGCCGTAACGTCAACGCATTCCATCTCCATGTTGTCGTCGTCATCTGAATCCTCGGCCTCGCCGCTGTAAAAGGCGGTTCTGTGTGAGAAAAGTTCCGACTCGGCTCCCCCGTCTCGTTTCTCCCTTACCATGTGCAAACGGTACGCAGACACGATGCCGGGAGCTGTCTCATAACCGTCGGTCACGCCCTGCTCGCGACCTGCCGAGATGCCAGCCCGAACTTCACAACATTTACATTAGACTCCTTCTTTCCTCCCTCTCCTCATCGCCCACACCATTCGGGTTTGTCGTTCCCGAGTGCTCTGGTGGCATGCCCGCGGCGCCGTCGAGACTGCACCGGCAGTTTCTGCACAGTGGTTCCAGGATTCCATCTACTTGAGACAGGGACGAGGGCCCAAACGACGGATGCATATAAGGCACCGAAGCATAGGTCATCGCTGGGCGGGACGGTGATGGCTGATAGTAGGGGACGCCTCCGTATACGTTTGGCGAAGGCATGTCCATCTGGCCATACGGGTTGCCTGGATCGCCACTGTATGGTATAAATACAACTGGCGCAGGGATTGCTCCACCATACAGTGGGCTGTTGCTGTGCAGAGAGCCCGAGCTGTCGAGGTCAAGAACGCCTGTTGCCACATGTGCATTGGTTTCCCACCCTGCTGGCCGCCAGCTTCTTGAGCCATTTGGTATTCCGGGACGCCCCAAGAGGTTCCTGCCTTCGGTATCTGCTTCCGAATCATGGGGGCTCGTGGAGGGGCCTGCGCCAGGAGGCCCACCAGCAACTGGTGGGCCCCCGCTGTTTGGACTTTTCTTAATGGTCTTCCACTCCATGCCGAGGGCGCACAGAAGGGCGGCAAAAGCCATGCAGGCGGCCACGAGGAAGATGCGTTGCGACGCAAAATTATAAGCGTCTAAAACTACGCCCTTGTACGGCTCCGTGACAAGATCCACAATATGCGTGGCACCCTCCGCCACAATCAGAGTGCCGTTGAAATCGGGGACCTGGGTGAGCCGTTGGACGAGAATGTTGCTGAGAATGGTCTGACCGATCGATGTGGAGATAGCTCCGCCCAGCTGTTGGAGAAAGAAGTTGATAGCGAGGCCGATACTGATATCCTCCTTCGGTAGGACAGTCTGGATAGCCAGAGCGGACGTTTGCATACCAAAGCCAAGGCCAAAGCCTGATAGGAACTGATAAGCAATCCACTGCGACGGTGGGGTATCGCGGTTGAATGTCGTCATGAGAGCCTCGCCCACCGACATGATAGCAGGAGCGATGAGCATGGACGGGACGTAGTAGCCGGCCGCCTGCGGAATGATACCAG